>Ga0209471_1000768_pt1 | contig 20319 bp, 18 predicted proteins | sample GraSoiAngelo_128_FD_185885 | JGI IMG/M metagenome (GOLD analysis project Ga0209471, IMG submission 185885) | Grasslands soil microbial communities from the Angelo Coastal Reserve, California, USA - 14_0927_12_20cm (SPAdes) (version 2) | ecosystem: Environmental > Terrestrial > Soil > Grasslands ...
TCCAGGTTAGTTAACAGCGTCGCAGTGCTACGCGAACGAGTTTCAACGAGGTGCTTTTGGATCACGTCGATCTGCTGATCGACTTCCTTGACTTCAGGCGCTTCTTCCGTCGCGGTAACCAACAACTCCGCGCGTTTCTGTTTCAGTTCCGCGAGTTTCGATTCGGAAAGCTCGATATCCTTGCCGGCCTCGGCGAGCGCGCTTGCGGCGCCAGGGGCCTTGGCCGCATTGAATTCAGCTTCCGCCATCTTTCGATCGTTTTCCGCTTCGAGCAATTGCTTGTTCAATCCCGCCAGTCGCTCAACCACCGTGTTCTGACTGGCATCGAGCGAAAGGATTTGATTGCTCTTGGCATAGACGACCAGTTTCTCTTCATCTGAACGAATCTGACTTTGCAATTCGGTAACACGCTTCGAGAGAAATTCGCTGGTGCTCGTGTTCGTTTCGTTTTTCTTCTCGAGGTTCGAACGAACGAAAGTTTCCGCGACGCAATTAACGACCTTGGCCGCGATTTCCGGATCGCCGTGTTGATAGTCGATATCGATCAGCCGCGTCTCTTTGTAGTAGCCCGCCCGATTTTCGCGCACCGGGTCGACCCGCAAGCCGCCGAGCAACATGCCGACATATGGCGCGAGACGCTTCGCTTCCACCAGGTCTTCGCTCGACGTCGCCGGCGCGACTGAGGTCGTCAGCGGCAAGACATTGTTCTGTTGCTTCGTCTCTTTTTTCTCGCGCCCGCCAACGCCGAGCATTTGCAGAATCGTCTTCCAGGTTGAATGCGGTTGCGCGGTTTGCGGTCGCAGGAATGCTTGATTGTGTTCGAGGTCAAGCGTCTTTACGACCCGCCGCAGAAGACCCTGACTCGGGCTGACAATCATCGGCGCGGTCTTGCCCGCGTACATCGGATTGTTTTCGAGGTCGACCTGCACCTGCGATTTTGCTTCGTAGATGTCGGGCTTGCGCGCGACATAAACGAGCGCGAGCGTCGTTAGCAACGCCGCCACGCCGATCACCAGCCACAGACGCTTGCGGATCGCGCGCCAATAATCGAGCAGGTGGACTTCGTTCTCGCCGGCGTCCATGTTGTAGCCGTATGCCGTGCGGTAAGACGTGGTGTCGCCTGTCCGTCGATCAATTTCGCGCGGCTGGTCGTCGCGCCTGACTAGTTTGGTGGCTTCGTTCATCTTTATTTGCTAAGAGCGAAGGGCAAAGTGTAAAGAGCGGATTTGTCGTTTGTCCATAACTCTTAGCTCTTGGCACTTTGCCCTATGCTTTGCTCACTTCACGGAATAACTCGTAGCGGCATTTGCGAGACGGAGGGCGCGACCGCGCCAAGCAAGCTGCGAATCAAACTCTTGCCGGTCGACTCGGGGACTTCAACGATGTCATTCGGTTGCAGCAGGATGTCGTCAGCCTTCTTCCGCGCAATCGCGCTCAAACTCACATACATTTCAGTTTGCCCGCCCGCCTGTTGCCGCACGATGTGGACACGATCGGTTTTGGAATCGCGCAAAGGTCCGCCCGCCATCGCAATCGCGCGCGAGACCGTGATTGGCTCTTTCAGCGGAACGGACTTTGGACTGAAGACGTTGCCAACGACGTAAGCCTGCTCGGCTTCCGGAATCGTCACGATGTCGCCCGGTTCGACGAAGGGATTCGCCTTCTCTTCACCGCGCAAAGTGTCATTCAATTTCAGAGTTATGAATCCGCCATCGGTTTGTTGGGAATCAGTTGCGCAGATATCCTGGCGCGGCCCGCGCACAATGTTGATTGTTTGGCCCGCCTTGTCTGAAGGCCCTTTCGCAAAGGTGAGCAGTTCAAGCAAGCGAATGCGACGCTGCATCTGATAACGACCCTGCTCATTCACCGCGCCGATCAGCGCGACTTCACGCGCGTGATACTCCTTGATGAAAACGTCGACCGGCAGATTGCGATAGTATCTCGCGTAGCGCGTTGAAATTTCCTTGGCCAGCTCGCCTTCTGTCTTGCAGGCGGCCTGAATCTCGCCATCGATCAGCGGCATGCGAATCATGCCGTTGCCTTCGACGCGAACCGCATCGCGCGAAAGCTGCGGCCGATTATAGGCGCGGATGTCGAGCACATCGCCGGCGCCGATTCGATAACGCTCCGGCGATTGCGCGGCCAACAGCATTGCGGTCGCGATGATGATGAGAATGATGCCGATAAGGTTGAATTTCATAAATCTACTTTCCACCCAGTCCGATGCGACGCGATAGCAAGGCTTCGCGCATATGATTTGGCCGCGCCAGATTCAAGACGGTATTGCTGACGAGGACCATTAAATCGTCATGCTCTCGTCGAAAGGCGCCGGTCAGAGGCTGATCGCCGGTCTTATCGATCACGCCGTCGCGCACCCATTGCCAAAATTGTTTCTGCGTGGTCCAAAACTCTTTTCGGTCGCGACAAACGACGAGCGCGGTTTTCTTCTTTTTTTTCTTTTCCTTTTTCGCCATCGGCAGAGTTTTGCCAGAACCACCTAAAGGTCGAACTTCTGACACGTATCCACTGGGCGTGATCAACTCGTCAAATCGACGAGCGCACGCAGCGACCCCGAAGGGAAACCTCGTTCGCGAGGCAGCTTCTAATTTTCAAAGTGCCACAGACTTCAGTCTGTGCCACCGTCGCGAAGCAAGCGCGAAACCAATTCTGCGCGCCGCTTCACACCGAACTTCACAAAAATATTTCGCAGATGAAACTTCACCGTTTGCTCGCTCACTTCCAGACGCGATCCAATCTCAGCATTTGTCAGACCCTGCGCGCAGCAAAGCGCAACTTCGACTTCGCGCCGGCTCAAACTTCGCGTCCCTGCCACACGATTGACGGCCTTAGCCAGTGAAGCAGCCCACCGTTGACTGCCCAGAGCCTTCGGATAAATCGAGAAACCGACCGCGCGCCTTCGTGCGAGAATCTCTTCGGGCGTGAACACCAAATAAACCATCAACGGTTGACTGCTGTTATGCCCCGCGACCTGCTGACGCTCGATGCTCAATTTGTTCACCAGTCCAATCACGCCGCGCCGCACCGTGCTGTAACCCTGAATTCCGCTCAAGCTCATCAAACGTCGCGTGGTGAATGACGCCACCCGCGTCCCGACGCTGGCGATTTCAGCCAACATCGCCGCATAGAGTTGCTGCTCGGCGGCGGTGTGGCTGAGCGCGACTAGAGCTGTCGCCTGCTCATCAACCAACTGTTCGGAATTCCCGTCGAAAGGGTAGGTTGCTGGAGCAACCGCGGATGAAGTTGAACCCTTGGAGAAGAGCATAGCTGCTATCCGGATTTACGCCAGAGGAGAGACTTCTGCCTGGCCGCTTCTCAATTAATCACTGCACACACTGCTCGCTCGAATGATGCGTTCAGTGTCGTCGAACTATCTGTGAATAGGCCGAAGAGACTAATTCTTTGACCAAACACTGTCAAGAAAAATTACCTGATTGTTTGCAAGAAATGTGAACTTGCGCGAATCACGGACGCGATGTAGGCTTGCGGCTTCGCGCGACGATGAAAGAACGATCGAGCTTCGAGTCCGACCTCTCACTGCGAATCGATGTCTGCGACTAATACTACTCCAATGGTCAGGCAGTATCAGGAGCTGAAATCTCAGCATCCGGGCACGTTGCTTTTCTTTCGGCTGGGCGATTTTTACGAACTGTTTTTTGATGACGCGGTCATCGGCGCGCGCGAACTGCAAATTACGCTGACCGCACGACATAAAGAGCGCGGCGATCCGATTCCCATGTGCGGCGTGCCGCATCATTCAGCGGCGAACTACATCGCCAAACTCGTGCGCAAGGGTTATCGAGTCGCGGTTTGCGAACAGACTGAAGAAGCGAGCAAGACGAAGAAGTTGGTCAAGCGCGAAGTCGTGCGCATCGTGACTCCCGGGACACCGATCGATCCGCAGTTGCTCGAGCCGCGCGAATCAGTCTATCTCGCGTCGCTCTGTGCGCGCGGCGAAAATGTCGGTGCGGCGTTTCTCGACATTTCGACGGGCGAGTTTCGCGCGACCCAGGCAAGCGGCGGTGAGGCTTGGAAACGGATCGCTGCGGACATCGAATCCTATGCGCCACGCGAGCTTCTCTTCCCCGCTGCGTTGGCGCCGCTGGTTCGCGCGGGATTCGACGCCGAGCCACACACGAAGCCGCTGCCGCTAAACGAAGATGCGTCCGCAAGGACGGCACAGAGTGATGGAAGCGAAGATCACTCAACATTGATTTTCGGGAACTCGGCGATCGCGTTGACGCCGCTCGACGATTGGTTATGGCAGGCGAACGATGCTGAGAGTCTGCTGCTGAAACAATTCGGCGTGCAGTCGCTGGATGGCTTTGCTCTAACAGGAAAGGCCGAAGCAATCATCGCCGCGGGAGCGTGCTTGCGTTACGCACAAGAAACCCAGCGCGCCTCAGCAGCGCACGTCACCGACATCGCTTACTTCGAACCGCAGGATCATTTAGTCCTGGATAACATCACCGTCCGCAATCTCGAACTGATTGAAGGAGCCGGCAGCGGCAACGCTTCGCGATCGCTGCTCGACGTAATCGATGAAACTGTCACGGGCATGGGTGCGCGCTTATTGCGTTCGTGGTTGCTTCGGCCGTCGGTTAATCGCGGCGAAGTAGAGGCGCGCCACGGCGCTGTCGCTGAGTTGCACGCGTCGCATATGAGGCGCGACGGCCTGCGCACCCGGTTGAAAGAAGTCGCTGATGTCGAACGGCTCTCGGGCCGGCTGAATCTCGGATCAGCCACGCCGCGCGACCTGGTGGCGTTGCGCCGTTCTCTGGATCAAGTGCCCAGCATTCGCGAACGCTTGATAAATTCGCAATCGTCTCTGCTGCAGGTTCTCAATGAATCAATCGACGAGCTTGCCGACGTTCGCGCCCTCATTGCCTCGTCAATCGAAGATGATCCGCCCGCGAAAGTCAGCGACGGCAGCGTGATCAAAAGTGGTTACTCGGCTGAGTTGGATGAGCTTCGCTCGCTGAGCCGCGATGCCAAGCAAACCATCGCCGCGCTCGAAACCGACGAACGCGCGCGGACGGGAATCACAACGTTGCGCATTCGCTATAACAACGTGTTCGGTTATTTCATCGAGGTTTCAAAAGCGAACGCCGCACGCGTGCCAACGGATTACGAACGACGGCAAACTTTGGCCAATGCGGAACGATTCACGACGACGGCTTTGAAAGAATGGGAGAGCAAGGTCCTGGGCGCCGAAGAACGGATCCTGCAACTTGAATCGGAAATCTTCGCGCTCATTTGCCGTCAAGTCGCGACCGAAACTTCTCGAATTCAAGCCACCGCGCGGGCTGTGGCGTGCCTCGACGCGCTCACCTCGCTGGCCGAAACGGCGGTGCGCCGTAGATACGTTCGGCCATCGATGCACGATGGCGATCAGATCGAAATTATTTATGGGCGACATCCGGTGATCGAAGTCTTCATCGACGCGCCATTCGTTCCCAACAGCGTCTATCTCAACAACTCGACAGATCGTCTGCTGATCATCACGGGCCCAAACATGGGCGGCAAGAGCACCGTGCTGCGGCAGACGGCGCTGATAGGCATTCTCGCGCAAATGGGTTCGTTTGTTCCGGCTGAAAGTGCCAGGTTGCCTTTGCTTGATCGAGTCTGGACGCGGGTCGGAGCGTCGGACGATCTTGCGCGCGGCCGATCGACATTCATGGTCGAGATGACTGAAACCGCCGCGATCCTTCACAGTGCCACGCCGCGTTCGCTCGTGCTGCTTGATGAAATTGGCCGCGGCACTGCGACGTTCGATGGATTGTCGATCGCCTGGTCGGTCGCCGAATACCTGCACGACTCGCCGGACCATTGCGCGAAGACCCTGTTCGCGACCCACTATCACGAGCTGACTGAATTAGCAGAGCGCCTGCCCGGGGCGCAGAACTATCAGATCACGGCGGCCGAACGAGAGGGCGAGGTCGTCTTCCTGCATCGACTCGAGCGTGGGCGCGCGTCGAAATCATACGGGATTGAAGTTGCGCGTTTGGCCGGCATGCCTCCCGCCGCGTTGGCGCGCGCGCGTGAAGTGCTCCAGCGGCTTGAGCGTTATGAACTCGACGTGTTCGCTGAAGAACAAAGCGAAGTGCAGCCAGAGCGCGCGATTGCTGTTGGCTCTACCGAATCGATCGAACCGGAAGACAGCGCTTTGAGAGCGGCAACCACACACGCAGCGCGGCGCCGGATTGCGGCGCAAGCTTCCCTGTTCGATCTTGCTAATCAGAAAATTGTCGATGAGTTGCGCGATGCAAGAGTCGATGAGATGACGGGCGACGACGCGAAAGATCTACTACGTGAGCTGCGAAAAAGGCTGATGTGATCGTTATGATGCTTTCGCGGCATCGCGAATCACGAGATCGAATGTTCCCGGCGCGACTTTCCGAAAGCGTGTATTGCGATTGAGCGAAACGGCGATGCTGATCGTCGGGTTGTGACCGGTGAAGCTAAACCCACCCTCCAGTAACCGATTATAAATATCGTTAACGTGCAGCGGACCGCCGGCTTCGCGCAGAATCATGGTCGTCGCTTGCGGGATGGTGCGATCGAAGAATCGATCGCTGGTGACTTCGATATTGCTTCTGATCTGCGGAATGCTATGCCGCGCCTGGGGATTGTGTTGCTGTAATTCGACCTGAGCCAGTCGTCGCTGCAACTGGATCTCCAGATCGTTTACTGAATTTGCGCCGGTCGCGTTCACCGATCCGCTGACTACATTCGAAAGTAAGCGAACAATCGCCGCCTCAGTCGTACTAGCGAGCGCGTCAATCTCTATCAATTCGGCGCGAATAATTTCGGCTTCGGATTCGATTTCAGCCAGGCGCGCTGCCAGACGCGTCCGCGCCGCCCGCGATTGCCGCAGGTTCTGTTCGAGCCGGGCGATAAGAGTCTCGTTGGCCATGTCCCGTCCGTGATTTTAGTGTGCCTAACCGTCGTTGGCAATAGAGGCCGAAACTCATAAATGACGCACTAGCACAACATAGAAGAAACGCGAGGCAGTCTCAGTCCTCTCGCTGTATCACATAGTTAGCTACGGCCCGCATCGTCTCGAGAATTGAAGCCGCGCCATCAGACTCCAACGGCTTAAGAACCCCTACAGCATGCTCAACACAATCACTGGCCATTTTGTCTGACGCTCCCAACGCCCCAGAGTCTCTGACAATTTTACGCAGTTTTTCTAGATCATCCAGTGACACATCCGAGTGGGCATGAACCAATTTCATAAACTCTCTGTCTGCTAAACTGGCTTTCGCATACGCGTTGACCATGAGAAGCGTTTTCTTCCCTTCCGTGATGTCAGACGTCACGGGCTTCCCGACCTTTTTTTCGTCTCCGAAAAGACCGAGGTAGTCATCCTGTATTTGGAAAGCGATTCCCACAGCTCTGCCATATTCTTCTAGCACGGCAATCATGTTCGGCTCTCCACCAGCGAGGACGCATCCCATGCAGAGGGGGAGCACGAAAGTGTAGAACGCCGTTTTATATGTTTGAATCTGAAGCACCTGCGCTTCTGTCAGATCTTTCAGCGCTGTAAATTGTAGATCCAATAACTGCCCAACTACCGTATTCTGCAAGTGTAGGTTCAAGAGTCTGATCGCTTGAAGTTGGAGGTCGGGGGAAGCGCTGGTCGCGAAAATAAAGTCTTGAGCCAACGCTTGGCCGACATCTCCGATGTTGAGCGCCAAACTTTTTCCATATTCGCTTTCTGGGCCAGGATAACCGGCGTTCTTCGCCCGCTTCGCGTAGGCAACGTGCACGGTATCTTCGCCACGCCTCAAGGCACTATTGTCAACGATGTCGTCGTGAATCAGAAATGCATTGTGAAGAAGCTCGATTGAACCGGACGCCAGTCGCTGATCGGTGTCTGACAGTTGATTCGGCCCAAGACGATGGCCAAGCGAAAAGAGGAATGGGCGGATGTGTTTCCCCGTCGGCAGTAGCTTTTGATAACAGGCCACAGCGTCCCTACCGCAGCTTGGAGCGGTGTCCGAGGCTAGTGGATGCGTGGAGAGAAATTGCATCCATTCCTCTTCGGCCGGGCCGACAAACTCTGAGATCTGCTGCAAAATCCGGACTCTAGATTCGTTCATTTTTGTTTCACATTACGAGATCCGGCAGCCTCAACTCGGCCGCCGAAGCGCCTCTGTCTGTTTGCAAATTCGATAAACGCCTGTTCAAAAACCTCTTCGGTGACATCTGGCAGCAGTGCTTGAATGAAATGGAGTTCTGCGTATTCGCTTTGGAGCGGCATTAGGCCTGATAGACGCTGTTCCCCCGACGTGCGAATGATAAGGTCAGGATCAGGCAGCCCTTCCGTATCTAAAGCGCTGCAAATTGTCTCCCAGGTGACGTCGGTTTCCCTTACGCCTCTGGCAACCAATTTCCGAATAGCCCGAACAATCTCGTCACGTCCGCCGTAGTCCAACGCCAAGTTGAAAGTAAGTGGTCCGTACGACTTAGTCTCCTGTTCAATTTCGGTGAGGAATTTCGCTACACTCGGAAAGTGTTCCTGAATGCGATCTCTTCTACCGATGATTTTGACTCGAACCCCGTTTTCTTTAAAGCGGCTGCGTTTGCTTTCTAAGACCCGCTGCACTAAATACATAATTCCCTGAACTTCTTCCGCCTCGCGACGCCAGTTTTCCGTGGAGAATGCCCATACCGTTGCCACGGCCACCTCATATCGCTTACAAACATTTAGGAAGGCCTCAACTGACTGCGCCCCATGGACATGACCCTCATTCGTGGACAGCTGGTTGGCCGTTGCCCAACGGCCGTTACCATCAGGAATAAGTGCGACGTGATGTAGAGTGCCGTGTTGTACGGTTTTCAGTCTTGCGCTCTTCATTCCTGCGAGGCTCCTTTAGGCTTTGTGTTCAGTGCTTTCTTTGCAGAGGCTCGCGTATCGTAGCATTTTTTACAGGGGACGGGCTGACGGAAAGGGGTAGTGGGGTAAATGTGTGGTGCTACTCCGATCCTCTGGCACGGGAAGTGTCTTGCGTTAGAGATTTGCCGGACTTAAACGGTGATAGCCTGAAATCCACTTTGTAAGTTAACACGTTCACGTTCTTCAAACCCTTGACCGCATATCTCAGCGCATCGTCTGCTTCTTGGGCGATTATTATGCCCCGCACTTGCTGCCCTGCCTTGGCTACGTTTTCTTCGACCCATCCTATATAACGTAAGACCTGACCTACGGTCGAATCGCTACTCTTGCCGCGCTTGAGTTCGATTACTACCAAGTCATCGTTTGCTTTATCTACACAAAGAAAATCGATGCTCCACGGGCCAGCGGGAAATTGCCTCCCGCCTTGATCGTCAACTTGATATTTCGTTAGGTTTGCGCCGAAGTCGATATGCTTCCAATTCTTGTCGATGAATTCTTCAAGATGAGCTTCTAAAGCAAACTGACTTTCGCTGATTATTGCGTCTTCGGTCTTGGAAATCTGTACGGCGGCTATGGCGCGATTCTCTGTAATAGCCCGAAAATCATCTTCGGAAAGCTGTCTCACACCGCCTTGAAAATACGCACCCCAATTCTGTTTATTCTCAATGAACCTCAGACTCGGAATTACCTCCTTAACGAGTCGCGGCGGTTCCCACAGTTGAATGTCATCAAGCGTTACGCCGTACTCTGCGCGGTAGAAGTCTAGGCCGTGCCCGTATTTGTCCTTCTGTTCTTCTGATAGTTCGAAGGCTTCACTGGACAGTGTGACGCAAGCGGCAAAAGTGGAAAACCCAGTGCCCACATAAAAGATCGCCCTATCGCCCTTTTGAAGATGTCGCCTGTTTGGCGTTCGCTCACCAAGTCCCCAGAACTTGTCCGCCAATCTTTGGTTGAGAACAGCGTCCGCAGCAAACGTCCTGCCGTCGCTTTTCTTTTGCGTAACAATGAACAGCCAATAGTTCATGGTAGAATCCATAATACAACTTCGGCTCGCCTTACTCACGTCTAGCTAACGAGAGGAAAGGCCGCGACATCCTGACGCGACGGGCGAGCCGATTACTTTTCAGGACTGGCTATCAGGAAGCCGCTATGCTCACCGATGCAGAGCTTGACGCTCTCGCCAGAGATGTAGTTACCGAAACGATTTCCTATCTTAACCGTTCGGGCAACCCTCCTTTTTCAGCGGTTCGCAAAACCGACGCGGGAGATCCGCTTATCGTGTACGCGGACGGCTCTGGAGTATTCACAAGTGAATACTCACCCCTTAATCTGGTCAAGAAGATCATCCGCGTGTGTGAGCGGTACTATGACGTTTTCGAAGTGAACGCGAAAGATACGAATACTGGAGAACAAAAGAAGCTTTCACTTGACCCCATTCGCAAGGATCATTGGGTTGGAAACATGGCCGCAAATGCCACTGTAATTCTAATTTCTCAGTTTCGTTCAGAACTATTGCTGACGTTAGACGAAACGCTTGAAGACTGCTATTTGGTTGCGGCTGCCTATCTTGCCTCTGGGGTAGGAAAGAACCTTTCAATGCAGTCAGGGCAAGCTATCGGCGACGCAACGGACGCGATTGAGAAGGCCGTCAAGAGAGTTTCATCCAAAAAGAGAGACAAGCTTCGATTCATCATGAAAGAGTTGCCTAACCTTATCATCGAACACAGTCGGGGCGGCGCTCGCAATATCAAGCATGTTTGGAGCGATACGGATCGCAATTGCTTGGCGACCAAATATGCCGAACTTCAGCCGATTTGGATTGAAGCCAAGAAGATCGCCAGGATCGCCCAAAACTCCACAGAAGCAACTCGAAAGAGGGAGTGGAGAAAAGAAGTACTCGCGGTTTACGACTTACCTCCGGACTTGCTTGAGAGATTTGCAACCCTGCGAGCCGACGACGCAAAGCCGTCCGATATTGCGGTTCTCCATGCGGCCCGACTGTGCCTTCCGCCTAATGTTGAATTGTCCATAGCCCGTCTGAGACAAGAACTTACAGCGTGGAAAATCAAACCCCGCTCTTGAATTATTCCGATAAACTCGAATCGTTATAGTCCAAAAAGACAGTTTGAATTATCACGAAAATCGCCCAAACAAAATACCGTCAAAAGTCTCTGGAAATATCTCGAAACAGGTGATCTGAAAGTATCTCAAGAAATATTTTGAGGCAGGAATAGGCAGGCAGAGTATCTTTGCGGTTTACTCTCAAGAATGAGAGTAAGTCGTTATACCGTCTGGCCGCGAGCGCCACCATAAGCCAGAAAGCCAAGGGTCAACCGGGGAGTAGTTTAACGCTACTTCCCCGCCTTGGCTACCTTGTTTTTTCGAGGCTTGTTCCAGTAAGGGCTTTTGCAGCTCGGACAGAACTTTGGTTCATCCTTACTATCAGGATCGCGGGGAACCCACTCATACTTACAGCGTCCGCACCGGAAGCCCCAAACAGTAATTTTCACTTTAGGCATGACCATGAGTATAGCGTCTAAATATATTATCCGCAAGTAATATATTTGTGTTGACAGGATATGTTATTCCAGAGTAATATAGCTGTATTGAAACAAAGGCCCTAACGGCTGTAACCGCTAAGGCCCTTTTGAAAACCAGACGCGATTGCTCACGCCTGATTCACGCAAAGTCATTGTGAGCCTGATCGCAGAAAGAATCAAGGTTCACATGACGTGTCACAATTGCAAAATCGAAACGAAGAAAGACGGGAAGGATCGCAAAGGCAATCAGCGGTTTCGTTGTAACCAATGCAAGCGCCGATTCCAAGAGGAACGCGAAAAACTTCTGGGCAATATGTACCTGTCCGAAGAAAAGTCTTTGCTCGTTCTCAGGCTCCTACTTGAAGGCAACAGCATCCGCAGCATTGAGCGGATCACCAACATCGAAAAGAAAACTATCACGTCCGTTCTGTTACTGGCTGGCGAGCATTGCGAAGAACTCATGCGCCGGAAGATTAAGGGCGTTGCCGTCAAAGACGTAGAAGCGGATGAGATTTGGGGATTTGTTCAATGTAAGAATCGCCACAAGCTCTTTAAGGGAATCACTGACGCGCACAAAGGCGATGCGTATACTTGGGTTGGCATCGAACGAAACACAAAGCTTGTTCTGGCGTGGCATCTAGGCGAGCGCGGAATGGTTGACTGTGAGGCTTTCACTGAGAAGCTGCACGAAGCCACGACCGGGCGCTTCCAACTAACCACAGACGGATTCCGGCCTTATGAGAACGCTGTCAGCTATTCACTCGGAACGCGAGTTGACTATGCGATGCTGATCAAAGTCTACGCAAAGGATCGAGAAGGCGAGCAAAAGTATTCGCCACCCGAAGTGGTGGAAACAGTAACGAAGATTATGAACGGTGATCCCGATCCGAGCCGCATCTGTACAAGCATTGTCGAACGCTCAAACCTGAGCATGAGAACATCGATCCGCAGACTGACAAGATTGACGAACGCTTTTAGCAAGAAGTGGGAACACCTGAAGGCGATGCTCGCGGTCTATTTCGCTTACTATAATTTCTGCCGGATTCACAGTTCGATCCGTTGCACTCCGGCGATGGAAAGCGGAATCACTCAACACGTTTGGAGTTTAAGAGACTTGCTGACCGCGTAGCCGCACAGTCCTTACAAAGTACGGCAAAGCGACCCGTAGGCTTCTCACTCACTAATCTACGATCTTGCCAGCGGCGGCGACGACCGGGATCGCCATGAATCCTGATCATGCAGAGCGTGAAGTTTTCATCCTTCGCAATGTGGTAAACCGGATCGCTGAGAGATACGACGTACATGATTTGTAAAAGCGGGGAAGTCGGCGAGCGTCCTACCCTGCGACGCCCCCAAGGGCTTCCCCGCTCTAACGGGAGTATGGTTTCAGCAATCCCACTATTGCTTACTTGCGCTGTGCTCCCGTATGCTGTGCAGACCTGACCGATCAGATGTTGACTAAAGCGCGAGGTAGAACTGGTTAGTGGCCATCGCCCGCCATATGCGGGCGTTCCGGCAATCCTCTAACACGGCGCGCAGTCTATATCGAAACAGAGATAGCCACAAGTTAATTCAACTCATTCAGGAGGCGAAGTCCTGAATGGGTAAACCTCCGCGAGAAAAACCAAAACGTCTAGCTCGCAAGTTGCTGGCTATTCGGAACGGGTTAGGAGTGAGTCAGACAGAGATGGCGAAGCTTCTCAAGCTGAAGAAGACTTACACGGTGATTTCGAGTTATGAGCGAGGAACGGGAGAGCCTAACCTTTTAATCTTGCTGCGATATGCGCGGCTGGCGCGCGTGTCAACGGACGCGCTGATTGACGACAAATTAGACTTGCCCTAACTAACCCAAAGTTCGGAAAGAAACTTCCCGATAGATTCTAATGCCGACTCGATCTTGAGCGATAAAGGGTTTGCCGGGCTTTCTAATGAGACTTGAAACTGAAATCGACGGAGATAGGATTCATCCAGATACTTCCCGATATCGACTTCAACTTGCTGGAGCCAGCCGCCCGCTTCCTCCTTCTGAGTCTGCGTAGGCACGGGTATGGAACTTCTCATTGCTAACAGTATGCGCTGTCCCTCAGCGAGACGCCCGCTTAAGACGGCCCGCGCACGATTCATTCTGTAAACCATTCGCATTCGATAGACGGTCGCAATAATGCCGATTATCGCGATTGCGAAACATAGCACTAATACTTTGCGACTAACCCCGCCATGCGAAGGCGAAACGTAGGCTAGGACTGCTACGATAAGCGTGAGGATTCCTAGCATAGTGAGTATCGCCAGTTGATCGAAGATCGAGACAAGAAGTGCTTTGAGGTTTCGCACCGCGCAAGGCTATCACCAGCGACCGCAAGATCGCCAGAGTTCTGCCCGCCAGCTTTAGTCCCGCTATGTCCCACGATGCCCCGCTATAACCAGCACCACACATTTACCCCACTACCCGGAAAGGGGAGCTCTTGCCTTCCATGGATGAAATAGTCCAAACTTAACCCTCTATTCTCGGACTGGTGAAAACGCCGTAGCCACTTCACACAGAATCTTCAAGTACCCTCATGTCGGCCGTTCCACTCTCAGAATCTGCAAGGGCAACTGACAGAGGAGGAGAAAATCGACGATGAATCAGACTCATGTCACAGCTGAACTACCAATTCCCACCACTCGCAAGTTGCAGTGGCGAGAGTATGAGGTTCAGGTAGGCCTTTATAAGCACTACATGGACATGCTCATGAAGGTCAATGCGTTCTTTTACATCATTACCGGTGGCATTCTGTCGTTCTATTTTGTGAACTATGGAAAGCCATTTGTTAGATATGCTTTGTTGTTTCCGATCCTAATGAGTTTTGTGCTCGGAGCAACCTTTTTCTACGCAGCCAGTAAATGGAAGATAGTTGTGAAGATAATGAGGGAGGCGCTCGATAGTTTAGACCTGGTGAAGGCTCCCGACGCTCAAATCTTGTATATACTGCTTAGAACATCAGCACTAATATTCTTAATAGTGGGTGTTTCCATGTGCGTTCTGTTCTTATACCCGCTGCGATGATTTCATGCTTTCTTTTCCAGGGTGCGCCCAGCAATTCGACTGACGTATCCTATTCCTGAGGGTAGAACCTGTGGCGCAGAACCTGATAATCCAACCCAGATTAACACTACTATCCAAAACCCGACTATTAAAGGCGGTGCTGAAAATGGGCCAGGTTGCGCACCCTCACTAACGGTCGGGGTTTCGCCGCGTCATCGATCGCGGTCGATGCAGTAGGTTGGGATAGCGCGCAAAGCCTCTATGTGTATCGATCCGTTCAAGTCCGCGACAGGCCGCACAAGTACGGGCCTCTAAACGAATATTGAAATCAGTTCGATCGATAGTTCGTAAACTGCATGTTGATGCCGAAGTCTTTGGCTTTCAAAGTCGCGATTACCTGTTGGAGCGTATCTCGATCGCGGCCTGAAATCCTTACCAGATCGCCTTGGATTGAAGCTTGAACCTTAGCTTTCGAATCTTTGATCGCTTTTACGATGTCTTTTGCTTTTTCCTGCGGTATGCCTTGCTGAATCTGCGCGCGTTGACGCACGGTTCCACCGGCGGCAGGCTCGACATTACCATAGCTCAGTGCTTTCAGCGGCACGCCGCGACGAACGAGCTTTTGCTGCAGGATGTCATTCATATTTCGCAGTTTGGTTTCGTCTTCGGCTGAGAGCACCAACTCTTTTTCTTCCAAACCAACGTCCGCGCGACTGCCCTTAAAGTCAAAACGCTGGTGCACTTCTTTCATCGTTTGATTGATCGCATTCATGATTTCGGCGCGATCAACCTGCGAGACAATGTCGAATGAATTCTGCTGGGCCATGAAATGATCGCTACTGTCGTGAGGATAACATCAAATGAAGAGCATGTGAAAGTGTTCTCTAGAACTCGAGGAGCGCGGACATTTGGAGTGAGCCGGCAGAACGAAGTGCGACGGCGCTTTGGATTGATTGCCTCGCAAGTCTTAATCCAAAGCGGTGTCGCACTACGCTTGCCACCGCACTCCAAATAAGTTTGTAAAATTCCCGCTCGTAATTTTGCCGATTTCGTCGTGCTTCAGGTGATGCAAATCAGCCAGACACTTTGCCGTCTCAACCACCCGCGCCGGTTCGTTTCGTTTTCCCCGAAACGGCACCGGCGTCAGATAAGGGCAATCAGTTTCGATGAGCAATTGATCCATAGGAAGTTGACGGGCAATGTCGCGGAAGTCATCAGCCTTCTTGAATGTAAGATTACCGGCGAATGAAATGAAGAAACCGAGATCGATTGCCTCGCGCGCCATCTGCAAGCTGCCGCCAAAGCAGTGCAATACCCCGGCACGCGCATGCCCGGTTAATTCGTCGCGCAGAATATTAATCGTGTCGTCATTGGCTTCGCGTGAGTGAATTACGACAGGAAGATTCAAACTGCCCGCGATGCGAAGCTGCCGATGGAAAACATCGCGCTGCACATCGCGCGGCGAATGATCGTAATGATAGTCGAGACCGATCTCACCCCAGGCAATAACTCTGCGACTTTGCTTTACGAGATCAACCAATCGTTTTTCTGCCGAGTGATCAAACAGTTTCGCATCGTGCGGATGAACGCCGATCGCGGCGTAGATTTCCGGATGCTTTTCGGCTAACTCAACCGCTCGTTCAAATGCGCCGCTGTGCGGATCGCCGGTGCCAACGTTGAGCATTGTCGTGACGCCGGCATCGAGTGCGCGCGCAATTACTTCTTCGCGATCGGCATCGTATTCAGGACCGTCGATATGGCAATGGGAATCAATGAAGGACATGAGGAGATTGCATGACAGAAGCTAAGGCCTGAGTGATTTAATATTCAGTAAACTCGCGGCGTTTGAGTCCCTCAAGTCCCAGCGTTCCGTCTCTCGGATTGACGGTGATTTCCCAAACTTCCATCGTGACGGCGCCTATAATAGCGTCGAGATGGTGACCGTTCGCTTTGCCGAGTGAATCAACGGGCACTACCGAGGTGTCAAAGTCCAGCCCTTCGATCTTGCCGTTTACCAAGGCCCGCTCAGTGATGTGAATCGTCTCACCGCCGAGCGCAACGTCGTACGGGTTATTGACCGGCACAATGCGACTCGGGAGACCTTCAAGATAACGCCGAAGCAAATAGCTGTGGAACGCGCCTGTGTCGAACAAGGCCTTCGCCGGCTCGCCTTCAATTTCGATTGTTTTGATTACCCGGGACATGATGTCTCAATGCTACCACTTACTTCGCGCACCATCTAGGCAAAAATATTGCAAGCTCTCATGGGTTACTCACTTCAGCCGCGCGCCGTTCGGCACATCTTCCGCGAACGTTGCGATCACGGGTTTGCCTTCGTCGCCGACGGATGCTGCGAGGAGCATTCCCTGCGATTCATAGCCGCGCAGTTTTCGCGGTTTGAGGTTTGCTACAACGACGATCTTCCGACCGATTAATTTCTCCGGTTCATAATATTGAGCGATGCCCGCGAGAATCTGACGCGGCTTCTCTTCTCCGATGTCGACCGTGATCAGCAGCAACTTGTCGGCTTTGGGAATTCGCTCGGCCGTCTTTACTTCGCCGACCCGCAGATCGACTTTGGCAAAGTCCGTGATGTCGATGAAATTCGCGACACCGGGAACTGCGTCGGAATGCGTAGTTGCTGGAACGCTTTGCGTCGCGCCCTCTCCGACCGCCGCGCTACCGCCCCGCTTTTCTAACTCCTGAGTCCCAATCCCCGACTCCTGCTCTTTGATTTCTTCCATAATCCTCGCCTTATCGATTCTGGGAAATAAAGGTTTGATTTCTCCAATCTGTGTGCCTTCCGGCAAATCGCCCCAACGCAATGTCGCTGGATCAATTGTTGAAACTTCGTCCGGCAAGCCGAGTTGTTGATAAATTTGGCGCGTTGCGTTTGGCATCATTGGATACAACAGAACTGCCAGCCATCGAAGAGTTTCAGCCGCTCGATACAAAACAGCGTTCAGCGTCTGTCGTTGCGACTGGTCCTTCGCCAAGTCCCACGGCCGCGCGTCGGAGATCATTTTGTCCACGCGCGAGACGATGGCCCAAGCTTCTTCGAGTGCGCGATTGAAACTGAAGTCGTCAAAGTGTTTAATGAATTGTTCGCGGGCCTGCGCGAGCAGTTTCGAAACCGTCGCCTCGTCCGTTTCAACACCGGCCCGTTTTGCCCGCAACCTGGCCTCGTCGGAAATCAATCGCGATGGAATGCGGCCTTCGCAATATCTTTGAATCATCGTTAGCGTGCGGCTCGAAAGATTGCCGAGGCCGCTGGCGAGATCGCTGTTCGTGCGATCGATTAGACTCTCGTATCCGAACCGGCCGTCCTGCCCGAACACCATCTCGCGCAAACAGAAATAGCGAATCGCATCGATCGGAAAATATTTGTTGAGAACGTCCAGCTCGATCGTGTTGCCAAGCGTTTTGGACATCTTGCGGCCCGTGGGATCAACCCACATTCCATGAGCAACGATCGCGCGCGGCTGCTCAACTCCAGCGGCCAGCAAAAACGCCGGCCAATAGACCGCATGGAATCGAAGGATGTCTTTGCCAACCAGATGCAAGGCCGGCCAGAACTTTTCGAATCCAATCGCGCGGTTCTGTTGCTCGTTTCCAAAACCAATCGCCGTGATGTAGTTCGTGAGCGCATCGAACCAGACGTACATCGTGTGCTGAGGATCGTCGGGAACCGGAATGCCCCAGCTCACTGACGATCGCAGTCGACTTACAGAAAGATCCTGAAGACCGCCCGCGACAAAACTCTTCACTTCATTACGGCGGGCTTCCGGCCGGACGAAATCGGCGCGCGATTCATAAAGACTCAGCAGCGCTTCGTCGTAATCAGAGAGGCGAAAGAAATAGCTCTCTTCTGAAACTCGATCGAGTTTCGTTTCATGAATTAAACAGATTGGCGGTTCGTCTGGATTCTCAGACTTCGCGTACTCGTCCTCAGTCTTGTATGCCGCGCACGCTGCGCAGAACCAGCCTTCGTAATGACCTTGGTAAAGCGCGTCGTTCCCTTTCGGAGTTTTCGCTTTCGCGACCCGTCGCCAGAATTCGCCGACACCCTCGTAATGAAAAGGCTCGGTCGTGCGCATGAAGATGTCGTAACCGCCGTGAGCGGTATCCAGGCCGAATGCGGAAGTCATCTTCTTGAAATACTCGACAACGTAATCAGCTTGTTCTTTCGGGGTGCGATTGTTTCGCTGCGCTGCGCGCTCGATGTTGATGCCGTGCTCGTCGGTGCCGGTGAGAAAGAAGGTCTCAATTCCCCGCTGTCGTTTTGAGCGCGCGATCGTATCCGCCACGATCATCGTATAAAGATGACCAAGGTGCGGGAGGCTGTTCGCGTAATAGATGGGCGTGGTGACGTAGCAGGTCATTTAGTGAATCGTAAATCGTGAATAGTGAATAGACTATTTTTCCTTCGGCCTGACGTGATGAGTCAGCCCAGTAAGCATTCGGCCGATCTCATCAAGAGAAGAAACCAAAGACCCGTAGTTAAGTTCCTGAAGGTAGCTTAAGCGACGAGCGATCAAAAGCTCCGTTTCGACCTCACTGGCTGATCCTTGTGAGTTCGACAGGAAATGGGCGAACTCTTTGTCTGACCTTCGGGCAGCCTTTTCTGCAATGTTTGCGGGAATTGAAACTGCGGCTCTTCTCAACTGCGATGTTAGTCCAAATCTTTCGTCTCTTGGAAAACTCTCTGTGGCTTTGTAGATTGCAACAACAAAATCCACAGATTTCTTCCAAACATCTAGCTTCTCGTGAGGGCGCATGATATTGCTCCTGAAAACCAAGATGATAAAGCCAGGTTTCTATTTACGATTTACGATTCACGATTTACTTCTTCTTAGCGAATTCATCATTCGGATTGAACTTGGGCAGCGTAGGTAAATCCGCAACGCGCCGTCCGATCGCCATCGCAAAATCAGCTTCCTGAATCATCCCTGCGAAATTCCAGTCGTCGCGATACTCGTCCGACGGCTGGTGATAATGCGCCTCGTTGTATTCCTTGAATTTCTTCTCGCCCCAACCTTTCGGATGGCCAAGGTAATCATCGCCCTCCTTCAAGCTGATTGAAGGCACGCCGACTTTCGCAAACGGAAAATGATCCGAGCGATAGAAAGATCCCTGCTCAGGCCGTGGATCGGGCGCGATGGTTAGCCCGCGCTCGCGCGCGATCTGATCGACGACGAGTTTCAAAGACGAACGCTCTGCACCCAACGGCACGAAGTCCCGCGTCGGACCGAGGATATTCATCGAATCGAGATTGATGTCCGCAGCGGTTTTGTTGAGCGGGACCAGTGGATGAAGTGAATACCATTCTGAACCGATCAGACCCTGTTCTTCACCGGTCGTGATGAGGAACAGGATTGAGCGTCGTGGTTTTTCAGCCGCGGGCAGGTTGGACAGAACTCGCGCGATTTCCAGAACCGATGCTACCCCAGTGGCGTTATCGAGGGCGCCGTTATAAATCGTGTCGCCGCTCTTATCAGGAGCGCCGATCCCAAAATGATCCCAATGCGCGGAGTAGACAACGTATTCGTCGCGTAGCTTTGGATCGCGGCCGGGAAGAATCGCAACGACGTTCGGCGCCTCAACTCTCTTCAATTCGCTTTTGAGATCCATCAATGCCGTTAGATTCAGTTTGATGGGTTTAAAATCGCGCGATGCAGCTTGCTTGCGCAAATCGTCAAGATTCAATCCGGCGAGTTGCATCATGCGATGGGCGGCGTCATCCGTCATCCACGAACGAATTTGTAAGTAAGGATTCCTATCGCCCGAAGTCCGGGCGATATCGAATCGCCACGATCCATTCGAAGTGCGCACCA
>Ga0209471_1000769_pt1 | contig 20313 bp, 18 predicted proteins | sample GraSoiAngelo_128_FD_185885 | JGI IMG/M metagenome (GOLD analysis project Ga0209471, IMG submission 185885) | Grasslands soil microbial communities from the Angelo Coastal Reserve, California, USA - 14_0927_12_20cm (SPAdes) (version 2) | ecosystem: Environmental > Terrestrial > Soil > Grasslands ...
GCCGACGATGCTGCCCATTCCGCCCAGCACCACCACCACGAAGGCTTTCAAGGTGAAGGCGCCGCCGACCTGCGGATAGATGTAGTACGTGGGTGAGACCAGCGCGCCCGCCGCGCCCGCCAGGGCCGCGCCCAGACCGAAGGCGAGAACGCTCATCCGGCGCACGTCCACGCCCATCAGCTGGGCAGCTTCGCGGTCCTGCGCGGTGGCGCGGATGGCGCAGCCGGTGTCGGTGCGGATGAGGAACCAGTACAAGGCGCCAGTGATGACCACGGTGATGGCGAAGCAATAGAGCAAAGGCGTGGAGAGGTGGACTCCCGAGATGGCCACGCTGGAGGAGGAATAGCTGGTCGAGAGGATCCGATAGTCGGAGGTGAAGACCAGCATCGCGGTATTCGACAAGACGAGGCCGATGCCGATGGTGAGCAGGATCTGGTTCTGCGGCAGCGCGTCGAGCACGCGGTTGATCAAGGTCGATTGCAGGATGGCGCCGAGGACGAAGAGCGCGGGCATCGTCAGCAAGACCGAGAGGAAGGGATCGATCCCCGCCAGCCGGAAGAGAAAGAAGGTGACGTACATGCCCACCATCACCAGCTCGCCCTGGGCGAAATTGATGATGCGCATGACGCCGAAGATGAGCGTCAGGCCGATGCCGATCAGCGCATAGATGCCGCCGATGAGCACGCCGCTGAGGACGGACTGGAGGAAGAAGGCCACCGCTCAGCCTTTGACCGCGCCTGCCGTGAAGCCGGCGATGAAGCGATCGACGAAGAGATTGTAGAGAATGGCGATGGGCACGCTGGCGATGAAGCAAGCGGCCATCAGCGATCCCCAGAAATAGACGTCGCCGCGCACCAGGAAAGTGGGCACGCCCACGCTCAAGGTGAGCCTGTTCGAGCTGGTGATGAAGGTGAGCCCATAGACGAACTCCTGCATCGTCAGCGTGAAGCTGAAGATGATGGCGGTGAGCAGTCCGGCGGCCGAGATGGGCAGCACCACGCGGGCAAAGGCCTGGAAGCGGGAGAGGCCGTCGATCATCGCGGCTTCTTCCAGCTCCTTTGGAATGGCCTTGAAGAATCCCGCCAACAACCAGGTGCAGAAAGGGACGGTGAAGCTGGGATAGACGATGACCAGGCTCCAGAGCGAGTCCTGCAGGCCGAGGGTGGCGATCAATCGGGAAAAAGGAATGAACAAGATCGTCGGCGGCACCAGATAGGTGAGGAAGATCGCGATCGCCAACCGCTCGCCAGCCGCGCCCCCGAACCGCGAGAGCGCATATCCTGCAGGCACCGCCAGGATCAAGGTGATCACCACCACCGCGGTCCCGACGAAGAGGGTGTTCAGCACCCAGCGGCCAAAGAGCGTGTCGAAGAAGAGGACGCGCAGGTTATCGAGAGTGGGAGGCGCGTGATAGAGGAAGTGATTGTGCTCGGGGTTCAAGAGATCGTTGGTCTGCTTGAACATCGTCACCAGCATCCAGGCGAAGGGAAAGGCGGCGAAAGCGCAGAAGGCCGCCAGCACGCCGAAGTTGACGACCCTGCCGGCCGCCTTTTGCCCGCGCACTAGTACACCCGCCTGCAAGTTCGTTCCGCGCTCGCCACCGTTGGGCGTGCTTTCTCAGCTTTCTGGAGCCCCCGGCTGAAGCCGGGGGCTAGAAGGGCACGAAGCCTCCTGCGGAGGCTGCAAAGCTGGCAAGGCTTGACGCTCGCCGGCAAGCTCCAGGCTTGGCTGCAAAGCCCGATTCGCGCGCTAGTGCTTTGGATCGAGAACGTAGCGCTCGAAGGCCGGCACGTCCTCGGTGGATACGCTGAAGGCACACCGATGGCGCAGGGAGCCCAACCCAACTCGAGACTCTTGGCAGCGATGACCCGATTTCCCATCGATCGCCCCGGCCCAGCCTCCGAAGAGGCTTCGTGCTTCTCTAGCCCCCGGCTTTAGCCGGGGGCTCCATAAGCGGAACAACTTACCACTGACCCCTGGCACTCGACGGGTCCCAATGGGGAACGACTTACCAGTGACCCCTGATACTCGACGAGTGCGGAACGAACTTCCGGGCAGCTTTACTAGGTCACCTCCGTCCGCCGCGCCACGCGCAAGAGCACGACCGCGGCGATGGCGAGCACGGGAAAGAGGAAGAGCGCGATCGCAGCGCCTCCGGCGAGATCTCCTCCGTCGATGCCGCGAAAGAAGGCCATGCTGGCCAAGACCTGCGTGGTGTCGTAAGGCCCGCCGCGCGTCAGCACCCAGACGACGATCATGTCGGTGGTGGCGAAGACGAAGCCGAAGAGGATGGCGACGAGCTGGATGGGCAGCACCAAGGGCACCGTGATCTGCAAGAGGTGCCGCCAGAAGCGGGCGCCGTCGATCTCCGCCTGGTCGTGGATGTCCTGCGGAATGGAGGAGAGCCCGCCGAGCAGGATGACGGTCGCGAGCGGCAGCGTGCGCCAGACCTGGACGCCGATGATCGACCCCATCGCCAGATTGGGCCGGCCAAGCCAGGCGACGCGATCCCACGGCCCGAGGAAGTGCGCCCAGCGCAGCATCCAGGTGAGCACGCTGTAGATGGAGTCGAGCATCCACAGCCAGCCGATGCTTCCCAGCGAGATCGGCGCGACCCAAGGCAAGAGGATGAGCAGCCGGACCCACCACTTGCCGCGGAAGTCCCGCTGCAGGGCGATGGCCAGGGTCGAGGCGAGGACGATCACCAGGCCTTGCGAGACGAAGGCGAGAAAGAGGGTGTTGCGCAGAGCGCGGTGGAAGCCGGGGTCCTCGATCACCGAGCGGAAGTTGGCGAGGCCGACGAAGTGCACCGCCGTCGAGGAGATGGAGACGTCGGTCAGGCCGTAGACCAGCGCGGCGATGAAGGGGCCGCCGACCGAAGCGACGATGTAGAGGATGGCCGGCGCGAGCAGGATGCGCGGCAGCCACTCCTCGCTGTCGGCCAGGCGAGAAAAGAAACCCGGCGGGGGCGCGGCGGCGACCGCGTCGGCGCTCACGATTTCTCCCAGAAAGGCTTGGGGGAAGTGCGCACGCCGCTCTCCGCGTCGAAGAATTTCACGTCGGAAGCCTTGATGACGAAGTCGTAATCCTTGCCCGGTTCGACGGGAAAGTTGATCGCCGAGGGCACGTCGATGATGAAGCGCTCCTTCGGCGCGAGGTCGGTGAGCGAGCCGTAGAGCAGGTTGTCCGCCCCGAGGTTCTCGATGCGCCCGACGCGGAACTTGACGGTGACCAGCTTGTCACCGCCGCCGCCGGAGTAGGCGGAGCGGGGCAAGAGATCTTCCGGCCGCATGCCGATGAGGAGGTCGCCGCGCTTGAAGAAGTTCATCGGTGGCGAGCCGAGGAATCCGGCCACGAAAGTATCGGCAGGTTCGTTGTAGACCTCTTGCGGCGGGCCGAGCTGGCGGATCTTGCCCTTGCTCATCACCGCAATCCGGTCGCCCAGCCCCATCGCCTCGATCTGGTCGTGGGTGACGTAGATGGTGGTGGTGCCGAGCTTGCGCTGGAACTGCTGCAGCTCGTCGCGCGCGCTGGTGCGCAACTTCGCGTCGAGGTTGCTGAGCGGCTCGTCGAGCAGGAAGACGTCCGGCTCGCGCACCATCGCGCGCGCCAGCGCGACCCGCTGCCGCTCGCCACCGGAGAGCTGCCGCGGCTTGCGATGCAAGAGACGCTCGATGCCGAACATCGCCGCCGCCTTCTCCACGGCCGGGCCGATCTGCGCCCTGGGCATCCCCTGGGCGCGCAGCGGAAAGGAGATGTTCTTCGCAACCGTCAGGTGCGGGTAGAGCGCGTAGCTCTGGAAGACCATGGCGATCTTGCGCTCGCGCGGAGGCAGCGCGTTGACGATGCGGTTGCCGATGACGATGTCGCCGGCGGTCTGCTTCTCCAGGCCGGCGATCATCCGCAAGAGGGTGGTCTTGCCACATCCCGACGGCCCGAGGAGGACGAGGAACTCGCCCTCCCGGACCGCCAGGTCGACCCCATCGACGGCGGTGTGGTCCCCCCACTCCTTGCGGAGCGCCTTCGTCTCGACGATGGCCATTCGGGAGCGCTACAGCAGCTTGCGCTCCTTCCACTTCGCCCAGATCCTCTTCGCCTTCTCCTCCGCCTCTTTGAGCGCGCCCTCCGGCTGCGCCGCTCCGGTCGCCACCTGGGCGAACATGGTGTTGAGCACCCAGCTCGAGTAGAGCTCGTCGATGGCGGCGTTGGCGTAGCCGGGATAGCCGACGTTGGTGGCCCACTCCTCGGCGTCGGCGAGCACCGCGTACTTGCCGGCGGGCTTGCCCTTGGGGTCGTTCTGCAGCGCCTGCTTGAGATCCGGCACCTGCTTGGGGAAGCAGGGGAAGTTGTAGAACTCGCTCGCCTCGAAGCCCTTGTGGAAGTTGCCCACGTAGTCGACGAGGAACTTCTTCGCCCCCTCGATGTTCTGCGCGAACTTCCAGATCACGTAGCAGTCCATCACGTGCTCGAGACCCATCCGCCGCACCGGGCCCTTGGCGGCCTTGGCGAGACCGATGACGTCGCCGATGGGCTTGCCATCGACGGTGAGGTTCTTGTTCTCCGCCTCGCGGGTGATGGAGATGGCGTTGAGCACCAGCGAGCTCTTGCCGGCGAGCATGGCGCGGTTGTTGGAGGACGCGTCCCAGGCGAGGACCTCGTCGATCTCCGTCTCCTGGTACATCGCCTTGACGAACTTGAGCGTCTCGAGCGTGTTCTTGCTGTTGAGGGTGAGATTGCCGCTCTCGTCCTGCTCGTGCGAGCCGAAGGCATACATGATGGCCCGCATCGCCATCGAGGTGTCGATCTCGGCGGAGAGGCCGATGCCCACTGGGATGCCGGTCTTGTCCTTGATCTTCTTTCCGCCGCGGCGGATCTCATCCCAGCTGTCGGGCTTCACCCCGACCTCGCCCCAGAGATCGGTGCGGAAGTTGATCGGGTCGGGCACGAAGCTGTCGGAGAAGCCGAAGTACTTCTTCGTCTTCGGGTTGTAGGTGCTCTTGATCGCCAGGTTGATCGGCTTGCCGTACTTCTTTTCGCACTCCTGGTAGATCTCGCCGTGGTCGATGACGTCTTCCTCGTAGACCGGCTTGGGCCAGAGGAAGAGGAAGAGGTCGTGGCCCTTGCGCGCCGCGACTTCGTCGAGTTGATGGCGGGGATGCCGATGTTGTCGACGATGACTTCGGTGTCGTTCTTCTGGCCCCATTCCTTCACATAGGTGTTGTTGAACCATTTGTCATAGCCGGGGACGAAATGGTTCCACTGGATGATGCGCAACGTCTTGGCGGCGGCGCGCGACTTCTTCGGGAGCAGCAGGGTCGCGGCGCCGGCAGCGCCGGTCTTGATGAGAGTGCGCCTGGAGAGTCTGGACATGCGTCAGCTCCTTTCTCATTTGCAAAGAAAGATGCGACGACGTACGGAAGCGGACGCTCCCGCATTTTGCAAAATCGGGGCGGACTACATACCGGGGCGCGCGACGTGTCAAGCCGATGGGTCTCCCGTGTAGCATGCTGAAACCGGAGTCGAAGGAACGCACCCGTTCCGTCCCACGGAGGCGATCATGCCGCTCCTTGCACGCCGCAGCCTGATGCTTCAGACGGCGCTCGCAGCCGCGTCGATGTCGGTCGACAAGCTTCTGGCGCAGGCCCCCGACACGGGGCGGCCCGCCAAGCTGCTCGAAGATCTGGTGGCGGCGAACAAGATCCTCGTCGATCAGGGTGTGCTGGACGGCTATGGGCACGTGAGCGTCCGCTCCCCCGCCGCTCCGGATCGCTTCTGGATGTCGCGGTCGCTGGCGCCGGAGCTGGTCACTGTGGCCGACCTGCTCGAGCACGACCTCGACGGCAACGCCAGGGACACGCCAAAGGAGGCCAAGCTGTTCCTCGAGCGCTTCATCCACGCAGGGATCTACCGCGCGCGCGCGGACGTGAATGCCGTGGTGCACAACCACGCGCCGTCGCTCATCCCTTTCGGCGCCACGGGCGTGCCCCTGCGGCCCCTGTACCATATGAGTGCTTTCCTCGGCTCGGGCGTGCCCGTATTCGACATCCGCACTGCCGCGGGCGCCACCGACATGCTGGTGAAGACGCCCGAGCTCGGAGCCGCGCTGGCGAAGACGCTCGGCTCGCACCTGGTCGTGCTGATGCGCGGGCACGGAGCGGCGGTCGTGGGCCCGAGCATTCCCCATGCCGTGTTCCGCAGCGTCTACACCGAGGTCAACGCGCGGCTGCAGGCGCAGGCGATGGCGCTGGGCCGCAAGGTGACCTATCTCGACGCCGAGGAGGCGCGCCTGGCCGCGGCAGCGATGGAAGGAACGCTGTCGCGACCCTGGGAGCTGTGGAAGCGGAAGGTGGCGGGGAAATGAGCCGGATCGGCGCAGTCCAGCCCGCCTCGTTCGCGGGCGCGGAGGAGCACCGGAACGCCGCGCAGGCCTGCGCGTACGTCGACGAGGCGGCCGACGCCGGCGTGCAGTACGTCGTCTTTCCCGAGGGCTATCCCGGTCCCTACTCGGGGCCGATGGAGAACGACGCTCTCGATCGCGTGCGCGAGAAAGCGCGCGCCCGCCGCGTGTGGGTGAGCGCCGGTCGCCTCGAGCGCGGCGCGCTGCCGGACACTTTCCACATCACTCATCTGCTCATCGACGACGCCGGCGAGATTCGCGCCCGCTACCGCCGCGTACAGCCGAATCATCCGTTGTTCAATGCGTACCTCATGGGAGGGCGGCACCACGTCCTGCCCGGCGACGAGCTGATGACCGTGGACACGCCCTTCGGGCGCATCGGGCTGCTCATCTGCTCGGAGCTTTTCGTCCCCGAGCTGTCGCGCATCCTCATGTTGCGCGGAGCCGATCTCATCGTCGCGCCCGGAGGCGGAGTGCATTCGCGCACGCGCACGCGCCTCCAAGAAACCTGGCGCGCCGTGGCGCGCGCGCGGGCGGCCGAGAATCTCGTCTACGTGGTGGCGAACCAGAACCTCCTCGGCAGCTCGCGGCAGGGCCGGACCTGCATCGCTTCGCCCGAGCGCATGCTGGCGCAGCGCGACGATCCCGGCATCGCCATCGCCGACCTGGATCTGCCGCGGCTGGGCGAGCTTCGCTCTCATTATTACGATGAGGAGATTCTCTCGCCTCCTGCGGATGAGCAGCAGGTCTTCTACTGTCGGCCCGGGCAGTCACACGACCGGCGCCCCGAGATCTACGACGAGCTCTGCCGGCCGCAGCAGGACGCCTTCGCCTATCATTACGAACGGCGCAGCCTCGACAGCTGGCGCGCGGAATACGAGAGGATCAAGCATGGCCGGTGAGAACAAGGTCCAGCTCGCAGCCAGCCATTGGCGGCCGCGCTTCGTCGCCAACGGCATCGACATGAACGATTTCGACGGTGTGCTCGCCGCGACGTCGGAGTGGAAGGACTGGGGACCGGCCTGGCTGCGGGTGGGCGACGTGCACCGCAATCTCGCCGAGGAGGCGGCGCGCGCGCGGCGCATGCTCACCGCGGCGGAGGCGTGGCAGCGCGCCGCCTGGTGCTACCACCTGGGCAAGTTCCTCTGGTTCGAGGACCGCGCGCTGCACGACAAGCTGCGCGAGCTGACCATCGCCACCTATCGGAAGGCGCTGCCGCACCTCGACCCGCCGGGCGAGCGGATCGAGCTCCCCTTCGAGGGCGCTATCATTCCCGGGATCCTGCGGCGCCCGCGCGGTGGGTCGCGGCCGCCCCTGGTGCTGCTCGTGCCCGGGCTCGACTCCTCCAAGGAGGAGCTCTACACCATCGAGAATGATTTCCTCCGCCGCGGGATGGCCACGCTTTCGATAGACGGCCCTGGCCAGTCGGAGAACGCGCCGCGCTTTCCCATCCGCCCCGGCTGGGCGCCGGTGGTGGCGCAGATCCTCGACGGGCTGCGCGGGCGCAAGGACGTGGATCTCGATCGCGTCGGCCTGATGGGCATCAGCATGGGCGGCATCTACGGGCCGCGCGCGGCGGCGGAGGAGAAACGGCTGCGCGCGGTGATAGCGCTGGCCGGGCCGTACGACCTGTCCGAATGCTGGGCGGCCCTCAATCCGCTCACCAAGGGCGGCTATGTCTTCTATACCAAGTCGCGCGACGAGGCCGAGGCGTTCGAGAAATCGAAGGCGCTCACGCTGCGCGGCGTGCTCGACAAGGTGACCTGCCCGCTGCTCGTCATCCACGGCGCGCGCGACCGGCTCTTTCCACCGGAGCAGGCCGAGCGCATCGCGCGCGAGGCGCCCAAGGCGACGCTGCTCATGTATCCGGACGGAAACCACGTGTGCAACAACATCGCCTACAAATACCGGCCGGCGATGGCGGACTGGATGCGCGACCAGCTCGGCTAGGGCCAAGCTCGTCTTCCCCAAACTGGAAGCGCCTGTGACAACGCCTGAAGGCGTTGTCGCCTGCATCCTTCCCATGCCCTTTCCCGCGGCGCCTAATCTGACCAGCATTTCAAGCTGGATCAAGGCAACAGCGCGGCGCGGCCGGGGATCTTGTTCTCGCGCAGCAGCTGGTGCGTGGCCTCGGCTTCCTCCAGCGGGAACGTGCGGGTGACCAGCGCGCGGATCTTCTTCTGCCGCAGGAGCTCGAGGGCCTGCATCAGCTCGGCCATGGAGACGTAACGGGAGCCGTGGATCTCGAGCATCTTGCGCAGCATGAGGCCGGGATCGACGCGGAAAGTCGGGTCGGCGCCGAAGACCGCCTGCGGCCGGTTGCCGAGGATCACCAGCCGGCCCGCCGGCGCCAGCGAGCGAAGGCAGACCTCGAGCGTGCTCGCGGTCGCGACCAGATCGATGGCTGCATCCACTCCTCTGCCGCCCGTCTTCGCCAGCACCTGCCGCGACAGCTCCTCGCCGCGCGCGTCGATCACCTCGTCGGCGCCGGCGGACTCCATCAGCTCCAGCTTGTCGTCGGTCACGTCGGCGCCCAGAACCCAGCCGCCGCACAGCTTCGCCATCTGCACCGCATGGATTCCCACGCCCCCGCCGGCGCCGACGATCAGCACCTGATCGCCGGGCCCGATCCTCGCTTCTTCCCTGCAGGCGTGTAGCGGCGTGGCGATTGCGTCGGTGGCGATGGCCGCATCCAGATCGCTGACTCCCTCGGGAATGCTGCAGAGATTGAGCGCGGGAACCGCCATGTACTCGGCGTACCCGCCGTCCGCGGCCATGCCCAGGTAGCCGCCGAAGTTGCGGCAGAGCGTCTCCCGGCCGCTGCGGCAGAACTGGCAGGCCTTGCAAGTGAGATAGAAGTGGCAGGCGACGCGGTCGCCTTTCTTGACGTTCTCCACCTGCGGACCGACTTCGACGACTTCTCCCGCCACTTCGTGACCGGGAATGCGCGGATAGGAAGTCACGATGCCCGGATTCGCTGTCATGATCACGACGGTCAGTCCGGCTCCGCTGGCGCGCACCCGCAAGAGCGCATCGTTGGGGCCGATTTTTGGTACGGGGAAGTCCTCGAGGCGCAGCGGCCCGCCCAGCTCTCGCAGGACCATCGCTCTCATGGCTCAGGCCGCGTCCGTGCGCAGGGCCGCGCCCGAGAGCCCATCGCTGACCGCGACGTTCTCGCTCCGCAGCTCGAGCCGCGCCGCCTTGGCCTCCAGCTGCAGCAGCGCGCCGAAGTCGCAATCGACATAACCGTTGCCGATCAGCGCCTGCACCAGCTCGCGAACCGCGGCTGCGAGCGGCATCGGCACCTCGTGCTTGCGCGCGGCGGCCAGGCCCAGGTCGAGGTCCTTGCGCAGGAGCACCGGCGTGAAGGTGGGCGCGAAATCCAGGTTGACGAAGGCAGGCGTTTTGTAGCGGCTGAAGGTAGAGCCCATCACACTCTTGTTGATGAAGTCGAGGAAGGCATGGCGGGGCACGCCGGCCTTCTCCGCCAGCACGGTGATCTCGGCGAGCGATTGCGTCACCACACCGAGGAAGACGTTGTGGCAGATCTTGACGATGCGCGAGAGCTCGCCCTCGCCCACGTAGCTCACGCCCTCGCCCAGCGACTCGAGATAGGGCAGCGCCTCGTCATAGGCATCCTTGCTGCCGGACACCACCAGGCTGAGCCGTCCCGCCTTGACCACCTTGGCGTTGCCGCTCACCGGAGCGGCCAGCATGGCGCACCTCGCTACCGCCGCAGCGCCGCGCGCTTGGGCCGATGCTTCCTGCGAGACCGTCGAGCAGTCGATGAGGATTTTCGGCGCGCGCCCGGTGCGGGAGAGCAGGCCCTGGGGCCCGCTCACCACCTCGAGCAGATCGTCGGAACCGGCCACCATGGTGAAGACGATGTCGCGGTCCGCCAGCGCTGCCGGGGAGTCGGCGAGCTGCGCGCCCAGCGGCGCGAGCGGCTCCGCCTTGGCTCGGGTGCGGTTGTACACGGCGACCTGCGCTCCCTGTTTGAGCAGGCGCGCGGCCATGGAGAATCCCATGCGCCCGGTACCGATCCAGCCGATCTTGTGCTGGCGCAGATCACCCGTCATTCGCTTCTCCCGAGTGGCGCAATCGATTGCATAAAAAAGCTTATAGCCGGCGCTTCTGGATCGGGCAAGATGGATGCATGGCCACCCGGCGTGTCACGCTCCGCGACGTGGCCCGGCGGGCGGGCGTCCATCCTTCGACTGCTTCGCGCGCGCTCAATCCGCAGACGCGGGAGATGATCACCGAGGACATCGCCCGGCGCGTGGCCCGAACCGCGCGTGCGCTCGGCTATCAGCCCAATCCCATCGCCTACCTCCTGAAGACGAACCGCTCGCGCATCATCGGCGTGCTGATCCCCGACATCACGAACCCGGTCTTTCCGCCCATCATCCGCGGCATCGAGGATGCGCTCGGCGCGGCCGGCTACACGGCGGTTCTCGCCAACACCGACAACGACGAGCAGCGCGAGCGCGTGATTCTGGAGAACATGATCGGCCGGCGCGTGGACGGGCTGATCATGGCCACTGCCCGGCGGCGCGATCCGCTGGTGCAGCGCTGTCTCGCCGAGGAGATCCCCCTGGTGCTCATCAACCGCACCGTGGCCAGCGGCGAGGTCTCCTCGGTGGTCAACGACGACGAGTTCGGCATGGAGCTGGCGGTGGCGCACATGGCCCGCTGCGGGCACGCCCGCATCGCCCATCTGGCGGGACCGCTCGACCTCTCCACCGGCTTCACCCGCCACCGCGGCTTCATCAAAGCGATGAAGGAGGTGGGGCTCAAGGCCGACCCGCGGTTGATCGGTCTCTGCTCTTCCTTCAACGAGACCGAGGGCCGCCGCGTCTTCCTCGGGCTGCGGGCGGGCAACCGGCGCTTCACGGCGGTGGTGGCGGCGAACGACCTGCTTGCGGTCGGCTGCTACGATGCGCTCCACGAGCTGGGCCTGCGCGCCGGACGGGAGGTGGCGGTGACCGGCTTCAACGACATGCCGTTCGTCGACAAGCTCCGGCCGCCCCTCACCACCGTCCGCATTCCCCACTACCAGATGGGCGCACAGGCGGCGCGCATGCTGCTGGCGCGGCTGCGCGATCCGCACGCGCCCATCGAGCACGTCACGCTTCGGCCAGAGCTGGTGGTGCGCGACTCTACCGGGCGAGCGCCGCGGACCAGTTCTCGCTCTCGAGGATCTGCTTGACCCGCCGGAGGAAGGCGGCCGAGTAGGCGCCGTCGAAGGCGCGGTGATCGAACGACTGCGCCAGCACGCCCACCGGGCGGACAACGACGGCATCGCCCACGACGACGGGCTTCCTCACCACCGCATCCGTGGAGAGAATGGCGACCTGCGGCGGGTTGATGATGGGGGCGGTCAGCAGCGTGCCGAATCTTCCCGGGTTGGAAATCGTGTAGGTCCCCTCGGTGACGTCGTCGGGCAGCAGGCGGCCGGCGCGGGCCTTCTCGGAGAGCGCCTGTATCGCACGCGCGAGCTCGGGCAGCTTCTTCTGCGCCGCGTCCTTCACCACCGGGACGATGAGCCCCTCCTCGCCCAGGTCGACGGCGATGCCGAGGTTCACCCGCCGGTAGAGGAGCAGCGAATCGCCTGCGAAACTGGCGTTGACGGCGGGAAACTCCACCAGGGCCTTGCACACCGCGCTGGCGACGAAGGGCAGGTAAGTGAGCGTCCCGCGCGCCTGCTCCACGGCGTGAAAGTCCACCTCGATCGCCTGGAGCACGTGCGGGATGGTCCGCCAGGAGAGCGCCATCTGCTCGGCGGTGCGCTTGCGGATCCTGCTCAGCGCCACGCCGCGGGGCTCGTCCGTCGCAGGCGCCTGTTGCCGCCCGACGTGTTCGAGCACGTCGCGGCGGGTGATGCGCCCGTCCGTTCCGGTGCCGCGGATCTGCGCCGGCTCGAGCCCGTGCTCGTCGAGCAGCTTCCGCACGACCGGGGAGAGCCTCGGCTCTTCCGCCGCCGCGCCGCCTGCCTCCTCGATGACCGCCAGCCGCGCGCCGACGGGGACCGTCTCGCCCTCGGCGACGAGAATCTGCGCCAGCACCCCCGAGGCCGCCGCGGGAATCTCGGTGTCCACTTTGTCGGTGGTCACCTCGAAGAGCCGCTCGCCGGCCTGCACCTTGTCGCCGGCTTTCTTGTGCCAGGCAGTGACGGTCCCTTCCTTCACCGTCTCGCCCAGTTGGGGCATCACCACGTCCATCAGCCGGCGGTCCTCCGCACCGTCTCGACGATGCGCTCGACGGTGGGCACCGTGTTGTCCTCCAGCTCGTCCGCCGCCGGCAGGGGCACGTGCGGCGTGGTGATGCGCACGATGGGCCCGTCCAGATCGTAGAAGGCCTCCTCCGCGACGATGGAAGCGATCTCCGCCCCCCAGCCGCAGAGGCGCGGGTTCTCCTCCACCGTGTAGAGGCGCCCGGTCTTCTTCGTCTCAACGAGGAGCGTCTTCGTGTCGAGCGGCACGAGCGAGCGCAGATCGACGACCGTCGCCGAGATGCCCTCCTTCTCCAGCCGCTGTGCGGCCTGCAGCGCGCGCGGAACCATGGCGGCGAGCGCGACGATGGTGACGTCGCTGCCCTGGCGCAGGACTTTGGCGGTGCCCAGCCGATCGACGTGCTCGCCGTCGGGCACTTCGCCCTTGGTGGCGTAGAGCCCCTTGTGCTCGAAAAAGATGACCGGGTCCGGATCGCGCACGGCCGCGGCGAGCAGGCCCTTCACGTCGGCGGGATTGGAAGGCGCCACTACTTTCAGGCCCGGCACCGCCATGACCCAGTTCTCCACGCTCTGCGAATGCTGCGCGCCGAAGCGCGAGCCCGACCCGTTGGCGGTGCGGATGACGAGCGGCAGCGCCAACTGCCCGGCGCACATGTAGCGCGCCTTGGCGATCTCGTTCGCGATCATGTCCCAGGAGACGCCGAAGAAGTCGGAGAACATGATCTCGGCGATGGGCCTGAGGCCCGTCATCGCCGCACCCATGGCGGCGCCGACGATGGCCTGCTCGGAGATGGGCGTGTCGCGCACGCGGCAGGGACCGAATTTCTCCAGCAGCCCGACGGTGGTCTTGAAGACCCCGCCCGCCGCGGCCACGTCCTCGCCGAGGAAGACGACGCGCTCGTCGCGCTCCATCTCCTGCGCGATGCCCGCCGCCACCGCCTCGCGGTAGGTCAGTTCCGCCACGACGAGCCTCCGTCGGCCCAGACGTCCTTGTCGATGACCTCCAGGGGCGGAGTCGGCGAGGCCTTTGCTCCTTCGGTCGCTTCGTCTACTGCCCGCTGCACGGCAGAGTCCATGGCGCGCAGCTCGCTTTCCTCGAAGCCCAGCTCGAGCAGGCGGGCGCGGTAGAGGGCGATCGGGTCGCGCTTGGTCCACTCCTCCAGCTCTCCCGGCGGCCGGTACTTGGCGGGATCGGCGCGGGAATGGCCGCTGGTGCGATAGGTCATGGCCTCGATCAACGAAGGCCCGCCTCCGCCGCGCGCCTTGTCGATCGACTCGCGCGCCTTGCGGTAGACCGCGTCGGCGTCGTTGCCGTCGACGACGATGCGCTCGAGGCCGTAAGCGGCGGCCCGATCGGCAGCGGGATGCTCGACCGCGGTCACGCTGCGGATGGGCGTGTATTCCATGTACTGGTTGTTCTCGCAGACGAAGATCACCGGCAGCTTCCAGACCGCGGCGAAGTTGAGAGCCTCGTGAAAAGCGCCGATGTTGCAGGTCCCATCGCCGAAGAAGCACAGCGAGACCTGCCCGCTGCCGCGCAGCTGCGCCGACCAGGCGGCGCCGGCGGCGACGGGCAGGTGCGCGCCGACGATGGCGTAGGAGCCCATCACGCCGTGCGCCACGCTGGTCAGGTGCATCGAGCCGCCCTTGCCGCCCATCAGCCCGCAGCGGCGGCCCATCAATTCCCCGAGCACGCCGAGCATCGGCGCGCCGCGCGCCAGCGTGTGCGAGTGTCCGCGGTACGTGCAGTAGGTATAGTCGTCGGGCCGCATGGCGACCGCGAAGCCCGCCGCCACCGCCTCCTGCCCGAGCGACAGGTGGCTGGTGCCCTTGATCAGGTTCTGCAGGAAGAGTTCGTAAGCCCGCTTCTCCAGCAGCCGGATCTCGATCTGCGATCGGTAGAGCGCGAGCCGCGTGGAGCGGTCGATATCGTCGGACGCCATCAAGCTCCTCTACTCACAGCGCTCAACTCTGCTGACCGTGGGATTTTGGGGGGTCCAGGGGGGAGCGAGCTCCCCCCTTGGTGGAGGCGCCGAAAGGCGCCGGATCGAAGAACTTCACATCGAAGGTACAAGGATCAATTTGACCTGGCAGTGGGGTTAATAAGGGTTTGTCACGAACAACTCCTCGGCGGGAAAGAGCGTGATCACCCGGCAGCCGTTCCCAGTGACCACCACTTCCTCCTCGATGCGCGCGGCGGAGTGGCCGTCCTTGGCCGGGCAGTAGGTCTCCAGCGCGAACACCATGCCCTCCTCGATGGCCATCGGCTTCTCGAAGGAGACCAGCCTGCTGATGATCGGCCGCTCGTGCAGCGCGAGGCCGAGGCCGTGGCCGAACTGGAGCGCGAACGCCTCCATCTCGCTGGCGAAGCCGAACTCCTCCGCCTTCGGCCAGACCTTGGCGATCCTGTCGGTGGTGACTCCAGGCTTGACGAGCGCGATGGCGGCGTCCATCCACTCGCGCGCCTTCTTGTAGGCGTCTCTTTGCGCGGACGTCGCGCGGCCCACGTTGAAGGTCCGGTAGTAGCAGGTGCGGTAGCCGGTGAACGACTGGATGATGTCGAAGAAGGCCTGGTCGCCGGGCCGGATGATGCGGTCGGTGAAGTTGTGCGGGTGGGGCATGCAGCGCTCGCCGGCGATGGCGTTGATGCCCTCCACGTCGTCGGAGCCCATCTGGTAGAGCGTCTTGTTGGCGAGCGCGACGATGTCGCACTCGCGCACTCCCGGCTTGAGCGCCTCGGCGATCACCTGGTAGACGCCGTCCACCATCGCCGCCGACATGTTGAGCAGGACGATCTCGTCGACGTTCTTGATCTGCCTCGCGTCGAGCATGGTCTGTTGGCCGTCGCGCACTTCCAGTCCCGCCTCCTGCAGCGCGAAGACGAGCGGCAATTCCGCGATGTCCAGGCCGATGGGCATGCCGGCCACGCCCTGCTCCTTGAGGATGGCTTTGATCTCGCCGGCAGCGCGCTTGAACAGCCCCACTTCTGGGGCCACCGAGCCGCGCAGGCCCACCATCCCCGCCAGGCAATGGTCCTTGGGCAGCCAGGGCGCGTAGAAACGGTGATGCACGGCGGCGGACCCGAAGTCCCACAGCCAGGGCTCGCCGTTGCCAGTGAGGAGCGCGAAACGGCACATCTTGTCGCGCGACCACTCGCCGATCACAGTGCTGGTGAGATAGCGGATGTTGTTGTTGTCGAAGCAGAGGATCGCGCCCAGCCCCGAGCCCTGCAGCGCCTTGCGCGCGCGGGCGAGTCGGTAGTCGTGCAGGCGGGGGAAATTGACCCGCTCCTCGAAGTCCACGCTGGAATGGCCCGGCGCCGGGATCTGCCGGCTCCAGTTGTAGCCGGGCTTGAGCGCCTCGCTCTCCAGCACCATGTCGCGCGTGATGGCCTTTGGCTCGCTGGCCATGTTCAGCTCCCTGGTCGCGTCTCGGCAAACGATTGCACGCTTTCTCATTCCACAGGCGGCACGCCGGGGTCAAACGCTGTTGACTCGATCTGATTCTTGGCGCAAACGTTGGCAATTCTCGGAGGGTGTTTTCATGCCCAACCAGCGCATCCGCTACGTCGATCCGGACACGATCCAGGATCCGAAGATGAAGGAGGAGCTCGATCGCTGCCGCCGCGAGGGCACCCCGCGCCCCGAGAGCCAGGCCATCCGAGCCCAGGTGCCCGCGGTCTTCTGGTCGTTCGCCAACACCTGGCGCGACGTGTTCCACAACGGCGTGCTCGACCACAGCGTCAAGGAACTGTGCCGGGTCTACGTGTCGCGGTCGGTGAAGTGCGACTACTGCGGCAACCAGCGCTCCATCAAGTCGGCCAAGGCGGGGCTCAAGGAAGAGGACTACCTGGCGCTGCTCGAGTTCGAGAAGTCGCCGCGCTACGGCCCGCGCGAGAAGGCAGCGCTCGCCTACACCGACGCCATCGTCTGGGGCCTGGACACCGACGACGCCCTCTGGGAGAGGCTGCACCAGCACTTCAGCGAGCCGGAGCTGGTCGAGTTGGGCTACTTCGTCGCCATCACGCTAGGGCAGCAGAAGTGGCTCCGGACCCTCAACATCGAGCATCATCAGGTTTTGGCCGGCACGTCGGCCTCGATGGCCCCGGGAACCGAGACCCCCGAGTCCCTGGCCAGGACCAAGGCATCCGCCGATTACTGGGCGCGCCAGACCGTCGCCAAGTGAGAGAGCGGGTGAGTGACGCGGATGGTGTGACCCAGCCCCGGGAGATGCCGCGCATCGCCGTCAGGGGCGCGGGAAAGCGCTACGGAGAGCTGCAGGTCTTTCGCGGCCTCGATCTCTCCGTCGGCCAGCGCGAAATCGTAGCGCTGGTCGGGCCCAGCGGCTGCGGCAAGACCACTTTCCTGCGCTGCCTCGACGGACTCATCCCCATGAGCGAGGGCGAGATCGTGGTGGACGGCAAGCCGATCAACGGCCCTCTGCCGAGGACGGCGATGGTCTTCCAGCACTTCGGCCTCCTCCCCTGGAAGACGGTGCGCGGCAACGTCGCCTACGGGCTCGACCTCGCCGGCGCATCGAAAGCGGAGATCCGCGAGCGCGTGCCGCACTTCATCCAGCTCGTCGGCCTCGCCGGCTTCGAGGACGCCTACCCCTATCAGCTCTCCGGCGGCATGCAGCAGCGCTGCGGCTTGGCGCGCGCGCTGGCCGTCGAGCCCGACCTGCTCTTGATGGACGAGCCCTTCGCCTCCGTCGACGCGCAGACGCGCGAGATCCTCCAGTTCGAGCTGCTGCGCATCTGGCGGATGCGGCCCACCTCGATGATCTTCGTCACCCACTCCATCGAGGAGGCGGTCCTGATGGGCGATCGGGTGATCGTGCTCAAGGGCCGGCCTAGCGGAGTGGCCGAGATCGTCGAGGTGGACTTGCCGCGGCCGCGCACTCGCGCAACTCTGGCGTCCCCGCGCTTTGCCCAGCTTCGCGAGCACGTCTGGAACATCCTCATGGACGAGGCGAGGCGCGCGGAGTTCGAGCTGGAGCGATAGCGGAGGATTCGAGAATGACGAGCACTCTCGCGGTTGCCTTGCTCGCCGCCGGTGCTGCGGCCGATGAGCTGACCATCGCCATGCCCGGCGTGCCGCCCGTCTTCGGCAGCGTGGTGACCTATGCCGCCAGGGAGCAGGGCTTCTTCAAGAAGCGCGGCGTGGAAGTGGAGGTGCGCGCCTTCGATTCCGGCGCGGCCGCGGCGCAAGCGGTCGTGGCCGGCAGCCTCGACGCCTCGCTCTCGCCCACGCCGGTGGTGGTGCGGATGATCTCCAACGCCGGCGTCGACCTGGTCGCCCTCTACGGCATGGAGCATCCCGACTGGCTGCTCGTCTCGACCGACGCCAAGGCGGCCAAGTGCCAGGACGTGAACGGGCAGGCGGTGGGCGTGGACTCGGTCGGAGGGGCGCGCTCCGCCGCGCTGGAGCAGCTCATCCGGCCCTGCGGGCTCAAGCTCGATGACGTCAAGCTGGTGAGCCTGAGCACCAACGTGGGAGCGGCGATGGTCGCCGGCCAGCTCAGGTACGGCGTGCTGCACCTCGACGACCTGCCGGTGCTCGACGAGCAGTTGCGACGGCCGCTGGCGGTAGTGACCTCGTTCCAGGAGGTCAATCCGCTCAGCCATTATCTGGTCATCGTCGCCCTGCGCGAGCGGGTCAAGCAGAAGCGCGAGGCGTACGTGCGCATGCTCGCCGGTCTCATCGACGCCACCAGTTTCGTGCTCGATCCCGGAAACGCCGACAAGGTGGCGCAGGTCGCCGCCACCGTCACCGGCCGCACGCCCAAGCAGGCCAAGGAGATCCTCCCGCGGATGGTGAAGATCGGGCTCTGGCCGGTTGGCCAGGACGGCCTCGCCAAGGCGAATCTCGACGCGGTGATCGCCGTGGAGAAGGAGCTGGGCGGCATCAAGCCCGGCAAGACCCCGGTGAGCTACGAGAAGCTCGTCGATCGGACCGTGTGGAAGGACGCCAGCGCGCTGGTGATGAAGTGATCGCCCTTCTCGCGCTCTTGCTCGCGGCGCCTGAGCCGCAACATCTGAGTCTCGCCGTGCCCGGCATCCCTCCGGTCTTCTCCGGGCTCTTCGCCATCGTCGCCAAAGAGGAGGGCTTCTTCAAGAAGCAGGGCCTCGACGTCGAGGTGCGCCCCTTCGATTCGGGCGCCGCCGCCGCGCAGGCGGTGGTCGCGTCTGGCGTCGATCTCTCGCTCTCGCCCACCGGGGCCATCGTGCGGATGATCTCCAACGGCGGCGTGGACCTGGTGGGCATCTACGGGATGGAGCACCCTGACTGGCTGCTCGCCTCCACCGATCCGGCGCTGGGCAAGTGTGCGCAGCTGCAGAACCAGGCGGTGGGTGTCGATGCGCTGGGCGGCGCGCGCGCGGTCGCCCTGACGCAGTTCCTCAAGCCCTGCGGCCTCAACATCACGCAGCTCAAGCTGGTGAGCCTCAGCTCCAACGTGGGCGCGGCCATGGTGGCCGGGCAGATCAAGGTCGGCGTGCTGCACACCGACGACGTCCCGGTGCTGGAGGAGCAGATGGGCCGGCCGCTGCTGGTGATCGACTCGTTCAAGAAGGCGAGCCCGCTCACGCACTACAACCTCCTCGTCGTGAAGAGGGAGAGCCTGGCGCAGAAGCGCGACGCTTACGTGCGCGCGATCGCCGCCCTCATCGAGGCGACGCGGTTCATGATCGATCCCAGGAACGCCGAGCGGGTGGCGCAGATCGCCTCCGCCACCGGCCGGACCGCCAAGGTGGCGCGGGAGGCGCTGCCGCACTTCTATCAAATCGGCTTCTGGCCGGTGCGGACCGACGGGATGGCCAAGGCGAACGTCGAGGCGGCCATCGCGGCGGAGAAAGACGCCATCAAGCCCGGCAAGACCTCCGTGGCGTACGACCGCCTGGTGGACCGCACGTTGTGGAAGGACGCCGCGGCCTTGGCGAAGTGATGCTCCGCTCCGACGCGCGCTGGGTGCGCTGGGCCACCTACGCGCTCAGCGCGCTGGGAGGCGCAGTCCTCTGGGAGCTGGGCGGTCGCGGCGCGAGCCCCGCCATCTTCTCGCCGTTCTCCGCCTCGATGGAGCGGCTCGTCGAGATGCTCCGGACCGGCGAGTTGGGTGCCGGCCTCGCGGGCTCCCTGGCGCTCTTCTTCGCCGGGCTCGGCCTGGCGCTGGTCACGGCGCTGCCCTTCGGCCTCTTGCTCGCGCGCGCGCCGCTGGTCCGCGCGGCGGTGTCCGACGCCATTCTCCTCCTCTACGCCATGCCGATGGTGGCGCTGATCCCCTTCATCCTCTCCCTCATGGGTGTCGACTTCGGCGCCAAGGTGATCGTGGTCTTCCTCTTCTGCTTCTTTCCCATCCTCTACAACACCGTCGAGGGAGCGCGCAGCATCAAGCCCGAGCTCATCGAGGTGGCCCGCGCCTTCCGCTCCAGCGAGTGGGCCATCTGGCGCGACATCATGGTCCCGGGCGCGTTCCCCTACGCCATGACCGGCGTGCGGCAGGCCATCGGCCGCGGCCTGGTGGGGATGGTGGCGGCCGAGTTCTTCCTCAGCGCCAGCGGCATCGGCCAGCTGATCATGACCTCGGCGCGGAACTTCGACACCGCCGGCCTCTTCGCCACCGTGCTCATCATCGCGCTTTTGGGCAGCGCGCTCATGGCGCTGGGCCGCGCCCTGGAGGATCGCTT
>Ga0209471_1000772_pt1 | contig 20255 bp, 21 predicted proteins | sample GraSoiAngelo_128_FD_185885 | JGI IMG/M metagenome (GOLD analysis project Ga0209471, IMG submission 185885) | Grasslands soil microbial communities from the Angelo Coastal Reserve, California, USA - 14_0927_12_20cm (SPAdes) (version 2) | ecosystem: Environmental > Terrestrial > Soil > Grasslands ...
CCTTAACCTCGTCCGGACGGCTAGGAATGTACCAGCCTTTTATGACTTCCTGCAAAAAGCCATTCGCAACAAGGCGCTCACGGTGCGTGCGCGAGAGGTCCTTGGCACGAATGGCACCTGCTCCCTCCGCGGTTCGGAGCTTCCGCAGGATTTCGAGAGATTGTGCGAGTTTTTCAGGCGGCGCAGCCATGAGGCCTCCTCTGACCCGTGTGGTATTGGCGTGCCTTTATTATCTTATTGTGTAGCGCGATTATTATACTATTGCGCTGTTCGGTTATTATCTTATTATGCTGTGCTATTATTATCTTATTGCGTCGAGTAAACATCAACAACCTATCCTCCATCAGTCGTCGGATTTGCAGCTCTCTGACTCATCCTTGCAATTAGGCACGTCATGGCATGATTGCAGCGTTGAAAGTTGAGACCAACCAGCGATTACCTTCGGTGTAGTTGACTTGCCAACCATCACGATGATATCATGATATCATGTACATTAACGGAGGTGGATTGTGGGGCAACTCGTGGTTCGGAACATTGAAAATACGGTAAAGACGCGTTTACAACGTCGCGCCAAGCGCCATGGCCGCAGCATGGAGGAAGAGGTGCGAGACATTCTTCGTAGTGCCGTGCGCGCGGAGGAAACCCCCAGTGGTGGACTTGGGACAGACATCTCCAATTTATTTGTGGGAACCGGTCTCAGGTCGGATGTGACCGAACTCCGCGGACACACAATCACGCCGGCGAAGTTTGAGCCATGATCGTTTTGGATACGAACGTACTTTCGGCACTAATGCGACAACCACCCGATGCGAAGGTGATTACCTGGCTAGACAACCAGTCTCGCACATCCGTGTGGACGACGTCGGTAACAATCCTTGAGATCCGGTTTGGGCTTCAAATCATGGCCGCCGGCAAACGAAGGTCTCTGTTGTTAGCGGCGTTTGACATCCTTCTCGACAAAATAGGTCACCGAATCGCCCCCTTCGACGATGATGCTGCCACGCTGGCCGCGGACTTGATGGCTTCCCGGCAGCGCAAGGGCCGGCCAGGTGAGCTGCGCGACACTATGATCGCTGGCATCGTGGTTGCGCGCCATGCGACTCTGGCAACTCGCAATGTGGTCCATTTTGAAGACCTCTCCGTACCAGTCGTTAACCCTTGGCTTGCCTGATCGCCCTCAGCGGCGCGTATGATGAACGCAAAGGGGAGTAGAGTCGGGCTTAGCAGCCCGGCGTCCGCCACTTCGTACGCCAGCCGCCGAACCGCCGGGAGCTGCTGGTTGATGGTGTTGGCAGCCAGACCCCGTCCTTCCAGATCCATGCGATATCGGACTACGACACTGCGATTGAAAGCCGGGTGGGGTTCCGAGCAGTACCATGCGACGACCTGCTCGATGGCGTACTGGTAGACACGGCGTGAAGCGGGCGATGTGAGACTGTTAAGTACCGCCGACTTCGAATGGTCCCGGTCTGGCAACCGAAGTACACTGCAACGATAGTTCGCCTTGGCTTTCTTCTTACCGTCTCGGCGGAATTGTCGGCGGCTGTCGAAGAACACATTTCCGGCGACAGGGGATAAAATGCAGCTAAGGAGGACCTGAACATGGCCAGCTCACCCCGTCGCGCAGACCAAGGCGGCTACACCACGACGCGCGACCTGAAGTGGTCACACGCGGAAAAGACGATCGCTCGCAGAGTTTTCACCCGAGCTCTCGAGCGGGAATTCGAGGTGGTCATCCGGGAAGCAAAGGAGATGGCGGGCAAGATCGAACAGCCGTCAGACCTCTGGGACCTGGAAAGCTTTTTGACCCAAAGCCGCAAGGAGATCGACCGCAAATACGATTACCGGTACTCGGTTCTCACGCTCGTCTTCGGGAAGCTTATCCGAGAAGGCCGCCTCCGAGAGGAAGAGTTGCATGGCCTGGCAGACGACAAGATCGCATCCATCCGCTCTTACGTCAATCTTTGGGCTCACTGGGACACTGCGGCCTGAAGCAAGACAGAGTTGCCTAAACTAGGCGGCGATGTGTGCCGGATTACTTCACACATCGCGATCACACCGGCAATTCTCAGCTGGTGAAATCACGGCGGCCGATTTACGCTGACGACCGCGCTGTTTGCGAGTCCGCACGAGGGGTTCGATCACTCGTCCAAGAAAACTATCGGGCTCTACTCAAGCCACGCTCCCGTGAACCCAGCCACTTTTCGAACTCCTTTCCGAAAACCTTTTGGGCCCACTTCGGAACCGCGCGGGCGAGCTTCATGAGTTCGCCGGCGTGAAAATGTGCCACCAGCCGATGCCCGCGGCCATGGGTGGTGTTGTCGAAGAGCATGAGATCGTCCGCTAGTTTCTTGGCCTCCGGGAGATGCTTTAGGCCGTGAGCGGAATCATCCGCTATGCGCGCCAGCGCCGCGAATGGTCCACCGTTGCTGACTCGAAGCAGGACACGCCCCATATTTAGATTCGGATCTTCCGTCCCGACATAGAATACTTTTACGTCGAAACCTCCTTCTTGAGCCTCGCGAATCGCTCCGAAGTCTATCGTTCCGTCCTGATAGACAAACGACTGGCCTTCTTTCATCAGGCGGCTGCGTTCTCGATCCGTTTCGGTTTGTTCGCTTGGGGAAGCGCTCGCCTTCAGAAGAACCGGGAGCACTGTCCTCAGCTGGCTCTCGTACAAAGGTTGTCTTCCCGGCTCCGGCAGCCCCGGCCAGGAGGACGAGTACGGGTTTGTGTGCGGTTGGATTCTCGCTAGCGGAAATCTCTTTGACTGATTTCGGAACCACAATGCGACGCTCCCGAGCGCATTCTTCGAACATGTCGTCCGGCGTCAATTGACTGAGAATTTTCTCCACATATCCGGTTCAGTGCCTGATAACTAATTGTTGGCTAATGAGTTAGCCCCGCATATATCCTGAAGCGAGGGTCTTTGCGCGAAGTGCTAGACTTCCGTCCGAAGCCAAAATGCGATATGGAACCCCTTCGGCCCACGTCCGTCGTGCGATTCGGAACATACGAGGTTTCTCTCCAGTCGGGCGAGGTGCGCAAAGCGGGTTTGAGAATCAGAGTGCAGCAGCAACCGATGAAACTGCTGGAGATCTTGCTAGAGCGTCCCGGGGAAGTCGTCGCCCGGGAGGAATTGCGCAGCCGAATCTGGCCCAACGAAAGTTTCGGCGATTTCGACCAGGCTCTCAACATCGCCATCGCGAAGCTCCGGAGTGCGTTAGGGGACTCGGCTGAGAATCCGCGATTTATTGAGACTCTTCCAAAACGTGGCTATCGCTTCATTGCGGACGTGTCGATTGTCGATGCAGACGCCCGCACAAAAAGGCCCGAATCTGCCTCCGGAGATCTGCCGGTGACAGAGCCTGGGCATGAGCTCCAAGGCGCCGAGTTGACCGCTGTTCCCAAGCGCCGGCTGTGGCCCATGCGTCGGGTCATCTTCATCCTGGCGCTTGTTCTGAGTTTACCGATTCTCGCAGTCTGGCTATTTCGTTCGCGTGGCCGTGCGCCAACGGGCATCCGATCCTTAGCCGTGCTTCCGCTGGATAACCTTTCTGGCGATCCTTCGCAGGATTACTTCGCCGATGGCATGACCGATGAGCTGATATTCTTGAGACCGCCCTGCATGCTCCACAGCCAGAACTGGTCCAGCATTCCCTGCGAGACGCTCGCACCCGGCCGATTGGCGCCATAAAACATGATGGCGAAGTCTTTCCAGAACTGCGAACGATCTTTGGCGAGGCTACTCCGCAATCCGTCAAACACTTCGATCGGGAGCCCTTCGGGATTGGCAGCGGTCTTCACCAACATCGGCGGCACCGCGGCAATCAGTACAGCTGCGGCCACCCGCTTTGTGCCGTGGCGTCCGATGTAGCGGGTAACTTCGCCTCCGCCGGTGGAGTGACCCACAAGAGTGACATCCTTGAGATCAAGTGCCTCAATGACAGCTGCCAGATCGTCGGCGTACCCATTCATGTCGTTCCCGGACCAAGCCTGGCTCGAGCGGCCGTGGCCACGCCGGTCGTGCGCAACCACGCGGAAACCATTCTGGGCGAGGAAAAGCAGTTGGCCGTCCCATGCATCCGAACTCAGCGGCCATCCGTGCGAAAACGTGACGACCGGGCCCTTGCCCCAGTCTTTGTAGTAGATTGTCGTGCCATCTTTTACCGTAATCGTGCTCATATGAATTTTATCCTTAAGTTTGTGCGAGCAGAACTACTCGCAGTTGCTGGTTTTAGTTGGCGGCTACCAGCACCGGAGCGCCTTTGTCCTTCACGAAGACGACAACGAATTTCGCCGGTTTGATTTGGCTTGCGTTCCGCCCAACGACGTGGACATCATCCGGGGCCTTCGTAGAAGGTCTGACCAGGTGTCAAAGTCACTTCTTTTCCGCCTCTCACCTGCATCACGATCGAGCCTTCCAGCACATAAATAAACCCATATGCATTGTGGCGATGTATTGGGTCCGAACTGCCCGGCGGATATTCCACGGTGACCATCAGACCCTCCTTGCCAGGAAGGTTTGTCAGGTCTTTCGACAGGAGCTGCGTTACCTTAGCCTCCTGTGCTACCAGCGTGCCGGACATGAGACATGCCAGCGCCAAAATTACTTTTGTGAACGTCATAAATTAACCTTTCGCTTGACCGACGCCATTTCAATGCGTCGTGTGTATTGGTCGGTACTTCGCCGTTACGGGTAGTGCCACACGAGTTCCTGTTCGGCACGCAGCCAATCTTCGATGTGGTGTCCGTCCTGCCGGCCACGTGACTCGTACAAACTGAAGGCGAGTTGTGCAATCTCGTCGTGTGTCGGGGGAGGCGACGGCCGGTGTACTTTCCCATACCCCGCTCACCAGTGGCGTACGCGGTGGCGATATCAGCCAGCTTTTTTATGACTCTTTTTCTCCTTGGTCACCACTGCGACGCCTGTGGGCTGAGGGTGCGCACTCGGAATTTGTGCTGCGGACTGAGTGAGCCAGGTTTCGAAACGCGTCTCACCGAGCCGTGCGTTATTGCCCGGAACCAGTGTTCTCTCGCTGATTTTCGCTCCAGAGTAACGCGCGTTTGGATCAGCGATGACTTCGCGAGGATCTTTGAGCAAGGCCAAGCGCCGCCGTACCAGTTCATCCAGGCGAAACTGTTCCGGGCCTCCAACTTCGACAGTGCCATTTACCGACGGGCCTACCGCGATCCTTCCTACGGCACTCGCGACATCGTCGGCAGCCATCGGCTGGAAAAGCACATGTGGCAAACGCACCTTTTCGCCGTCGAACGAAATGTCGGCAAGGCCCTTGAGGAACTCGAAGAACTGCGTCGCATGCACGATGGAGTAGGGGATTGAAGATTCTTTGATCAATTTCTCCTGAGCAATCTTAGCCCGGAAGTAACCGCTTTCGGACAGCCGGTCGGTTCCCACAACCGATAACGCAACGTGATGTCCTACCCCTGCGGCCGCTTCATAGGTGAGGAGGTTACGGGTTGATGTCTCAAAGAACTTCAGCACTGCTGCGTCCTCCCAGGAGGGAGAGTTTGATACGTCAACGACTACCGAGGCACTTTTCAACACTTCGGCCAGTCCCTCGCCCGTGAGCGTGTTGACACCCGAATTCGGTGATGCCGCTACCGCTTCGTGCCCGTGCTCACGAAGCTTGTTGACAAGCTTTGATCCGATGAGGCCACTACCGCCGATCACTACGATTTTCATAATTGTCTCCTTCATACTTGACCGAGGCATTTCGAAGCCATCGATCTCTTGGACCCGCTAAGACAGAACTGCCTGCCGGTTTGTGACATGATCTATGGCTCTGGCACGCCCCGAATCAGTGGCTTGAAGTGGTTGTTCTCAGCCTGTGCGAAGCCGCGCTCGATTGATCGCAGCCATTTGCCCACACTAATTGTTTTGGATGTTTGGCGACACTAGACCAAATGCCCTCGGAAAATCAATACCGTACATACTGTATTTGCCGTGGTTTTCAGACCATAGAATCGAGGTTGCTCCAAGGGAGACTCCATTCCTCGAGTATTTCATTCACCTGACGCTCCTGCGGGAAAGACCCTTTTTTCCATAGACCCGCGTCCGCCGCAACCGCGAGCGGCCTTCCTTCTGACGGCTTAATCGAACGCGCGCGCCAACCTCTGCCTTCATCCGACTTGTCGAATGCGCGCGTCCGATTAAGCACTTACGTCACCCGGGAACAATCTCCCAGGCCTCAGGAACGGTCACGGCTACGGCTACCAACTATACGTCAACGGACAAGCAAGTCGGCTGTCCGGCACTTGCGTGAGGATGAAATCGCTTTCGTGGAGAAATTATGCCCGGGCCGATCCCGATTCGAGGTTAGCGGATCCGGATATGACTTTACATTGAACGCTTGAGGCGATACTTTTCTCTCCATGAAAGCCACAAATTTGGAGTTCACGAATAGAGCGCTCGTGTTCGGGCTGATCTTTGGCTTCACGTTTCCGCTGTATGTTTTGGATCATGAGACTTCCACTGCCGCGCTGGCCAACTGGCTCGCAACAAGATTCCAGATGGATGCAGACCTGCTTGCTCATATCCTGTTCGCTTGCGCCGCGTTCTTGCTGGTTGTCGCGGCTCTCATCCGCACTTGGGCTTCAGCCTACCTTCAAGCAGAAGTAGTGTACGCCGCCGAAGTGAAGACGCAGTCGCTGGTCGCCGATGGGCCATACCGGTACGTCCGCAATCCGCTGTATCTCGCTAATGTGTTAATGGCCATCGGAATGGGCGCCATGATGAGCCGAACTGGGTTCTTCGTGGTGGTGCTGGCGATACTGGTCTTCTGTTACCGGCTGATCATTCGCGAAGAGGCCGAACTGCAAGAGCACCAGGGCGAACAGTACGAGCGTTACCGGACAGCGGTGCCGCGTTTGGTGCCCTCCCTTTGGCCGCGCATTGCTTCGGCGGGTCACCAAGCGAGGTGGACCGCAGGATTCAAGGCAGAATCCTGGTATTGGGGATTTGCCGCGGCACTTGTGGTCTTTGCCATAAATCTGAAGATCAAGTTATTTTTCGTGATACTGGGAGCGAGCATTGTTTTGCTCTGGGTGTCCTCCCTAGTTTTTCAAAAGAAGTCGAGCTCGCAAGCCTCCGTTGGACGCAGCGAGCCCTTCAACAACTCCACTGTCACCAGACCATAATCCTGCCCAATTCCGGCGCGCAGCGGATCCGACGATTTCGATCGTATGGTCGGCTACAAGGAAGCGATCGGCGCATCAGCCCAGCGATCACATTATTTCCGGATACAATGCCTCCCTCTGGTCGTGCTCCTGGCATCCTTCAGGTAGAGCAGCGTGGAAGCGGCAACGGTGGTGGTGGATCTCAGTAGGACATTTTCCGGAGCTTTGTCGAGGTCTGTAATGGAGATGGCATTCCTGCTGATGATCTCGAACTGGTCGTGGTAGTTGCCCCGTTAGAAGGCTAAGCAGAAACGGCCGGTCAGCGGGTCGCGGAAATGTGCAATGACTTTCATCTGGAAACATCACGGCAACGGAGCCTCAACTTCTTCCAGGATCCAGTGATCAGGCGAGTCCAGATGGCAGTCGTAACCGTAGAACCGGCCATTGAAAACGTGTTGGAAGAGGCAGGCACGTTGCCCCGACATCACAGGATTGCCCTCAACCGGCTGAAGGTCACCATCGGGACTGTCGCCGAAGAAGACCTTGACCTGCCACTCGCCCTCGGGATTGTCGGTGTAGCGGTGCGGATAGATTTCTGTAGCGAGATAGTAAATTCCGGTGCGTTTGCCTTCGGCGTTTTTCGCCTTCTTGAGATGAAGCAGCGTGGGAGCCGCCACCGTGGTATCCGATTTCAGCAGCACTTTTTCGGGTGCCTTATCCAGGTCCAGGATGGAATCAGCGCTCTTGCTGATGATCTCGAAGTGGTCACGGTCGTTGCCTCGGTAAAACGTGAGATAGAGACGCCCGGAGCGGGGATCGCGAAACAAATTCGGGTTCTGGTTGCGCTGGTTAGGGACGCCTTGCACCAGCACCCTTTCCTCATTCAGATGAATTCCATCGCGCGAAGATGCCAGGACGATGTGGCTGCTCGGTGTGTCGTAATCTCGCGTGATGGCGAAGTACAAAAGGCCTTTGTCCTCGGGATTGGCCTTGGCCAGGACCGAGGGCCACCGCGCGTTGACCCACAGGGGATTCTTGTCGTACTTTGTCCAGTTCACCAGATCGTTACTGCGCGCCAGCCCGATGCCCCGGCCCTCGTTCAAGCCATACCAGCCCCAGTAGCGATAACCACCACGCTTCATCTCCAGCACCGACATAGTGTGCGGGAATTCATTGCCTTCCCAGGATTGTGCAGTGGACAGAACGTGCCGCGGCGTCGATAGTCTTAGATAGGGAATAGCTTTTGCTTCTTTCTTTTCCGATTCCTTCTGGCACCAGGCACAAACCGTGAGCGTCACCATGACGATCGCAACGAATGGGCTTCGGCACAATATAGACATGTATTTCCGTCTTCAGAACTCTAGGTCGTAGGTTGGACTGCAGCTTTCTTGAGACTCACGGTTGCATTGGTAATGATAGGCTTTGCCCAGAAGCCAACGCTCAGAACGCATCCGAAGGTCAGGTAGAGGCATGTGAGTCCGGCGCGCAGGCCAAAGTGATCTCCGATGCGACCAATGATGACGGGCACTACGGCGCCGCCCATAATTCCTGTGCTCAGGATTCCTGCAAATGAGCCGTGGTGTTCGGAAACGGAGTTAAGCGCCAGCGAGACCAGGATGGGCCACATCACCGAAGCAAAGAGTCCGATCGCGGGAAAGGCAATTACCGACACGTTCGCTGGCCCAAATAGGGCGGCGCTCAGAGAGAGTAGCGCCCCAATGCAGGTGCCGATCAAAACCTGCCGGCTGTCGAAAATCTTCAACAGTCCCATCCCGACGAAGCAACCTGCAGTCAACAGTCCCCAGAACCACGAGACCGCAGTTGCGCCCGTGGTGTGCGGGTCGTAGCCGTGATAGGTGGAGAGGAATTTCGAAATCCAGTCGGCGGTCCCCTGCTCTGAGCCGACGTAAGCGAACACGCACCCGAAAAATGCCCAGACCATCGGCTTGCGAAACAGGCTGCCGTACATTTCCCACGATCCGGCCGATTCGTCAGCTGTGCGCTCAACCCGGGGAAATCTGCTGAAAAACAGGACGGCGATCATCAGGAGCGTGAAGAGTGCGAAGATCCAGTACATCGAGGCCCAGGGCAGCGCGGGCGGCGTGAGCTTGCCAAGAACTTTCAGCACGAGGGTCTGGTTCGTCGCGCGGCCAAGATTCAAGACCAGGTACGAATAAATATACGGACTGATAAACGAAGCGATTCCAAAAATCAGCTGAGCGAACGCAGAATTGAACGCGAAGTGCTCTTCCCCACCCGCCACCCGCAACAGCGGATTGATTGCGGTTTGCAGGGTGGCCATTCCCGACCCCATTACGAAAAGCGAAATCACTGCGACGCCATAGCCGGGGTGCACCGCGAAACTGAGTGATCCCGCGGTTCCCGCGAGGAAGGCCGCAATCATCACCGGCTTTTCACTTAAGCGCTCCACCAGGAACCCGGCAGGAATCGACATCACTCCGTACGCAATAAAGAAGGAGAACGGCAACAAAGCAGCGGCGGCCATGCTTACCTTGAAGCTGGTGATGATGTCGGGCACGATCGGCCCAAGAATGTTGGTCAGCAGCGACATCACGAAGAACGTCAGGAAGACGATGCTGACCATGTACCGGTTTCGTGGCATGGACTGTGACATCTTTTGTGCTATTCCGTGGTAGTCACCTTGGACGCCAATTCGAATCGACCTGGTTCCCTCCCTGCTTGCGCAGCCAGCGCGAGCGTGATCATCTGCACGGGGAGGATTTCGAGCATCGGCTGAATACACCGGGGTGCAGCGGGCAAACTGCAGGGCACGAACGCTGCATCTTCAATTACTAACTCGGCTCTTCCCTGCTGCTCGCGAACGTCTTCCAGCAGGCGCCGGTTCAAATCGCGGGTCCTGCTTTCTCCGGAAAAAACCAGCACAAACGTCTCTTCGCTCAGCATCTCGAAAGGGCCATGGCGAAACGCCGCGCTGCTCATGCCTTCCGCATGGAAGCGGTCGGACTCTTTCACGATGAGGGCGCCGGTGCCTACGGCAGCGAGGGACGATCCTCTTCCTACCAGGAAGAGGTGGCGAATTCCTTTGAGCAACTGGGCCAGACTCTGGACATGATTTTTCAAATCCGCCAGGTAGGACTGAACTGCGGGAGCCGCCTGTTTCAATTCCTGGCGCGTACGGCGCAGGTCACGCTCACAGAAAACGCCGTCCAGCCACTTCAAAGCCATAAGCGCCGTCAGGTAAGTTTTGCACGACACCGAGGACTCCCTGCCCGCTTGCGTCAGGATCGTCGCGTCCGCTCGCGCTGCCAGCGGGCTACCCGGTGTGTTGGTAATCGCAATCACCGACGACTTGCCGCGATTGATTTCGAGAAGCCGGACTACTTCCGCGCTCTGTCCCGACTGCGAGACCGCTACGATCAGGGTCTTCGGATCAAACAGCCGGCTCTTGTAGTGAACCAGCTCGGAGGTCTCGACCATAATCGCCGTCAATCCGTGGTTAATCAGTCCCAGGTGCAAGGGATGAAGGGCATGGAACGACGAGCCCATGCCGGTCAGGACTACAGTCTTGAACTTTCCTTTCTGGAGACGTGCAGCCAGGTCACGCAGCTTCTTCAGCTCTTCCAAGCTGGCCAGCGTGCCCTCCAGCGCCCGGGGTTGATCGAGAATGTCCCGAAGATATTCGCCTTCGATTACCGAAAACTCAGCTAGCACGATATCCTCCAGCGGAACCGGTGGCACCACACCCTAGCCGCGCCGATAAGATTGGTATCCTCGCCCAGGGAAGCCAGCACCAACTCTGTCTTGGCGTAGGGAACGAAGCGGCAGCTGGCGGCAATGACCTTGCGGATGTCATCCAAAAAGAGACTGGCACTTTTCATGACACTGCCGCCCAGCACGATCACGTCGGGAACGAACATGGTGACCAGGTTGGCCAGACCCAAACCAAGATAGTGCGCTTCACGTTCCACGGCGCGCTGCGCCCAGTCGTCGCCGTCGCGCGCCAGTTCGAAGATTCGCTTGGCAGTCAGTTCTGCACGATGCGGATAGTTCAGGGGCGTATTACTTTCCAGCCAGCTGACCATAGCCGGACCCGCCGCCAGTGATTCCCAGCATCCCCGGAAACCGCACGAGCAAAGCGGGCCGGAAGCATCGATCACGTGGTGGCCAATTTCGGGATGGGATTGGTCCACCCCGCGGTAGACATGTCCGTCAAGAATGATGCCAGCGCCAATGCCAGTTCCCACCGTCACGTAAATCAGCCGCGACTTATTCTTTCCCGATCCCCACCCGGCTTCGCCCAAGGCGGCGGCATCGGCATCGTTTTCCATTGCGACGGACACGCCGAATTTCTTCTCCAAATCCTTGACTGGGTTTTGCCCTCGCCAATGGGGAAAGAAGTTCACGTCGCCGATTTCGCCGGTGAACGGATTCACCGGCCCCGTCGACCCGATTCCAATGCCTCGGAGCTTGGCCCCAGCGCTGGCCACGGCCGCTCTCAGCATGGCCACCATGCGATCGAGCGCGCTCTCGTAGGGCCCGTCTGCCTGTGTTGCTGATTCGAAACGAGACACCACCTTGCCCTCGGGATCCACGATCCCTACTGCAGTCTTCGTCCCCCCAATATCGACCGCGCCGACCATCAGTCTCCGAAATCCGGCTCCTTATACTTACTTCCACTCCACAATCGCGCCCTCGTACGGACCGAGTTCCATCTTCCATCTCGATCCCTCCGTTTGCACTGGCTTCGGCCCTTCAGGCGCGATTCTGCTGATCGAACGCGCACCCGAATTAGTGAACACCGTTACGTTCTGCGGCTGTGCGCTGTGGTTGACCAGCACGGCATAGCCGCGGTGATCGCCGTTCAGCGCGGACACCTCGACCGAGGGCTGGTCGGTACGGAACGCCGGCTTAAGCCCGACCCAGTCCCGGAAAGCTTCGTAGATCCGGTTCGTGTTCTCGGGCTGATCAAAGACCGCGGGCACATTCGCCAGGTAGTGCTCGAGGGGATAGGCGCTGAGCAGAGTTTTCCCGCGGCCTAATGTATTCGCGACCAGCGCGGGACGGTTGTCCTGGTCCACCGCAATGACCTTCCCCGTAGTTACTTCCAAAAGTACGCCCCATGACTCGATTGTCTGCGTAGGCACGCTGTAGTGGAAAGTGTCGCCGGGTTTCAAGTCACCAAAAGGCGTTACGATCTTCAGCGTGACTTCGGAGCTCGGAGCACGATCAGCTAGCCGCGCGCCGAATAGGGAAGCCATCTCAGGAACTGCGCCATCGGAGGCCACTGACGCATACAGAAACCCACCGTTTTCCACATATTGCTTTACCTTCTCGTAAAAGTCAGAGTGCACATGCGCCAGGAACGGATCAGCCGTGCTGGTAATGGGGGAAGGCATGAACAGCATGGGACGCTTGGCCCAATCAGCATACTCGCGCGGGAAATCGGCTTTCAGGTGAGCGCGGCGCGCCAATATGAAAGAAGTGAGTGCGGAACTCATCAGCCAGTGGTTCGCGCCGCTCACATCCGGTTGCGGACGTCCGGGCATAGCATCGCCATCGGACGTTGAGACATAAGGAGTAACCTCGGGACCGGTCAGGCCAAAATGAGAGACGTCGCCGTGTGGTTTTGCCCACTCATCAGGAATCACAATCCCAATATCTGCTGGTGCCGGGGCAATGCCGGTGAGATCAAGCTGGCCGACTACCTGGGAAATTTTCTTGAACTCCCTGGCCAGCGGCTTGTCCTGCCGATCCCAGGTTGTCATGCCCCAGCCGGTCTCCTGGGGAGTACGCAGGTACGGGACCTTGTGAAACTGCTCCGGGGATGCGTCGGTATAGCACCAAAGATCCACGCCGATGCTGCCCGCGCCAATGCCCGAATATATCTGCGCACGATTATAGGAGGCGATTCGCTCCGGCGAGAATTGTGCCGTGGAAGCGCCCATCTCGTGAATCATCACGGGACGCCCCGCGCCCTGCGAGAGCGTGATCTCAAAGGCCGCACCATAGGTGCCACGCGCGGAAAGCAGCGCGTCCGGAAACAGTTCAGGAGAGTAAAGCGTGAACGGGTGGACGCTGAAGAAGTTCACGAACTTGGCAATATTGTCGGCGCGGAATGGCCCGTGAGTTATTTCTTCGCCGCTGGTTCCGACCACGATCGGATGAAATTTATCGTATTGCCGAATGCCGTCAACGATCAGCCGAGTCCAGTTGATCGCCATAGCATCGGTTGTCTGCCCGCCAACGATCCAGAATGGAGGTTCGTCCGTTAGGTCCCAGGCGATGATCGCGCTTTCGTTCGCGTAGTGACGGCCAAATTCGGCAGCGAGATTGGTTTCGAGGCGCAACATTTCCGCATCGGCATGGGGATGCCGGCCATGCCGCCAGGGAACATCCCAGTATGCCTCTCCTACTTCGCCGCCGATGAACAAACTGGGGTGAAGATAGATTTGATACTTGTGGGCGAGCGAGACCAGGTAATCAAGCTGCTGGAATGCCACAGGATTGTAATCGCCGGGCCGGGGCTCGAACCAGGCCCAGAGCATGTCGAAGCGGACGATGCTGTACCCCAGTTCGTGCATCTTGGCGAAATCCGCCTCAATCTCCTTGGGCTCCCACTGAACTGGCCACTGCATAGCAGCCTTCGCCGGAACCCAATGCGCGCCAACCGGCAAGAATCGCTTGCCTTCGTGGGTGAAATACGTTCCGTCCAAATGAACCTGTGGCAGACGAAGGTAGTCAGAAGGACGTGGCTTGTCCGCAACCGCAGCCTGGGAAGTAGAGGGGCCACGAGGCGTTCTTGCCGCAGAGCTGAACTCAACGCCAAGTTGCCATGCTGCCAACAACACGAGAATTGCTGTTGCTCTACAACACATGCTCGACCTCCTCAGAAACTGAGCTTCAAAGCCATTTGAATCTGACGTGAGCTATGCACTGTACTCGAGATCGAGCCCGCGCCCGGTGTATCCACGAGGAAGTTCGGATCTCCGAACTGGGGCGTGTTGAAAAGATTGAAAAACTCCGCACGGAACTGGACTAGCTTCGACTCGCTGAACTTAAAATCCTTAAACACCGAGAAGTCAACATTGTATTGTGCCGGTCCGCGCAGAGTTCCACGTCGTGCATCGCCGAACAGGGTTGCAGAAGTCTCTCCTGAAGCCAACGGGGGCTGTGCAAATGCAGCCGGATTGAACCAGCAGAAGATGGACTGCCGATTCGACGGGCACCCGCCCGGAGTGCTGCCGTTGTAACCAACCGTAGTAGCGTTAGAAAAGTTGTAGGGATCGCCGACGATGTCTGGCCGCGGTCCGCCGGAGCCTGTGTTGGTGGTATCGGTAGCCAGGTACGGAGTAAAGGCTCGGCCGGAATAGAACGCGATGATGCCGTTCAACTGCCACCCTTCTGCGAGCCAGTGGAGCGGTCCTTCGCCGGCAAAGAATCGCTGTCGCGGGCCAAACGGCAGCTCGTAGGACCATGCCGACGTGAACTGGTGACGGTAGTCGGGCTCCACATTCCCTCGTTCGGCTCGCATGTCGTGAGTGTTCTGTGGTTCCAGAGACGTCCCAGCGGTTTCGTTCTCTGCTGACTGGCCGATGGTGTGCTGCCAGGTGTACGCATTCAGCATGCTCCACTGGGCCGAGAAGCGCTTCTCAAACCTGACCTGCAACCCGTGGGTGATGGAGCTGATGTCGTGGCCTTCGGTGCGGATCGCTGCGATATCCGGAACGGTGCCGAAATACGGCCTCCCGAAGTTCGTCGGCAGACCATTGGAGTCCAATTGGAAGTTCAAGTCTGAAGGCTGTACCGGCTGGTTCAGATTTCTAAGGTAGGACAGATGCACACCATGGGTTCCGACGTATGCGAATTGCAAAACCGTGTCCTTCAAGAGCTGGCGTTCCAGATTCAAGTTCCACTCTTCTATGTAGGTGGTCGCATTGTTGAAGAAGAATGCACTGGCGCGTCCACTGGGCTGCGTCAAGGTCGGAAACGGTAAAGGAGTGGGGAACCCACTGGAAAGACGCATCGCCGGCGTCGTTGATGAGCTTGGTACCAGAATGAACTGGCTCCCGAAGAGTCCCGTGGGGTCGAACGCTAATTCTGCGTCATTTTGATTGGCCTGCAGGTCGTAGAAGATTCCGAACCCGCCTCGTAAGACCGTCTTGTTGTCGTTCCAGGGTGTATAGGCAAATCCGAAACGAGGTGCGAGGTTATGCAGGTTGGTGATGACATTTCCCGAGCGGCTCACGCCTGGCATCCCCGGTGCTACGAATCGTCCCGTGGAGAAATCAAAATTGGCCAGCCGGTCGTGCTGCTCCACCATGGGCGTGAAAATGTCGTACCGCAGGCCGAGGTTCAGGGTCAGCTTGGGTGAGATGCGAAAATCGTCCATGAGATAGGCGCTAAACTCCCACCAGTTCATGCCGAATGGCCCCTTTTGACCGTCACGGAAGACGTTCTGGGCGTAGCCGATCGCGAGGTCTGCCACCGAGTCGCCGGTGAACTGCCCGTTGAAGCCCAAATCGCCACGTGGATTCTGCGTCTGAAAAAATCCGTGCTGCCGGCGCCGCAGGTCTCCTCCCATCTTGAAGATGTGCCGCCCGCGCGTGTAGGTAAACGAATCCAGCAACTGGTAATTGTTCTCGCGAAGGTCTTCGGGGAAGAAGTCCTGGTTGCCCACGGCGCTGAGCCTGTCAATGATGAAGTTGGGCAGTCCCCCCGTCGCCGGATTATTGGAATCATTGATTCCAGGAATTCCCAGCTGTTGAGCGATCGGCTGACCGGTGAAAAACGGAATTGCCCGGACCACGTAGCGCATGTAGCCGATCTTCAGTTCGTTGATCTTGTTGTCGGAAAAGGTGTGAACATCACTGAGTCCGGCGGCCAGGGACTTGTTGTTGATATCTCCGGAAAACACACCTCCGCCAGCCAGACCAGGAAATGGGTCAGGGCGGCGTGCGTCCACGTTGCCGTAGCTTAACGTTCCAAAGAAGCTGTCACGGGTACCAAACTGGTGATCCACCCGGACGTCGAATGAGTCTTGATTGTTCCTGAGCACCGGATTGGAGAGGAAGTTGTTGACCGTTCCTGCTCCCGGCCTGGGGGCTGGATAGAGATTGATGACGTTCGTTCCTGCCGGATCCAGGCAGGCGCCGCCGGTGGGGCTGGGACAGGAAGGAATCACATTAGGGCTCGCATTGTTATTCCCCATAAACTGCAAACCAGTCACCGGATCAAGAATCTGTGTCGGGAGAAGATCCGAAAAATCGCCACTGTGCTCCTGCACCGAAGGTACCGTTGAGACGTCGGTTTGCGACTCCCGAATCCTGGTTCCCTGGTAATCGACGAAGAAGAATGTCTTGTCTTTCACAATGGGTCCGCCGAAGGTCCCGCCGAACTGGTTCTGCTTGAACGGCGGGATGGGCAACGTCGGATCGTCAAAGTAATTTCTGGCGTCCAGCGCGGAATTCCGCAGAAACTCGTACGCACTCCCGTGGAACTTGTTGGTCCCGGACTTCAGCACGACGTTCACCACCGCGCCGCCCCGGCCAATGTCGGCTCCAAAATTGTTGGTCTGAACCTTGAATTCCTGGATGGCATCAACCGCAGGCTGGATGACTTCGAAGCCAATCTGCTGCTCGTTGTTGTCAAATCCGTTCAGCAGGAAGTTGTTGTTGGTCGCCATCAATCCGTTTGCCTGAATCGCTCCGTTGCCGCGCTCGTTCTCAGGAATGCTTCCCTGTTGCACGATGCCGGCCGGGCCCTGGTTGACCCCGGGACTGAGGTAGGCAAGCTGGATGAAGTTTCTCCCGTTAAGGGGTAGATCGTTGACCCGGCTCTTCTCAATGACCTGGCCGATCGACGAAGTCTGCGATTCCACCAGCGGCTCGGCTGCGGTTACCACCACTTGCTCCTGAAAGGAGCCCACCGGGAGGGTGAGGTCAACCCGCACTGCCTGGTTGACGTCGAGCTTGAACGCCGCCTGGAGCACCTTCTTGAATCCTTCCAGTTCCGCCGTCACCGTGTAGGTGCCCGGCTGGAGTTCGGTGACGACGTAGTCGCCGCTATTGTTGCTGATTAACGATCGTGCGACGTTGGTTTCGACATTGGTTACGGTCACCTTGGCGCCCGCCAAGACGGCACCCGTGCTGTCCCGAACTGTGCCCACAACTTTCCCGGATTCGACTTGACCCGCAAGTCGCAGACCGCACGCCAGCACGAGCAAAAAAAGTAGGCCGAAGGTGTAGACAGTTCTCAGGCAGCATCGCTCGTTCCTAATGGGATGACTCATGGTCCGCCCTCCTGTCACAGGATCTAGGCGATGGAAACATCCTATGTACATATGTTGTCAACTAAAATTTGCGAACGACGCTGCTGGGCTTTTCTCCGGCGCCGATGACATATCCATATAATGCTCTTTTTAACAATGAGATACAGAAGAAGTCCCAGACCTGAACCAGGGGCACACCAAACCTCTCAAACTTGCCTTCAGAACCCCATAGAAACGTTGTATACTATGTATCTATGTCGGGTTAGAAGGAAAGACGCCAATGTCTAACAGTGGGCAGACAGTCTCCGCGGCTACCGCCGAGCAGCTGGGACTCATATTGGACAGCGGCAGTTTCGTACCTTACTACGAGCAGATCGTAGACCAGGTGCGCTCGCTGATCAAGGCAAACAGGTTAAGGGAGGGACAGACGTTTTGTTCCGAGGGTGACATCGCCCGGACGCTCGGCATCAGCAAGATGCCCGTGCGGCAGGCTTTTCAAAAGCTGCGCTCCGAGGGTCTGTTGATCATCGCCAAAGGAAGGCGGCCTGTAATCGGCTCGGGGCGGGTTCCCTGGGATTTCCAGCAGCTTCGCGGGTTCAGCGAAGAAATGCGGCGCCGTGGTCTGGTCCCGTCCGCCAAAGTGCTCGCTCTGGATCTCCAGGAGCCCGATCTGGAAACAGCACAAGCGCTCAAGCTTGCGCCCAACGAGAAGGTGTATCGCCTCAAACGGCTGCGCTTCGTGAACAAGAAGCCGGTGGCAGTTGTAACGAGCTATCTGCCGGCGCGGATCTTTGCGGGCATTGAAAAGCAAAACTTGGAAAAGCAGTCCCTCTACCATGTTTTTGAGAGCATCTACCAAAGAAAACTTCATTGGGCAGAAGAAGTCATCGGTGCCGTCAACGCAGGCGAGGAAGAAGCGAGCGTCCTCCACGCCTCCGCTGGAAGTCCTCTGCTTCTGATCAAAGAAACGACCTACGACACGCTGCACGTCCCGATCGAATTCAGCGTCTCGCTGTTGCGCGGGGATCGGTACGCGGCCTCCGTCGTCTCCGTCCGCAAGAGATAGGCGTTCGAACCAACTACTTGGGCTACAAAGGGGTTCGGACTCCCGAGGCTGCTCTCTGTCGATGCATCTGCGGGTGGGTATCGGTTGCCACTTCTACGGACAGCCCGTTTTTCGTCCAGACCCCGAGTCATGTCTATTCATTTGCGCTTGCTGCCTGGGGTGCACTCGGCATTCAGGTTCAGCGATGCGATAAGTCCCGGGTTGTTTGAATGCTTCTATGAGAAGGTCGTAAAAATCAAGGCCGACGTGGCGGCCATCCTTGATTAGTTCTTTTCTGAGCTGCATAGACTTCCGGTGCTGACTTGGGCAGCTGTCAAGGGCGCCCCGAAGGGGGCGTTCAACTTGACCCTTGACAGCTCCCCAAGTCACTTCACAATCGAACTCGCAACGAAGCGAAACGCAGTTCAGTTGAGCTTCGTTCCTTAGTGGAGTGGGGGTTCGCTCTTCTCGAGCACTCTCGTCGCGAGCCAAACTCCGCGTCACGCCTCTGGCATTCTCGGCCATTATCTTTTTCGTTTCGGTGACCGACGAAAGCTTTGGTGATTTCGACCAAGCTGTCAACATCGCAATCGCGAAGCTCCGCAGTGCGTTAGGCGACTCGGCTGAGAATCCGCGATATATCGAGACTCTTCCAAAAGGTGGCTATCGCTTCATTGCGGACGTGTCGGTTGTCGATGCAGACGCCCGCACAAAAAGGCCAGAATCTGCGGCCGGAGATCTGCATGGGACAGAGCCTGGGCATGAGCTCCAAGGCGCCGGGTTGACCAATGTGCCCGTTGCGCTCCAACGCCGGCTCTGGCCGGCGCGGCGGGGTCATCTTCATCCTGGCGCTTGTTCTGAGTTTACCGATTCTCGCAGTCTGGCTATTTCGTTCGCGTGGCCGTCCGCCCACGGGCATCCGTTCCCTGGCGGTGCTCGCTCAGCTGATCCAGGCGCCAGCTGACAGGCACTTGTGGGCCGAGAGCTATGAAGGCGACCTGCACGATACGTTAGCACTCCAGAAAAAAGTGGCTAGTGCCATTGCCGAGCAGATCCGGATCGAGTTGACTCCCAAGGAACAGGCTGTGCTGAAGAACGCGAGGGTGGTGAATCCGGAAGCTTACGAATCCTAATCTCTTATCATCAACGCCGATTTGGCAGAACTCCTCGTCCTGGCGCACTCTTATGACGAATCCATACGACAGAGCCGCAAGACAATCGAAATGGACGCCAATTTTGCTCTCGCACACAATCAACTCGCGCAGGCGTACCTCGGAAAACACATGTACGACGAAGCGGTCGCAGAATTGCGGAAAGCGGTCCAGCTTTCTGAGGGTAGCCCGACGTGCATAGCAAATTTGCCTCGCGCCTATGCCGCATCCGGCAAGAAGAGCGAGGCGTTAAAACTGCTGCGCGAGCTGAAGAAGCGCTCAAATCCGAGTCATTCGAATAGTTCGGAGATTGCCATGATCTACGCATCTCTCGGGGATGCGGATCAAGCCATGAATTGGCTCGAAAAAGGCTACGAAGATCGATTTAATCGGGGTGTCCTGCTGCGGCCCGGCTTCGACCCTCTCCGCTCCGATCCGCGCTTTCAAGACCTTGTGCACCGCATTGGCCTACCCGGGTGAGATAAGAAAAGCGACGATCAGAAGGTTCTGTGAAAAGGCAAACGCCACTGCATTTCGGCAGTATGAGCGACCCGAGACATAGGTAACAGATCGTACCGGACACATAGGTTACACTTTTTCCCCTTTTGGGGAGGAAGTGATGCCGTGGAAGGAGTGTTCGGTGATGGACGAAAGGCTTCAGTTTGTGGCT
>Ga0209471_1000775_pt1 | contig 20190 bp, 15 predicted proteins | sample GraSoiAngelo_128_FD_185885 | JGI IMG/M metagenome (GOLD analysis project Ga0209471, IMG submission 185885) | Grasslands soil microbial communities from the Angelo Coastal Reserve, California, USA - 14_0927_12_20cm (SPAdes) (version 2) | ecosystem: Environmental > Terrestrial > Soil > Grasslands ...
CGGCGGGCTCGTCATGTTCGGACCGGACGGCATGCTGTACGTGGGGATGGGGGACGGCGGATCGGGCGGGGACCCGCACGGCAACGGCCAGAAGCGCAGCACGCTGCTCGGCAAGCTGCTGCGCATCGACGTGGACGGTGGCGACCCGTACGCGATCCCGGCCGACAACCCCTTCTTGGGCGCCGCGGGCGCGCGGGCCGAGATCTGGGCCACCGGCATGCGCAACCCATGGCGCTTCGCGTTCGACCGGGTGACCGGACTCCTGTACGTCGCCGACGTGGGGCAGAACCTGTGGGAAGAGCTGGACATCGTTCCCGCGGCACGGGCCGGACTGAACTACGGCTGGAACTTGATGGAAGGAGCGCATTGCTACGCGGGAACCGGATGCGATACGACCGGGCTCGTCGTGCCGGCACTCGAGTACGACCACTCGTACGGCTGCGCGATCATCGGTGGGTTCGTGTATCGGGGCCGTACGTCCCCTGCGCTCACCGGCCAGTATTTCTTTTCCGACTACTGTCAGGCATGGCTGCGCAGCATCACCTACCAGAACGGCCGCATCACCGCGCGTACCGTGTGGTCGGTCCCCCGGATCGGGCAGGTGTTGTCGTTCGGCGAGGATGCCGCGGGGGAGATCTATGTGCTGTCCGATAACGGCAGCGTGTATCGCATCGTTTCCACACCCTGAAGGGTGGGCTCGGCGAGGCACTGTGCTGAAGCACACTACGCTTTAGCGTTGTGCCGGCCGAGCCCACGCTTCAGCGTGGGAACTGTACGCGACGGGGATGCCAACTCTCCCTCCCTCACCGGCATCCCATCAGCAACCCATTTCGAGGAGTCCTCCATGTTCTCCCGCATCCGTTCACTCGGCCTCGCGGCCGCAGTCTCAGCGCTCGTTGCCACGCCCGCCCTTGCCGGACCGCCGTGGATCTCGATCGAGCTTCCGGCCAATCCGTACGACGAAGCGACGCGCGGCGCGTTCTTGGTCGTCCACGCGTTCCATCACGGCACGCCGATCGGCTACCTCGTCACCGGAACGGCGGAAGGGATCGTGAACGGCGAGCGTCGCTCGATCAAGCTCGAGTTCACTGAGACGTCGCGGGATGGTGTGTACGCGCTCAAGCGGATGTGGCCCACCGAAGGGGTGTGGACCCTCGTCATCAAGGCGAATCAGGGGCCGGACGATGCGGCCACGGCGGTGATCGAGCTCGGCCCGCAGGGCGAGGTAGCCTCGGTCCGGGTACCGATGATGCAGCGGGGCAGTTGGACGGTGCCTGCTCCGGTCTCGCTCGCCGACATCGACACGGCGCTGAAGGCGAGGACCGAGCAGCTCGCGCGGCGGGAATGATTTCTATCGCTAATGGTGGCTTGACAAGCGCCGTACGGCGGGTATGCGTAAGAGCGACGCTGGTGCAGTCCTTCTTTCACCTCTAGGGGTACGGAGGCGCTCATGCGCAGACACGTCAGCTTAGGCGGAGTCACGCTGGTGGCGGCGATGGCACTCAGCAATTGCACCGACAAAGTCGGGATTCAGGTGAGCGAGCGTTTCACTGCTGACCTGAAGGGAACCAACGAACGGCCGACCCAAGTCACCACGACCGCCACGGGGAGCGCGACGTTCACCTACGTCGCTGACATTCCGGCCCTGTTCTATCGCGTCGACGTGGCGGGGATCGACAGCGCCTTCGCCGCGCACATCCACGCGCCGGCGGACACCGGTAGTCCCGCTGGCGTCGTGGTCACGCTGTTCGGCGGCCCGGCGACGCCGCTCGGCTTTTCTGGTGTGCTCGCGCAGGGCGTCGCCGGGGCACCGGCAGGGATGACGCCGGATTCGTTGCTTGTGCTGCTCCGCAACGGCCACGCCTACGTGAACGTGCACACGCGGGGGCCGGTCAACGCCACCACGGGTTCGGGCGGGCACGGCGGCGGGGAGTTGCGCGGACAGCTCGTGAGGCAGTAGCACCTACAAGAGAACGCGGGGAGCGGGGAGCGGTATGTGACGGTGCGAGCTGGATAATGGTTTGCACACGAGCGTACGCTTCCTCACTCCCCGCGTGCAGCTTTTACCAACTCGAGTGTTGAGGAGGCTAGCGATGCGGTTAGCGCGTCTGAATCGATTAGCGGGATCCGCTGCGGTGTTTGGGGCGCTCTGCTGCGGTGGTGGTGGCGGCGGCACGACGCCTCCCGGCCCGCCGGTGAATCTGCTGAAGAGCGGCGACCAGAGCTGGTATTTCAACAACCCCCTGCCGACGGCTTTGAGCGTGACTGCGGTGGATGTGGACGGTAGGGCGGTACCCGGCGTGATCATCACGTGGGCGGTGGCTTCCGGCGGTGGCGTGGTGGCTCCGACGCAGAGCACGACCGACGCCAACGGCGTTGCGAGCACGACCGATTCGGTCGGCGGCTCGAGCCAGACGATCCACGCAACCTTCAGCGGTTTGCCGGGCCCGGTCACCTTCACCGTGATCGCCATGGCGCCGCCCACGTCGGCCGCCGTGAGTGTGGAGGACAACCGCTTCAATCCTCAGAACAGTGTGGTCCAGACCGGTGGAACCGTAACGTGGACCTGGGCTGGAGCGAATAGTCATACGCTCACCTTCACATTCGGTCCGACGCCCTTGCCGGCCAACCAAGCCGCTCAGATGAGTGGGGCGGCGCCGAGGACGATCACGGCGGTGGGGACGTACAATTACACCTGCACTATCCACGCGGCGATGAACGGCACGGTGACGGTGGTGCACTGACCCCGAGTCGGGTTAGCGTGAGCGGGGCTCCCGCTGCGCGACAAAACGACGCAGTCGCTCCGCGGGAGCCCCGCTCACGCCACTCCGAGCCTTAGGCCGCTTAGGCCAGTTTCCCTACCGGCAGTCTCCGCACCCGTTTCCCAGTCGCCGCGAAGATGGCGTTGCACACCGCGGGCGCGATCGGCCCCACGGACGGCTCGCCGATGCCCCCCTGCTTGTCGGTGCTCGGCACGACGTGCACCTCGACCACCGGCATCTCGTTGATGTGCAGCATCGGGTAATCCGTGAAGTTGCTCTGCTTCACCCGGCCGCGCTCGATGGTGATCTCGCCGTACAGCGCCGCCGTCAGGCCGTATACGATGCCGCCCTGCAGCTGGGCTTCGATCTGGCCGACGTTCACGGTCGGCCCGCAATCGACGGCGCAGACCACGCGGTGCACGCGCACCGATCCGTCGGCTGCCACGGAGACCTCCACCACCTGCGCACACACCGTGGGATCCCATTCGGCAACAGCGATGCCGCGGCCGCGACCGGCGGCGAGTGGCGAGCCCCACCCCGCCTTTTGCGCGGCGAGCTCGAGCGTGCGGAGGTGCCGCGGCTTGTCGTGCAGCAGCTGGCGCCGCAGCTCGTAGGGGTCCTTGCTCGCCGCGACCGCCACCTCGTCGAAGAAACACTCGGTCACGAACGCGTTCTGCGAGATCCCCACCGAGCGCCAGAACCCCCGCGGGACGGGGAGCAGATCCACCGCCACCTGATCCACCAAAAGGTTGGGGATGGCGTACGGCAGGTTGGCCGCCCCGTCGATCAGGGTGCGGTCGATGCCCTTGTCGAGCGGCCCGAACTTGAGGAGGATGGGCGGCGCCACGATGCGGTGCGTCCAGGCCACGGGTGTGCCCGCCGCGTCGAGACCGGCCGCGAACTTGTTGTACGTCGCCGGGCGATAGAACCCGTGCTGCACGTCGTCCTCGCGCGACCAGATCACCTTTACCGGGGCGCTCACGGCCTTGGACACCCGCACCGCCTCCGAGACGAAATCCGACTCGAGCCGCCGCCCGAAGCCGCCGCCCAGGAAAGTCGTGTGGACGGTCACCTTCTCCTTCGGCAGGCCGGCGAGCTCCGCCGCCAGTTCCTGCGCCCGCGTCTGATTCTGCGTGGGCGCCCAGACGTCGCAGCCGTCCGCGCGCACGTGCGCCGTGCAGTTCATCGGCTCCATCGTGGCGTGATGGAGGAAGGGCACCTCGTACACCGCTTCCACCCGCTTCGCCGCCGCGGCGAGCGCGGCGCCCGCATCGCCGGTCTTGCGCGCTTCCACGCCCCCCTGCTCGGCGCCCTGCACGAACTGCGTCCGGATGCCGTCGGAGCCGAGCGTCGCGGCGGCGCCTTCGTCCCACTCGATCTCCAACGCGCGGCGCCCCTGTACGGCGTGCCAGTAGGTATCGGCGACCACCGCGACTCCCGCGGCACACCCTGCCGCCCAGGGGCCGCCCGTGCCGGTCCACGGACTGGACTCGAGCGCCACGACCGCGTGGACTCCCGGGAGGGTCTTCGCCTTGGCCGCGTCGTAGCGCTGCAGCCTGCCGCCGAACACGGGACAGCGCTCGATCGACGCGATGAGCATCCCCGGAACGTTGACGTCGATCCCGAACACGGCGCTCCCGTCCACCTTGACCGGAGTGTCGAGCCGCGGCGTGCGCGTGCCGAGCAGGCGGAAGTCTTTCGGGTCCTTGAGCGGTACCTCGGTGGGCACGGGGAGCTTGGCGGCGCGGGCCGCCAGCTTGCCGTACGTGAGCCGGCGCTTGGTGGGCGTGTGGATCACGGCGCCTTGCTCGGCGCGGCACGTCGCGCGGTCCACGTCCCACGCTCCGGCCGCCGCGCTGATGAGCAGCTCGCGCGCCGTGGCGCCCGCCTTACGCAGCGGGTCCCACGACGTGCGGATCGCCGTGCTGCCGCCGGTGGACATGCGGCGTGACCAGCCCGCCGGGTTCTCGGGCACCGGCCCGAGCCGCACCTTGGCCCAGTCCGCCTCCAGCTCCTCGGCGAGGATCATCGCGAGGCCGGTCTGCGAGCCCTGGCCCATTTCAGATTTGTCCACGGTCAGGGTGACGACGTCGTCGGCACCGATCCGCACCCATGCGTTGGGGGCGAAGGCTGCGTCGTCGCGGGACAGCGCGGCCGCGCGACGCGGGGGCAGACAAAAGGAGATGACGAGGCCGGCACCCGTGGCTACAAACTCACGACGGTTGATCTTTGGGGTCATGGCTACACCACTTTCCCAATCGGCAGCTTCCTGATCCGCTTTCCCGTCGCCGCGAAGATCGCGTTACACACCGCCGGCGCGATCGGGGGCGTGCCCGGCTCCCCCACGCCGCCCTGCGCGTCGCTCGACGGCACGATGTACACCTCGATCTTCGGCATCTCGGCGAGGCGCACCATCTGGTAGTCGTGGAAGTTGCTCTGCTTCACGCGGCCGGCCTCGATATCGATCTCGCCGTACAGCGCCGCCGTGAGCCCGAACACGATCGCGCTCTCCATCTGGGCCTCGACGATGGACGGGTTCACCACGGGCCCGCAGTCCACGGCGCACACCACGCGGTGCACCTTCACGGCACCGTCCGCTGCCACGGACACTTCCGCGACTTCCGCGACGTAGCTCTCGAACGCCTTGTAGACGGCGATGCCGCGCGCGCGGCCCCCCCCCGGCGGAGGCGCCGTGCTCCAGCCCGCCTTGCTCGCGGCGAGGTTGAGCGCGCCCAGGTGGCGGGGCGCCTTGCCGAGCAGATCGCGCCGGTACTCGTACGGATCTTTCTTGGCGGCGTGGGCCAGCTCGTCGATGAAGCTCTCCACGGCGAAGGCGTTGTACGAGTTATTCACGGAGCGCCAGAAGCCGACCGGGATCCCCGTGTCGGTGAGCTGGTAGTCCACGTGGACGTTGGGGATGGTGTACGGCATGCCGACGCCGCCCTCGACCGCCTCCTCGTCGAGCCCGTTCTTGATCGTGTCCGGGAACACGCGCGCCATGATCGACGGCGCCACGATGCGGTGCGTCCACGCCGCCGGATGTCCGCCGGCGTCGAGCCCCGCGTGCAGCACGTGGTAGTTGGCAGGCCGGTACTGGGCGTTCCGGATGTCGTCTTCACGCGACCAGATCACCTTCACCGGTACGCCGACCGCCTTCGACGTCTCCAGCGCTTCCTGGATGAAGTCCAGCTCGAACCGCCGGCCGAAGCCGCCGCCCAGGTAGGTCGTGTGGACCTGCACCTTCTCCGGCGGAACGCCGCCGATCTTGGCCCCGACGCCCTGGGCCCCCGTCTGAAACTGCGTCGGGGCCCAGATATCGACGCCGTCCGCGCGCACGTGGGCGGCGCAGTTCATCGGCTCCATGGTGGCGTGCGCGAGGAACGGCAGCTCGTACACCGCGTCTACTCTGTAGGTCGCGAGCTGCAGCGCGGCCTGGGTGTCGCCGTCGTTGCGCGCCACGGCGCCCGCCTGCTCGGCGCGTTGGGCGAAGAGCTGGGAGATGCTCGCGCTCGAGACCTGCGCGTTCGGGCCCTCGTCCCACGACACGTCCAGCGCGTCGCGTCCCTTCTTGGCCGACCAGTACCCGTCCGCTACGACCGCTACACCGCTCGCGATCTGCACTACGTGGCGCACGCCGGGCACAGCCTTCGCCTTGGTCGCATCGAAGCTCTTGACCTTCCCGCCGAACACCGGGCAGCGCGCGACCACGGCGACGAGCATCCCGGGGACCTTCACGTCGATCCCGAACTGGGCGCTGCCGTCCACCTTGGGGGGCGTGTCGAGCCGCCGGACGCGCGTGCCGAGGATCTTCCAATCCTTGGGATCCTTGAGTGGCACGTCGTGCGGCATGGAGGCGGTCGTGGCCTTCGCCACCAGTTTGCCGTAGGTGAGACGCCGCTTGCTGGGCGTGTGGATCACGGCGCCCGCCTCCGCGTGGCACGCGGACTTGTCGACCCCCCACGTCTCGGCCGCCGCGGCGACGAGCATCTCGCGGGCCGCCGCCCCCGCCTTGCGGAGCGGGGTGTAGGCGGCGCGCACACTGGTGCTGCCACCGGTGCCCTGCATGCCGAACATCGGGTTGGTATACGCCTTGTCGGCGGGTGCGAATTCGATCTTGATCTTGGACCAGTCGGCATCGAGCTCTTCGGCGAGCAGCATCGGCAAGGCGGTCGCCACGCCCTGGCCCATCTCGGAGCGGTCCACGATCACGAGCACGCTCTCGTCGGCGCCGATGCGCAGCCACGCGTTCGGGGCGAGCGGCGCCGCGGCCGTGGTGCGGAAGCGGGATCCGGATGGGAGATGGAAGCCGATGACGAGGCCGGCGCCCGCGGCGCCGGCCGTCTCGAGGAACTCACGCCGGGTGACGTCTGTGCGCGCGCTCACGTCAGGCCCCCTTCGCCGCGCGGTGAATCGCGGCGCGGATGCGCTGGTAGGTCCCGCAGCGGCAGATGTTCGTCATGGCCGCGTCGATGTCCGCGTCGCTCGGGCTCGGGTTCTTCGCGAGCAGCGCGGCCGCCGCCATGATCTGGCCCGATTGACAGTAGCCGCACTGCGGCACGTCCTCGGCGATCCACGCCTGCTGCACCGCGTGGCCCCGGTTGGGCGACAACCCCTCGATCGTCGTCACGCGTTTGCCCGCGACGGCCGCGACCGGCAGGACGCACGTGCGGGTCGCGACCCCGTCCAAGTGGACGGTACAGGCGCCGCACTGCGCGATGCCGCAGCCGAACTTGGTGCCGGTGAGTCCGAGTGTGTCACGCAGCACCCAGAGCAGTGGGGTGTCCGGGCTGTCGGTGACCGAGCGGGACTTGCCGTTGACGGTGAAAGTGATCGGCGACATCGGAAGATCTCCTCTGAGGAAGTGCGGAGACCGAAAACTGACCTGTCGTCCCGAGTGAGGGAAGGGGTGCGTTTTGTTGCGTCGGCGCGGCGGCAGGCGCTGTCTCAATTGCACCCTTCGTGCCATTTTTCCCGCCCCATGACGACCTACGCGCGACGGCTCGGTCTCTTCTCCGGCACGATGGCGGTGATCGGCGGCATCATCGGCGGCGGGATCTTCCGCACGCCCGCGGCCGTCGCGGAGCGCGTGGGGTCGCCCCGGTTGGCGCTCGCGGCCTGGATCGTGGGTGGCGCCATCGCCCTGATCGGCGCCTTCTGTTTCGGCGAGCTGGGACAGCGCCGCCCCCAAGCCGGGGGCGGCTACGTGTACTTACGCGAGACGTGGGGACCGTTGCCAGCCTTCCTGTACGGGTGGGCGCTGCTGCTGGTGATCGCCACGGGCGCGATCGCGGCGGTAGCGGTCACGTTCGCCAACTATGCGCTGGCGCTGGCGGGCCTCTCCGCCCGGCTCACCGTCCCCGTGGCGATCGGCGCGATCGCGCTCTTGTCGGGGATCAACTACGTCGGCGTCAAACCGGCGGCAGTGACGCAAAACGTCTTGACGCTGCTCAAGCTCGCCGCGCTCGCTGTGTTGATCGTCGCCGGTCTCGCGCTCGCCGTTCCCTCCACCGTCCTCCACCAACCTCCACTGACCTCCACAACCCTGGGCGGAGTGGCAGTCGCTCTCGGTGCCGCACTGGTGCCGATTCTCTTCACCTATGGGGGGTGGCAGCAGACCAACTTCATCGCCGAAGAGATCATCGAGCCGGAGCGGAACCTGCCCCGTGCGCTGGTGCTGGGCGTCGCCGCCGTCGTGGCCGTCTATCTGTTGGCGAACGTCGCGTACCTGCGCGTGCTCGGGCTCGCCGGACTCGCCCACAGCACGGCACCCGCGGCGGATGTGATGCGCGCGCTGCTCGGTCCCGCCGGCGGCACGCTCATCGCGGCCGGCATCGCGGCGTCCACGTTCGGCTTCTTGAACCTGGTGATTCTGGTGACACCCCGCGTGCTGCAGGCGATGGCGGCGGACGGGGTGTTCCTGCCGCGGCTCGCTGTGCTGCATCCCCGCTACCGCACGCCCGCGTTGGCGATCCTGGTCCAGGCCGGCTGGGCCACCGTGCTGACGCTCTCGGGGACGTTCGCCCAGCTGGTGGACTACGTGGCGTTCGGAGACTGGATCTTCTTCGGCCTCACCGTGGCGGGGCTCTTCATCTATAGAGCGCGGGAGCGGCGGCCCGGTGCTCCTCCCGAGCCGGTTGGGGGGGCGTTCCGCGTGCCCGGGTATCCGTGGACCCCCGGGCTGTTCGTGCTCGCGGCCCTGTATGTGGTGGCGAGCTCGATCCTTGCCAACCCGCGCAATGCGCTTAGCGGCGCCGGCCTGCTGGCGCTCGGTGTGCCGGTGTACTTCCTGTTCGCCCGGTCGCCCCGCCGCTCGGGGTAGATCGGCGCTCCGCCGCTCCGTTGTCCCGCTCCGACAGGCCCGTGGCGGCCGGGCGCTGCTGGATCGGGGCGACGCCGAACGCACGCAACACAAAAATGCTCTCGCGACGCGGCGTGTGATAGCGCTCACACGGTCGTCTCGGTGCGCTGGAAATGACCTCGCAGGGTACAGAACTTGCCGACGCACGTGCACATGGCGCCGAAGATCGGGTTCATCGTAGAGGGACGGTACTTGCGCCAGGAGATGCCGCGGGCGGTGATCCGCGAGCTCCAGGCGCGGGGTCTGGAACCCGATGTCCTGTGCCCGCAGGGGGCGCGGTTCGACCCGCAATCCGGGATCTTCTCCCCTGAATCGAGCGACCCGCTCGACCTGAACTGGTACGATGTCGTCGTGGCGCGCTGCCGCGACGCGCTCGGGCTCGCGATGCTGGCGTACGCGGAGACCGCTCACATCCTCACGATCAACACGCGTTGGGCGACCGAGCAGGTGCGCAGCAAGGCCGAGATGGCGGTCGCGCTGGAGCGCGCCGGCATCCCGTGCGCACCCACCGTTCTGGCGAGCGACGTCGCCGTGTTGGCCGGGCTGTCGGAGGACTGGTTTCCCCTGCTGCTCAAGCCGACCTATGGCGACAACAGCCAGGGGCTGCGGCTCATCCGCCGTCGCGACGACCTGTGGGACGTGCACTGGCCGGAGCAGATCGTCCTGGCTCAGCGTTACCTGCCGAACGACGGCTTTGATCTCAAGTTCTCCGTGTGCGGCGACCGGGTCTTCGCCACGCGTCGGCCGTCGCCGTTCAACGGCGAGCCCGCGGCCGTGGCGCAGCCGGTCAAGCCCGAGGCGGCACTGGTCGACCTGGCGTTGCGATGCGGACGGGTGTTCGGCCTGGACATCTACGGCGTCGATACGGTCGACACGGCGGAAGGACTGGCGGTGCTCGAGGTCAACGAGTTCCCCAACTTCACCGCCGTCGCCGGGGCCGGCGGCGCCATCGCGGACTACCTACTCGCCCGGGCCGAGGCCTGGGAGATCATGCCGGTGGAAGTCGGGGCGCGACCCGGCGCCCATCCCACCACGCTCCCGCTCTGATCTTCTGATCTCTAGGACGTCGCCATTGCGCGCCCGTGATGCGCTCGTGCTGAGCCTGGTGCTCCTGCCCGCGGCCACCTTGGTCGCCGGGCAGGAGCCGGGCCGCGCGCTCCGGTGTTCCTGAAGCTCAGCTACCTGTTGCAGTTCTGACGGTCGTCCGAGCCACGGGGGGGCCGCGCGCCGATCCCGCGCGCGCGGAACGGAGTGGCGGGCGTTCGGGTATCCCGCGCATGCCGGTCGTGTGGCGGTCGCTCGTCATGTGGGGTGCGTGCCTCGGCGCCGTGGGCGCATCCGCGCAGAGTGTCGCGGCACCGCCGCGTCTCGTCTCGAGACCGCGTGTGCCGCTCGAGGGCTCGGTGCTGTTGCTCGACCTCCATCCCCGCGCCGGGGACAGCGTGACGGCGGTGCGGGGCGAGCTCGCGGGCGAGCCGCTGCATTTTGAGCGCGTCGCGGACGGCTTTCGCGCGCTCGCCGCCGTGCCGCTCGGCCCGGCCGACAGCGTGGCGGCCCGCGCGACGATCGAGCGGGTGGGCGGGGCGAGCGACAGCGTGGTCGCGTGGCTCGTGCCCGCGCGGCGGCGCGCGCCGCGCGAGCGGTTGCACGCGGCGCCAGAGCTGGTGCAGCCGCCGGACTCGCTCACGGGGCGGATTCAGCAGGAGCGCGATCTCGTGGAGGGCGTGTACCGGCTGGCCCACGAGGTACCGCGCCTGTGGCACGAGCCGTTCGTCCGGCCGCGGTCGAGCGCGGTGACGGGTCGCTTCGGCGTGGCGCGCGTATTCAACGGCGTGCTGCGGAGCCGTCACATGGGCGTCGATTTCGCCGGCCGGCGCGGCGCGCCGGTGCGGGCCGCCAACCGCGGCGTCGTCGCCCTGGTGGCCGATTTATACCTGAGCGGCACCACCGTGCTGATCGATCACGGCGCGGGGCTCGTCACCGGATACCTGCATCTCAGCCGGGTCGTGGTCGCCGTTGGAGACACGGTCGGGCGCGGCCAGCTGATCGGCGACGTCGGCGCGACGGGGCGGGTGACCGGCCCGCACCTCCACTGGCTCGCGGCGTACGGTCACATCACCGTTGACCCATTGGGGCTCGTCGGGCTCGACTTGGATGACAGACGCTGAGGAAGACGCCGAGATGCCGAGGCGCCGAGTGGATATTAGGTGAGGTACTCCTCCCGGTACATCTTGATGAGCTCGAAGAGATAGCTCAGCGCCAACGGTCCGATGAGTAGTCCTAACAGCCCGAAGTACGGTACTCCCGCCAGTGCTCCCACCAGCGTCACCAGCGGGTGAATGTGCGCCCAGCGCCGGAACACCATCGGTCGGACGAGGTAGTCGACGTTCCCAACGACGACGATGCCGATCAGCGCGATCAACAGTGCGGGATAGGGGCGATGGTCGAGCAGCAGCGCGATGGCGCCCGGTCCCCACACCAGGCCGCTCCCTACGACGGGGAGGATGGCGAAGACCATGGTCACCACGCCCCAGAACACCGCGTTAGGGAGGTGGACGATCCAGAACCCCAGGCCGACGAGCAGCCCCTGGACCGCGGCGGTGAGGCCGGTGCCGATGATGGTCGAGGTCGTCACGTCGCGAAAGCGCTGCCGCAGCTTCTCGGCGTTCTTGGCGGAGAAGGGGATGTAGGGTCGCACGGCTTCCCACGTCTGCTCGGGCCGGAGCAGCAGATAGAACAAGCCGAACAGGGAGATCGTCAGATTCAGGGCGAGGCGCGTGGCGGTGCCGATCAATCCGAACGCCGAGGAGCCGATCCACGACACCACCTGCGCGCCCAGGTCGGCGATGCGCGGGCCCAGGTCCACGCCGGCGATCTGGAGCTGGGCCAGCCGGCCGAGGATCGGGTTGCGGACCACGCTGCCGGCGATCTGCTGCGCCTGGGAGACCACCAGCCCCGCGAACGAGACCCCGGGCACCACTATAAGGAAGAGGGCGAGCACGACCACGAGCACGGCGGCGAGCTGCTCCCGCATGCGGCGCGCCAGCCATTGCTGCACCGGGGCGAAGACCGCGTACAGCACCGGGATGCCGACGAGCCCGGTGACGTAGGGGCTCAGGGCGATGACGATGGCGACGCCGAGCAGCAGGACGACGGCGGCGGCGCTCTGCTGTTTCGAGTCGAGGAAAGCCATGCGATAGAGTAGGCCTCGCCGCGTGAGCGCGCCAGGCCTTGGCGTCTTGCGGCCTTCACGACCGCGCGGTAACGTCGGGCCCCATGGACCAAAACCCGGTACCCGTCATCATGAAAAAAAGCGTCGTCATGGTGTTGCTGGGCCTGTTGCTCGTCGCTCCTCACGCGCTTGCCCAGCAAAAGACCGTTACCGGCAAGGTGACCAGCGAGCTGGGCGCTCCCTTGTCCGGCGTATCGGTGATCCTCAAAGGGACCAACACGCGTACCGCGACCAACAACGAAGGCAGCTACTCCGTTCGCGCCGCGGTCGGCCAAGTGTTGCAGTTCCGGTTGATCGGGACCGCGCTGGTGGAGCGCACGGTGGGCGACGCCGACGTGATCGACGTGCCGCTGCGCCGGGTCGCGCTCGATCTCGATGCCGTGGTCGTGACGGCCCTGGGGGAGGCCACCGAGCGGCGGGCGCAGGGAACCGCGCAGCAGACCATCCGCGGCGCCGACATCGCGCAGACGCAGCGCGAGAACTTCGTCAACGCGCTGCAGGGACGCATCGCCGGCGTGGACGTGACGAGCACCTCGGGCGTGCCGGGCGCGTCTGCGTCCATCATCGTCCGTGGCATCACCTCGATCAGCGGCAGCAATCAGCCGCTGATGATCGTGGACGGGCTGCCGATGGACAACCGGACCCTCAACACGGGGCTGCTCGCGTCCGATGCGAACTCGAATACGGCGCTGTCCAACCGCGCGATCGACTTCACCAACCGGGCCGCCGATTTCAATCCCGACGACATCGAGTCGCTCACGGTGTTGAAGGGGCCGGAAGCGGCGGCGCTGTACGGCATCGACGCTGCGAACGGCGCCATCGTCATCCAGACCAAGCGGGGCAGGCCCGGCGGCGGCGTGCAGTACTCGAGCAGCGCGCGGGTCGAATGGACGGGGGCGAAGCCCCAGCTGCAGCGCGTGTACGGTCCGACGACCGTGGCGGCGGACGGGACCCTCGGCTCGTTCTTCTACTTCGGGGCGCCGTATCCCGCCGGCACGCGGTTCTACGACAACCTCGACGGCTTCCTCCGCAAGGGGACCGCCGCCACGACCAGCCTGTCGTTCAGCGGGGCCACGACGGACAACCGCATCAATTACCGGCTGGCGGCGGCCGCCGACAAGCAGGACGGCGTCGTCCCCAGTTCGGGGTACGGTCGCCTCAACGTGACGGCGGCGTCCCAGGCCCAGATCGCTCCCTGGCTGAACAGCGACGTGTCGATGAACTACACCTACGACAACAACGATCAGGTGTACAAGGGCACGTGCGGTACGATCAGTACTTGCGGCAGCTTGCTGGGGCCCCTCATCGACTTGATGCTCTGGCCTCAGACCGACGACGCGAAAGACTACCTCACGAAGTCCGGGTTGCGGCGCCGTCTGACCGGTCTGGCGGCGTCGGACGAGCCGGATAATCCGTACTTCAACGTCAACAAGGACAAGATCAACGCCAAGACCAGCCGCGTCATGGTCAACCTCGGCCTCCTGGTGACGCCGTTCTCGTGGGGGAGCCTCAAGACCAACCTCGGCACCGACGCATACACGAACCAGAATCTCGTGCTGCGCAATCCCGAGAGCGCGACCGGTTTTTCGACGAACGGCGTGCTCGACCAGGCAGACGTCGTGACGCGCAACCTCGACGCGCAGACGGTGCTCAACATCAACAGCCAGCCGCTCACGCGGAGCCTCTCGATCAGCGGTCTGGTCGGCCACTACATCTCCGACCACAAGACGACGACGGACGCCGTGGTAGGCACGCAGTTCCTGGATCCGAATTTCGTCTCCATCAACAACACGAATCAGCGGACGCCGCAGCCCACGATCGAGCAACGCCGCCTCGTGAGCCTGTTCGGAAAAGCCGTGCTCGATTACCGGAACTTCCTGTACCTCACCGTCACCGGCCGCAACGACTGGACGTCGACCATGCCGCCGGGGGCGAGCTCGTTCTTCTACCCGTCCGTCTCGACGAGCTTCGTCTTCTCCGACGCCTTCCCCGCGATCGGCCGGTTCATGACCGGGAAGCTCCGGGCCGCCTACGCCCAGGTCGGGAAGGACGCGAAACCCTACGCCTTCCGTCCCGCCCTGCAATACAAGACGACGTCGTACGGCGGCTACGGCTACAACTTCTGGGGCCCGAACCTGAGCCTGAGGCCCGAGTTCGCCAAGTCCTGGGAGGTCGGCGCCGAGGTGAGCTTCTTCCACAACCGGCTCGGGCTCGACGGCACCGTGTACCGCAAGGTGACCGAGGACCAGATCGTCAACGACGTTCGCGGCAGCTACGGGACGGGGTTCATTCTCTTCAACCTGAACGGCGCCTCGACGCGCGCCCGGGGCTTGGAGCTCACGGTGCACGCGACGCCCGTCCTGAAGCCCACGTTCGGCTGGGACATCGTGGCGAACTGGACGAGCGCCGGGCAGGTCGTGACCGGCCTGCCCCGCGGCATCCCGGAGTCGTATGTGTCGGATACCTGGCTGTACGGCAACGTGCGGAATGGCACGATGGTGGGTCTCTCCACCATGTCGCTCACCGGCTTCTTCTATCTCCGGAACAACCAGGGCGACCTGTTGATCGATCCGACGACGGGTCTGCCCGTGCGCTCGAATGTCCTGTCGGGCAACTTCGTCGATCGCGGCTACGATCGGCAGCCGGATTTCACGATCGGCCTCACCAACAGCTTCCGCTATAAGCGCTTCGGCCTGGAATTCCTGGTGGACATCCGCAAGGGCGGTGACGTCTTCGACGCCACCGACCACTTCCTCACGACGCACGGCCTCAGCCTGCAGACGCTCGATCGCGACCAGCCGCGCGTCATCAAGGGCGTGCTGATGGACGGGAAGCAGAACAGCGCCAATCCGACACCCAATAACATCGTGGTCCTCCCGAGCGCGAACCCCGCCTACTACACCAGCATGAGCGAGGAACTGTTCATAGAGCGGGACATCAATTGGCTGCGGCTGCGGGACGTGCAGCTGAGCTACGAGCTGCCGCAGGGGTTCCTCGGCTCCCGCAATGCCAGCGTCTTCGTCAAGGGCACCGATCTGCTCCTGATCACCAACTACACGGGGCTCGACCCGATCGTGAACGGGAACACCGCGGCGGTGGGCGGCTCGGGCGGCGTGGGGATCGACTTCGGCAATTTCCCCATGCCACGAGGGCTGAACTTCGGCATCCGGATGGGATTCTGATCATGCACAGACGACTCTGCGCCCTGCTCGTGGCCGCGTTCGGCCTGGCGGCCGGCTGTCACGACTTCCTGGACGTCAACACCAACCCGAACGGGCCGCAGTCGGTGTCGGCGAACCTGTACCTGCCGCAGATGCTGCACTGGCTGGTGACCTCGCCCCAGTACGACGGACGGTTCGTCGGCCGCTACACGCAGGAGTGGACGCTCCCGAGCCTCACCCTGCCCACGGCGCTGCCCACGACGTGGGACCGGATGGGGTACGATGCGGGGAGCGACAACGGGGGCGAGCAGTGGCGCGACGTGTACTGGTCGCTGGGGCAGAACCTCGTCGATATGAACGCCAAGGCTACGGCCGAGCAGCGCTGGGACCTCCTGGGCGTCGGGCTGACCCTCAAGGCGTGGGGGTGGCAGGTGCTCACCGACCTGCACGGCGAGATCATCATCAAGGAAGCCTTCGACCAGTCGCGCACCACGTTCGATTACGACAGCCAGGACTACGCGTATCAGGAGGTACAACGCCTGCTCGACAGCGCGATCGTGCTGCTGCGGCACACCGCCGGCGCCGTGGATGCCGGCGCCGTGGATGCCGGCTATCTCGCCAAGGGCGATCACATCTACAACGGCAACCGGGTGAAATGGCTCCGGTTTGCGTGGGGCATGAAGGCCGTGGTGCTGAACCACTTCAGCAAGACGGCCACGTATCAGCCCGATGCGGTGATCGCGGCGGTCGATTCGTCGTTCCAGGACAATAGCGACGACGCGCTGCTCCAGTATCCGGCCACGAGCACGGACTTACAGGACTACAATTTCTACGGATGGACGCGCAACAACATCAGGAGCTATCGCCAGACGCAGTTCGTAGTCGGCCTGATGAACGGCGCGCAGTTCGGCGGGGTGGTCGATCCCCGGATGAGTCGCATGCTGGCGCCGGCCGCGGATGGCCAGTACCGGGGCGTGGATCCCAACCTCGGGGGCTTCGGCGCGCTCACGGCCTCGCAGCAGCCCTTCAACTTCTTCGGCTATGCCGGCACGGCGGGATCGGGCCTGCCGGCCCGCTACATTTTCGCCGAGAAGTCGAAGCTCCCCGTGATGACCTACGCGGAGCTGCAGTTCATCAAGGCGGAGGCCGCACTGCACAAGGGTGATCAGCCGACGGCGCGCACCGCGTACATGAACGGCATCTCGGCCCACATCGATTTCGTGAACGCGCGCAACCTGGATGCCGGCCAGACGCCGACCCAGATCACGGGCGCGGAGAAGACGGCCTTCCTCGCGGACACGAACATCGTCCCGCCGCCGGGGAAGCTGACCTTGTCCCACATCATGTCCCAGAAGTTCATCGCGCTGTGGGGCTGGGGGCACAACGAGATCTGGATGGACATGCGGCGCTATCACTACACGGATCCGGTGAGCGGCATCGAAGTGTTCCGAGGCTTCACGCCACCCACGAACCTCTACGCCGACAACCAGGGCAAGCTCGTGCAGCGGATCCGGCCGAGATACAACTCGGAGTACGTCTGGAACCAGGCGGGGCTCTCCGCCATTGGCGCCCTGGCGGGCGACTATCACACGACGCCGTTGTGGATCACCCCACCATGACGCGGTCCATGAACCGACCCCTTGCTGTCGCGGTGCTGCTCTGCGCGGCCCCGCTCGCCTCCTGCGACAAGAACACGGTCCAGGAACTGCCGCTCGCGCCGGTCCCCACGGCGCGCATCAAGTTCTTCAATTTTGGGCTGAACGCGCCCGCCGTGAATTTCTACGCCAACGGCACGAAGATGACGGCGATCATGTCGATCAGCGACATTGAATCCACCAGCGGCGTGGCGTACAGCCAGGCGGGTAACGGCGGGCTCTATTCGGCACTCGCGCCCGGCACCTATACCCTGACGGGCCGGATCGCGGACACCACGAACAAGGATCTCCCCATCGACAACCTGAGCGCGACCATCGCCGACGGGAAGTCCTACTCGTTCTATCTGAGCGGCCTCTACGATGCCACGGCCAAGCAGGTGGATGCGTTCGTCGTGGAAGATCCCGTCCCGGAGCAATTCGATTATTCGTTCGCTTACGTGCGGTTCGTCAATGCGGTCTACAATGCGAACCCGCTGACCTTGTACGCGAGGAATACCGATGCGACCGTGACGACGGACTCAATCGCCGCCGGTGGGGAAGTTGCCTACAAGGCGGCCGGTGCGTTCACCGCCGTCCCGAACGGCGTGTACAATCTGATCGCCCGCTACACCGGTTCGAACCGGAGCGTCATCACCCGCGGGAATGTGTCGTTCGTCCGCGGGCACATGTACACCATCGGCGCGCGAGGCGACACCACCCGGACATCGGGCACGCTGGCGCCGGCGCTGGACAACACGGCCAACCGGTGAGGGCTGATCAGCGGAACGCGCGGTCGCGCACCGCGAGGAGATAGCTCTCGCCCGGCCGTAGCCCCTCGTGCCGCGCCATGAAGTCATACGAGAAGAGCACGACACCCGCGGCGCCGAGGCCGCGCGCCACGCCGATCTGCTCGACCGTACCGTCCACCGTATTCTTGTACGCCGCGATGCCCGCCCACACGCGCGCGCCTCCCGCGGTCTCCACGGCCGCGCGGATCCGCGCGCGAAACAGCTCGGTCGAGTCGGTGTAGGCCATCGGGCACGCGACATCGATGATGTCGCGGCGCAGCCAGTCGCGCCAATCCTGGAACCGTAAGCGATAGGCGTTGTCGGCGTCCCCGAACACGGCCGCGCTCACCACGAGGCGCGGGTTGCGCTTCTTCACACCGTGATAGATCCGCTCCACCAGCTCGGTGATCTGCAGCCGCCGGAAGCGATCCCAGGCGTCCGGGAAGGAGTCGCTGTAGACGAGCGGATCGGCCGGCTCTCGCTCTGCGAACCGGGCGCGGACCGAGTCCGGGAGAGTAGGGACGAGCCAGTCGCGGAACCGCTCCAGCGCGACCCGCGAGTAGTCGTAGTCCGGGGCGGGGTAGCGCACGTAGTCGAAGTGCAGCCCGTCCAGCTGGTAGCGCTCCACCAGATCGATCCAGACCGAGTAGATGTGCTCCTTCACCTCGGGCGCGGCCGGGCTAGTGTAGAGGCCCTCCACATGATCGCGGTTGGCCCGGGCGTATTGGGCCAGGGCCTGCACGTAGCTAGGATCGCGGGGATCGGCGTCGTACAGCTCGCGGGCGAGCGACCGCGGCACGGCGAGGAGATCGGGCCGGCGATAGATGAAGTGGGCGGAGTCGGCGGGCAAGCTGTCGGCGTTGGCGACGAGCTGGGTGTTGATCCAGGCGTGCACCCGCAGGCCGCGGCGGTGGGCCTCGCGAATCGTGCGGCCGAGCGCGTCGTAGCCGTTGCGGCCCGCGAGCGCAGGGGGCGGGGGCTCCCAGCGGCTGCGGTAGTACGCGTCGCCGCGACCCCGGACCTGCAGGATCAGGGTGTTGAAGCCCGCTTCCGCCGCCCGACGCACCATCGCCCGCGCGCTGTCGGGATCGGCGAGCGTGGAGCGCACCACCCAGAGGGCGCGGACCTCGGCCGGCTCCGGAGCGGAGACCGGCGCCCGAGCCCGGGCCGGCGCGCAGGCGGCCAGCGCCCACAGTGCCGGACCGAGCGTGAGCGATCTTAGCGTCGCCCCGGTGCCCGCGCAGGCGCGGCAGGCGCCGTGGGCAATGGCAAGTCGCTGTTCCAGACGTCGTCCACCATGAGCCAGCGTCCGTTTTGCTGGGCCCAGCGCACGATGTACTTGCCCGAGTCCACGGCTGGCATGCCCGGCGGCAGCTTGGCGCCGGCGGCGTAGGCCCAGTGCCACCGCCCTGTCTCGACGGCCACCGGTCCACTGGCCACCACCGTCACGGCACGGAGGGTCAGGGTGGGGCGCGGGTCGATCGTATTGATGGTCGCGAAGAACGCCCGGACGGCATCCTTGCCGCGCATCGTTGCCATGTTCGGCGGCATGATCACCGCGTCTGCGGCGTAGAACTCGGCGATCGAGTCGGCGTGGCCAGTGCTCGTGAGTCGGGGCCATTGGGCATTGGCGGCGTCGATCGCTTGCTTAGCGCTGGCCGAGGTGTCGGGTGGCGGCGTCGCCTGGCAGCCGAGTGCGGCGGCGACGAGCGCGGGAACGTACGGGATGAGTCGCATGACGGATCTCCGCTGGGGGAAGGCGAGGACGATACGGGCCCTGCCGTGCTATCGCAAGCGGCGCAGCCTGGAGGGAGCGAGGAGGGCCAGCTTATCTTGTTGGTTGATAGTCCCGGGAATGATTCCGTGTAGAGCTGGCCGCTTTCGTACGGAGGGAGGACGCCGTGATGAAGCGCCGGGAGTTTCTGGAAGTGACCGCGGCGGCGGCAGGGGCTGCGCGGCTCGCCACGCCGTTCGCGGGGGTGCGCGTCCCGCCGAGCGACACCGTGCGCTTCGGCATGATCGGCGTGGGGATGCAGGGGTCGGGCCTCTTGGGGGCGGCGATTGCGCTGCCGGGCGTGACGTGCGCCGGCGCCGCCGACCTGTACGACGGCCGTCACACGTTGGCGAAAGAGATCGCGGGTCCGAATCTTCCCGCCACGCGTGAGTATCGCAAACTGCTGGATGACAAGACCATCGACTGCATCGTCGCCGCGGTGCCCGACCACTGGCACCGGCGCATGGTGGTCGAAGCGGTG
>Ga0209471_1000778_pt1 | contig 20158 bp, 17 predicted proteins | sample GraSoiAngelo_128_FD_185885 | JGI IMG/M metagenome (GOLD analysis project Ga0209471, IMG submission 185885) | Grasslands soil microbial communities from the Angelo Coastal Reserve, California, USA - 14_0927_12_20cm (SPAdes) (version 2) | ecosystem: Environmental > Terrestrial > Soil > Grasslands ...
TGCACGATCCGGCGGTCGCCACGGTGGTGGGATTCACCGGCGGCGGCAAGCGCAACGGCGCCAACATGTTCATCTCGCTCAAGCCGCGCGCCGAGCGCGGCATCAGCGCGGATCAAGTGATCGCGCGACTGCGCGGCAAGCTCGGGCATGAGCCGGGTGCGAATCTGTATCTGCAGCCGGTTCAGGACATCCGGGTCGGCGGCCGCTCCGCCGGCGCGCAGTACCAGTACACGCTGCAGGCAGACACCATCACCGACCTGCGCGTCTGGGAGTCGCGGGTGCGGCGCATGATGAGCGAGCTGCCGCAGCTCGCCGACGTCAACACCGACGCCCAGGACAAGGGGCTGCAGACGAGCCTGGTGATCGATCACGACGCGGCCGCGCGGCTCGGACTCAACCAGTCCCAGATCGACGCCACGCTCAACGATCTGTTCGGCCAGCGCCAGGTGTCGACCATCTACCATCCGCTGAACCAGTACCACGTGGTGATGGAGGCGGCGCCCGAGTTCTGGCAGAGCCCGGAGATCCTGCGGAGCGTCTACGTGACGAGCACCGCCGCGACCGGAGCTTCGGGAGCGGCCGGCGTTACCTCGGGGGCGACCGCTCCGGCGACGGGGACCGCGGCGACCGGGGCCGCGACCTCGGGCGCTGCGCAGGGCAGCACCGCCGCCGCGAACGGCGTCGCGATCGCCACGACGGCCGGCGCCTCGGTGGGCAACCCCGCCATGAGCTCCGCGGGCCGGCGCGTACCCTTGGGCGACTTCTCACACTACGAGGCGACTTCCACCCCTCTCGCCGTCAATCATCAGGGACTCTCGGCCGCATCCACTGTCTCCTTCAACCTGGCGCCCGGGGTGTCGCTGTCGCAGGCGACGGCGGCGATCGCTGCGGGCTTTGCCCGGCTCGGGGCGCCGATCACCGTGCGCGGCAGCTTTCAGGGGACCGCCAAGGCGTTCCAGGACGCCCTTGCCAACCAGCGGTTGCTGATCCTCTCGGCGCTGGTCGCCGTGTACCTGGTGCTGGGCATCCTCTACGAGAGCCTCGTGCATCCTCTGACCATCCTCTCCACGCTCCCCTCGGCGGGCGTCGGGGCGCTGCTGGCGCTGCTCGCCACCGGCACCGACTTCAGTATCATCGCGCTCATCGGCGTCATCCTGCTGATCGGCATCGTGAAGAAGAACGCCATCATGATGATCGACTTCGCACTGCAGATCGAGCGCGAGCGCGATTGCAGCTCGCGGGAGGCGATCTACGAGGCGTGTCTCCTGCGGCTGCGGCCCATACTCATGACCACCATGGCGGCGATGTTCGGAGCGCTGCCGCTCGCGATCGGCTTCGGCGAGGGCGCGGAGCTGCGCCGCCCGCTCGGCATCGCCGTGCTGGGCGGCCTGCTCCTCAGCCAGGTGTTGACTCTCTACACGACGCCGGTCGTGTACCTGTATCTCGACCGCTTCCGGCTGTGGGCCAGGTCGCGCCCGCACCGCTTCCCGAACTCGCTGGAGGGAGCCGCATGAGACGCGCGCTTCGCTGCATCCCGGCACTGCTCGCGCTCGGCGCCGCCGGCGGCTGCGGGTACCTGCCGATCGGGCCCACCTACCATCGCCCGAGCCTGGAGGTGCCGCCGGCCTACAAGGAGAGCAAGGACTGGAAGCCGGCCGAGCCGCAGGATCTGACGTCGCGCGGCGAGTGGTGGGAGCTCTACGGCGATGCGGACCTCGACGCTCTCGAGCGGCAGGTGCAGGTCTCCAATCAGAACGTGCTGCTCGCGGCGGCCCGGTACGAGCAGGCCGCGGCGCTCCTCGGCACGGCTCGCTCGGGCTACTTTCCGACCATTACCGCCGATGTCTCCTCGACCCGCAGCAAGAATACGACCACTGCCGGCGGCGGCGCCAGCACCGCGGCCGCCGGCAACGCCGTGCGCACCCAGGACCGCGTGAGCCTCGCCACCGTCTGGGAGCTCGATGTGTGGGGTCGCGTCCGCCGCACCGTCGAATCCAATCGCGAGTCGGCGCAGGCGAGCGCCGGCGATCTGGCCGCGATGCTGCTCTCAGAGCAGGCGACCCTCGCGCAGAGCTACTTTCAGCTGCGCGTCACGGACCTGGATCTCGGCCTGCTCGAGCGCTCCATGGCCGCCTACGAGAAGGCGCTCGAGGTCACGCGCAACCGTTACCAGGCGGGCGTGGCGCAGCGCTACGACGTCACGCAGGCGCAGACACAGCTCGAGAACGTGCGCGCGCAGCACGTCGACCTCGGGATCACGCGGGCGACGCTCGAGCACGCCATCGCGGTGCTCGTCGGCAGGCCGCCTGCGGCGCTGTCGATCCCCCGCAAGGAGCAAGCGCCCGCGATCCCGGCGATTCCGCTGACGCTCCCCTCGCAGCTGCTCGAGCGCCGGCCGGACATCGCCGCGGCGGAGCGCCGCGCCGCCGCCGCCAACGCGCAGATCGGGATCGCGCGCGCGGCGTGGTTCCCCACCCTCTCGCTCGGCGGCTCCGAGGGTTACGCGAGCAGCGGCTTCTCGGGGCTCTTCCAGGTGCCGAATCGCTTCTGGTCGCTGGGGCCCGATCTCGTGGGTACCCTCGTCGATTTCGGCGCACGCCGTTATCAGGTGCGCGCCGCGAGCGCCTCCTACGATCAGAGCGTCGCGACCTACCGCCAGACGGTGCTCACCGCGTTCCAGGAGGTCGAGGACAATCTCGCGGCGCTCAAGATGCTCGCCGAGGAGTCGACCGCCGAGCGCGCCGCGGCTGATGCCGCAGCCGAGACTCTGGCGATCGTCGAGAATCAGTACAAGGCCGGGACCGTGGACTATCTCAACGTGGTCTCCGCCCAGAACGCGTCCCTCGGCGCCGAGCGGGCCTGGCGCGACATCACCAACCGCTCGCTCGCCGCGAGCGTGGGGCTCCTGAAGGCGCTCGGTGGAGGCTGGAGGAGCGATGCGCTACCGTTGAACTGATTTTCTAGCCGCGGCGCTTCGGTCCGCTCGCGCGAGCGCAGCGGAGTGGTCTACGGGGGGAGCGCCTCCAGCAGCCCGCCCGCTACGTCGGGTTCTCCAGGGTGAAGCACTGGCGGTGGTCGTCGTAGGCGAAGACCTCGCCGTACCGTCCCCAGCTGATGATGGTGCGCAGCGTCTGCTCGGCCCCCTCCTCCGCCATGTAGTCCTCGAGCTCGTCGAAGAAGCGGCTCTTGGGGGCTGTGTGGCTGGCGCGCTCGTCCAGCACCCGCCGCACGTGCGCCGCGAGCGGCACGTAGGTGATCAGGTGGCGGGCAAAGAGCTTCTTGCGATCGTCGGTGTCCTCGCGCGTGAACTGCAGACCCGCCTCGGTGAGGCGGATGTCGCCGCCCTCGACCTCGGCGAAGCGCAGCAGCTGCAACGCCTCCGCAGCGGGGAACAGGTCGTCGATCTCCATGCGCAGCTCCTGCGCGATCGCCGGCAGGTCCGCCTTGCCGTTGTAGGGGGGGCCCGCCACCGCTTCCATGAGTCCGGCCAGCACGTTGGACGATACGTGCGTGAGGGTGGTGCCAATGCCGGTGCCCGGGAAACGCTCGGACTTCGGCCCGACGCGCTCGCCGCGCGGCTTCGCGGTCATCTCCACGTATACCCGGTCGACGAGCGCGCGGAAGCGCGGGTCGTCCGGATGACGGGGCTGCGGCAGATCGACCGCGATCTCGCCCATGACGCGCGCCGGGAGAGTGGAGAAGATCAGCAGCCGGTCGCACATCTCCACCGCTTCCTCGATGTTGTGCGTCACCAGGATCACCGCCTTGATCGGCAGCTGCCCCTCGCCCCAGAGGTTGAGGAAGTCGTTGCGCAGCGTCTCGGCCGTGAGCACGTCGAGCGCCGAGAACGGCTCGTCCATGAGCAGGATGTTGGGGTGTACGACGAGCGCGCGCGCAAAGCCCACGCGCTGGCGCATCCCGCCCGAGAGCTCGCGCGGATAGGCCGACTCGAACCCGTCGAGTCCGATCAGGTCGATGGCCTGGAGAGCCCTGCGGCGCATCTCGGGCTCCGGCATGCCGAGCGCCTCGAGGCCGAGCTGCACGTTCTCGAGCACGGTGAGCCAGGGAAACAGCGCAAAGCTCTGGAATACCATGGCCATGCCCGCGGCCGCGCCGCCCACGGGATGACCGAGATAATTGACCACGCCCCGGGACGGGTCATCGAGCCCGGCGATGAGGCGCAGCAGCGTCGACTTGCCGCAACCCGAGCGGCCGAGGAAGCCGACGATCTCTCCCGGGCGGAGCGTCAGATTGACGTCTTCGAGCACCACCAGCGCATCCCCGTCCGGCTTGCGGAAGGACTTGCTCACGCCCCGCACGTCGAGGAGCGGAGCCAGGTTCAGGGCGGCAGCGGTGGCATTCACGGGTCTCTCCTCGGGGCGCAACGCTTCAGCTTAGGCGGAACTTGCGCTCGGCGCGCGCGTACAGCGGCCGCCAGAACAGGCGATTCAACGTCACGACGAACAGGCTCAGCACCAGGATCGCCAGCACCGTGCGCTGAAAGTCCCCCTGGCTGGTCGCTTCCGCGATGTAGGCACCGATTCCGTGCGCGGTCAGCTTCTGCTGACCCCAGCTTACGACTTCCGCGGCCACGCTGGCGTTCCACGAGCCGCCCGAGGCGGTGATCGCCCCGGTCACGTAGAAGGGAAACACCAACGGCAGCGCCACCCGGCGCCACCACAGCCAGCCGCGCACGCCGAGGTTCTCGGCCGCATAGCGCAGGTCCGGGGCCAGCGCCGATGCGCCGACGATGACGTTGAAGAGGATGTACCACTGGGTGCCGAGGATCATCAGCGGGCTCAGCCAGATATCCGGATTGAGCTTGAGGAGCACGATCGCGGAGACCACGATCGGAAACAGCAGGTTCGCGGGGAAGGCGGCCAGGAACTGCGCCACCGGCTGCACGATGCTGGCCAGGCGCGGCCGCATCCCGACGGCGACGCCGATCGGGACCCACACGAGGCTCGCGAGTGCGATCAGCACCGCAACGCGCACCAGCGTGATGAAACCGTACAGGATCACTTGGCCGATCTCCGCCGGGCGCACTTCCCCGAGCACGAAGCCCGTGGTCTTCACGACCGCGACGAGCCCGAGGAGGCCGAGCAGGACGTACCAGGCGTAGTCGATCCAATGCGCATCCCACACGCTCCGGCGCCGCTCCGGCAGAGCTTGCGGGGCCTCGCCCCGCTTCATGCCGGCGCGCAACAGCGCGGCGAACGCGCGGGCGATGAGGCCGAGAACGCGCGAGCGCCGCATCATGGTGAGTGCCCAGGAGCGGCTCGGAGTGAGCCCCACTTCCTGCTCGAGACGGAACCAGTCGGCGCTCGCAATCAGCGGCCGGAACAGCAGCTGGTCGAAGATCAGGATCACGACGAACATCGCGGCGATCGCCCAGCCGATGGCGGCGAGGTTCTTCTGCTCGATCGCGAGTGCGATGTAGGAGCCGACGCCCGGCAGCGTCACGGTGGTGTTGCCGACGCTGATCGCCTCGGAGGCCACCACGAAGAACCAGCCGCCCGACATCGACATCATCATGTTCCAGATGAGCGCCGGCATGGCGAACGGCACTTCCAGCCGCCAGAAGCGCATCCAGGGGCTGAGGCGGAAGTTGCGCGCCACCTCGATGAGCTCGTCCGGGATGCTGCGCAGCGAGTGATAGAAGCTGAACGCCATGTTCCAGGCCTGGCTGGTGAAGATCAGGAAGATGGCGGCCATCTCCGCGCCGGCCACGCGTCCCGGCGTCAGCTGCAGAAAGAACGGGGTGGTGATCGAGAATCCCAGGATCGGCACCGACTGCAGGAAATCGAGCAGCGGCACCAGCAACACTTCCGCGCGGCGGCTCTTGGCGGCGAGCGTCGCGTAGGTGAACGTGAAGACGAGCGAGGCGCTCATCGCGATCAGCATGCGCAGCGCGGTCCGCGCCGAGTAGCCGACGAGCGCGGACGGCGCGAGCGAGATCGGCACCGCCTCGAGATGCGCGAGTGAGCCGGCGAGCCCGCGCGCCGCCTGCGCGGCGTAGACGAAGAAGGCGAACACCAGCACGAAAGCGAGCAGGTCCCAGCCGCCCGGCACATAACGGATCCGCAGTACCGAGATCGGCAGCCGGTCGAGACGCATTCGGCGCAGTTTGCCCGAAGGAGGTGACGATTGGCACCGCGATGACGCGGTGCGCGGTGGGCCTGGCTCGTGTTGGCGGCGCGCGGTGCAAAACGGCGCGCGAGTGTCGTACGATACTTCGTCATGAAAGCAAGCTTCGCCCCGGCGGCCGCGGCCGCCAGCATCGCTCTCGCCCTGGCGGCCGCTGCGCACACCCAGAGCGACCGGACCTCCGACACCAAGACCGCCATCAAGGAAGATGCCAAGACGGTCGGCCATGGAATCGCGCACAGCGCGCGGACCGTGGGTCTCGCGGTCGCCGAGAAGACCAGGCCCGCACGCGAGGCGATCAAGGCAGACTCGAAGAAGGCGGGCCACGCGGTGGCACACGGCGCACGGAGGGTCGGCCAGGCGGTCAAGGAGACTGCCCGGAAGACCAAGGAGAGCGTGAGGGGTAAGTCCGACGAGCCGCAGCCGAAGAACTGAGCCCGAAGAGGTGTGGCCGATGCGCGCGCCAGCGGGCTTGCATCTGGACTACGTCTCACTGGCCGAGTACCAGGCGGCCGAGTGGGGCGACGTGCTGGGCGTCGCCACCTTCGGTGGCACGCGCGACCGCGTGGGGGCGACGGTCGCGGAGATCCCCGTCGCCCAGGTCAGCACGCCGGTGCTCCCCGGCACCGGGCACGTCTTCGAAGTCTGGCGCTGCAACCGCCCCGCGACCTCCGGCCAGCGCCAGCGCGTGCGCTTTCGCCGCACCGCCGACATGCTGTTCGGCTGCATTGCGGTGAGCGAAGCGCAGCTCGCCGCAGCGGCGGCGGGACCTGACGGAGCCCGGTGCAACCGGGCCGGGCATGCCGCGGGGCACGGCGCGCTGCACGAAGCCACGTCCCAGGCCTACCGGGAGATCTGCGCTGCGGTCGATGCGGAGAACTACCCTCACCTGCTGCGCGTCTGGAATTATCTGCCGGACATCAATCGCGATGCCGGCGGCACCGAGCGCTACCGGCAATTCAACAGCGCGCGCCAGCACGCGCTGCGCGAGAGCGGCCGCTCGCTCGCCGGCAACCTCCCGGCCGCTTCCGCTCTCGGCGCGGCGAGCAACAGTCCGCTGGTCGTGTACTTCCTCGCCGGCCGCAGCGCGCCCTGCTTCGTCGAGAATCCCCGCCAGCTGAGCGCCTACCACTACCCGCGGCAATACGGGGTCCACAGCCCGGTGTTCTCGCGGGCGACGCTCTGGCGGGCGCCGGACGGACTCGCGCTCTTCATCTCCGGCACGGCGAGCATCGTCGGCCACCGCTCGCTCCACGTCGGCGACACCGCGGCCCAGACGCGCGAGACCCTCACCAACATCGAAGCGCTGCTCGCGGAGGCGAACCGCGCGGCGCGCGGCGCACACTTCCGGTTGGGCGCGCTCGCACTGAAGGTGTACGTGCGGCGACCCGCGGACCTGCCCGTCATCGAGGCGGAGCTCGCGGCCGCACTCGGCGCATCCGCCCGGGTCATTTACCTCCAGGCGGACATCTGTCGGCAGGACCTGCTGGTCGAGATCGAAGCGACCGGCATGTGTCCGCTCGACGCGGCCGCCTGAGGCACGCGCGCACGGCATGCGTACCCCGGGGACCGCGCCGCTCGCGCTGCTCGCGGCTGCGGCGCTCGCCGCGGGGGCCACGCCCGCCACGCGAGCCGCACTCAAGCCGTTGTGGGAGCTCGGCCTGGGAGGCGGCGCGCTGATCTTCCACGATTACCGCGGCGCCGACACGATGCACGCGTACCCGGTGCCGGTGCCGTATCTCGTGTACCGCGGCAAGTTCCTGCGCTCCGATCACAACGGGCTGCGCGGCAGGCTCTTCGACGCTGAGCGCATCCAGCTCGACCTGAGCGTCAACGGCACGACCCCGGTGCGCAACGACTCCTCGAGGCACGGGATGCCGGACCTGCGCTCGACGGTGGAGGTGGGACCGGCGCTCGATGTGCACCTGTGGAAGAGCGACGACCGGCTTCTCAAGCTCGATCTGCGGCTGCCGGCGCGCGCGGCCTTCACGGTCGAGGCCTCCCCGCGCGTGGTCGGGGTTTTTCTGGCGCCGAATCTCAACCTCGACATCGGCCAGCGGCGCGGGGACGACGGCTGGAAACTCGGTCTGCTCGCCGGCCCGCTGTTCGCGACTCGCCGCTATGACGAATACTTCTACGGCGTCGCGCCGCCGTACGCGAGCGCCGGTCGCCCCGCCTTCGAGGCGCGCGGCGGCTACGCCGGCACGCAGCTCCTCGCCGCGCTCACGCGCCGTTATCCGCGCTACTGGCTGGGAGCGTACCTGCGGCACGACGCGCTCGCCGGCGCCAGCTTCGCGGCGAGCCCGCTGGTCAGACGCGCGAGCTACTGGTCGGGCGGTTTCGGCATCGCGTGGATCATCGGCCGCTCCTCGCGCGTCGTGGAGAGCGAGGATTGACGTCCTCCCGCACACACCTGGTCCTCATCCCGAGCTACAACCCCGGGTCGAGGGGCGTCGACACGGTGCGGGCGGCGCGGGCCGAGTGGGATCCGGTATGGGTGGTCGTCGACGGCAGCACCGATGGCTCGGGCGATGCGCTCGCCGTCATGGCGCGCACCGATCCGAAGCTCCGCGTGTTGTTGCGTACCGGGAACGGCGGCAAGGGAGCGGCGCTCTTCGATGGCCTCACCGCCGCCGGGCGCGCCGGCTTCACCCACGCGCTCGTCATGGACGCCGACGGCCAGCATCCCGCGCAGCTGATCGGCGCCTTCATGGCCGCCTCCATGGCCGCGCCCGAGGCGATGATACTCGGCGAACCGCGGTTCGACGCCAGCGCGCCGCGCGTTCGCCTCCGTGGCCGGCGGATCGCCAACTGGTGCACCAACCTCGAGACGCTCTGGGCCGGCATCCCCGACGCGCTGTGCGGCTTTCGTGTCTATCCGATCGCACCGCTCCTCGAGGCCATGCGCTCGACCCGCTGGATGCGGCGCTTCGATTTCGACCCGGAGGCCGCGGTGCGCCTCTCCTGGCGCGGCGTTCCTGCGCTGAAGCTGCCCGCCCCGGTGCGCTACTTCAGCGCCGCGGAAGGCGGTGTGTCACACTTTAATTACTGGCGCGACAACGTGCTGCTGACATCGATGTACCTGCGGCTGTTGGCGGGCTTCGTACTGCGCCTGCCGCTCCTCATCGCGCGGCGCCTTGTATAATGCCGCCCGGCCGTTTTGGCGAGCCAGGCCAGGGATAAAATGTCCGAGAAAGTGTCGCCCCTCCGGCAGCCGGCTGCCCCGGTGAGCGCCGCCGCATTCAGGCACGAGGTCGCCGGTCTGATCGTCGAGGCGCTGAACCTGGACGTGCCGCCCGCGGACATCGATCCGGCGCAGCCGCTCTACGGCGAGGGCCTGGGCCTGGACTCGATCGACATCCTGGAGATCGCGCTCGTGGTCTCCAAACGCTACGGCGTGCAGCTGCGCGCCGACGGCGAGGAGAACGAGCGCATCTTCGGGTCGCTCCGCCAGCTCGCCGATTACATCACCGCCCACAGGACGAAGTAGATATCTCGCCCACGCTGCCGCTGATTGCGCACCCGTCCGCCGGCGCTGTTCTCGCCTATCGCGCCGGGGCGCCGATTCGCGCCGGCGAGTTCCTCGCCGACGTCGCGCGCGTGGCGGAGCGGCTCGGCGCGGGCCGCCACGTGCTCAACGCCTGCGCCGACCGCTACCACTTCACGGTGGGTTTCGCCGCAACGCTCCTGTCCGGGAGGCTGAGCCTCCTCCCCTCGACGCACACCGCTGAGGTCATCCGCCAGCTGCGCGCCTATGCCCCGGACGTCGTGTGTCTCACGGACACGGACGACTGCGACATCGAGCTGCCGCGCGTGCCGTACCCGCGGACCGCCGCCGCGTCGGACGCGAGCCCGCCCGGTACGCCTGCCGTGCCGGCTCCGTCGATGTCGGTGCCGGCGATCGGCGCTGCACAGCCCGCCGCCTGCGTATTCACCTCCGGCTCGACCGGCACGCCGGTTCCCCATCGCAAGAGCTTCGGACCGCTCATCGCCTGCGTGGGCGAAGAAGCCCGGCGACTCGGGATCGCGGACGGAACCTCCCGCGCCATCGTCGCCACGGTCCCGCCGCAGCACATGTACGGTCTCGAGTCGAGCGTGCTGATGGCTCTGGCAACCGGGCACGCGCTGTGCGCCGAGCGTCCGTTCTATCCGGCCGACATCGCCGCCGTGCTGGCCGCCGTGCCGCGCCCGCGGATTCTCGTCTCGACTCCCGTTCATCTGCGGGCGCTGCTCGAGTCCGGCATCGCGGTCCCCGCGACGGACCTGATCGTGTGCTCCACCGCGCCGCTCGCCGCGCCGCTCGCCGCCGACATCGAGCGGCGCTGCGCGACGAGGCTGCTCGAGGTCTACGGCTCGACCGAGACCGGGCAGATCGCGCTGCGCCGCCCGACCGAGGGACCCGAGTGGCGACTGTGGCCCGGCATCAAGCTGTCCGCCAGGGGTGAGGAGACGTGGGCACAGGGCGGTCACATCGAGCAGCCGACCCGCCTGTGGGACGTGCTCGAGGTGACGGGCGCCGGGCGGTTCCTCCTGCACGGGCGCGTGGCGGACCTCGTCAACATCGCCGGCAAGCGCAGCTCCCTCGCCTACCTCGATCACCAGCTCAATTCCATCCCCGGTGTCGTCGACGGCGCGTTCTTTCACGTCGATGATCCGCGCGCCGCCGCTCGCGGCGTGGCGCGCGTGGCCGCCTGCGTCGTGGCCCCGCAGCTCGATACGGCGCAGGTGGTGGAGGAGCTGCGCCGGCGGATCGATCCGGTGTTCCTGCCGCGCCCCCTGGTCTTCGTGGCTCAGCTGCCGCGCAACAGCACCGGCAAGCTGCCGCAGGAGGCCCTGAGATCCCTCGCCGCCGCGCACTTGAAGTCCGCCTGAGAGCCAAGGGCTCCATGGGCGCCGTCACCACGGTCACGATTGCCGCCGAGCATCCGGCGCTCGCCGGACATTTTCCGGGGGCGCCCATCCTGCCCGGGGTGCTGCTGCTCGATGAGATGGTGCGCGCGGTGGAGCAGGAGCGCGCACAGGCCGGCGCGCGCTGGCGCATCGCCGCGGCGAAGTTCGTGAAGCCGGTGGGCCCGGGAGAAACGCTGACTCTCGAGCACGAGGCGCTGCCGAACGGCTCGATCACGTTCCGCATCGCGAGCGGCGGGAAGGCGGTTGCCCACGGGGTACTTGTGCCGGCGCACCCGGGCGCACGAGCCGCACCATGACCGGCAGGCCTGAAACCTCGCCCGCGCCGCGCGCGAGCGCCGCGCAATGGGCCCTCGAGCGCGAGCGCGGCAGCGCGACGCTGCTCAGGATGATGATTTTCGTCGCGCTCCACATGGGGCGCCCGCTGGCGCGGTGCATGCTCTACCTCATCGCCGCGTATTTCTTCGCCTTCGCCCCCGGCGCGCGCCGCAGCTCCCGCCAGTATCTGCGCCGCGTGCTCGGACACGAGCCCACCGCCCGTGAGCGCTTTCGCCAGGTGTTCGCCTTCGCCGCGACCATTCTCGATCGTCTTTACTTCATGCGCGCTCGCTACGAGCTGTTCGACATCTCGATCGAGGGCGAGCCGCTCATGGAGGAGACTTTCGCGCGCGGTCGCGGGGCGTTTCTCGTCGGCGCGCACCTCGGAAGCTTCGAGCTCATGAGCGCCCTCGGCCGGCGCCGCCCGGGCCTCTCGGTGGCGATGGCGATGTACGAGCACAACGCCAACCGCGTCGCCACCCTCCTCCGGGCCGTCAGTCCCGGCTGCGCACCCGAGATCATCGCGCTCGGACACCTCGAGGCGATGCTGCGTATCAACGACTGCCTGGAGCAGGGCAAGTTCGTCGGCATACTGGCCGACCGCACGCTCGGGGATGCGCCGGCGCAGGTGGTGAGCTTCCTCGGACGCCCTGCGCTTTTTCCCTCGGGCCCCATGCGCGCCGCCGCGGCGCTCAAGCGCCCGGTGATCTTCATGACCGGGCTCTACCGCGGTGGCAACCGTTACCACGTGGTGTTCCGGCAGATCGCCGACTTCTCGCGGCCCGCCCCGGGCGGCCGCGAGGCGGCGGTGCGTGCGGCGATCGTGCGTTACGTGGCGATGCTCGAGGAGTACTGCCACAGCGATCCGTACAACTGGTTCAACTTCTACGACTTCTGGCACGGGGCCGACGCCACCGCCGGTGCCTCGGCCGGCGCCTCCGCGGATGCGCCTGGAGCGGGCGCGTGAGGCGGGGAGCCCGGCCCGCCGGCGTCGCGGCCGCGCTCGCCATCGCCGTCACCGTCGCCTTCGCCTTCGCCTTCGCGGACCCGTACGTCTTCACCGCCGCCCGGCCGGCCGCGGGAACGGCCGATGAGGCAACCTCGCCGCAGCCGGTGGAGTACGAGCAGCTGCTGAAGCTGCTCGCCGCCCGCCGCCATGGTCACGTCACCTTCACCGAGGTGCAGCGGCTCGCCATTCTCGATCGCCCGCTCGAGTCATCGGGGGAGCTGCTCTACGACGCACCCGACCGTCTCGAGAAGCGCACTGTGAACCCCCGGGCCGAGACGCTGGTCCTCGAGCACGGCGTGCTGACGGCGCATCGCGGGCATCGCACGTACCTCATGCCGCTGCGCGACTATCCGCAGGTGGCGCCCTTCATCGAGAGCATCCGCGCGACGCTCGCCGGAGATCGGGAGGCGCTGGAGCGTCTCTTCCGCGTCGGGTTCGAGGGGAGTCTCGCGCACTGGTCGCTCCTCCTCGTGCCCACCGACGCGAGGCTCGCGGGGGCCGTCCGGGAAATCCGCATCGAAGGCGAGCGCGATGCGATCCGCTCCGTCGATATCCGCCACGGCGACGGCGATCGATCGCTGCTGCGCATCGGCCCTGAAATCAGCCCATGACGCGCCCGGGTGGCGCGGCGGCCCCGATCTGGGCGGTGCTGGCGATCATCGCGGCGGCGATCGTCGCGCACGCGAGCTACACCGCGGACCTGTCGGCCTTTCTGCCGCGCAGTCCCACCGCAACCCAACAGCTCCTCATCGAGCAGCTGCGCTCGGGTCCCGCGGCGCGTCTCCTGCTCCTCGCCATCGAGGGAGGGAGCGGCGCCGAGCGCTCCCAGGTGTCGGCGGAGCTCGCACGCCGGCTGCGAGCCGACCCTGCGTTCGTCGCCGTCAACAACGGCGACGCCGCGGGCCTCGAGCGGGACCGGGAGTTCCTCTTCGCGCATCGATACCAGCTGAGCGAGAGCGTGATACCCGAGCGCTTCAGCGCGGCAGGCCTGCGCGCGGCGATCACCGACTCGCTGGACCTCCTGGCTTCACCTGCGGGGACACTCTTGAAGCCACTGTTCACGCGGGACCCGACCGGCGAGATCCTCGGCATCCTCGATACACTCGGAGCGGGGCGGCTGCCCCGCGCCGCCGAGGGCGTGTGGAGCTCGCCCGATGGCCGACACGCACTGCTCATGGCGCAGGTCCGCGCCGCAGGCTCCGACACCGACGCGCAACAGGCGGCCTGCGACACGGTCCGGCGGGCGTTCGCCTCGAGCCTCGGCGCGATCCCGGCCGCCGCCCGTCCCAGCGTCACGCTCCTCATGACCGGACCCCCGGTGTTTGCGGTGGCCTCCCGCGCCCTGATCAAGGGCCAAGTCATGCGCCTCTCGGCGCTGGCCGCCCTGCTCGTCGCGGTGCTGCTGCTCACGGTGTACCGCTCGCTTCCGGCTCTCGCGCTGACGCTCGTGCCGGTCGCCTCGGGTGCGCTCGCCGGGGTCGCCGCCGTGGCGCTCGGCTTTCCCGCCGTCCACGGCATCACCCTCGGCTTTGGCATCACACTGATCGGGGAAGCGGTCGACTACTCCATCTATTTCTTCGTCCAGCAGGCGGCGGACTGGCAACATTCGGTGTGGCCGACGATCCGCTTAGGGATGCTGACTTCGATCTGCGGCTTGGCGGCGCTCCTGCCCTCGGCGTTCCCGGGCCTCGCGCAGCTCGGGCTGTACTCGGTCACGGGTCTCGTGGCCGCTGCCCTCGTGACGCGCTTCGTGTTGCCGGCGTGGCTGCCGCGCGAATTGGCGATCCGCGACCTGAGCGGGCTCGGGGCACGGCTCGCGGGCGCGCTGCCGCACCTGCGCCGTACGCGAATCGCGCTCGTGCCCGTGGCGTTGCTCGCCGGCGCGGCGCTCTACGCCCATCGCGGCACGCTGTCGCATCGCGAGCTGTCCGCATTGAGCCCGATTCCAGCTGCAACCCAGGCGCTCGATGAAGAGCTGCGCATCGAGGCCGGCGCACCGGACATGCGCTACGTGATCGTGGCATCGGCGCGCGACCGCGAGTCGGCGCTCGCGGCCGCCGAGCGGCTCGCAGCCCCGCTTGAGACGCTCGTCGAGCAGGGTGCGATCGGGGGCTTCGAGTCTGCGGCGCGCTACCTGCCGCCGCTCGCCGTGCAGCGGGCGCGGCAGGCGAGTCTTCCTCCGCCCACCGAGATCGGCGCGCGCCTCCGCGAGGCGCTCTCAGGCGCGCCGGTGAGCGCCTCGAGGCTCGAGCCGTTCGTGCTCGACGTCGAGCGCGCGCGCAGCGCCCCACCGCTGACCCGCGCCGACCTCGAGGGCACCTCCTTCGCGGCCGCGGTGGATGCGCTGCTCGTGCGAAGCGCCGACGGCTGGTCGGCGCTGCTGCCGCTCGCGGCGCTCGGCTCCGGCGATCTCGAGCCCGGCGCGGTCGCGCAGGTGCGCACGGCACTCGCCGGGGAGCCTCGCGTGCACACAGTGCTGCTCGACCTCAAGGCCGAGGCCGACCGGCTCTACTCGAGCTATCTCACGGAGGCGGCACGGCTGGCGCTCGCCGGGCTCGGTGCCATCGTGCTGCTGCTCGTGCTCGCGCTCCGCTCGCCGGGGCGGGTCGCGCGGGTGGTGGCGCCGCTCGCGCTCGCCGTGCTCGCGGTCGCGGGAGTCCTGGTCGCGCTCGGCGGGCGACTCACCATCCTGCACCTCGTCGGGATGCTCCTGATCGTTGCGGTCGGCTCGAACTACGCGCTGTTCTTCGACCGCAGCAGTGAGCCGCCAGGGCGCACCTCCCTGCCGCTGACACTCGCCTCGCTCCTCGTCGCCAACATCGCCACGGTGCTGACCTTCGCGGTGCTCGCCTGCTCGCGCGTCCCGGTGCTCGCCGAGCTCGGCTCCACCGTCGCCCCCGGCACCCTCCTCGCGCTCGTCTTTTCCGCGCAGCTCAGCCGGCCGCAGAGGCCGGCGGCCCCGGCGGCCGCGGCGGCCGCGGCGCTGGTGAGCGCGCCATGATCCGCAGCATCGTCGACGCCGCGCACTCAGGCAGGAGCGCACCGACCCTGATCGTGATGCTGCCCCCCGCCTACAGCGGTCCCGAGGATTTCGTGCGCGCGGGTTTCGTCGCGGCAGCGCGCGAGCGGCGACTCGACGTCGACCTCGTGTTCGCGGCGCTCGAGCTGCGGCACGTCGCCGACCGCACCGTGCTCACGGAGCTGTGGCGGGAGCTGCTCTCGCCGGCACGGGCGCGGGGCCGCGCGGTGTGGCTCGGCGGCATCTCGCTCGGGGCTTACCTGGCGCTCTGCTGCGCCGAGCGCCACCCGGGCGAGCTCGCGGGGCTCTGTGTGCTCGCCCCCTGGCTCGGCACTCACCTCATCACCGGGGAGATCGCACGCGCGCCGGATGTTCACGCCTGGGAGGCGGGCGAGCCTGCCGAGGACGACGAGGAGCGGCGCGTCTGGCGCTTCATAAAGACGCAGGCCTCGCGGGCGCTGCCGATTCATCTCGGAATCGGGCGCGACGACCGCTTCGCCGGGCGCCACCGGCTGATGGCCGCGGCGCTCGAGCCCGATGCCGTCGACATCGTGCCCGGGGGCCACGACTGGCCGACCTGGGGGCGACTCTGGGAGCGATTTCTCGACCTCCGGCTGGCGGGCAATTTCACGGCGGATCCCGTCTAGGGGAGAATTTCCGCCGATGCCGGCTTACACTCCTCCAGCAGCGCGGCGACCGTGGCGACCGGCGCCGCTCATCCGCGGCTCGGTCGCGCTGCACCTCGCCGCGGCCGGCGCAGCGCTCGCACGCCCGCAGTGGTGGCCGTGGGCGCTGTCGGTGCTCGTGGCCGATCATGTGCTGCTCGGCGCGCTGGGACTGTGGCCGAGAAGTAAGCTGCTCGGCCCCAACTGGACGCGCCTGCCCGAGGCCGGCGCCGGCGGCGCGGCGGCCATCGCCATCACCTTCGACGACGGGCCCGATCCCGACGTCACGCCGCGCGTGCTCGCGCTGCTCGATGAGCACCGCGCGCGCGCGACCTTCTTCTGCGTCGGCGAGCGGGTCAACCGGTACCCCGCGCTGGCGCGCGAGATCGTCGAGCGCGGCCATACCATCGAGAACCACAGTCAGCGCCATCTCCACCGCTTCTCGCTCCTCGGGCCGCGCGCGCTCGCGGACGAGATCGCCCGCGCGCAGCAGGCGATCCTCGCGGCGAGCGGGGAGGTGCCGCAGTTCTTTCGCGCCCCCGCGGGATTGCGCAATCCCTTCCTCGAGCCGGTGCTGGCGCGCGCTAACCTGCGCCTGGTGAGCTGGACGCGGCGCGGCTTCGACACGGTGAGCGGCCGTGCGCAGGGCGTCCTCGGCAGGCTGACGCGCGGCCTCGAGGCGCGCGACATTCTGTTGCTGCACGACGGGCGCTCGGCGCGCACCACCACCGGGAGTGCCGTGATCCTCGAGGTGCTGCCGCCGCTCCTCGCGGCCATCGCCGCGGCCGGACTCACTCCCGTGACGCTGCGCGCGGCGGCGGATCGTGCCGCGCGCAGCCCGTGACGTAGACTAGCGGCGCATGAAGGCGCTGGCGCTCACGAGCTTTACGGCCACGAGCTGCATCGGGCGCGGTGTCGAGGCCACCCTCGCGGCGCTACGCGCGCGGCGCACGGGACTCGAGCGCTGCGCCTTCGAGACGGTGACGCTGGACGCGTTCGTGGGCGAGGTCGCGGGAGTCGATGAGGCGCCGCTCCCGCCGGGGCTGCGAGAGTACGAGTGCCGCAACAATCGCCTGGCGCAGCTCGGGCTCGTGCAGGACGGGTTTGCCGAGGCCGTGAGACGCAGCGCGCGGCGCCATGGGCGCGAGCGTGTCGGAGTGTTTCTCGGCACCAGCACCTCCGGGATCCTCGAGACCGAGCTCGCCTACCGGCGTCGCGACCCCGCGAGCGGCGCGCTGCCGGCGGAGTTTCGCTACCGTGGCGCGCACAACACCTTCTCGCTGGCGGCCTTCGCGCGCGAGGCGCTCAAGCTCGCCGGCCCCGCGGTGGTGATCTCTTCGGCCTGCTCCTCGAGCGCCAAGGTGTTCGCCTCGGCGCGCCGCGCCATCGAGGCGGGGCTGATCGATGCGGCGCTGGTGGGCGGGGTCGACTCGCTGTGCCTCACCACGCTCTACGGCTTTCACTCCCTGCAGCTGGTGTCGCGCGGCCCCTGCCGGCCCTTCGACCTCGCGCGCGACGGGATCTCGATCGGCGAAGCCGCGGCGTTCGCGCTCCTCGAGCCCGCCGGCGCGAGCCTCGATGCGGATGCGGTGCTGCTGCTCGGGGTGGGCGAATCGAGCGACGCCTACCACATGTCCGCTCCGCATCCGGAGGGCCGCGGCGCCCGCGCCGCCATGCTCGCGGCCCTCGCGACCGCCGCGCTCGATCCGTCCGACATCGAGTACATCAACCTGCACGGCACCGGCACACCGAGCAACGACGAGGCCGAGTCGCGCGCAGTTGCGGGGGTACTCGGCACGCAGGTCCCGGCGAGCTCGACCAAGGGCGCCACCGGTCACACGCTCGGCGCCGCGGGCGCGCTGGAGGCGGTGATCTGCGCACTCGCGCTGCGACACGGGCTGATGCCGGCGGGCGTCAACACCAACGAGGTGGATCCCGCGCTCGCGGTGCACTACCTGCTCGAGAACCGCGCCGCACCGCTCTCGTGCGTGATGAGCAACTCCTTCGGCTTCGGGGGCTCGAATTGCTGCCTGATCTTCGGCCGCGCCGGGTGAGGCCGTGACGGCGCTCGAAGCCTCAGTCGACGGCATCGGCCTCGTGGGCCCCGGCATCGCCAACTGGCCCGACGGCGCACGGCTGCTGACGGGGGAGACGCCCTGGGTGCGCTCGCCCACGCGGCTGCCGCCTCTTCAGTGCCTGCCGAGCGCCGAGCGGCGGCGCACCGGCGCCGTCGTGCGCCTCGCGCTCACCGCCGGTCTCGAGGCGACGGAGCGCGCCGGAGTCGATGCGGCGAGGCTGCCGGCGGTGTTCACCTCCTCGGGCGGCGACGGCGAGAACTGTCACGAGATCTGCCAGGTGCTCGCCTCGGCGGACCGGCAGCTCTCGCCCACGCGCTTTCATAACTCGGTGCACAATGCGGCCGCAGGCTACTGGGGCATCGCGACCGGCGCGACGGCCGCAGCGAATGCCTTATGCGCCTATGATGCGAGCTTCGGCGCGGGGCTCCTGGAAGCCCTGACGCAGGTGGTCGTCGAAGGGACCGCGGTGCTCCTCATCGCCTATGACGCGAGTTACCCCGAGCCCATGCGCAGCGCGCGCCCCATTGCGGACGCGTTCGGCGTAGCGCTGGTGCTCTCGCCGCAGGCGGGTGCGGCGTCGCTCGCGCGCGTCGTGACCACGCTCGGGCGTGCTCCCGCGGATCGCATGCCGGACGCCGCACTCGAGAGCCTGCGCACCTCGATTCCGGCCGCCCGCAGTCTCCCGCTGTTGGCGCAGCTGGCGCGGCGCACCGCCGGCAGTGTCGTCCTCGACTACCTCGACGGTGAGCGCCTCACCGTGCAGGTGCGCCCATGCCTCTAGACCGGCAGTGGATCGAGCAGCACATTGCGCACAAGGGCCGCATGTGCCTGCTCGACGAGGTGCTGTCGTGGGACGCCGCGCGCATCCGCTGCCGCAGCGCAACGCATCGCAGCGCCGACAATCCGCTGCGTCTGCACGGCCGACTCGGCGCGGCGTGCGGCATCGAGTACGCCGCGCAGGCCATGGCGGTGCACGGGGCGCTCATTGCCGCCAGCGCGCCGCTCGCGAGCACCGTCACCACCAGCGTTCGCGGCAGCATCGGCTCGAGCGTCGGGTACCTGGCGAGCGTGCGCAACGTGTCGCTGCGCGTCGAGCGGCTCGATGACCTGGAGGCCGATCTGATCGCCGCCGCCGAGCGCCTCACCGGCGACGGCCGCACGGTGCTCTACGAATTCTCGGTGTCGAGCGGGCGGCTGCAGCTCCTCAGCGGGCGCGCCAGCATCGTGTTCGACGCCAGCTTCGGGCTGCCCGCCACCGGAACCCACGCATGAGCGAGCCGCGTGCGACGAGCGCCACCGGGCGACGCGCCCTGGTGACCGGCGGCAGCGGCGCGATCGGCGGCGCCGTGTGCCGGCGGCTCGCGCGCGACGGACACCACGTGTACGTGCACTCGCACCGCGGCGTCGCCGTCGCGGAAGCGCTGGTGGGCGAGATCCGCGCGGGCGGCGGTGAGGCGACGCTCGTCAGCTGCGACCTCACCGACGGCGCCGCCACGCGCGCCTCGCTCGAGGCGGTGCTGGAGCAGGGCCCCATCCAGATCCTGGTCAACAACGCCGGGGTGCACGACGATGCGGTGCTGCCGGGCATGAGCGCGACGCAGTGGCAGCGGGTGATCGATGTGTCGGTCAACGGCTTCTTCAACGCCACGCAGCCGCTGCTGCTGCCCATGATCCGCACCCGCTGGGGCCGGATCGTCAACGTGTCATCGGTCGCCGCCCTCATCGGCAACAAGGGTCAGGTCAACTACGCCGCCGCCAAGGGTGCCCTGAACTCGGCCACCAAGGCGCTCGCGCTCGAGGTCGCAACGCGCGGCATCACGGTGAATTCGGTCGCGCCCGGCATCATCGGCACGCCGATGACGGCCGGCCTCTTCGATGCGAAGGAGATCGAGCGACTGGTGCCCATGAACCGTCTCGGCTCCCCCGAGGAAGTCGCCGCCGTCGTGTCGTTCCTCGTGTCCGAGGAAGCCGCGTACGTGACCGCGCAGGTCATCTCGGTGAGCGGCGGCATGGC
>Ga0209471_1000780_pt1 | contig 20119 bp, 19 predicted proteins | sample GraSoiAngelo_128_FD_185885 | JGI IMG/M metagenome (GOLD analysis project Ga0209471, IMG submission 185885) | Grasslands soil microbial communities from the Angelo Coastal Reserve, California, USA - 14_0927_12_20cm (SPAdes) (version 2) | ecosystem: Environmental > Terrestrial > Soil > Grasslands ...
TCCCGATCGCCAACGTCGCAGAGGAGGACGGCAGCTTCGTGAACCGCGACGGCCGGGTGCAACGCTACGCGCAGGCCAAGCCCGCCCCCGGCATGGCGCGGCCCGGGTGGTGGGTGTTCTCCGAGCTCGGCGCGGCGCTGGGCCGGGGCGAGCCGGTCGGGAGTGCCGCCGAGGCATTCGAGCGCGTCGCGCAAGCGGTCGAGCCGCTGCGCGGCCTGGCCTACGAGCAGCTGGGCTTCGCCGGGAAGCGCGCGGCGGTGCCGGTGCCGGCATGACCTTCTTCCTGGTGGCGTCCGTCATCAAGATCGTCGGGGTGTTCACGGTGATCATGGTGGGCGTGGCCCTGCTCACGCTCGCCGAGCGCCGCATCTGCGCGTGGATGCAGGACCGCCTCGGCCCGAACCGGGTGGGCCCCCAGGGGTTGCTCCAGCCGGCCGCCGACGGCCTCAAGAACCTCGTGAAGGAGGAAACGCTTCCGGCCCAGGCGGACAAGGTGCTCTTCCTGCTCGCCCCGACGATGTCGTTCATCCCGGCGCTGCTCACGTTCGCCGTGATACCGTTCGCCGCCCCCCTTCCCACGCCGTGGGGTGACGTGGACATGGTCGTGGCCAACCTGCCCGTCGGCTTCCTGTACATCCTCGCCTTCGGGTCGCTCGGCGTGTACGGCATCGTGCTGGCAGGCTGGTCGTCGAACAACAAGTACTCGTTGCTGGGGGGCCTGCGGGCCAGCGCCCAGATGATCTCCTACGAGATCGCGATGGGGATGAGCACCGTCGCCGTGCTGCTCATCGCCGGCAATGTGACCCTCACGGACGTGATCGCGCGGCAGTCGCAGTCGCTGTTCACGTGGAACGTATTCCCGCTGTCGCTCGCGTTCTTCATCTTCATCGTGGCGGCGTTCGCCGAGACCAACCGCCTCCCCTTCGACCTGCCGGAGGCCGAGGGCGAGCTGATCGCCGGTTATCACACAGAGTACAGCGCCATGAAGTTCTCGATGTTCTACATCGCCGAGTACTCGAACATGGTCACCGCGTCGGCCCTGATGACGACCCTGTTCTTCGGCGGCTGGGACATCCCGTTCACGACCTGGGACAACACACCGCCCTGGACGACGCTCAAGACGCTCGCCACGCTCGCGATGTTTTCCGCGAAAGTGATCTTCTTCCTGTTCGTCTACATCTGGGTGCGCTGGACCCTGCCGCGCTTTCGCTACGACCAGCTGATGGCGCTCGGGTGGAAGGTGATGCTGCCGCTCGCGCTCGGGTACGTGACGGTGGTCGCGACCGCGATCTGGTTCCTGCACGACGGGCTCGGCTGGACGTACGACACGCGGTTCGCGCTGGCGCTGTTCGGCCTGAACCTGGCGCTGGCGGTGCCGCTGTTCTTCGTGCTCGACCGCGGCCGCATCGTCGCCGGCTCCATGGCGGAGGGAGAGGCCTAATGGCGATCGGCGTGAAGGTGATGAAACGGCCCGGGTCTCAGACCTCCTATCTGCGGGCGACCCTCAAGGGCATGGCCCTCACGTTCAGCCACCTGTGGCGGCCCAAGGTCACCATGCAGTACCCCGAGGAAAAGAGCAGCCAGGACTGGGCGCTGTCTCCGCGGTGGCGTGGCACCCATCGTATGCTCACCGACGAGCAGGGACGCGCCAAGTGCGTCGCGTGCGGGCTCTGCCCCCAGATTTGCCCCGCGAACTGCATCAAGCTCGTGCCCGGGGAGGACGAGGCGGGCAACCGGTACCCACTCATTTACGAAATCGACGAGTTCCGCTGCGTGTTCTGCGGCTACTGCCAGGAAGTGTGCCCCGAGGAGGCGATCCACGTGGGCGTGCACTACGAGAACTCGGAGTATTCGCGCGACCGCTTCGTGTACGACCTGGAGCGGCTGTGCGCGCAGACGCACCCCGTGTCGACGCTGTGGGACCCCTCCGACCCAAAGGGGGAGTGAGCGGTGGACGGGACGCTCGTCATCTTCTGGGCATTCGCGGCGCTGGCGGTGATGAGCGGCTTGGCCTGCATCACCCGCCGCAGCCCGGTGGCCAGCGCGCTGTGGCTGGTCGTCACCTTGTTCTCGCTGGCCGCCCTGTTCGTGCTGCTCGACGCCCAGTTCATCGCCGTGCTGCAGGTGCTGGTGTACGCCGGCGCGATCATGGTGCTGTTCCTGTTCGTGATCATGCTCCTCAATCTGGGGCGGGCCGGGCCGACCGACCTGAAGGGCCCGATCGGGCTCGGCGTGGGGGTCTTCCTGGCCGGCCTGCTCCTCGTCCAACTGCTGGTGCTACGCCAGGCCAGCCCCGCCGCCGGCGGACCGGCACGTCCGGCCCTTGAGCAAGGGATGATCCCCTCGGTGGCGCGGCCGCTGTTTACCACCTACATGGTCCCCTTCGAGATCACCAGCATTCTCCTCCTGGCGGCGATCGTGGGCGCGGTCGTGCTCGCCAAGCGGAAACTGTGATGCTGCTCGGACCCGCACTCGCCGTCTCGGGCATCCTGTTCGCGGTGGGCGTGCTCGGCGTGCTGCTGCGCCGTAACGCCATCGTCATCTTCATGTGCGTCGAGCTGATGCTCAACGCCGCCAACCTGGCGTTCGTCGCCTTCGCGCAGCAGCTCGGCGTCGCTGGCCAGATCTTCGTGTTCTTCGTCATGGCGGTGGCGGCCGCCGAGGCTGCCGTCGGACTGGCGATCATCCTCGCCGTGTATCGGCATCGCCAGACGGTCGACTTGCAGAACATCAACCTGCTCAAGGGCTGATGCCGCTGCCCCCGCTCACGTTGCTCTGGGTGGTGCCGGCGCTGCCGTTTGCCGGTTTCGTGGTGAACGGCGCGCTGGCGCTCGTGGCGCCCGGCGCCAAGCGCGCCGTCTCGCTGGTCGGCGTCGGTGTGCTCGTCCTGGCGTTCGCGGCCGCCGCGCTCGCCGTGCTGGAGCTGGCGCAGCTGCACTCGTCGGCCCCCTTCGTGGTCGGCTATTGGGACTGGCTCCCCGTGGGCGATCTGCAGGTCGCCTTCGCGCTGCAGCTCGATCAGCTGTCGGCGGTGATGATTCTGGTCGTCACCGGCGTCGGCGCCCTGATCCACGTCTTCAGCGTCGGCTACATGCACGACGATCCCGGCTACGCACGCTACTTCGCGTACTTGAACCTGTTCGTGTTCTTCATGCTGACGCTGGTGCTGGGCGCGAGCTTCCCCGTGATGTTCGTCGGTTGGGAAGGCGTGGGTCTCTGCTCCTACCTGCTGATCGGGTTCTGGTTCACGGAGCAGATCAACGCCGACGCCGGCAAGAAGGCCTTCATCGTCAACCGGATCGGCGACTTTGGGTTCCTGGTCGCCATGTTGTTGATCTTCTGGTACACCGGCTCGCTCGACTTCGGGACGGTGTTCCCGAAGGCCGCCACGACCTTCGGGGTCGGAGGACCCGTCATCACCGCCATCACCCTGTTCCTGTTCCTCGGCTGTACGGGGAAGTCGGCGCAGATCCCGCTGTACATCTGGCTGCCGGACGCGATGCAGGGTCCGACGCCGGTCTCGGCGTTGATCCACGCCGCCACGATGGTGACCGCGGGCGTCTATCTCGTGGTGCGGTGCGGGGCGCTGTTCGCGCTGTCGCCCGTGGGCAGCGCCACGGTCGCGGGCGTCGGCGCGCTCACCGCCCTGTTCGCGGCGACCATCGCCCTGAAGCAATGGGACATCAAGCGCGTGCTGGCATATTCGACCGTCTCGCAGCTGGGGTACATGTTCCTCGGCGTCGGCACCGGGGCGTACGCCGCGGGCATATTCCATTTGACGACGCACGCGTTCTTCAAGGCGCTGCTGTTTCTCGGCTCCGGGAGCGTCATCCACGCGATGCACCGGGCCTACCACGCGACCCACGCGCACGAGGACGCGCAGGACATGCGCAACATGGGCGGCCTGGCCCGCTACATGCCGTGGACCGCGACGCTGATGTGGATCGCGACCCTGGCCATCGCCGGCATCCCCCCCCTCGCCGGCTTCTTTTCGAAGGACGAGATCCTGGGCGCCGCGTTCGCGCAGGGCGCGGGCCGGCCCGTGTGGTACGTGTTCTGGGGGATGGGACTCGCGGCGGCCCTGCTGACGGCGTTCTACATGACACGGCTCATGCTGTACACCTTCCACGGCCCGAACCGCACGGGCGATCGCGAGCGGGAGCAGCTGCACGAGGCGCCCCCGCTGATGACCGCGCCGCTCGTCGTGCTCGGCATCCTCACCGGGCTCGGGGGCGCGCTCAACATCCCGCCGCTGTTCGGGGGCGGCGCCCGACTGGAGCATTGGCTCGCGCCCGTGACCGCGGCGGCGCTCGCGCCCGCGGCCGAAGCCTCGCCCGCGACCGAATGGGGGCTGGTGGCGGCGGCGGTGCTCGTGGCCGCGCTCGGCATCGTCGGCGCCGTCCGACTCCTCAAGCCGGAGACGCTGGCGCCGGCGCGCCTGGCCCCGCCGGAGCGGGGGTTGGGGCGTCTCCTCTGGAAAAAGTGGTACGTGGACGAGCTGTACGACGCGATCATCGTCCGACCCGTGCTGTGGCTGTCGCGCGAGGTGCTGTGGAAGGTGGTGGACATGCGGCTCGTGGACGCACTGCTCGTGAACGGGACGGCAGCCGCATCGCGCGCCCTGGGATGGGTGGGGAGTCGGCTGCAGACCGGTGAGGTGGGCGTGTACGTGGTCCTCTTCGTGGTCGGCGTGTTGGCCGTGGTGGGCGCGGTGGTGCGCTAGCATGTACTCGCACGCGGTGCTCACCGCGCTCCTCGCCTGGCCCGTGGTCGCCGCGGCGGCCGTGCTGCTCGTGCCCGAGCGTTGGGCGAAGCACGTGGCCCTGGCCGCGAGTCTCGTGGAGTTCGCCATCTCGGTGCCGCTGTGGTGGACCTTCCGGCCGGCCGCCGGGATGCAGTTCGTGCTGGACGTGCCGTGGATCTCCTTCTGGGGCATCCGCTATACGGTCGGCGTGGACGGCATTTCGCTGTTCATGGTGCTGCTCACGACGTTCCTGGTCCCGCTGTCGGTGCTGGGGAGCTATGCCTACATCACGACGCGGGAGCGCGGGTTCTATGCGCTCATGCTGGTGCTCACGTCGGGGATGATCGGCGTGTTCGTGTCGCTCGATCTGTTCCTGTTCTACGTGATGTGGGAGGTGATGCTCATCCCGATGTATTTCATCATCGGGGTGTGGGGCGGGGAGCGTCGCCTGTACGCCGCCATCAAGTTCTTCATCTATACGTTTTTCGGATCGCTGTTGATGCTGGTGGCGATCCTGGTGCTCGTCTCGCTCGTGGGCCACCAGACCGGCGTCTACTCGTTCTCGTACGCGTACCTGACCGCGCACCTGGGCGGGCTCGGGCCCGCCGCCTTCTGGCTGTTCGGCGCCTTCTTCCTCGCGTTCGCTATCAAGGTGCCGATGTTCCCGTTTCACACCTGGCTCCCCGACGCGCACGTGGAGGCTCCCACGGCCGGCTCGGTGATCCTCGCCGGCGTGCTGCTCAAGATGGGGACCTACGGGTTCCTCCGGTTTGCGCTGCCGCTGTTTCCGGCCGTCGCACTGCACCCCGCGATCCAGGCGGGAGTGGTGACGCTCGCGCTGATCGGGATCGTGTACGGCGGCCTGGTGGCGATGGTCCAACCCGACTTCAAGAAGCTCATCGCCTACTCCTCCGTGGCACACCTCGGCTTCGTGATGCTGGGGATCTGGGCCCTCACGCTCCAGAGCGTCCAGGGCGCCCTGCTCGTGATGATCAACCACGGCATCTCCACGGGCGCGCTGTTCTTCCTGGCCGGGATGCTGTACGAGCGGCGCCACTCCCGCCTGGTCGACGCGTTCGGCGGTATCGCGAAGGTCGTGCCGCTGCTGGCGGCGGCGCTCACGATCGTCTCGCTCTCCTCGATCGGGCTGCCGGCCACGAACGGATTCGTCGGCGAGTTCCTGGTGCTGCTGGGCGCGTTCCGGACCTATCCGCGCGCGGCCATCGTCGCGACAACAGGGGTGATCGTGGCGGCGATGTACTTGCTGCCCGCGCTGCAGCGTGTCATTTACAACCCGCTCGACAAGCCCGAGAACGAGAAGCTCGCCGACCTCACGCCACGTGAGATCGCCGTGCTGGTGCCGCTGCTCGCGTGCATCGTGTGGATCGGCGTGTACCCCGCGCCGATCCTGCGCCGCATGGAGCCGGCCGCCAGACAGTTCGTCCAATCGGTGCGGATCGACGCCGCGACGTTCACGGCGACGCGATGAGCCTCGACCTCACGACCACCGCCGATCTGGCACGCGCGCTCTCGCCTGAGCTGACGCTGACCGCGGCCGGCATGCTCGCGCTGCTGGTGACGGCGTGGCGGCATACGAGCGCCCGGGACCTGCGCATTGTCGGCTGGGTCACCTTGGCCGGCCTCGCGGCGGGCGGGGCGGCGGTGTGGTGGCTGTGGTCGCAGAGCGCGCGGGCGGCGGGCCCACCGTCCATGATCGCGGTGGACGCCTTCCGCTTCGTCACGGACGCGCTGTTTCTCGCCGCCGCGGGGCTCACCGTGCTCGCCTCGCTCGACTACCTGGAGCGGGAAGCGCTGCTCGTGCCCGAGTATTACGTCCTGCTGCTGTTCGCCACGCTGGGCATGATGCTGATGGCGGGTGGGGAGGACCTGATGGTGGTCTTCCTCGGCCTCGAGCTGATGTCGGTCTCGGTGTATGTGCTGGCGGGGATCAACCGCCAGAGCGGCGCCGCCGCGGAAGCAGCGCTCAAGTACTTTCTGCTCGGGGCGTTCGCGTCGGGGTTCCTGCTGTACGGCATTGCGCTCGTATATGGAGCGACCGCTACCACCAACTTGACCGCGATCGCCGCCCAGGTGCGCACCCTGTCCCTCGCGCAGAGCCCGCTGCTGCTGATTGGTCTGGGACTGGTGCTCGTCGGGTTCGGGTTCAAGGTGGCGGCCGTGCCCTTTCACATGTGGGCGCCCGATGTGTACGACGGCTCCCCTACGCCGGTGACGGGTTACATGGCCACCGCGGTGAAAGCCGCCGCGTTCGCGGCGCTGTTCCGCCTGCTGGTCGAGGCGTTCGGCGGCGTGGCGGCCTGGAAGCCGATCGTGTGGTGGCTCGCGGTGGCGACGATGGTCGCGGGCAATTTCATCGCGCTGGCCCAGCGGACCGTGAAGCGCATGCTCGCGTACTCGTCCGTCGCCCATGCGGGGTACTTGCTGGTAGCGGTCGCCGTCGGCAGCTGGCCCGCGTCGGCGGCCCTGCTGGTCTACCTCTTCGCCTACACCCTCGTGACCCTCGCGGCGTTCGCGCTGCTCGCCGCCCTGGGGCGGGAGGGCGAGCGCGCCGTCCGGATCGATGATCTCGCGGGCCTGGCCCAGCGCCGCCCATGGCTCGCCCTGGCGCTCGCGGTCTGCATGCTGTCGCTGCTAGGATTCCCGGGGACCGCCGGGTTCATCGGCAAGTGGTACATCCTGGTCGCCGCGACCATGGCGCACGAAAGCGTGCTCGCCACGATCCTGGTGCTTACGAGCGTCGTGTCGGCGGGCTACTATCTGCCGGTGATCATGGCCATGTACATGAAGCCCGAGCCGTTCGACCAGGCCCATGCCGGCGCGCGGCTCGGCCGTCCCGCCGCCGTCGTCGTCGCCGTGTGCGTCATCGGTCTGCTCGTACTCGGCATTCGCCCGAACGCGCTGCTCCAGCTGGGGAGGGAGAGCGCCCTCCTGGCACCGAGACCGGCCCCCGCGGCGACGACCGCCACGGGCCGCTGAAGCTATCGTCCCGTGCAGCTCCCCGCCTCGATCTTTCGCGAGTACGACATCCGCGGCACCGTGGGCGATCAGTTGCACCCCGAGGGGGCGCGCGCCATTGGACAGGCGATCGCGACGCTCGGCTGGGAGCGTCTCGGGCGCGCTCCCCGCCTCGCCGTGGGACGCGACAACCGGCCGTCCGGTACCGCCCTGGCGCACGGCTTGTCGTCCGGGATCGAAGCGGTGGGCGGTCTGGCGCTCGAGGTCGGCGAGCTGCCCACGCCCGCGCTGTACTTCGCGACGCATGTCCTCAACGTCGACGGTGGCATACAGGTCACCGGATCGCACAACCCGCCCGAGTTCAACGGCTTCAAGCTCGTCCTGGGGGGTGAAGCGGTGTACGGGACGGCGATCCAGGGTCTGCGGCGTCTGATCGAAGACGATCGCACGCGGGGTCGCGCCGGCGGGTCGCGCGGCAGCGACGCCTCCGTGCTGGAGCGCTATCGCGCCGCGATCGTGCAGCGCAATGGACCGCTGCCGCGACGGATCAAGGTCGTGGTGGATTGCGGTAACGGCGTGGCCAGCCTCGTGGCGGTGGACACCCTGCGGGAGCTCGGGGCGGAGGTCGTACCGTTGTTCTGCACCTCGGACGGCACGTTCCCGAACCATCATCCCGATCCCACCGTGCTCGAGAACCTCCACGACCTGCAGGTGGCGGTGCGGCGCGAAGGCGCGGAACTGGGCATCGCGTTCGACGGCGACGGCGACCGCATCGGCGCCGTGGACGAGCAGGGGCGGGCAGTGCTGGGCGACCAGCTGCTGGTATTGCTCGGCCGCGATCTGGCGCGTCGCATGGGCCCCGGCCACCCTGTGATCTTCGACGTGAAGTGCTCCGAGGTCCTGCCGCGCGAGCTCGCCCGGGTGGGTCTCCAGCCAACGATGTGGAAGACGGGGCATTCCCTCATCAAGCAGAAGATGAAGGAGACGCAGGCGCCGCTCGCCGGAGAGATGAGCGGCCACATGTTCTTCGGCGGGGACTGGTACGGCTTCGACGACGCGCTCTTTGCCGCGGCGCGCCTGCTCCGCTACGTGGCGGAGCTGGGCGGACCGCTGTCCCGGCACTTCGCGGACCTCCCCGCGACCGTCTCGACGCCCGAGCTACGCGTCGACTGCCCGGACGACCAGAAGTTCGCCATCGTCGAGCGGGCGGCACGCCACTTCGCCGCCAAGTATCCCGTCGCGACGCTGGACGGCGTCCGCATCACCTTCAAGGACGGATGGGGTCTCTTGCGCGCGTCCAACACGCAGCCGGTGCTCGTGCTTCGGTTCGAGGCGACGAGCGCCGCGGCGCTCGCCGCCTACCGGGCGGAGGTCGAAGGCTGGCTGGCCGCCCAGAGCGATCGCGCGTGAGGCAAGCCGCCCGTCGCTGGGCGCTGCTGATCGCCGTCGCATTGCTGGTGGTGGTACTCGTGGGAGGACGCTGGGCCGCGTTTGAAACCGCGGAGCGCGTGTGGGCGGCCGGCCTACCGGGCGGCAGCGCGTACCTCAAGGCGCGGGACTTCGCGCGGCTCGTGTCCGGCCTGCTGCTGCTCGCGACCGTGGCGTGGGGCACCAGCAACCTGCTGTTCGTGTACCGCTCGATCGGGTCGATGCAGCTGTCGCGACGACTCGGCGATCTCGAAATCGTCGAGGCCGTTCCCCAACCCATTCTGCTCGCCGGTACCGTCGCCAGCGGCCTCGTCTTCGGCTTCCTGCTCGCGCTGGGCACAGGGGACTGGTGGATGAGCGCCGTGATCGCGGCACATGGCGTCGGATTCGGCATCACCGATCCAGTGCTGCACCGCGACGTGGGCTACTACCTCGGGACGCTGCCGTGGAGCGAGCGGTTGCGGGCGCTCGCCCTCGCGGCCGTGAGCTCGGCCACCCTCCTCGTGGGGCTCCTGTACGCGGGAATCGGGTCGTTGCGATTCCGGCGCTGGCTGCCGTCCGCGAACGCGCATGCCAGGGCCCATCTCGGCCTGCTGCTCGCCCTGCTCGCCCTGACGCTCACCTGGGGCGCCGTGCTCGACCCGGCTCAATCCGTCGCCGGGCTGCATGGTGATCTCGCGGCCGGCGCGCTCGACGCCCGGCTCACGGCCGCCCCGGTCGTCGCGGCGCTGGGCGCGGCGGCCACCGCGGCGAGCGTGGTGTGGGGGGTGCGCGAGAAACCGGTGCTGCTGTTCGGCGCGTGGGGCGCATTGCTCGCGGCATCGTTGCTCGGATTCGTCCTGATACCGGGCTCGCTGTCCGGGCGCGGCGGCCAGGGGGCGACGGGCTCGGTGGCCGACACGGCGCGCGCCGCCGCCGCACGGCAGCTCGAGCAGCTCGCATTCGGCGTGACGGAGCCCGCGGAGCGCCCTCCCCCGGGCTTCCCGAGCCCCGAGGCGGCGGTTGCCGCGCTGCCGGTGTGGAACGCGGCGCGCGTCGTAGCCGCGGCTTCGCAGCACCGCGAGCTGCTCGGGCCGGGCGCCAGGCCCGCCGCCGCCGGCCTGTCGCCGCACTCCGTGGCGGGCGGGCACGCCACCTGGATCGTCGCGTCCGCTCCCGATCTCGATGCCATCGCCCGCACGCAACCCGCGCCGGACTGGACCACGCTGCATCGCGGTGCCTGGGCCCGGGCGGGGCGCCCCTTCGCGGCCGTCGAGGACGACACGATCCTTCGTTTCGAGCCGCTTCCGACGCGCGACTCCGTCGGCTGGTTCGGACCGGCATTTCGCGAGTTCGCGATCGCCGCACCCGACACGTGGCCCGCGCTGCGCCGCACCGGAATCCCGCTCACGGACTGGTGGCGCCGTACCGCCCTCGCCTGGGTGCTGCAGAGCCCCGCGCTGGTGCGCCGCGAGACGGACGGGCTGGTCCTGCTGTGGCGACGGGACGTCACAGAGCGGTTACGGCGGCTCGCGCCGTACGCGGCGTTCGACGCCGCCGCACCGGTCGTGAGCGACGGGGCGCTGTGGTGGGTGTCCTACGGCTACCTCGAAGCCGAGTCGTTTCCGTTGGTCCGCGCGGTGGAGTCCGAGGGACTCCCCCTGCGATATCTGCGCGCGGCGCTGGTCGGGGCCGTAAATGCCGCGACGGGCGACACGCGCCTCTACCTCGCCCCCGGCGCCGATTCGCTCGCGGCCGCCTGGGCCGCCGTGCTCGCCCCACTGATTCAACCGCTCGACAGCCTCCCGGCCGCGCTGCGCGGCCAGCTGCCGTTCCCGAGCCGCGTGTTCCGCGCCGCCACGACGCTGGTCCGCCGCCAGCGCTCCGACACGTCGGAATGGGCGGCGCGACCGCGGGAGCCGTTTGAGCTGATGGCCCCCGCCCCCCCCGGCCCCCTCGCCCCGGCGGCCGAGGGGCGGGGGGACGCCGCCGGGCTCCGCCCCTGGACCGCGCAGGGGTTCGAGGCCGGGAGCACGTTCGCCGCGCTCGTGGCCGCGACGCTGCTCCCGACCGGTCCCCGCGTGATGCTGTGGCAGCCGAGCCCGGCGGTGCGGCTCCCGCCTCCCCTCGTCGGGTCTCCCACCACGACCGCTCCGGGCGTGCCGCGGCTGTGGAACGTCGGGGGTCAGGTGCTGCTCGAGCAGGCTCTCTTCGCCGAGCCGTCCAGCGGCGGTCCCCCGGTGGGGATCGACACGCTGTTCCTGTCGTGGGGCGAACGGCGCGGCCAGGGCCGGGGCAGGGCCGTCGCCGTGCGGGCGCTGCTGGCGCTCGACGCGGGCGCGGCCGCGGCCGCCGATACGACGCTCGCGGCGCGGTGGCAGCAGGCGCGCCGCCTCGCGGCACAGGCCGACGCGGCCCTGGCCGCGGGCGACCTCGAGACGTTCGGTCGCGTCTACGGCCGACTGAAAGAGCTGCTCGGCATCGGGCGTCGGAAGCTTGCTCCGGCCCCGGACCGCCGCTAGGTTGACGCGGCTGTGAATCCGGGCACCATCGTCATCGCCCTGGGCGGCAACGCCGTCGCTCCGCCGGGCGAGCGCGCCACGATCGCGAATCAGTTCCGGCACACGCGCGCCAGCCTGGTGCCGATCGTGGATCTGGCGCGGGCGGGGTGGCGGATCTCCCTCGTGCACGGCAACGGCCCTCAGGTGGGCGACGACCTCGCGCGCAACGAGATCGCCGCCGACCAGGTCGAGCCGCTGCCGCTCGGCGTGCTCGTCGCGGCGACGGCGGGCTGGATGGGGTACATGATCCAGCAGTCGCTGCAAAACGCGCTGGCGCGGGCGGGCGTCGCGCGCCAGGTGGTCACCGTCATCAGCCAGACGCTGTGCGATGCGAACGACGCCAATCTGCGAACCCCCACCAAGCCGATCGGCCACGCGCTCGATGCGGTGCGCGTGGCGCGGCTGCAGGCGCGCGGCGTCGCCGTGAAGCAAGAGCAGCCGGGTCGCTGGCGGCGGCTCGCGCCGAGCCCCAAGCCGGTCGGCGTGGTCGAGCGCGACATGATCCGGCACCTGGTCGCCGCCGGCCACATCGTCGTCGCGTGCGGGGGCGGCGGTCCCCCCGTATATGACGATCCCGCGCTGCGACTCGAAGGAATCGACGCGGTCGTCGACAAGGACCGGGTGGCCGCGATCCTCGGCCGCGACATCGAGGCCGACGTCCTGCTGATCCTGACCAACGTCGACGCCGTGTACCACGGATACGGCACCCCGCACCAGCGCGCCGTTCGGCGCCTCGACCTGGCTACCGCGGACCACTTGCTCGCCGGATCGGAGCTCGGCACCGGCAGCATGCGCCCCAAGGTCGAAGCCGCGGCCGCCTTCGTGCGCGCCGGCGGCCGTCGCGCGATCATCGCCGAGCTGTCGCAAGGCCTGGCGGCGCTCGCGGGCGAGGCCGGTACGACGATCACCACGGAGCCCGCGTGAACCTGCACGAGTACCAGGCGCGCGACATCCTGCGACGCTACGGCATCCCGGTCCCCCCCGGCGAGGTGGCCACCACGGCCGACGAGGCCCGCGCCATCGCCGCGCGGCTGGGCGGCGGCGGGGCAGTGGTCGTCAAAGCGCAGGTGCATGCCGGGGGCCGCGGCAAGGCCGGCGGCGTGAAGCTGGCCCGCGATCCGGCCGAGGCTGCCGCGCACGCCGCCCGGATCCTCGGCATGTCGATCAAGGGACTCGTGGTGCAGCGCGTGCTCGTCGCGCCCGCCGCCGAGATCAGCGCCGAGAGTTACGTCGGGATGATCGTGGACCGTGCCTCGCAGCGCCCCGTGCTGATGGTGAGCGCCGCCGGCGGCGTCGACATCGAAGAGGTGGCGGCCCAGACGCCGGAAAAGATCCACCGCCTGGCGGTGGACCCTCGCTACGGCGTGCTGCCGCATCAGGCACTCGGCCTGGCCCTGAAGCTGTACCGGGATGTGACGCAGGCCCGAGCGGCCGCGGACATCATGCAACGACTGTACGCGGCGTTCTACGCCGTGGGCGCCTCGCTCGCCGAGATCAACCCGCTGGCGACGACTCGGGACGGCGCGCTCGCCGCCCTCGACGCCAAGATCGTGATCGACGACAACGAGCTGCAGCGCCACCCTGAGCTGGCGGCGCTGCGCGACACGAGCGCGGAGGCGCCCTCCGAAGTCGCGGCGCGCGAGGCGGGGCTCACGTTCATCAAGCTCGCGGGCTCGGTGGGGTGTTGCGTCAACGGGGCCGGCCTCGCCATGGCCACGATGGATCTCGTCAAGTACTACGGCGGCGAGCCGGCGAACTTTCTCGACATCGGCGGCAGCTCCGACCCGCAGAAGGTGGTCAGCGCGCTCCGGATCATCACGGCGGACCCGAGCGTCCGCGCCATTCTCTTCAATATCTTCGGCGGCATCACCCGCGGCGACGACGTGGCGAACGGCATCGTGGAAGCCACGGCGCAGCTCCCGCTCAAGGTGCCGCTCGTGATCCGTCTCACCGGCACGAACGAGGAGCTCGCCATCGCGATCCTCACCAAGGCCGGCTTCTCCGCCCTCACCGACATGGACGAGGCCGTCAAACAGGCGGTGACCAAGGCGAGGGCGGCGTGAGCATCTTCGTCGACCAGCAGACGCGCCTCGTGGTGCAGGGCATCACCGGTCGGGACGGCTCGTTCCACACGCGGCAGATGATCGGGTACGGCACCAAGGTGGTCGCCGGGGTCACGCCCGGAAAAGGCGGCCAGGTGTTCGACGGCGTCGTGCCCGTGTTCGACACCATGGCCGACGCGGTGGCGGAAACGCGGGCCAACACGTCGATCATCTACGTGCCGGCCGTCGTCGCCGTGTCCGCCATCTTCGAGGCGGCCGATGCCGGGGTCGCGCTGATCGTGTGCATCACCGAGGGGATTCCGGTGCTGGACATGACGCGCGTGCTGCCCTACCTGCACGAGCGCGGCGCCCGCCTCATCGGCCCGAACTGCCCCGGACTCATCTCCCCGCCGCGCACCAAAGTCGGCATCATCCCGGGCAATATCTGCCGCCCGGGTCGCATCGGCGTCGTGTCGCGCAGCGGGACGCTCACCTATGAGATCGTGCATCAGCTCTCGGGAGCCGGCTACGGGCAGTCGACGTGCGTGGGCATCGGTGGCGACCCGTTGATCGGGACCAACTTCATCCACTGCCTATCGGCGTTCCAGGCGGACCCCGACACCGATGCGGTGGTCATGATCGGAGAGATCGGGGGCACCGACGAGCAGCAGGCGGCCGATTTCGTCCAGCAGGCGATGTCCAAACCGGTGATCGGGTTCATCGCCGGGCAGACCGCGCCCCCGGGCCGTCGCATGGGACACGCCGGGGCGATCATTGCCGGATCGAGCGGGACGGCCGCCGAAAAGATGGCGGCGTTCGCCCGGGCGGGCATCGCCGTGATGAAGCGCCCGGCGGATGTCGTCGCCCTGCTGAAAGAACGCCTGTGAAGCTGCGCGACGTCCTGAAGGCGGAGCACATCATCGTCCCGCTCAGCGCCGGCACGGTCAAGGAGGCCACCGAGCGGCTGGCCGAGCGCCTGGTGGCGAGCGGCGCGGTGGCCGACCCCCAGCGCCTCAACGCCGTGGTTCGCCACACCTGGCCCGAGGACATGGTGAGCGTGGGCGAGCACGCCTTCCTGCCCCACTTTCGCACGGAGGCGGTGCGGGGCCTCGTGACCGCGCTGGGCATCTCTCCCACCCCGATTCGGTGGGAGAAGGATCCCCACCGCGCCGCCAGGGTCGTGATTTTCATCGTCGCGCCGTTGCGCGACGCGGCGCTCTACCTGCAGGTGGTCGGCGCCTTCGCCCGCACCCTCTCAAGCCCGGACAACGTGTTGGCGCTGCTTGCGGCGCGCACGTCCGAGCAGGTGCTGGCGCTCCAGGCCCTCGATGCCGTCGAGCTGCCGAGCCAGCTCACGGTGCGGGACGTGATGACGCCGCACGCCATCACCGTCGGCCCGGACCGGACCCTGGGTGAGGTGGCCCGCCTCATGGTGGAGCACGACATCCGCGCCATGCCGGTGGTGGACGAGGGCGGCGCGCTCATCGGCATGGTGACGCATCGCGAGCTGTTGCGCTACTTGATCCCCGATTTCGTGCAACGCTCCAAGAGCGGTGAGTTCCGGGCGCCCACACGCTCGCAGCTACAGCGCGGCTCGGCGGACCCGCGCCTCATTCCCGTCCGGGAAGCCATGGGGCGCTCGGTGCTGTGCCTGGCGGAGGACCAGACCCTGGCGGACGTCGCCAACCTGATGAGCTCGAAGGACGTCGACCGCTTCCCCGTGGTGCGCGAGGGCGTGGTGGTCGGCTTCCTCACGCGCGCCGACCTGATCCGCCGCCTCATTACTCCCTAGTCCCGAGCCCCGAATCCCTGGTCCCCAGCATGCTCACACTCGCCATCGTTAAGCCCGACGCGGTTCGCGCGGGGCACATCGGAAAGATCCTCGCTCTGCTCGAAAACGCGGGATTCGTGATGCGCGCAGCGCGCCTCGTGAAGCTCAGCGCCACCCAGGCGGAGGGCTTCTATGAGGTGCATCGGGAACGCCCCTTCTACCACTCGCTCGTGACGTTCATGACGTCCGGACCGGCGCTGGCCCTGGCGCTCGAGCGCGACGACGCCGTCGCCCGGCTGCGCGAGGTCATCGGCGCGACCGACCCCGCCGAAGCCAAGCCCGGCACCGTGCGCAGGCTGTTCGCCGAATCCAAGGAGCGGAACGCCATTCACGCTTCGGACTCCCCCGAGAACGCCGCTCGGGAGGTGGCCTTTTTCTTTGCCGAGGGGGAGTTGCGGGAGCTTGGGGGAGACCGGCGCTAGTTCGCTTGACGCAAGTCCCACAACGGTTTAGCTTCGGTTGCCCATGTTACTGGTCGACCTGCGGGAGCTCGCCCGTGGCCCGGTGGACACGCAGGCCCAACTCGCAGGGAATGACCCCCTGTTTGAGGGGCTGGACGGGGCCCTCGCCGAGCCGGTGCGCGTGGCAGGCCGCTTGCAGGCGGCCGGTGAAGGGCGCTTCTACTGGCGAGCCTCGCTCCGCACCGGGATGGCCGGGCAATGCAGGCGCTGCCTTGCCGCCGTGACCGTCCCGGTGGTTGCGGACGTCGATGCCCTGTTTTCCCAGGATCCCGACGCCTTGGAGGACCCGAGTTCCTACCCCCTGGCGCGTGACGCGACGGCGATCGATCTCCGCGTCGCGCTGCGAGAGGAGCTGCTGTTGGCCCTGCCTCAGTGGGTAGTGTGCCGAGACGACTGCCGCGGGCTGTGCCCGCGCTGCGGCACGGACTTGAACGCAGGCCCCTGCGGCTGCCCGCCGGTGGTGGACCGACGCTGGAGTGGACTGACCGCCTTGAAGCACAAGCTCCGCGACTGAAAGAGGACGCATCATGGCCGTACCCAAGCGAAGGACGTCGAAGCGGAAGAAGCGCGCCCGCCGCACGCATTACAAGGCGGCACCCATCGCGTTGCAACCCTGCCCGCGCTGCGGCGATTTGAAGCGCCCGCATCGGGTGTGTCCCACCTGCGGCTATTACCGCGACGAGCAGCGGATAGCGGTAGAGGACGCCTAACGGTGATTCGCGTCGCGCTGGATGCCATGGGCGGGGACAACGCGCCGCGCGTGGAAGTCGAGGGCGCGGTGCAGGCGCTGCGCGAGTTTCCTCCCACCTTCCGGATCCAGCTCGTGGGGCGGACCCGCGACATCGAGGCCGCGCTCAAGCCGCAGGGCGCCGTCGACCGCGACCGCCTCGAGATCGTCGAAGCGCCCGAGGTGGTGGGCATGGGCGAGAAGCCGCTGGCGGCCGTCAAGAGCAAGCCCCGCTCGTCCGTCGCCGTCGGGATCGGCCTCCAGAAGCAGGGCGCGAGCGATGCGTTCATCTCGGCCGGCAACACCGGGGCCGTGATGGCGGCCGCGACCCTGATGCTGCGTGTGCACGAGGGCGTGCAGCGCGCCGCGATCGGCGCGCTGTTCCCCACCGCCGTGCATCCCGTGCTGGTGCTCGATGGCGGCGCCAACGTGGACTGCGACGCGCGCGAGCTGGTGGGCTTCGCGCATCTCGGGTCGGTGTACGTGCGCGACGTGCTGGATCGGCCGCAGCCCGGCGTCGGCCTGCTCAACGTGGGCGAGGAAGACGAGAAGGGCAACGCCGTCGTGAAGGAAGCGCACCAGCTCCTCAAGCAGGCGGCGGGCATTCACTACGTCGGGAACGTCGAGGGCCGGGACATCCTGGCGGGTCAGTGCCAGCAGGGCCGGATCGACGTGGTCGTGTGCGACGGCTTCGTGGGGAACGTGGTCCTCAAGTTCTACGAATCAGCGGGCCGCATGTTCATGGGGATGTTGCAGCAGGCGTTCCCCGACGTGCTGGAACGACCCGAAGCGAAGCAGCTGTTCAAGTTCCTGGACTACTCGGAGCAGGGCGGCGCGCCCCTGCTCGGGGTGAGGGGGGTGGTGATCATCGGTCACGGTGCTTCCCCCGCGCGCGCCATCAAGAATGCCGTGCGCGTCGCGGTCCAGATGGTGACGAGCCACCTCGATCAGGACATCGGGGCGGAGCTCGCCGAGGGGGGCGCGTCCCGATGAAGCGCCCGTTCGCCGAGCTTGTGGCCACCGGCCACTACACCCCCAAGCGGGTGATGACGAACGACGAGTTCTCGACCCGGCTCGACACGTCGGACCAGTGGATCCGCGAGCGCACCGGGATCCGGGAGCGGCGGGTGGCCGGGGCGGACGAATCGAACGCCTGCATGGCGAAGGCGGCGGCGGAGCAGGTGCTCGAGCAGACCGGGCTCACGCCGCTCGATCTCGACGCCGTGGTCGTGGCGACCTGCTCCCCCGACCGGCTGCTGCCGTCCCAGGCGTGCGATCTCCAGGCGCTGCTCGGGGCCAAGCACGCGGCGGCGTTCGACGTGGGCGCCGCCTGCACCGGCTTCCTGTACGCGCTCAACGTGGCCGAGGGACTGGTGGCGAGCGAGCAAGCGCGGCACGTGCTGGTGGTCGCATCCGAAAAGCTCACGTCCATCATGGACTGGAGCGACCGCACCACGGCGGTGCTGTTCGGCGACGGCGCCGGGGCGACCCTGGTGCGCCCCAGCGCCACCGGTCGGGGCATTCTGTCGAGCTACATGAAATCGGACGGCACGTTGGCCGAGCTGCTGTACCGCCCGGGCGGCGGCGCCGCCCACCCGCCCGATCAGGCGCTGCTGACCGACCACTCGTACTACATCAAGATGGCGGGGCGCGAGGTTTTCAAGGCGGCGGTGCTCTCGATGGCGGACGCGTGCGACAAGGCGCTCGAGCGTGCCGGTCTCACGAGCGACGACATCGATCTCCTCATTCCACACCAGGCGAACATCCGGATCATCGAAGCCACGGCCAAGCACGCCGGGCTCCCCATGGACAAGGTCTACGTGAACGTGGACCGCTACGGCAACACCTCTGCGGCGTCGGTCGCGATCGCGCTCGACGAGGCGGTGCGCGGCGGTCGCCTCAAACCGGGCATGAAGGTGATGTTCTGCGCGTTCGGCGCGGGCTTCACCTGGGCGAGCCTGGTGGTGCAGTGGTAGCCGCGACTCACACGATCTGGCTGTGCCCCGGGCAGGGCGCCCAAAAAGTCGGGATGGCCAAAGACCTCGCCGCGCGCTTCCCCGCGGCGCGCGACGCCCTGGGCGCGATCGATGAAGCCCTCGGCATCTCCCTCAGCCGGCTGATGTTCGAAGGGCCGGAGGACGAGCTGACGGCCACCCACAACGCGCAGCCCGCGATCCTGGCCCACACGCTCGCCGTCTTCGCCGTGCTCGGCGCCGCGGCCGGCCGCGCCGTCGCCGCGGCCGGACACTCGCTGGGCGAGTACTCGGCGTACGTGACCGCCGGCGCGCTCCCGGCGCCGGCCGCCGCCGCGCTCGTGCGGCGCCGCGGCGAGCTGATGCACCAGGCCGGCGCCGCGCGCCCCGGGACCATGGCCGCCGTGCTCGGGCTCGCCACCGCGGAGGTCGAGGCCGCGTGCCGCGAGGCCTCGACGGGCGACGCGGTCGCCGTCCCGGCCAACCTGAACGCCCCCGACCAGACCGTGATCTCGGGCGACCCCGACGCTGTCACCCGGGCCGGCGACGCCTGCAAGCGGCGGGGCGCCAAGCGGGTGATCCCGCTCAAGGTGAGCGGCGCATTTCACTCCTCGCTCATGGCCCCCGCGGCCAATCAGCTGCGCGTGGCGCTCGAGCATGCGCCGTTCCGCGATCCGGCGTTCCCGGTGGTCGCGAATGCGACCGCCGAGCCCGTGCGCGAGGCAGCGCGCGCGCGCCGTCTGCTCGCCGACCAGCTGACCGCTCCGGTCCGCTGGGTGGACTGCATGCGGCGCGCGGCCGAGCTCGCGGTCGAGGGGGAGGGGGAAGGGGAGGGAGAAGGCAGCCGGTTCATCGAGATCGGACCCGGGAACGTGCTCGCCGGCCTGCTGCGGCGCAGCGTGACGGGGGCGAGTGTCACGTCTCTGGGAACCGCCGATGAAGTGACCCGCTTCCTAGAGGCGGCCTGATGAAACGCGGAACGCGGAAGCCGGAACGCGGAACATCAATGGGAGGTCGCTCGCGATACGACACTCGTCTTGTTGTTCCGCGTTCCGCGTTCCGCGTTCCGACTTTCGATGCGTTCCGCGTTCCGAGCGGATGAAGATCGATCTGGCCGGGAAGGTCGCGTTGGTGACGGGCGGCACCCGCGGCATCGGCCACGCGATCGCGCAGGCCTTGGCGCGCGCCGGCGCCCGCGTGGCCGTGTTGGCGCGCGACGGCGGCCGGGCGCAGCAGACGGCCCAGAAGCTGGGCGACGGCACCGGCCGCGGCTACGCCTGCGACGTCGCCGACGCCCGGCAGGTGGAGACGGTGGTCGCCGCCGTGGAGCAGGACTTCGGGCGGGTCGACGTGCTCGTGAACAACGCGGGCACGACCCGCGACAACCTGCTGTTCCG
>Ga0209471_1000783_pt1 | contig 20018 bp, 12 predicted proteins | sample GraSoiAngelo_128_FD_185885 | JGI IMG/M metagenome (GOLD analysis project Ga0209471, IMG submission 185885) | Grasslands soil microbial communities from the Angelo Coastal Reserve, California, USA - 14_0927_12_20cm (SPAdes) (version 2) | ecosystem: Environmental > Terrestrial > Soil > Grasslands ...
GTGCCGACGAGCTATTCCCGCGCCCAGGGCGACATCCACGTGTACGGCAACCCGCACATCTGGACCAGCCCGCTCAATGCAGTCCAGATCGCCCGCAACATCCTGACCGGCCTGAAGCGGGTCTCGCCCCAGAACGACGATTATTTCACGCAGCGGGAGAGGGACTTCGAGGAGCGCATCTACCAGGCGTTGTTCGGCGACGAGCTCGTGAAGCTCCTGAGCGGCCCGACGCTCGCCGACCTGGACCGGCAGGGCAAGTTGTTCGACTTCTTGAAGACGAAGCAGTACCAGGGTGCACCGCTACTCAACCGGCTGGGCGGGTGGCTCAAGGAGGCGATGCCGTTTCGCGGAAAGCCGGTCGCCTGCTATCACAAGGAGTGGGACTACTTCTCCCGAGAGTACGACCTCCCGTGCGTGGATTACATCGAGCCGAAGCCCGGAATCCCACCCACTCCCGGGCACGTGCTGGAGGTGATCAACGAAATGCGGACGCAACACATTCAAGTCCTCCTCTCCACGAACTACTACGACCGCAACCAGGTCATGGAAGTGGCGCAGAAGACGGGCGCGAAGGCCGCGATTGTGCCGTCCAACACCGGCGGCCAGGCGGGGATCAATACCTACTCCGACCTCATGAATCTGTGGATTTCGGAGCTGGCACGCGCGTTCGGCACGGGCACCGCCACGGCCAACTGACTGACAACGGGGAGGCGAGATGAGTGGTCTCCAGCTGATGATTCCGCCGTTCGTGGCCTGCATGGTGCTGGTCGCGATGTTGTCCTACCTGGGGCTCCATGTGATCGCTCGAGAGGTGATCTTCGTCGACCTCTCCCTGGCGCAGATGGCGGCCCTGGGCGGACTCTCGGCGTTGCTGATCCACGTAGAGGCCGATTCGACGTGGGCGTACGTCTTTGCCCTGTTCGCGACGGCGGTCGGAGCCCTGCTGTTCGCCCTGACGCGCTCGTCGCCCCGCGAGGAGCGGCGCGTGCCGCAAGAAGCGTTCATCGGCATCGTGTATGTGGTCGCCTCCGCGGCCGCCGTGCTGGTCGCGAACAAGGTGCCCGGGGGCGGCGAAGCGATCGAGAAGACCCTTACGGGCAGCATCCTCTGGGTGACGTTCAAGCCGACGATCGTGAAGCTCGCGGTCGCCTACGCCGCGCTCGGCGTGTTTCATTACTTCCTACGCCATCGGTTTCTCACCATCTCCTTTCACCCGGAAGAAGCCGAGCGCCTGGGCTGGAAGATCAAATGGTGGGATTTCCTGTTCTATCTGTCCTTCGGCGTCGTGATTACGCTCGCCGTGCCCGTCGCCGGCGTGCTGATGGTCTTCAGCTTCCTGGTCGTCCCGGCTGTGATCGCGTTCCTCTTTACCCGCGACATGCGGCGCCTGACCTACATCTCGTGGGGATCGGGCGCGCTCGCGTCGATCCTGGGCCTGTGGCTGTCGCTCGCGGGTGACCTCCCCACCGGCCCGTTGATCGTGTGCATGTACGGGATCGTGCTGCTCGGGGCCGTTGTGGTGCGGAAGCTGGTGCGCACACCCGCGTGACCCGCGTGGCCCGGCGCCCCCTCGGGGCGCGCGCCCTCTGGCTGCTCGGCACCCTGCTCCAGCTGCTGCTGCCGGGGGCCGCCGCGTGGGCCGACGCCCGTCTCGACGCCGCAAGCGCCCATGCCACCGCACACATCGAGTCCCACACCAGCAGGAGCTGCGCGCGCATCCACGCTCCGGATTGCGCGCTGTGCCACTTCCTCACGGCCCCCGCCCTCAGGGGCAGGGCCATGCTGCTCCGTCTCGATGTCGCCGCCGGCCAGGCGCCGCATCCCGTCGACCGGGCGGGTACGGCGCACGCGCTCGCTCGACCGCACCCCAACCCCCGAGCTCCTCCCGCGCTCTCCTAGCGACGCCGCGATCCGCGCGCGTCGCCCGCACGTGAACTGATCCGCTCGTCGTCCCGTCATTGGGGTTGGCGCCGGATCAAGACCACTCACTCACGTCTACGGAGAGCGCATGAACTCGAAGGTCCTATATCCGACGCTGGTGGCGGCGTGGCTCGTCGCCGCCGGATTCACGACTGCTCCGCCGGCCGACGGCGACATCGGCGGATCAGTCGCCGACAGCGCGACGGGCACGCCGTTGCCCGGCGGCGAGGTGCGCATCCTGCGCGGCGGCAACACCATCGCCGCCACCACCACCGATGCCTTCGGCCGCTACGTGATCCACAACGTGCCCACGGGATCGTACAGTGTCGAGGTCCGCTACCTGGGCTACCGCTCGGACACGCAGAGCGTCTCCATCGGGGTGGCGGACGCCCTCGCTCGCGCCGACTTCCACCTGGTCTCCCTCCCGATCAATCTGTCGGCGGTGGAGGTGACCTCCGCCGTGCCGCTCGCCGTCGACACGCGGACCGGCAATCAGATCTTCAAGCAGAACGACTACCACGGTGCGCCCACCAGCACGACGTCCCAGATCCTGCAGCAGTCGATCGTGGGTGCCGCCCGTGCGCCCACGGGCGAGGTCCACATCCGAGGTCAGCACGCCGAGTATACGTACTACGTGGACGGCGTCCCCGTCCCCGCGGGGATCTCGGGCAGCTTGAACGAGCTGTTCGACCCGCAAGTCGTGAACCAGATCGACTTTCAGACCGGCGGGTGGGACGCCGAGTACGGCAACAAGAACGCCGCCGTGGTCAATGTCACCACGCGCATTCCCTCTGGCGGGTTCCATCTCGATGCCTCCGGCTACGGTGGATCGTTCTCGGCGAACGGACAAGCCTTGAACGTGAGCACCAATGCCGGCAAGGTCGGCCTGTTCTTCTCCGGCGCCCGCCAGGGAACGGACATGCGGCGGGAGCCGGTCGCATTCGACTCGCTGCACAACACCACTGAGAACTTTCACAACGACGGGACCGACCTGTTCGGGTTCGGGAAGATCCAGTACATCCCGTCCGACCGCGACGTCGTGAACCTCGACGTCAACCGGAGCCGCACGCGCTTCGCTGTCCCGTTCGACTCGGTCGAGGGCATCATCGACGACCATCAGCAGGATGTGAACGGGTTCGTGAACCTCGGCTGGCGCCACCGATTCGCCGAGAGCGCGTCCGGAAGCGGGCGCTCAGCCGAGCTGTTCACGGGCGCGTTCTTCCGCGACGGGAGTCTGAACTACACACCGGGTCTCACCGACGATCCGACGTTCGTATTCGCCCCCGACACGACCCACTACATCCTCAGCGAGGACCGCAATTTCCACACGGCCGGGCTCAAGCTCGATTACACCCTGGCGCCGCATCACGGGCTCGAGGTCAAGACCGGCGTGCTGGCCTCGTTGACCAGGGGACACGAAGACTTCGCGTCGGTCACCTCCACGGGCAGCCCCGGGCCTGCGTCGAACTCGGGACTCAGGGGCAGTGACGTCGGCCTATACGCGCAGACCGCCATCGCGCCCTCGGACAAATGGGAGCTGCGGACCGGCGTGCGGTTCGACAACCACAACGCCCCGTTTGCCGGCAACCAGCATCAGGTGAGCCCCCGGGTGAAGCTCAGCTTCTTTCCGGACCCGGCCAACACGTTTTGGGTCTACTACGGCCGGCTGTTCCTCCCCACCAACGTCGAGGACCTGCGTGCCATCACGAGCGACGCCCAGGGCGGCGTCGTAGCCGCTCCCACCCTGCCCGAGCGCGACGACTTCTACGAGGTCGGGTACGTTCATCGCTTCCCGCTCGGCGTCGTGACCAAGCTGTCCGCGTATCACAAGCGCAGCTCGCCGGGGATCGACGACAACACCGTTCCCGGCTCGTCGATCGTGACGTCGGTGAACATCGATCAGGTGCGGATCACCGGGATCGAGGGCGTAGTCGAGATCCGGCCGAAGGGGCCGGTGTCGGCGTACGTGAACCTCGCCTTGAACCATGCGTATGGGTACGGAGCGATCACTGGTGGATTCTTCCCCGTCGTGCCGCCGTCGGGAACGTTCGATCTCGACCACGACCAGCGTCTGTCGGGGGTCGCGAGCGTCGTGTATGCGGCCCGCGGCCTCTACCTCTCCGCGACCGGTACCTATGGAAGTGGACTCACGAACGGCGCGGACCCCGACGCGACGTACGGGACCGGCCTCTTGGACTTCAACAAGTCGATCAAAGTGCCATCCAGTTTCATTCTGAACGCGAGCGCCGGGTACGCGTTCGCGGTGGGCGGAGCGGTCCTTCGGCCCCAGATCTACGTCGAAAACGTCTTCGACAAACAGTACCTGCTGAAGGGCGCGTTCTTCAGCGGTGCGTCATTCGGCCGGCCACGCAGCGTACAGCTGCGCATGAACATCGGAGCGTGAGGGATCATCACGGGATGCCAGCGCGGAGGTCGAGATGACGTATGCCGGCGGGACCGCCGCTCTCTCAGCTCTGGACGTGCCACGGCTCAGTGTCATCCGGATGCGCTTGAAGCGGGAGCGCCGCCATCCGCTTGACACGGGCCGTCGGCGCGGATAGCATAAGTCCTTCACAAAAAAGGACTTGTGTCCTCGATGTCGATCCGCCGCCAGGAGGCCCTCGACTACCACGCGCAGGGCCGCCCTGGGAAAATTCAGGTCTCGCCCACCAAGCCCTTCAAGAACCAGCGCGACCTGTCCCTCGCCTACACCCCCGGGGTGGCGGAGCCGTGCCGGGAGATCGCCGCCCGGCCGGAGGAGGCCTACACCTACACGGCCAAGGGGAACCTCGTGGCCGTGGTGACTAACGGGACCGCGGTGCTCGGCCTCGGCAATATCGGCCCGCTCGCGGGCAAGCCGGTGATGGAGGGCAAGGGGATCCTCTTCAAGGCGTTCGCCGATATCGACGTGTTCGATCTGGAGGTGGGCTCGGAAGACCCCGAGGACATGATCCGATTCTGTCGACTGCTCGAGCCGACCGTGGGTGGGATCAACCTCGAAGACATCCGCTCCCCCGATTGCTTCCACATCGAAAAGACGCTGCGCGACACCCTCTCCATACCAGTCTTTCACGACGACCAGCACGGCACGGCGATCATCACGGGCGCGGCGCTGCTCAACGCCTTGGAGCTGGTGAAGAAGGACATCGGGAGCGTTCGGGTCGTGTTCGCGGGCGCCGGCGCCGCCGCGATCGCCACGGCGGAGCATTACGTTCGTCTCGGCGTGCCGCGCGAGCACATCACGCTGTGCGACGAGCAGGGCGTGGTACACGCCGACCGGAGCGACCTGGACGAGTACCGGCGCCGGTTTGCCGTCCGAGGGAAAGCGCGCACCCTCGCCGAGGCCTTGCAGGACGCGGACGTGTTCGTCGGGCTGTCGGTGGGCGGGATCGTCAGCGGCGACATGCTCAAGGGCATGGCCAAACGGCCGATCGTGTTCGCGCTCGCCAATCCCAATCCCGAGATCACGCCGGAAGAGGCCCGCCAGGCGCGCAGCGACGCGATCATCGCGACCGGACGGTCGGACTACCCCAATCAGGTGAACAACGTCCTGGGCTTCCCGTTCATTTTTCGGGGGGCCCTCGACGTGCGCGCCAAGAAGATCAACGACGAGATGGAGATGGCGGCCACGCGGGCGCTCGCCGCGCTCGCAAAAGAAGAAGTCCCCGATTCGGTGATGCGCGCGTACGGGCTCGAGCGCCTCCGCTTCGGTCCCGACTACCTCATCCCCAAGCCGTTCGACCCACGCGTGCTGCTGTGGGTCGCGCCGGCCGTGGCGTGGGCGGCGGTCGGCTCGGGGGTCGCGGGGCGCGTGATCGACGTGGACGAGTACCGCGCGGAGCTGGACGCCCGGCTGGGGCGGGCGCGGGAGGTGATGCGCGGTTTGTCGAGCCGCGCCCAGACGGTGGCGCAGCGCATCGTTTTCCCCGAAGGCGAGGATCCCCGCATCCTCAAGGCCGCGCGCATCCTCGCGGACGATGGTGTGGCGGAGCCGATCCTGCTGGGCGACCCGGATGCGATCCGCCGCGAAGCGGACGACGCGGGAGTGACGCTCGAGGAGATCACGCTGGCGAACCCACGGGCGAGTGTTCACCTCGAGACGTTCGCCCAGGAGCTGTGGGAGCGCCGGCGCCGCAAAGGCATCACGCTGCGCGAGGCCCGCAACCGGGTCGTCGACCCGCTGTACCACGGGCTCCTGATGCTCCGCGCCGGACAGACCGACGCGGTGGTGGTCGGGGTCGACATGTACTATCCCGACGCGATGCGCCCGGCGCTCGAGGTGATCGGCGCTGAACCCGGGCGCCGGCACGTGAGCGGCATCTACATGCTCGTGCTCCCGCAACAGACGTTCTTCTTCGCCGACTGCGCCGTCAACATCGATCCGGACGCGGAGACCCTCGCGGAGATCGCGTCCGCGACGGCCGAGTTCGTCGGGCGGCTGGGGATCGAGCCTCGCGTGGCCCTGCTCTCGTTCTCGAATTTCGGCTCGGTGCGTCATCCGGCGGCCGAGAAGGTGCAGCGGGCAGTGGCGCTGCTGCACGAGCGCGAGCCGGCACTGCAGGCGGACGGCGAGATGCAGGCCGATACCGCCGTGGTCGAGCGGATCCTGACCAGGACCTATCCCTTCTCCAGGCTGCGCGGAGCGGCCAACGTGCTGATTTTCCCGAATCTGGACGCCGCAAATATCAGCTACAAGCTGCTCAGCCGGGTCGGCGGCGCGGAGGCTATCGGTCCCATCCTGGTGGGGATGGCACAGCCTGTGCATGTGCTGCAGCGGGGCTCCGACGTAAACGATATCGTGAACATGGCCGTAATTGCGGCTGTAGACGCGCAGGAGCACGGGCGGCGTTCCCGCGCCTGAACTCTTCGATCGGAACCGAACGCATGACCGCGCATGCCAGCCGCCCCGCCGAACGCAAACGGGCCTCCGCGCTTGAGGCCGCGGGCCTCACGCCCCAGCGCGCCGTCTATTGGAACCTCGGGCCACCCGAGCTCTACGAGCATGCGGTGCGTCGCGCCGAGGGCGTGATCGCCGAGGGTGGGGCGTTCGCCGCCGTAACCGCCCCGCATACCGGGCGCAGCCCGAACGACAAGTTCATCGTGCGCGAGCCCGCCTCGGCGGACGAAATGTGGTGGAACCGGGGCAACCAGCCGCTCGAGGCCGATGCGTTCGAGCGACTCAAGGCTTCGCTGCTGGCGCACCTCGCGGAGCAGGAGCTGTTCGTGCGCGACCTGTTCGCCGGCGCCGACGCGGAGCACCGCTTCGGCCTCCGGTTCGTCACGCCGAACGCCTGGCACGCCCTGTTCGTCTACAACATGTTCCTGCGCCCCAGCGCCGCCGACCTCGCCGCCTTCGTCCCGGCTTGGACCGTGCTCCACGCTCCTGAATTCCACGCCGATCCCGCAATCCACGGGACCAAGTCGGGCACGTTCGTGGTCATCCATTTTAGCCAGCGGACGATTCTGATCGGCGGCACGCGCTACGCGGGGGAGATGAAGAAGTCGGTGTTTACCATCCTCAACTACCTGCTGCCCAAGCGTGGCGTGCTCTCGATGCACTGCTCCGCCAACCTCGGCCGGGCAGGCGACGTCGCGTTGTTCTTCGGCCTGTCGGGCACGGGGAAGACGACCCTCTCCGCCGACCCGGAACGAGCCCTCATCGGGGATGACGAGCACGGCTGGTCCGACCGGGGGATCTTCAACTTCGAGGGCGGGTGCTACGCCAAGGTCATCCGGCTGTCGCGCGAGGGCGAGCCCGAGATTTTCGCGACCACCCACATGTTCGGTACCGTGCTCGAAAACGTGGTGGTCGACCCCGACACCCGCGCCATCGATCTCGACTCAGACCGGATCACCGAGAACACGCGCGCCTCGTATCCCATCCATTATATCCCGAACCACGTCCCGGGCGGGGCGGGCGGGCACCCCTCGCACATCCTGTTTCTCACCTGCGACGCGTACGGGATCATGCCGCCCATCGCTCGCCTCTCGCCGGCGCAAGCGATGTACCACTTCCTGTCGGGGTACACCGCGAAGGTCGCCGGCACGGAGCGCGGAGTGACCGAGCCCAAAGCGACGTTCTCCACCTGCTTCGGCGCCCCGTTCCTGCCGCTTCAACCCAACGTCTACGCGTCGCTCCTGGGCGAGAAGATCGCCACCCACGGCGTGCAGTGCTGGCTCGTGAACACGGGGTGGACCGGCGGACCCTACAGCGTGGGCCAGCGGATCCGGCTCGGTCTCACGCGCGCCATGGTGCGCGCCGCGCTCGTCGGGAAGCTCGACCGCATCCCCACCACGCCCGACCCCGTGTTTGGAGTCGAAGTCCCGTTACAGGTCCCAGGCGTGCCGGACGACCTGCTCTTGCCACGCGGCACCTGGAGCGACCCGGCGGCCTACGATGCACAGGCCCACCGGCTCGCACAGATGTTCCGGGACAACTTCGCCCAGTTCCAGGACCAGGTGCACGCCGCGGTCGGGGACGCGGGGCCACGGGGATAGGATTGCCGCCGAGGCAGCCATCGTGACCCGGTTCGAGGTCGTCCGCGACCCGCTCTGGGACAACATCCGGCTCGATCCCGAAGCGCTGGCCGTGGTCGACACCCCCGCCGTCCAGCGGCTGCGTTACATCCGCCAGCTGGGGCACGCCTTCCTCGTCTATCCCGGCGCCACGCATAGCCGCTTCGAGCACGCGCTCGGCGCGTACCACCTCGCGCGCCGCGCGCTGTCGCAGCTCGAAGCCGCGGGCGACTTCCGGCTCGATCCCGCGGACCGCGTGCGCCTGAAGCTGGCCGCGCTGTTGCACGACATCGGGCACTATCCCTTCTCCCATTCGCTCGAGGAAGCCGGCCTGCCGCACCACGAGCAGCTGGCGGCGCGCCACCTGGCGGACGGCGAGCTGGCACGGCGGCTGGTGGAGCTGGGGATCCCGGCCGAGCGGTTGCTGCCCCTGATCCAGTGCCGGGCCCGCGAGCCCCTCGCCGGTCTGGTGTCGGGCTCGCTCGACGTGGACAAGCTCGATTATCTGTCCCGCGACGCCTGGATGTGCGGCGTGCCCTACGGCGTGATCGACGTGGACCGGCTGCTCACGTCGCTGACCCTGGCCCCGGGTGGGGACGGGCATCCCACGCTGGCGCTGCATGAGAAGGGCCTCGCGGCGCTCGAGTCGCTGCTGTTCGCCAAGTATCAGATGTATCGCAACGTGTACTGGCACCACGCGGTGCGGAGCGCCACCTCGATGTTCAAGCGTCTCGTGCGCCGCGCCATCGCCGGCGGTCGAGTGCGGCCGGACGCCGTCGCGGTCGCCACCGACGACGGGCTGATCCACGAGCTGTTGCAACAGGACGTGACCGGCCTCGCCCGCAGTCTCCGCGAGCGCCGTCTCGCGAAGCGGGTGCTCGACCTCCCGGCCACCGAGCTGCCCGCCGACACGCCCTCGTGGCCGTCCGACGACCCCGACCTGCTCGAGCGAGTGGAAGACCGGCTCGCCCGGGACCTGAGGCTCGCGCCGGGGGAGCTGTTTCTGGACTTCCCGGCCAAGACCGCGATGTTGTCGCTCGATCTGCCGCTCGTCAAGCGCGACGGCACGGTGACTCAGCTCGGAGGCGGGGAAGCGGCGGCCCATCTTGGCCTTCCGCGAGTCGCGCCCGAGCTGTACCGCTCGGCGCGGCGGCTGCGCGTGTTCGTGATGGCAGCCGCGCAAGTCCCGGAGCGGGCGATGGTGGAGCTCGTGATGCTGCCGCGAGAGGAAGTGGTGAACCTGCTCGAGAAAGAGCGCTCGCTGATCCGCGGCTGAAGCAGAGAGCCGCGTTTACCGCGGTCGCACGCCCGGCTGCGTGATCTGGGTGGCGTCGCCCACCGTCGCATCCACCGAATCGATCCGGATGATGATGGCCGTGATGTTGTCGAGCCCGCCGTGACGGTTTGCCTCGGTGATCAGATCGTCCACCTGCTCCTGCGGCATCCGATCTGCCTCCAGGAGCTCCGCCAGCTGAGGGTCTTCGAGCATCCCCGTCAGGCCGTCCGAGGCGAGCAGGAACCGGTCCCGCGGCTTCACGGTGCCGAGGTAAACGTCCGGCATAACATCGCTGTTCGCGCCCACACAACGGGTGATCACGTTCGAGTACGGGTGGGAGCGCGCCTGCTCCGGGGTGAGATACCCCGCGTCGACCTGCTCCTGGACGTACGAGTGATCTTTGGTGAGCTGTAACAGCTTTTGATCGCGATACAAGTAGGCGCGGCTGTCCCCCACCTGGCCGATCAGGAACCGCGTTTCGTACAGCACGAGGGCGGTGACGGTGGTTCCCATACCGCGCTTGTCGTGCTCCGTGAGCGTACGCTGGAAGATCGCCCCGTTCGCAGCGCGGATCGACGTACGCATCCGGTCCGCCACCTGGTCGTCCGAGAGACTCTTCAAGGACCCGAGCTCGCGCGCGACGAAGCGGACGGCCATCTCGCTCGCCACTTCACCGGCGGCGTGCCCGCCCATGCCGTCCGCGACCACAAAGATCCCACGGTCGGGGACCATGAGAAAGTTGTCCTCATTCCCCGAGCGGATAATGCCGACATCGGTGCGACCGGCGCAGGTGATATGCACGGGGCGTCGCTACGCCAGCAGTCGGTGGAGGAGGGCGACGATCGCTCCACCAACCACGACCAGCGCCGCCGCACTTCCGCCGCAGCCCTTGCCCTTCTTGGGTGGTGGCTGCTGGGCGGCCGGCCGCTTGGGCCTCGGGCCTGGCCGTGAAGGGGTGGGCGGCTGCGGCCTGAGCGGCGGGCTGGGGGGGGGGCGGCTAGGTGACGCAGGAGGCTGGGAAGGGGGCGATGCGGGCCTGGGAGGAGCATTGAGTGCGGTCGAGTGCGGCGTCCGGAGCAGCTGCGTGCCGCCACCCTTCACGATGCTCAGGGCGTCGTCGCTCGGCTCGAACACGAGCTGCACGTCCCCAAGCCGCACGGTCGCGCCCGGAGCGAGCGGGGCGTCGCCCTTCACCTGCTCCCCATCCACGAACGTGCCGTTGGTGGAATCGAGGTCCACGAGCACCCACACCCCTTCCCGACGCTGCAGCTTGGCGTGGCTTGTGGACACCGACGGATCGGGTACGACCAGGTCGTTGTAATCGGCTCGCCCGATGTTCACCACCGGCGTCTTCACCGACAGGCGCTGACCGGCGAGCCCGCCGCTCCGCACGAGGAAGCTCGCCAGCGAGCCGCCCGCCGCAGCACGGGGGGAAGGCGGCACGTAGGCTTCGAGGCCATGAACGGTATGTCTCAGACGATCGCCGGCGCCGGGCGGGGGCGCCGCCTGGCCCGACCCACCCGCCGGCTGCGTCCCGGGAGACGGGGCTTGGGGCGTGGCCTGCGGCGGGCTAGCGGCCGGCCCCGGTGGAGGGGGGGGAGCCGCAGTGGCGGGCGCCGCGTCCGCATAGAAGCGAAACTGCTCGTCGCCCAGTCGAATCACGTCGGTCCGGGCGAGGATCCGCTGACCCTCCACGCGCTCCTCGTTCACGAACGTCCCGTTGGTACTCGTGTCGACCAGCAGATAGCCCTTTGGCGTCTGGACGATCTCGGCGTGCCGGCGCGAAACGTCCTTCCCCGCTACCACCACGTCGCACCCCGCCTCGCGGCCGAACACCAGCGACGCCGCGGCGATCACGTACTCACGGCCGTCCGTGAGACTTACAACCCGACCGCCCGTCACGCCGATGGCCGGCGGTTTGACGCCGGCCTTGGGCGGTCCGGCGGCCGTCTCAGGTGTGAACGCCTTCACGAACTGCGTGCTCCCTGACCGCCGCTCATCCACGAAGGTGAGCTCGTGACCGCCGACCTCGACCTTGTCGCCGTGCAGGAGGGGTGTCGGCTCGGCGCCGAGGCGGACGCCGTTGATGAGGACGTCGGCGGCGGGGGACACTTTCCGGATGATCACCTGCCCGTCGGCCTGGCCCTGGAGCAGGGCGTGCCGCGGAAGCACGGCGGCGCCGCTGAGGGGGATTGCGCAGCTGGCATCGCTGCCGAGCGTCACCTCGCCCACCGGGATGGTGAACCTCTTGCCGCCGAGTTCGAGCAATGCCATCTGGGAGGCGGAAGTTACGCCCGACGGCGTAACCGCGCAAGGAAACACACTTTACGCGATGTTCACCGCTTCCTCCCGCCCGACCAGCCCGCTCCGCAGCCAGTGCCAGAAGAGCAGCGAGCCGGTGATCACCGTCGCGTAGCTGTTGATGAACCGCCAGATGAGCGCGTACAACGGCAGCTGCGAAGGCCCGACATAGATCTGCATCACCGCCGCGGACAGGAATTCGGCCAGCCCGGCGGAACCGGGCGTCGGTGCGAAGTACAGGAGGAAGGTGATGAACGTCTGGAGCAGGAGGATGTCGACGAAGTTGGCGGGGATGCCGAGCGTACGCAGCGCGACGTACCCCGCGAGCAGCTTGTTGGCATGGGACGGCGCCGAGAGCAAGACGGCCCAAAACAGCGCCAGCCAGCCCTTCGGGTTGCCGAACGCAACCATGCATTCATGCGCCCGGTCGATCCCCTCGCGCAGCTGCTCGATGCGGGCCGCGATTCGGTGGCTCCTGCGCTCGAGGCGGCCGGCCAGCCAATGCACGGCATCCCGCAGCCAGGCCGGGAACACCATCGCGATCAGCATCACGATGCCCAGGATTCCGAAGATCGTGAGGCTGGTGCGGAACAGGCCGTAGTAGGTGATCCCCAGGATCACGTTATGCTGCTCGAGGGACTTGCCGGCACCGAGGTAGATGGCGAGCGGTCCCGCGGTGGCGAAGAACACCACGGTGGCGACGAACGTCATGAAGGTGGACGTCATCGCTTCGGGGAGTCGCACGCCGGCGCGGCGCATCACCCACATCATGGTGGGCCCGGCACCGGACTGGAACGGCGTGAGGTATGCCGCCCACGCGCTCATACCCCCGGCAATGATCATGTCCTTCAGCCGGACACCCGGGTGGACGTGCCGGGCTACGACCCACAACCGCAACCCACCGCCGATCCAGTCCATCGAGGCGAGTCCCAGCCCGACCACCAGCCATCCCCAGTGGAGGTGCAGCAGCGCGCTCCCGACCGCCTGGACGTTCTCGCCATAGACGGCGAGCACGACGATGACACCGGCCAGCGAGATGATGGCGAAGAGTTCCAGCCCGCGGCGCAGCAGGCGTGGCGTGAGGGCGAGGGCCATTGGGGGCGAAACTAGGGGCGCTCGGGGCTCGGGGCTAGGTGCTCGGGCCCGACTTGCCCGCGCCCCGATTCCCCGATCCCGAGCCGCTGTTATGTTATGGGGTTATGCCTCGCTCACCCGACCGCGTGATCATCCGCAATGCGCGGCAGCACAATCTCAAGGGGATCACCGTCGAGCTGCCGCGGTGCGCCCTCTCGGTCGTCACCGGACCGTCGGGGTCCGGCAAGAGCTCGCTGGCGTTCGATACCCTCTACGCCGAGGGCCAACGCCGCTACATCGAGTCGCTCTCGACATATGCCAAGCAGTTCCTCGAGCGGATGCCGAAACCACTGGTCGACGCGATCGAGGGGATCTCACCGGCGGTCGCCATCGAGCAGAAGAACCCGACGACGAGCAGCCGCTCGACCGTCGGGACGGCCACGGAGATCTACGATTTTTTGCGGCTCTTATGGGCGCGCACCGGCACGCAGCACTGCGTGAAGTGCGGGAGTGTTGTGAAAGTCGACACCGTCCAGGAAGTGGTGGATGCATTGGTGGACGTAGGGGCCCAGCATGCTGCGCCCCTACCTATCCTGATGACCTTCCCGCTCCCTGCGAGCGCGCACCGGCCGGACGTCGAGGTGGCGGCTCAGCTCCGTGCGGCGGGGTTCGTGCGGGCCCAGCTCGACGGCGTCCTGGCCCGTCTCGACCCGCCCGATGCCGAGCAGCGGGTGCGCGAGGCGCAGGAAGTCCTCGTGGTGGTGGACCGCCTCCCGGCTTCCGATGCGACGCGGGGGCGACTCGCCGACGCGGTCGCCACCGCCTTCAACGAAGGCGAGGGGGTTGCCGTCGCGCTCGACAACGGCGACCGCCGTCGCTTCTCGGCTCACCCCACGTGCTCGAACTGCGGCACGGCAGCGCCCGCGCTCACGCCGATCCTGTTTTCGTTCAACAACCCGCGGGGTGCCTGCCCCGGGTGCAACGGCTTCGGCGCCGTCCTGGAGTACGACGAATCGCTCATCGTGCCTCAACCCCGGAAGAGCCTTGCGCAGGGCGCGCTCGATCCGTGGACCAAGCCGCGCTATGAGGGCCGCCGTCGCATCCTGCGCGAGACCGCGCGGGCCAAGGGCATCCCGCTCGATGCGCCGTGGGAGGACCTGACGGGTAAGGCCCGACATTTCCTGCTCAACGGCGCCAGCGGTCGATTCCTCGGTATGCTGCCTTTCCTGCAGCGCCTCGAGGCGAAACGGTACAAGCAGTACATCCGCGTCTTCCTGCGGCAATACCAGCTGGCGAAAGTCTGTCCCGCCTGCGGCGGCGCGCGGCTCAAGCCCGAAGCGCTCGCGGTCCGCGTAGGCGGTCGGACGATCGCGGACGTCGCCGCGCTTTCGGCCGGCGCCCTGCGCGACTGGATCGGGGCGCTCGAGCTGACGCCGTTCCAGCGGTCGGTGGCGGTGCACATTCTGGCCGAGCTCGCGGCACGAGTCTCGTTCGTGAACGACGTCGGGCTGGGCTACCTCACCCTCGACCGCTTGACGCGCACGCTGTCTGGGGGCGAGGCGCAGCGCATCGCGCTATCCAACGCCCTGGGCTCGCACCTCGTCGACACCCTATACGTGCTCGACGAGCCGACCATCGGCCTGCATCCCGCGGATACCGGCCGGCTGCTCGGCCTGTTGCGGCGGCTGGCCGACGGCGGCAACACCGTCGTGGTCGTCGAGCACGACCCTGCCGCCATGCGCGCCGCCGACTGGATGGTGGAGTTGGGGCCCGCAAGCGGCGAGGCGGGGGGCGAGCTCGTGTACCAGGGGCCGGCCGCCGCGGTGCGCGCGGCGGGGACGCTCACCGGACAGTACCTGTCGGGAGAGAAGTGTATCGGGGTGCCGTCGGCGCGCCGTCCGGCGCGGCGCTGGCTCGAGGTGAAAGGCGCCCGCTTGCACAACCTCCGGGACGTCGACACGCGCATTCCATTGGGCACCCTCACCGCGGTGACGGGTGTGTCGGGGTCCGGCAAGTCGACCCTGGTGCACGACGTGCTGTTCCGGCAGCTCGAGTCGCGGCTCACGGGGACGCACGGCGCGAAGCAGCATCTCGGCGAGCCGGTGGGCGAGGTGCGAGCGCTCGACGGCTGGCAAGCGATCAGCGACGTGGTGCTCGTGGATCAGGCCCCCATCGGCCGGACGCCACGCTCCAACCCCATCACGTACATCAAGGCATTCGACGAGCTGCGGGCCTTATTCGCGGCCGAGCCGCTCGCCCGCGCGAGGGCGTACACACCCAGCACGTTTTCGTTCAACGTGGCCGGGGGGCGGTGCGACGCGTGTGAAGGAGCGGGGCACGTGCTGGTCGAGATGGTGTTCCTCGCCAATGTGTTCGTGCCGTGTGAGGTCTGCGCCGGCAAGCGCTTCAAGAAGGAGGTGCTCGAGGTGAAGCTCGGTGGCAGCTCCATCCACGACGTGCTCGAATGGACCGTGGATCAGGCGCTGCGGCGGTTTCACCGCCAGCCGCGGCTGGCCCGCGCCCTGTGGCACCTGCAACAGGTCGGGCTCGGTTACCTGCGGCTCGGCCAGCCGGCGACCACGCTCTCGGGCGGCGAGGCGCAGCGCCTGAAGATCGCCCGCGAGCTGGCGCTCGCGGGGGGGAAAGCCCGCGCGGGGCGCAAGCTCTACATCCTCGACGAGCCGACGACCGGCTTGCACCTCGACGACGTCCGGACGCTGTGCCGCGTGCTCGACCGCCTCGTCGACGCCGGCCACACGGTGCTCGTGATCGAGCACCATCTCGACGTCGTCAAGCGGGCCGACTGGGTGATCGAAATGGGACCGGGTGCCGGCGACGCGGGCGGGCGCGTCGTCGCGCAGGGAACCCCGGAGGACATCGCTCGCAGCGCCGACTCTCCCACGGGACGCTACCTCAGGGACGTCGCGTGACCTCCCGGAGGGCGCGATGACGCGGCGGCAGGCGGACCTCGCATTGCTGCTCGCGACCGCGCTGTGGGGCACGAGCTTCGTGGCGGTGAAGAGCGCGCTGGCGGACGCGACACCGTTCGCGTTCCTGACGGTACGTTTCGGCCTCGCCGCACTCGCGCTCGCCCCGGGAACCCGGTTCCACCCGCGCCCCGCCGGCCGGGAGCTCTGGGGCGGCGTCTTGCTCGGCGCCCTCGTCGCCGTCGGATTCATCGCGCAGACCGCGGGACTCGTAACCACTACCCCCTCGCGCTCGGCGTTCATCGTCGCCGTGTCGTCGGTGCTCGCGCCGGTGATCGCCCTGAGCCTGCTGGGGGAGCGGCCCCGCTGGCTCACCGCCGCGGCCCTCGGCCTCGCCATCCTGGGTATCTATTTGCTCACCGCGCCGGACGCCGGTGGCTTGAATCGGGGGGATCTCCTGACGCTGATTTGCGCCGTCTGTTTCGGCGGCCAGATCGTGGCGGTCACCGAGCTTGCGCGGCGCTATGATGCGCGGCGCCTCGTGTTCATCCAGATCGCCGCCACCGCCGTCGTCGCCGCGCTCGCGACCGCCCTGTTCGAGCGCCCCCAGATCCACTGGACGCCGCGCTTCAGCGGCGCGCTCCTCTACACGATCCTGTTCGCGAGCACCGTCTGCTTCCTGCTGCAGATGCGGGCCCAGCGGGAGATGTCGAGCGCGCGCGCCGCGCTGATCTTCTGTTTCGAGCCGCTGTTTGCGGCCTCGACGTCGTGGCTCGTCCTCGGGGAGCGGCTCTCCATGGTGCAGTGGGGTGGCGGCGCGTTGATCCTGGTGGGCATGGTGCTGGCGGACCTGCCGGTGCGTCGGCGACCCGGTTGAACTCCATGGCTGCTCACACGATATTTGTCCACGCCTTCCCGAGTAGCTCAGCTGGTAGAGCAGCCGGCTGTTAACCGGCGGGTCGCAGGTTCGAGTCCTGCCTCGGGAGTTTCACGGTCCAATCGCATTAGATTGTTGCGCGTGTGCCACAGACTTGATTGCGCCCGCGCGGTATCGTATCGTCGCGCAGTCCTGCGCCGCGCGGTCACGTGTCCGCGTCGGCGATGCGAACAGATCAGGCGGCTTGGGTGCAATCGCTGGAGGTCTAGAGGGAGGGACCGCACGCCCAACCTCGACGGTGATTCACTCAAGCCGTCTTGTCTTCAGGAATGCCGCAAAAGCGCCCCTCAGTGCCGCAAAAACACCCTAGCGTGGCATCGCCCGTCCCCAGTACGTGTGCATGCCACGGTTACCCTCCATCCTGCCACGACGAGTGAACGCATGACCGGGCATTCGGAAGTCGAGATCCTGCTGGTCGAGGACAACCCGAGCGACGTGGAGCTCACCTTGCGCGCCCTCAAGACCCGGAATCTCGCGAATCAGGTGTTCGTGGCTCGCGACGGGGCCGAGGCCCTGGAATTCTTCTTTGGCGAGCAGAGCCATCCGCTGCGCGACATCGGCGTCGCGCCGCGCGTAATTCTGCTCGATTTGAAGCTCCCGAAAGTGGACGGGCTGGAAGTGCTGCGCCGGCTCAAGGGCGACGAGCGTACGCGTGCGCTGCCGGTGGTGGTGCTCACCTCGTCCAAGGAAGAGCCCGACATCGCGGCCGCGTACCGCCTCGGCGCCAACAGCTACATCGTCAAGCCGGTGGACTTCGAGGCCTTCGCGCGCGCCGTCTCCGAGGTCGGGCTCTACTGGTTGCTCTTGAACGAGCAGCCGCGCTGATCCGATGCCGGATCTCGTGCGCGTCCTGATGGTCGAGGACGTCGCGGACGACGCGGCGCTGATCGAGCGAGAGCTGCGCCGCGCCGGCATCACCGGGGCGGCGCGCCGCGTCGACTCCGAACGCGCGTACCGGGAGGCGCTGCAGACCTTCGCCCCCGACATCATTCTGACGGACCACTCGCTCCCCACGTTCGGGGCGGCCGACGCGCTCCGCATCGCGCTCCTCGCAGCCCCGGATACGCCCGTCATCGTCGTCACCGGCAGCCTCGACGAAGAAACGGCGGCGGAGTACATCAAGGCGGGCGCCGCGGACTACGTCGTGAAGCACCACCTCGAGCGCGTGGGCCCCGCCGTGCTGCGCGCCCTCGACCTGCGGCGCGCGCAGGCCGAGCAGGCCCGCGCGGAAGAAGCCCGGCGCCAGGGCGAGGAGCGCTTTCGCGCGCTGATCGAGCACGGCGCGGACGTCGTCGCCCTCGTCGCCCCCGACGGGACCCTGCTGTTCGCCAGCCACTCCATCGAGCGCCTGCTGGGCTTCGCCCCGGCCGAGCTGGTGGGTCGTCCCGCGTTCGAGCGCGTGCATCCCGACGACCTGCCGCGGATCAACGCCGCGCTGCGCGACATCGTCGCGAGCCCCGGCACGCCCGCCGGCCTGGAGCTCCGCTGGCGCCATAAGGACGGCTCGTGGCGCCATATCGACGCCGTAGCAGTCGACCGCCTCGCGGAGCCCGCGGTGGGTGCCATCGTGGTGAACTTCCGCGACGTCTCGGAGCGCCGCACGGCCGAGGCGGCGCTGCGGGAGTCCGAGGAGCGCTACCGGACGCTCGTCGAAGGCGTGCGGGACATCATCTTCGCACTCTCTCCCGAAGGCACCATCGCCTCCCTCAACCCGGCGTTCGAGACGATCGCCGGCTGGCGGCGCGAGGAATGGGTGGGCCGGCCGTTCGAGCGGCTGGTGCATCCCGAAGATCTGCCGCTCGCACTCGAGCTGCTCGGGCGGGTGGTCCGCGGGGAGCTCCGCCCCGCCAGCCAGTTCCGCGTGCAGACCGCGAAGGGCGACTACCGCGTCGGAGAGTTCTCTGCGACCCCCCAGCTCCACGAGGGTCGGCTGGTCGGTATCCTGGGAATCGGGCGCGATGTCACGGAGCGCGTTCAGCTCGAGCAGCAGCTGCGGCAAGCCCAGAAGATGGAAGCGGTGGGCCGGCTGGCGGGCGGCATCGCGCACGACTTCAACAACATCCTCACGGCCATCACGGGCTACGCCGACCTCCTGCTCGAGGACCTGGGCGCCACCGACCCCCGTCGCCAGGACGCCGACGAGATCCACAAGGCCGCCGATCGCGCCGCCGGACTGACGCGCCAGCTGCTGGCGTTCAGCCGCCAGCAGGTGCTGCAGCCGACGGTGCTCGAGGTCAACAAGCTGGTCTCGGACCTCGAGAAGATGCTGCGCCGGCTCCTGGGCGAAGACGTCGAGCTCAGCACGCGGCTCGCACCCACCACGGGGCGGGTCAAGGCCGATCCAGGCCAGCTCGAGCAAGTGGTCATGAACCTGGCCGTGAACGCGCGCGACGCGATGCCGAGCGGGGGCAAGCTCACGCTGGAGACGGCCAACGTGGATTTGGACGAGGCGTACGCCGCCGACCACTACCCGGCCCGCGCGGGCCCGTTTGTGATGCTCGCGGTCTCGGACACCGGCATCGGGATGAGCGAAGAAACCCAGGTCCACATGTTCGAGCCGTTCTTCACGACCAAGGAGAAGGGCAAAGGCACGGGGCTGGGGCTCGCCACCGTCTACGGCATCATCAAGCAGAGCGGCGGATTCATCTGGGTGTACAGCGAGGTTGGGCACGGCACCACCTTCAAGCTGTACCTGCCGCGGGTGGAGGAACTGGCCGAGCGCGCGGCCGCCCCCGCGCCAGCGCGGACCCGCCCGGCGCGGGGGACGGAGACGGTGCTGGTGGTCGAAGACGAAGCCCCGGTGCGGAACGTGGCCCGCCAGGTGCTCGAGCGCCACGGCTATACGGTGCTCGAAGCGCCCAGCGCCGAGGCCGCCTTGGACATCGCGACCCGGTACTCGGGCACCATCCACCTCCTCCTCACGGACGTCGTGATGCCGGGGCTCAACGGCCGCGAGCTCGCCAGCCGGCTGGCGGACCTGCGCCCCGACGCCCGGGTGATCTTCATGTCGGGCTACACCGACGACGCCGTCACGCGGCACGGCGTGCTCGAGCCCGGCTCCGCCTAC
>Ga0209471_1000785_pt1 | contig 19960 bp, 20 predicted proteins | sample GraSoiAngelo_128_FD_185885 | JGI IMG/M metagenome (GOLD analysis project Ga0209471, IMG submission 185885) | Grasslands soil microbial communities from the Angelo Coastal Reserve, California, USA - 14_0927_12_20cm (SPAdes) (version 2) | ecosystem: Environmental > Terrestrial > Soil > Grasslands ...
TCTGATCCAGCCCGAGACACCCTGACGGGCCATGTCCTCCATGGGGAGGAAGCTTATCCGAGAGAGGGCAGTGATCAGTTTCATTACAACCTCTCCGTCGAATGTCGTCAGATTCATTACAAGCTCCGCGTCTTGGTAGCAATATGCCGCTAGTTCTGTCGGGCTTAATCTGGAGACTGACGCCGAAATATCTAGCTTACCAGTTTCGAGGAGCGCCTCAGAAACAGCATCTAGCGTGACCTCTCTGTATCGATTGCTGAAGGCGTAAACTTGGATGGACCGGTTAAAGAAGAACTTGTAGAGATCCAAGTGCACACCGTATTTCACGGTAGCAGATTCTCTTCCGAGCTCGATGGGTATCTGGTCTCGGTAGAAACCGAGATGGTTTAGGGCTCTGTGGAAGAGATACGGAAGGTCGAAGCCGTCTCCGTTGAAGGTTAGGACGAACGGGTAGTCGTTCAAAGCCCTGAAAATAGCGGAAACGAGTTCGGGTTCGGAATCGTACACTTCGACTTCAATCCCAGGAAGCTCGACACTTTCTGTGCCGGTTTGTTTGAGGAGCAGAACTCTCTTTGAGCCATCCGACCCGCAGAGGCTGGCGCAGATAACCTTGTACTCTGCCGCAGTTGGGTCCGGAACTCTCGTCTCAACTGGCTGGTAAACTTCGATGTCTAGCGCGAGGCGCCTATAGTTTGGAACGGGGTATTCGAGGAGGCGTAACCATCGTTCGATCAGCTTTCGATACTCTTCGTCTTTTTCTTCGATTGCCTCTTTCACAGCTGGGACTTGGGCTGAGGCTCCGGGTTTGAGATCGCCGTGATGGATGTTGTAGGACATTCCGGGCTCAAGGTGTCTATCGTAAATGTAGTTCTCGACGTATCGGATGTCGGCCTCCCAAGCAGTAATTATGTCTCTGATGCATCCGCTCGGTCTTCCGCCTATGGAAAGAGGGTCCTTCGCCAGAACAACAGTCACGGGGATATCTTTGCCTTCCAGAGCGTCGAATCGTCTCGCTGGCTCAAGTCCTAAAAGTCCAGGATGACTCATCAGTTCCTTGTTGTTCTGGAGAGTTTCGAGTGTGCCCTTGGAGAGGCAATAGGGCGTGTGGCCCGTGTTATCGTACCAGAATTGTATTTTCTCGGTTTGAGGATCGTAGAGTTTGAGGAATACCGCTCTTCTCTCGCCATCATACCCAGCCCCGACAAAATATGATTGAGCCATCTCCTTTGGTGTTTCAGGCTTGAACCCAAGCTGCGGCTTCGTCAGAGCCTTGGGCTTCGAGGTCTCGGGTTGAGGCCTTGTTAGGTAGTGGTCAAGGCTGGACATCATATGGAGCCAAAGCCGAAAGGGCTTATCGGTAAAAAGGTTCCCCGTAAGGATACAAGAAAATGCGCGAAATGAACTTGTTGAACAAGCTGCGACTGGCCCGAGAGGCTCTGCTTCTTGTGTCACAGGGAAGGAGCGAAAGATCCGCGGTCTCAAGAATCGCTTCTGCTAACCCTCAACTCCGACGCGAGAAATCTTCAGCGCTTACACTGGTCATTGATACCGTTTCGAGACTTGACTTGCTGAACAGAGCAGTCCAGACGACATTTCCAGGCGGGAAATTTGACAGAAAGAGCCTCGCTCTCTTTCATCTCACCGCCCACCTCATGCTCGCGGACAATACCGATCCAAAGGCTGATCTTGTTCGCGCGTTGAGGGGAATATCATCTGAGCTTGAGGGTCCGGGTCTCGAACAGTTACTAGGATACCTAGTAGCGCACGGACCTCCCGACGCCTCGAGTGTTACGAGCGAGACCGAGCGGGTAGGCCTTCGTACCCATAATCCACCCTGGTGGGTCTTGTACTGCTTCCACCACTTCGGTAGAGAAACCGGTCTCAAGATCCTTTCCCCACCCCCGCGTCCTCGATACGTTCGGATCAATCCGCTGCGAAATCGTGGACGAGTTGGCCTTCCCCTTGAATTGAGAAAGTACTCGGATCAACTAGTAGAAGCAGATTCTGGTATTCGGATACTGACCGGGTCACCCTCGATCCTAGCGAAATATTTCGAGACGGGGGTCTTCCAGATGCAAGACCTAGCCTCCTTCCTAGCGGTCAAGGCGGCCAATCCTTCTCCCGGAGAAGCTGTCTTAGATCTCTGCGCCGCCCCTGGTGGTAAGACAGCGACGCTGGCTCAGTTTATGAAAAATCGCGGAAGAATCCTCTCGGTCGACTATTCCAAGAATAGAATTACATCGTGGAGTAGCGAAACGGAAAGACTCGGGGTAAACATAGCCTCGCCTCTAATCGAGGACGCCTCAAATCTAGGCCTTAAAGGAGAATTTGATCTTGTGGTTGTCGACCCCCCCTGCACTGGAACCGGCATTCTTGACCGAAACCCTCGAATGAAATGGCATCTTTCTTCCAAGCTCGTCCACAAGTTCTCTGTCCTGCAATCTATGATGCTCGAAGAGTCTTCAAGGTACACACGTCCAGGAGGCCGCATCCTGTACTGCACGTGCAGCTTGACACTTGAAGAGAACGAACTTGTATTGTCAAAGTTTCTGTCTGCAAATACTGACTTCGAGACCAGTCCAATCTTGGAAGATTATGGCGCACCGGGCCTCTTGGGCCAAAGCAATTGTCGACGGTTCTATCCTCACAAAGACAGAACTGCCGGCTATTTCATCGCTAGGCTCGAACGGGTTGTTAGAGCATAGGGAGCTATTCTCGACCGACTCTCAGGGAATCGAGGAGAGCTTAGTCGATACGACCGTCTAGGAACCGTAGAGTCGGCTCCGACCGACGAGATCTGTGATTATCGGCATCAGGTCAAGCCCGCGAATCCTACCCAGATTCCCTCTGGCAGCTGAGGCCTCGCTGAGCTTGAGTACTCGACTTGCAGGGACGTCCGGACCTCCGATTATAACAGGGACCGGGTCGCCCGTGTGGGCTCCATAGCCTACGGGAGTAGCGTGGTCGGCTGTTAGCGCGACGTAGTTGAGCCCGATGTCGACTTCATCGATGATGTGGCCTACAAGCGTATCTACCTCCTCCAGTGTTCTGACTTTTCCTTTGAAGTCACCGTCATGGCCTGCAATGTCGGGGGCTTTTACGTGGACGAGAACGAAGTTCTTGTCCTTGCTTCCTTCGATGACTGCTTTGGCCTTTGCTTCGTAATCTGTCTTGATTCCACCGGTTGCGCCCCTGATATCCATGACTTCCATGCCCGCGATCTTCGCTATCCCTTGGATCATTGGCGTTCCTGAGATGCAGCATCCTCGGAGGTCGAACATCGATTTGAAGCTTGGAAGGTTGGGAATTGTTCCTGCGCCTCTTGTCAGAACAATGTTCGCGGCCTTTTCACCATCGTTCGCTCGTTCCTGATTCAAAGGATGCTCTCGCAACACTTCGTGTGATCTCTTGACGAATTCATTAATTGCAGCAGATGTTCGTTTTGCTTCCTCGCTTCCGTCAAGTGCTTTTGAAATCGCGATCTTCGCCCCTTCCTCTTTGGGGTCCACATCAGAGACCATTCTCGACAGCTTTTCACCACGCAATACCAGGACTGCTCTATGATCAACTGTGGCCTTGAAAATTGTCTTGATTCCTGGTACACCATCAATCTTGATCGCATCAACCACCTTTGCAAGTTTTGAGGTTCCCTTTCTGATTCGTCCGGCACGTCTGTCTTCGACACGGAAATCATCATCGACAGTAGCAAAGTTGCACCGGAATGCCACGTCGCCAGGGCGAAGTTCGATTCCAGCGCCGATCGCCTCTAGGGCGCCTCTTCCTGTATAGTATTTGGCTGGGTCGTATCCTAGCAATGCGAGGTTTGCAACATCGCTTCCTGCGCGGACACCAGGAGATATGGGGTCAAGTTGACCAACCAGGCCGCCCTTGGCCAGCCTGTCCATATTCGGGGTGTTCGCGTATTCTAGAGGAGTCTTGTAGTCATGATCGATAAGGGGTCTGTCAGCCATTCCGTCGACGATTAGCAATACAGCTCTCTTGTCTGCCAATGATTGGACATCCAGCGGACCATTTTTACGGTAATACAGTTAAAACAGTTTGCTTTAGACGCGATTGTTAGCACGTTTGATGTGGACTCACATCTATAGGCAGATGTTGCTGATTCGGGCTCCAATCTCAAGGGTCTGACAACGTAGGTATCGCGAGAGTGGAGAGGTAAGATATGGATCATTGCGCTGTCTGTGGAATGAAAATTGTAGATGATAACACTGCCCTATGTGCCAATCACTTCCAAGCCCACCGCATGGTCAAAGATGCCTACTCGATCTGGTTCGTTGCCTACGGCAACCTGACAACCGAGGATTTTCTCAGGCGTCTAGTTGCATTGCCTGAAACTGGTGACCACGCCAAAGAGATAGCTCAGTTTCTGATTCACAACCCTGAGAGGTGGGAATAGATCAAGACCCTAATCGTCTGCGAAAAGCCCGACGCAGCCCAACGCGTCGCAAGAGCTCTCGATGAAGAGAATCTCCCACAGGAACTAGAGTCTCAGGGTGTTCCCTATTTCAATTGTCACACGAAAACTGGGCCACTGATCGTGTGCTCAGCCCTTGGACATCTATATGGTATCAACTCCAAAGGTCGATCCAGTAGGCGTTCCTACCCAATCTGGGACTATCATTGGGCGCCAAAACATCTAGTTGACCGGGCTTCTGCGAGATTGGCTCGATGGGTCCGCGTCATCGGATCCATCGCAACAAACACGGATCGCTACATCAACGCGTGCGATTATGACATTGAAGGCGCCGTCATCGGTCACACGATTCTGCAATACGCCTGTAACGGAGCCCAAACCAAGGCACTCAGAATGAAATTCAGTACAATGACCGATAGAGAGCTTCGATTGGCTTTTCAAAGGCTTGATTCAAAGCCGGAACTTCCCTTGGTAAATGCGGGAAAGTGTCGGCATGAACTAGATTGGCTTTACGGGATCAATCTTTCGCGACTGCTAACAGAATCAGCCCTAAGGCAACGGAGAGGTTATGCTACCCTTAGTACTGGGAGAGTGCAAGGTCCAACCCTTGGCTTCGTTGTAGAACGAGAGGAAGAGATATCCTGTTTTGTCCCGGTTCCATTTTGGACAATCGATGCGACAATCGTTCACGGTGGCAAGATCTACAGTCTAGAATACGAAAAGGACAAAGTAGCCTCTCAAGCTGAGGCCAAGAATGTCTGCGATGAGTGTCGAGACGTTCTACTCGAGGTCAAAGGAGTAGAATCTCATGAGAATCAGCAGTATCCGCCCTACCCATTTGACTTGTCGAACCTTCAATCCGAGGCCTATCGACACTTTGGCTATTCTCCGGCGAGGACCCTTGTCTTGGCTGAGAGACTGTATCTCGACGCGCTCATCTCTTACCCAAGGACGTCTAGCCAGAAACTCCCCCCTGATATTGGGTACGCGGAAATCTTGAGGGGAATCGCATCCCATGCAGACTATCGATCTTTAGTCGCCAAGCTCATGACCCGTGGGGATCTGCGTCCGAACAACGGTCCCAAAGACGATCCAGCTCACCCCGCAATCTTCCCTACAGGCGAATCTCCCAAACGACCCCTGTCCGGCGGAGAAGCCAAACTATACCATCTCATTGCGCGACGATTCATGGCCTCATTTGCAGATTCCAGTCTCAAGACGAGTTCCCGAATAATTCTCAGCTACAATAGCTACAGCTTCTTTCTCTCAGGTTCCCGCCTTGTCAGACTGGGTTGGATTGAGTTCTATCGGCCGTACGTATTTGATGACTCAAGACCTCTACCTGACTTGAGAATCGGTGACAGAGCAAAGGTTCAGGACATTAGAGCAGTCGAGAAGTTCACGCAACCACCTCATCGTTACAATCCAAGTAGTCTGCTGAAGAAAATGGAAGACGTGAACATCGGTACAAAGGCTACAAGAGCCGGCATCATTGATCTTCTCTATGCGCGAGGGTACGTTAGGGAAGAACGGATGAGGGCGAGCGAACTCGCCGACAAAGTGACTGGTACTCTTTCAGCGTACTGCCCCTTGATTATCGACTCATCCTTCACAGCGAATCTGGAGAACTTGATGCAAGACATCCAGAATGGAACTGCATCTAGGCGCGGGGTGCTAGTGGAAGCGCTGGAGCATCTTCGACTAATCATGCTCTCGTTGGCAGAAAATGAACAGGAGATTGGCTCTCAGCTCTCCGAGGTTATTGTGGCACAAAGGGCAGCTGATGTTACCTTTGACAGTCCTTGTCCGAAATGCGGGCTGAAACTTGCCGTCGTTCGCAATCGTGGGACTGGCAAGAGATTCATCGGTTGCAACGGCAAATGGCAAACAGGATGCAATTTTACCCTTCCACTGCCTCAATTCGGCAATCTCACCCTCCTGACCCGCCATTGCAATGCCTGTGGATTTCAAATGGTCCAAGCCCGATCAAGAGGGCGCCGGCCGTTAGTCTCTTGTCCACGTTGCTATGTAACGAAAGCTAGGGACGCGAAGCCAGCTTCTAAAATGAATAAAATGCCCGCACACATATCAGGGGAAGCTCCGCCGGCTACTTGAAGCTCCTTCTCTTGTCTAGAACGAGCAGGAAAGTCAAGGATGCGAAGAACATTAGAATTACAAGCGACACGATATAGGCGAGCGCGGTGCTGCTTGAGGCCACCCCTGGGTATTGGAGGGCGGCCATTAGCGCGAATGCAGGGGCCACTATCTGAAGTGGAAAGAGAGCAAGCCCGACCCAGAGAGCCCACCTCGTTACCCTCATTATTCCCACCGAGCCGACTATCGACAAAGCTCCAATGATGTACAACTGGTACAGCGTCGTATCCTGTACTACGAAGGGATAGATGAGATAGTACAGACCAGAGGCGGCATAGAAGAACGAGGAGAAAGAGAGACCAACCGGGCGTACCGCTCCAGCGGAAATTGCCTCGTCTTTCGACTCCTGCTTAACTTCTTGCTTAGGCATCGAAGCGTTCGGACGCCCGGGTCAGCATCTTCCCCAATAAGCTTTACAATAGCTGCTCCTAACATGTCGAGCAGACTTGAGCCGAGCGAAACTCTACCTGTCAACGAGGGTTCCATTCACTGGAATATCCTCGACATACGACGATTCCCACTTCGTCTTTTTCGGGGTTCCCTACGACAAGACCAGCACCTACAAGGCAGGATCGAGGTTTGCTCCCGGAGCCCTCCGAGATGTTTCCGCTAATATGGAACTCTACAGTGTTAGGTCGGACCTAGATCTAGAGAAAGTTGCGGTTCACGACTCGGGAGATGTTGACATTGTCGAGGATCTCTCAGAAACTCTCACTAGAGTCAAGTCTGTTTGTTCTGAACTGTTAGACGCGAAGAAGATTCCTATCATGGTTGGCGGAGAACATTCCATAACCAAAGCAGCGGCTGATGCCCTGCCGGAGGACACAGGCCTGGTGAGCTTTGACGCCCATCTTGACCTGCGAGATGAATTCCTCGGGGAGAAACTGTCTCATGCTACCTTCATGCGTAGGGTCTCCGAGCGGCTCGGCTCGGATCACATCATGGAAGTCGGAATCCGCGCCTTCTCCAAACCCGAGCTGGACTTCACAAGGAAATCCGGAATCACGATGATCACTCCGCAAGATTTGAGGAAAGCGGAGATCTCGAAGACGGCTCAGAGAATCAGAGGATTCCTGTCCGGGTTTTCGCACAGCTACGTGACAGTGGATATCGATGTGCTGGATCCAGCGTTTGCCCCAGGCGTCGGGAATCCTGAACCGGACGGGCTATCTACGGACGAGCTTCTTACGTTGGTTGATGCAACAATGGAAAAGAAGACTGTCGGGTTCGATCTCGTCGAAGTATCTCCACAACTCGATTCAGGTCAGACAGCCGCGGTCGGTGTAAAGGTCATATTCGAGGCTATCGCCGCTCTGTCAACGCGGAGCCATAAGCCGTGAAACTGGACAACTACATCACCGCCTCCACCGCACGGGTGAAAAGCGACAAGAACGTACCAAAAGCAAGGTTTGAAACCCTCAAAGCTGTCGCCGGGAAAAAGCTCCAAGAGGCGCACGCCCCACGTTCTAAGGCAGACCTCAACGGCGTTACAGTCGAGTTCTACGGAAACAGTAAGCATCAGTACGACTTTTGGAAGCTAAACTGGAAGGAAGCTCCTGAGTCCTCCCACACCGACGCAAAAATCTACTCAGCCTACGGGGTTGAAGGACATGATCCTGCCGCCTACTACTGCCCAGAAATGCACGAATCACTCTTCTTCAATACGGAATACTACGGACAGTGCAAGAGCTGGGCCTTGGGTATGGCCGCCGCAATTATGGAAGAAAAGAGGAATACTCACTCTATACATGGAGCTTGCGTTGACGTTTCGGGCCAAGGGGTCATCATCGTTGCTCCAACAGGCACGGGCAAGACAACTCAGGCCTTCAAACTGATGGACCTTCCAGGAGGCAGAATCGTTGGAGACGATTGGGTCTACATTGACCACAACGAAGGAGAACAGGTCGGCTATTTGATCGGGAGGCAACCTGAGAAGAGCCTCTACATGAGGACAGAGACCCAGATGAGCAAACCGTGGCTTCGAAAGATCTTCGACGAGAGCAAGTGCGAAAACGTCACCACGAAGAAAGAGAATTGCGAGTTCACCCAGGGCCCTACAAGTTGCAAGCTAACAAGCGGCAAGTGCGTGTTCGATGAAGGACTACACTGGTGCTTCTACGCCTTCGGAAACAGTAGAGCACTAGTTCCTCGAGAAAAAGTGTTTGGGCCTGCAAAGGTTACTGACCAAGCGAGAATCAGGCTACTGGTTCTCTTGCGAAGAGACGATAGGAGTCCTCCCGAAGTGCACTTGGATGCAGACGGAGCGATAAAGATCCTCAGGAAGGGGGAGTACATGGTGCGCCCCGGCGCAGGTCCAAAAGAAATGTGGGGGAAGCTCGCTGGTGAACCCTGGTACAACCCCTATCTGCTGCTATTAGACCATACTCGCCAAGAACAGTTCTTCCGGCAGATGATTTCGAAGTTCCAAGTCAAATGTCTACTGCTAAACACGGGGGTTGAGAGCATAGAAGAAACTCACAAGCGGATTACCTCCATGCTCGAAGGCACTTAGACCCCAGCTCCGAGTCCAGAAAATGTTAAGACAACCAGCTTTGACTCATGACTCATGCCTGAGAAACGTCCCGGCGCTAAGGCGAAGAAACAAAAAGCGTACTATTACTATGCTGGAAAGGAGACCAAAGCAAAAAAAGTTGTGAAGAACATGGCAAAGAAGCCTCCGAAGAAGTCAAAACGGAAACCAAGAAAGAAGTAGACCCTTTAACTCCGGGCGAAGCTGGGAAGGCAATGAGGATCGGTCACAGGGTCGAAAGAACCGACACGAATCCTTTCCAAAGGGGTAGCGAGCCGGCTTACTAGCCCGTTGAGGGAGTGGGGTAGTCTAATCAGTCTCATGCCCCCACCCGCAACCCACTCATCCATCAAGTAGCCTTTGCGTACAAGGGAGCGAATCAATGCCAGGCGTTGCCTCCGCGTCCAGAGAAATGTCTCTTCATCCAGAACGTGGACGTGATAACCTCTCCCCGAATAAACTATCCGAAGATCCGCGAATGATCCCGACAGCTCGTCTATCAGCTCGAGTGCTTGTTCTTGGGCCAGTTGGAGTTCTAATCTACAAAAGGACAATCCTTGACGTCTCCTCATCTTGTCTTCAAGAGTGCCGTGGATTGGACACTCGAAATTCTCCGGATCAATGTCGAACACTAATTGTTGGCCAAACGACCTGCCCAGTTCGTCAATCGGGCTTGGCCCACGTCTGGCTTCCTCCCAGCTGGCGTATATGTTCCTGTCGTAGTATACGGATTCAGGCCTGAACCGCATGCAATATTGTCGGAGATCCTGCCACCCTTCGTAATCGTCAATGAGAATCGTTCGGTCCTTGTCACTGCGATATTCAGCGGGGAAGATCTTGGTGTGTCGTCCGATAACTACCGCGAAAACTATTGGGTTCGTCCTGCCTCCGAACCACTGTCGCACGAGACTTGTTTTGAACTCCCGCTGGTAGAACTTGTATCTCTCTTGAAGTGATGCGGAACGCATTTGGTCCGGGAATCTGTATCGCGATCTCATGATCTACGCTGCTTCTGCCACGGGATTCGGGGTAACTTTCTTCAATTGAGCCCGGTACATTTCAACTACTTCGTCTGTGCCAGTGCAGTCTTCGGCTGACTTGTCCTCACGATATTTTCCAGTAAACCGTGGAAACCTTATGGCTAGACCGGCTCCCGGTCTGATCGTATTCATTCCGCAGGTGTGTATGGGACTCAGTGTGATTTCTGCTCCTACTATCTCGAGGACGAGTCCCGGAACGAACCATACGTCTGGTACAATCTTGGAATCCACCCTCGCGTGCGGGTGACCTATTCTATATTTCTCAAGTAGCTTGGGCAATTTGTTCAAGTCTTCGTCGGTAAATCCTGAACCGCATTTGCAGACCGTTCTGAATACGTCATCGCTCTTGTCATAGGCTGCGAGAAGCAGGGCGCCATAGGTTCCTCCTCTTCGTCCCCTGCCTGCGAACGCTCCCACAACTGCTAGATCGACGCTGTCTTGCATTTCCGATTTGTATTCCCGCTTGTACTTGATCCAGGTCCATCCTCTTGCCCCCGCCTTGTATATTGAATCTGGGCCAATTGATTTGATCATTAATCCTTCACACCCGTCTGCTACCGCCTGTTGCATGAATTCGTCTAGCTGCTCAGGGTCATTGCAGATTTTCTGTTGAGAAACGTTGATCTTTTCATTCTTCCTAATCAGCTTTCGAAGCCGTTCGCGTCTTTCGAGATAAGGGCGGTCAGTATGGTCAATCGTGTCGGCGTACAGAAGATCAAAAGGGAAGAAGGCAACCGGTATTTCCCCAATTGTTTTCTCAAGATCGTATTTTCTGCCTCGACGCTGCGAGATCAGCTGGAATGGTAGAAGTTCACCCGTAGAGGGGTCAACGGGGACTGCTTCGCCTTCAAGTATTACCGCCTCTTCCTCTACGTTCTTCTTCAATAGTTGTCGAACGTCTGGGAATTGGTCAGTGATGTTCTCAAGGCGTCGGGAGAAGAGCGTAACCTCCTTAGCGGAAACGTGTGCTTGAATCCTTAGGCCGTCGTACTTGTACTCGGCTGCACACTCGCCGTTCATCTTCACGAGGATCGCTTTCGCATCCGAGAGCCGCTCGGCGAGCATCGGCCGAATAGGCCTGCCAACGGTAACCTTGAGCGATTCAATTGCTTCCATTCCTCCAATAGCGAGAGTTCTAGCAACGTAACCGAGGTCCGATGAACGATTGTAAGCACGTTCTAGAATGCGCCTTGACTCCTTTCCTCCTCCAAGGGAAATTGCGAGCGCGTCAAGGATAGTCATATCGGCTACTCCAAGCCGTAACCGGCCGAGAGCCATTCGAGTGACGTACCTCGCCTCAGTTGGAGAAGCCTTCCCCAGGAGACCAGTTAGATGTCTGAGTTTTGAGTCGATAGAGCCCTTGCCCGCCTCATGTGCTATCGTGTCGAAGACAGTGTAGACTTCCTCCACCGTGAGGGCTTCCCTGTGAAAGGAGGCTTGAGTCTTGTCTTTGAGAAGAGACTCAGCAACCGTTCCTAGATCGCCCAACTTCTTGTAGACTGCAATGACCTTCGATTCGGTTTGTCCAGTGACTTTCGCGAGAGCGGGAAAGAGGAGCTTCTCTGCTACTCCCAGTTCAATCCCAAGAAAATCGGGATACAGCTTTCCTTGAGTTAGGTAGACCACCTTATCGATAATCGCGCGTGGAGTAGCATCGATGAGTTCGACAAGAAGACGGGTTATCTCAAACCGTTTCGCGGTTGCTTCGATCTTAGCGTACGTCTCGACTATCCACGAATAGAGCAAGTTGTAGAAGCAGCTCAGTGAGTGACAAGTGGCTAGATGCTCTTAATTTGTTACTTGTGTTCCGGCAGAGCCTTTGATTGCTCTTCCTAGGTCTCGGAGGGAAGCTATCACCGCTCTCTTTCCACCGTTTCGAAGGAACCTAGTCGCAGCCTCCACTTTCGGCCCCATGCTTCCGGTGGCGAAATATCCCTTCTTAGCGTACCTCTCAAGCGCGTCTCGGTCGATCTTTGACAGTAAGTGCTGGTCTGGTTTGCCATAATTAAGGTAGACACCTTCAACGTCAGTGAGTATGACTAGGCTCTCTGCACGAATCGATGAGGCCAATCTTTCAGCAGCTAGGTCCTTGTCGATTACCGCTTCTACCCCCTGAATGCGGGTACCTTGTCGTATGACCGGTTGGTCGCCTTGTCTTACGACCGGTATTCCTCCGCCTCCGCACGCAATGACCACAGACTCGTCGTCAACTAGGATCCGGATCGCTTCATCCTCTATGACAGCTTTAGGGTCCGGTGATGGGACGAGTCTTCTGTATCCTCTACCAGAATCCTCTTCAATAACGAGGTCGCTTCTATCTCTCAACAATACGTCTCTCTGATCCTTCGTATAGAATGGTCCAATAGGCTTTGACGGGTGCTTGAACGCGGGATCGTTGCTCTCCACTAGGACTTGTGTTATGACCGTTACTACTGCTCTATTCTTTCCACGCTTAGTTAATTCGTCTTGAAGGGATTGTTGAATGATATAGCCCAGGAACCCTTGAGTTTCTGCGCCGCAAGCGTGAAGGGGTAAGGGTGGTACCTTTGTTCGGCCCATCTCGTGCCTGATGACAGTCGCCCCGATCTGGGGGCCGTTTCCGTGGACGATGACAATTCTGAACCCATCATTCACAAGAGTCGCTATTTGAGTTGCTGTGGATTTTACGTTCTCGTATTGTTCTTCGAAGGTCCCCTCTTGGTTGCGCCGAAGAATCGCGTTCCCGCCAAGGGCAAGGACCGTTATGGGGGTCTGACGCGGCAAACTTGTTTCGTCTCTTAGAACAATGGGTGGAGAAGGCGGGGTTGCTTTTGTCTCTAACGTCCCGCCTCGGAACAAGATCGGGTATTCGATATGAAGCGAGGGTTACAGCCAAGTTCATTCCCTTGTTCAGGGAGTTGTTGTCGAGATTCTTTGCAGCACTACTTGTTCACGAGAATCTTCTGATGACCCCCTTCTTCATGGGTCTGGAAACCTACGCCCACCCGGGAGAGTTGAAACGCCGTTGCCTGTTGGTTGTTAAATAGCAGTATTGTCTCCCAAGCGCAATTATACCAATGTATCTCCACGCCAGGTGGCGAAGAGTTCTCTTCGTCGCGGTGCTTGTCGTCGTACTGGTCATCGCGTTGGCCCCCTCGATCACCCAAGGCACCATCAAGGTCCACATCTATGGATTGACCAAGCCTGGAGTCATTGACCACCTGTACGTCAAGTTCACGACCTTGCAACTCCACACGTACGGGTTCGGATTCGGCGCCGGTTGGGTCAGCGTTAATGAGACTACGCCAATCATCGATCTCATTCCCATTCCGACTCAGTTCTTACCGCAAATCGTGGCCTCTGCGCAGATAACATCAGGTAGATACGATGCAATTCGGTTATTCATGACAAATTCGACCGCGCTGATTGGCATCACTCATGTGTCGCTATCAAATACCCCGACATTAAACGCTAATTTCACACTCCCAATCCCTCCGAACGGCTTCGGCGACGTTCTGTTGCTGGTAAGGTTCGATGATTCTCTCGTCTTGGCAAATCCAGCCGCCCTCTCTATCCAAGTCGTCCAGACTTCAGTCGTCTGACACTGCTCCCAACCGAAACTGTCAAATTCGACCATCGAATAAGCGATTTGCATGTGTGTGATCGGTAAGAACGAACTCGTTAGCCTGATTAAGGCTCACAAGTGCATTCATCCATTTGATTACGGGCTCCTTGATGGAGACGGTTATGTGCTTACGGTCAAGGAGGAACGGACGCTCCATTATCTGGAGCACCAGAACCTAGTCTCCAACGAAGTCGTGTTTACGCCTCCCGAATTTGTGGCACACCTCACCGCCAAGAGCAAGTATGGTAGAATGGGGCTCTCGTTTCTGAACGCCGCAAAGGTCCACAGCGGTTTCATAGGTCGCCTCGCCCTCGAACTGGTTAACCTCAGCAATGAGCGACAGCCGATAACGATCAAGAGGGGCGATCCGCTAATGCACATAGAGTTCATGAAGCGCGAGGGAGAAGCTTCGCCTTACAACGGGGGCTACATGTTCCAATTCATGAGTGAAGACGAAATCGGGGAATACATGTCGATCCTAGCGAGAGACTTCAAGACTCTGTTTCCTAAAGAGTACCTAACAAAGGCGGCCAAAGCGCGAGTTGCCGTCGTTAGCCAAATCTAGTAGTCTGACTGTCGAAAAAACTGGAGCTATTGTCCATAGCAAGGCCCCCGATCCTGATGACTCTGCTCTCAGTTCTTAGATGAGATTTCGTCCAGAATCCGCCTGAGCTTGGGATCTTTGATCGCTGTTCTGGAGGATTCGTAGAATTCTTTCAATTTCGTCGCTTCAATGCCTCCCTTCGCATATTCGTTCGCCTGAAGAGCCAATTCCAGTTTATCGAGTTCGTGAACTAGCTGTGCTTCCCTGCTCCTCTCGTTCTCCAACTCCGACCATAGTTCCCTGTAAGACCGCTGATTTCCCAGTGGAAAGTACGAAATCAATTGCTCTCGGGCAGAAATTTTCTGAGCTTTAGCGATATTTTCTCCCCTCGCCTCCTTATCTTCGGGAGTTAGATCTCCTGTAATCGCTTCTTCTAAGTCGTGCAATAGCGCTAGCTTTAGCAGTCTTTCCACGTTGTAGCTTCGTCTTTCACCTTCGAATAAACAGAGAAGCGATAGCGCAAAAGAATGATCGGCAACCGACTCTGTTCTCTGAAGACGAAGCTTCTTGAGCCAACCTCTACGCGGTTCGGCTTTTAATCTTGCAGCGAATTCCCAGAACTGAACGAGCTGGTCCAAGTCTAGCCACGTGTCGTGAATCTCACCGCAATGCGTAAAAACCCTTCACGATGCAAATACGTCAACTATTCGACCCGTTAAGGCTTTGCAAATTGGTTAAGAAAATCCTAACTAGATTCGCTGTAGCAAAGAAGCCTGCTCGATCTGAGGGAACGCAGTACAGGTCCCCCCGAATATATCTGCCTACAAAACTAACTGAGGACTCTAGCTTTCCATTCAAAGAAGGAGATTTACTCAACATCAGAGTTGATGGGCGGAGGCTGATCGTTCAGAGGGCTCAGAGGAGTATTCTCCAGGTGTCTGAAAGCGGAGACACCCGTCAGAAACCATAATACCAGCGCAAGGGACCCCCGATTCTGCGCTGCGAGTCGAATGTTGAGAGTGACTGTGCAAGTTACGAATCTCACCGGCGAACGTTTCTGGGGCCAAGAGTCACAATTACCACCCCAAGTCCAGATAGCTGTCAACATCAATATCGTCGGATTGGACATGAAAAACGAGTCCACAGCTGACGCCCCCTTTGTTTTCACGGTCAATTACACTCCATCGATCGCCCAACTAAGCGTCAAAGGCCGGGCACAAGTGATCGGCGAAAAAGAGGAGATCTCTAAGATGATAGATGAGCACAAACAGAACAGGCCGCCACCCGTAGCGATAATTCAGGCAGTCTCGAGCATTGCAATAGCTGAAGCGATTCTCTTGTCGAAAAGCCTAGGGATTCCGCCACCAATTCCCCCGATGGGCCTGCCTCATGAACAAATGCAGGCGCAGCAACAGCAAGGACAAAGAAAATCCGAGCCGCGTTATACAACGTAGTCCGATCCCCGAATTATTTGAGCCATCCAAAATTCTGGAGGATTGTTATCCCTCCAAAAAATTGGACTCAGACGATCCGCCTGTCACATGTTTGGCTGTAACACCCAGCCCGGTTCAGCCAAGCCTCTCGATGTCTAGAACTTGAACTGATTCAGTGGCTATCCCTGAGATTGAAACGCCAAGTCTTTTCGGCATCCGTCATCATGGCCGCCCGACGGTAGGGACAACTATTCGATGGTGGGGTCGAGTGGAATAGCATTTGCCCAATGCTACTAATACGCATGTGTATTTGCTAAAACTGCACTTTTAGCAAGCCTTATCTCCCTTGCATCTCTAAGCAGACACGGCGCAAAAAATGTTGAGTTTTCTTGGAGCATACGAGTCGCCTCTAACTCCTAGAATTCGAGAACTGGTTTGGAAGAGGGACAGCGACACATGTCAGACTTGCAGCTTGGTCTCCCGATTCTACTGCGCGCAGGGCCAACTTTCCGAAGGCCGGGCACCCTTCTTGATTATGCATCACATTGATCGGAACCGTCGCAACAATCGTCTTGGGAATCTCAAACTTGTCTGCCCGCGTTGTCACGTCAAAGAACATGGGAAAGATTGGGGAAATACCGGAAAAGCAAAGGGACGCGAGCGAGCTCTCAGATGCGAATAAGCAGAGACGGACGAGGAGAAACTCGGCTAACTGACGCTCAGAAAAATCGCATAATCGAGTTAGCCCAGACAGTTCCTCGGGACCATCTTCTCTTGGGACTCCAGCTCGAGCGGGGATGGCGTATCGGGAGCATAGTGGGTTGCCAAAACAAGGTAATCTACACGAGGAAGAGGACAGGAGAGAAGGTTGTATGCGTCGTGGATCTTCCAGGAATACGAAAAGAGGACGTGGGCGAGGAGACCATAATGATTCACTTCAAGGGAGGGAAGACAGAGCCAGACTATCCTGGGAAAAAGTGGCTTAGGCTTGCTCAGAAGCTAGCCTCGAAGGTTCAGAAGGGCGAGAGGATCATTTCCCTTACGGAGCAGCATGGAACAAACATCCTGCGAAAATATGCAAGACTCGCTGGTGTTCCCGATTGGGACCGTCTCCATAATCACCGTCAACGGGCCTATTTCGGGACGTTCTGGGCCAGAAAAACCGGCAGGGACCCTTGGAAAGTTCAGAGTCTTATGGGACACAAAGACTTGAGGGCAACAGCAGTGTACGTTGAAGAGCTTTCCCTCGAAGAGAAGAAGCAGCTCCTGGATGAGTCCTAGAACCCCTCAAGGGTTTTCCGTGACTTGGGAACTTAGGAAAATAATAGAAGTTTGTCTGGTCCCAGGAAGTTACGCAGAGATTTAGGAGGACAAGTAAGGCGTGATTCACCGAAGCATTTACGTTAGTAATCTCTCATGCTACGATCCATCTTTTTCTCTCGACTTGCAGATCGTTACTAGACCATAAGGATTAAACGAGAGAGGAAATTGCGATTGTCAGACGTGAAACCCATGCCGCGTAGAGCTGTTCGAAGACCAGCTAAGCAAAAGACGACAATCTTATTCCGGGCCGGTAACCTGCCCAGTACTCCCGATGAACTTTTCCGTCGAGTCTTTTGGAAGAGTGACTTTCTAGCAGGTGAAGCCCACAACTTCTGGAGAGAAGTCAAGAAAGCGGAACCTAGCGGTCTGCCCATCCAGGCGTGGAAGGACTGGATCTCGAAGCGCAGCATGAGTGTTGGACAATTCTACAACATGATCCACGGGCTCGTTGGAGCAGGTTTCGTAGAAAAGCGTGATTCTAAGTGGCATATGAGCGAGGGTTTCATGCAGGAACTGGAGCAGATGATGAAAGTTTATTCTTCGGAAAGCGGTTATGAACCTAGGATGAAATAGCCATCCAAAAAACTGGACCATTGGCATACATCCAATAAATTGAACCTCTAACGGCGAGTTTTCAAAACTCGCCCTTGGGGATCGATTTCTCTGTTCCTGATCCTTGTAGTTGAGATCGGTTTCCCATCGGCAGCCTTGAGTAAATCGACGACGAATAGATCTAATGGCTGAAGACCATTCCGCTGTCTGAGCCGGTTCAACCGACGGCCGCTCGCAAGACTACCCTCAGTGACTATCAGCGCTTGCAGTTTCTTTCGTGTAGCAGCAGGTCCGTAAGGCTCACGAAGTGCAGCTACTCTTACCCGCGACGACCAGTGCCGAGTTTTCAGAAACCTGTCCAGGTCGCGAACCCGACTTGAAAACGAACGAACTGGGTGTTTCTTATGGAGAGTCGCGACAAGTCGATCGCTTGTCACTCCGATCAAAACTACGTCTCCGATCTTGAAAGCCTCAGAGAGCAAAAGTCGGTGGCCGGCGTGCAAAACATCGAAAGTTCCTCCTAGAGCTACAAGCTTGTATGGGCGGGCTGATCGGGACAAGTCGGATCCTTTGGGATTTAGATTTTAAGAATAAACCTTGGGCTGCCATAGGCAATTCCTTCGGTTTTCCGGAGACCAGTGCGAAAACGACCGCACCACATCTTCGTCACGTGGGCAAGAGGGAAAAGTGGGCCAGTCCTTTGTCCAGCATTGACGAGTACTCTCATCCTCAAATCCGCGATCAGCCTAGTAGCAATATGTGGGGAGTAAAAGTTGGGTTCGGATTCTGGATACCCTAGGGCTCGCCATCGATTTGGTTTCTTTGGTCCTCTGACGAGACAAAAGAAGGACAGGGTTACTTCTGACGACATTCTTGATAGTCTGACTAGGCAAGCCCAGCTCAGGCAAAAACTCGAAGAAAGGGACGAAGTGAGACTAGAGGAGATTGCAGAAACAGAAGATCTAAGCCGGTTTCAAGGGCTCAATCCTGGATCCGCTTCCGCTCCAATGGCGGCAAAGAACAGAAGCTTCGGGCATCTTGCGTTCGTCGTTATGCTTTCATGCGGACTCGCGGTAGTATGGCTATTCAGTTCAGCGTCGAAGCGGTTTGACCCAGCATCATTAGACGGGATTATTCAGAAATCTGGCGTCCAGTCGATTTTCGCGAATCAGGCTCAATTGGGAATAATCGCGCTGGCGGCCCTGTTAGGTGCTCTCTTGATTCGCCGCAGAAGGCGAAGCCCGAGCCGATACCTTCACTCTGTCTAAACCCACAGGTACACCCGAGTCGGAATCCCACAGTTAGAATGCTTGGACCCTTAGATTCTGCTAAGCGGGAGGAGAAGACCCATCAGTTGTACGGTCTCTCTTCATTGCAGGTTATATGACGGGAAAGAAGGGTGTGACTTGTGCCAAGGGATTTTCAAGAGTCCGGGGCGGAAGAATCAAATCCGTATCTGACCTCTCCAACTCTTGTCTTTTCCCTCATACTCATCTGTGTTTACATAGCCGTTGGATTCTTGGTCGGCGACTTCGTCAGTCCCCTCTCGCTACCAAATTCACAGGTACTCCTAGTTCTTGCTCAGTGCGACGGTCCATTACCTATCTATCCCTGGACCCTGGTGACCTCAATTTTTCTTCACGCAAACATCATCCACATAGCAAGCAATATCTTGTTCCTCTTGCTTTTCGGTTTTATACTTGAGGAACAGGTCACGAAGACTCGGTGGGTGACAACTTTTTTCCTTACCGGTGTTGCGGGGAACCTTACCTTTGTCGGGGCCGATCTCGCAGGATTTTTTCTCACTGGCTTCCCTAACGCGTTCTCTCTGAGCTGTGGCGTCGGAGCCTCCGGTGCAGTCTATGGCATAATGGGAGCCGCAACCGGACTCCGAGGCGTAATTTTGATCATATTTATCGCCGGTTTGGACCTCTTCGCTGGCGGAGGTTTCTTCGCGCACATTGGCGGACTGATCACCGGGTTTCTTCTCCGAAGATTCTGGAGCTCTGAGCTGAAGAACTTCTAGCAATCGGCCTTGACAGGAAACCGGTGCTCTTATCCAGATCTGCGTGGTAGCCCGGGGGAGATTCGAACTCCCGTCAGCAGGTTGCTCCAACCCCTCTGTTTGAGGGGATCCAGAGCCGACTAGGGACGCTTCTGTGTTTCTGGCCCGAAACGCCCATGCTATGCTAGACCACTACACCACCGGGCTACGAAGCTCTCGGTTGCCCCTTGTCTAACCATAATAGGTTTCGTCGAATCGGGAGGAGACGAGAATCCAAGAATCGGTCGATTGATCATTCTGCGCTCCCTTAGCTTTTCTGAACAGTAATTTGCTGTGAGTT
>Ga0209471_1000786_pt1 | contig 19960 bp, 19 predicted proteins | sample GraSoiAngelo_128_FD_185885 | JGI IMG/M metagenome (GOLD analysis project Ga0209471, IMG submission 185885) | Grasslands soil microbial communities from the Angelo Coastal Reserve, California, USA - 14_0927_12_20cm (SPAdes) (version 2) | ecosystem: Environmental > Terrestrial > Soil > Grasslands ...
GTAGTACTCGCGGCGAGCAGCTTTGGCGCCGTCGAACGCCTTGCGCACCTCTTCGCGTTCGCATGCTTTCTGCAGGCCTTCCTCGCCTAGCTGATTGAGGAGAAGCACCGGGTTTTCGCGCGTCGACTTCCAGAGTTCGGGGTCGATCGTGCGGAACAGAGCCTCGATGCGGGGTTGCCATGTCCACAGCAGGTCGTAAGCGAACTCGCTTAGTTCTTCGAGCACGGAACTACGATGTTATGGGGATTGGGGAAGTGAAGGCGGTCGTGATGGCCGGCGGCGAGGGGTCGCGCTTGCGCCCGCTCACCAGCAACATGCCCAAACCGCTGGTCCCAGTCGCAGGCCGCCCGATCATGGAGCACATCCTTCTCCACCTCAGGCGCCACCAGCTGCGCGACGTGGTGGCCACGGTGCAGTACCTCGGCGCCTCGATCCGCAACTACTTCGGCGACGGATCGGAGCAGGGGGTGGCGTTGACGTACTCGGTGGAGGATTCGCCGCTGGGCACCGCGGGCTCGGTGATGCTTGCGCGCCAGCAGCTGAACGAAACGTTCGTGGTGATCTCGGGCGATTCGCTGACCGACATCGACCTTGGTGCGGCGGCGCGTTTTCATCGTGAGCGGAAGGCGATCGCCACCATTGTGTTGAAGCCGGTGCCGAACCCGCTCGAGTATGGCGTGGTCGTCATCGACGAAGGCGGGGCGGTGCAGCGCTTCATCGAAAAGCCGAGCTGGGGCGAGGTCATATCGGACCTGGCCAACACAGGGATCTACATCCTCGACCCGGCGGTCTTCGACTTCTTCCGGCCGGGTGAGGTCACCGACTGGTCAGGCGACGTGTTTCCGAAGCTGTTGAAGGAGGGCGAGCACGTCTTCGGCTGGATCGCGGATGGCTACTGGGAGGACGTCGGGAGCCACGCCGCATATGTGAAGGCGAACTTCGACTGCCTCGAGGGCAAGGTCAAGGTGCAGATTCCCGGCGACCGCGTGGGGGATACCACCTGGATCCACTCGGACGCGGAAGTGGATGCGGGCGCCCGTGTCGACGGGCCTGCTTTCATCGGCGCTGGCGCGAAGGTGCGAGCGGGCGCGTGGGTCAATGGGCCGGCGGTCGTCGGTGCGTACACGACGGTCGATTCTGGGGTGAAGCTCTCGAACTCCATCGTTTGGGACCACAGCTACATCGGGCTCAACTCGCGCCTGCGCGGATCGGTCGTCTGCCGGTCCGTGACGCTCAAGAACGGATGCCTGCTCGAAGAGGGCAGCGTGGTCGGCAGCGACGTGACGATCGGCGCGGGGTCGACGGTCAACGCCAACGTGCGCATCTGGCCGAACAAGGAAGTCGAGCCGGGCGCCGTCGTACACGAATCGATCATCTGGGCCGGGTCATGGAAGCGCGGCCTCTTCAGCTCATATGGTCTCAACGGCCTGATCAACATCGAGATCACGCCCGAGTTCGCGTCTCGGCTGGGCGCAGCCATCGGCGCCCTGACGCCGAAGGGGACCGAGATCGCCATCTCGCGCGACTACACGCGCTCGGCGCGGATGATCGGCCGCGCACTCATGTCCGGGATGATCTCGTCGGGCACGCACGTCATCGACCTGTCCGTCCTGCCGGCGCCTGTATGCCGCTACTGGGCGCGCCACAACCACGTGTCCGCCATCCACGTCCAGACTTCGCCGGTCGACCCGCGATCGGCGGACGTGCGCATCTTCGACGACCTGGGCCTCGACGTCGACAAGCGAAGCGAACGGCGGCTCGAGGGCCTGTTCTTCCGCGAGGACATCCGCCGCGTTTCGCACTACGAGATGGGACGCATCACGCGACGCGATGGTCAGACCGACCGCTACATGGAGGACACGCTCGCCAAGATCGACCTGGAGGTCGTGCGCGGTGCCGCCTTCAAGGTGGTGATCGACTACAACAACGGCGCGGCCGCGATGGTCCTGCCGCAGATACTTCGTGAGCTCAACTGCTCGGTCATCCCCTTGAACGCGGCGCCGGCAGAGATCGTCCTGGAGCAGGACGACCCGACTTTTCGCGGCCACCTCCAGGAGATGGGGGTGATCACCGCGGCGGTCAAGGCCAAGCTGGGCGTGTTCATCGACACGCCGGGGGAGAGGTGCTTCATCGTCGATGAAACCGGGACCGTGCTCGACCACGACACGGCCTTTGCGGTCTTGACGCAGCTTGCGCTGACCGGAAAGCCCGGCATGATCCTGGGGCCGGCGTCGTCGTCCCTCGCCTTCTCGATGATCGGCGAGCAGATGAGCAGCCGGTTTGTCCCGACCAAGATCACTCCCGGCGCTGTGCTGCGCGCCGCGCAGCATGCGGAAGCGGTGCTGGCGTCAGATGGCAACGGCGGCTACTGCTGGCCCGACTTCGCCATCTCGTTCGACGCCATTTTCACCATCGCGCGCGTGCTCGAGCTGCTGGCCAAGGGCGGCGCGTCGCTCGGTGGGCTTCGCTCTCGCATACCGCGGGTGACTCACCGCACCGCGGTCGAGTTCTGCCCATGGGAGGTCAAGGGGCGCGTCATGCGCACGATGATGGAAAAGCACCTGAAGGATCGCGTCGACCTCACCGACGGTGTGAAGGTGTTCGTCGACGACGGATGGGTGCTGGTGGCGCCCGACGCCGACCGCCCCGAGTACTACATCATCGCCTCGACACTCGATCCGGGCCACGCGCAGCGGCTGGTGGATGAGTACTCGGAGCTGGTACGGTCGGTCGTTGCCGAGGCAGCGCCGCAAGCCGAGGCCGTCGTCGAGACCTAAAATCGTTTACTCGGTCGTGCGGGCGTAGCTCACCTGGTAGAGCGCAACCTTCCCAAGGTTGAGGTAGCCGGTTCGAGGCCGGTCGCCCGCTCCATTCGAATCTCGCCTCGACTGGGCAAAAGGGTTCGAAACGGACCTAGTCGACCCATCCAAGGAGCGATTTGCGCAAAACGAACCCTATTTTTCGCGCCAAAGGATCTTTTTGCACAAAAGACTCCTAATCGTGACTTTCGCCTGCCGCGGTTTGAAACCTCAACTAGCGCCGTCGATTCAAACTGGGCTCCCCTAAGATTCGGAGCCCCGCTTTTTTTGTGCAAGGGAGTGTGTGTACATGGCGCGTAGTCCTCTGCTGTCAGGTCTTCAGGCCTTGTTCGATGACTTCGATGAGGCCGAACGCACCGGCCGGTCGGTAGAAGCGGTGCAAGAAGAACGCCACCACTTGCGGCTTACCCGGCGAGACTTCCTGAAGGCGACCGGGGCCACCGTCGGCGCAGCCGCGCTGAGCGGGCCCGTCGCGGCGCTCGCCGCGACAGCCGGCAAGACCGGCACCCAGGGCCGCATCGCGATCATCGGCGGCGGCATCGCGGGCTTGAACGCGGCGCTGACCCTGCAGGACGCCGGCATCACCTCGACGGTTTTCGAGGCGTCGAGTCGGGTTGGCGGCCGCATGCACTCGGACACCACGTCGTGGCTGAACGGCCAGACCAGCGAGCACTGCGGCGAGCTGATCGACAGCCGCCACAAGACGATCCTTGGGCTGGCGAATCGCTTCAAGCTCCCGACCGTCGACCTGCTCGCGGCGGAGCCTAACCAGTCGAGCGACACCGACTATTTCTTCGGCCAGTACTACACGAGCGCCCAGGCAAACAACGATTTCAAGCCCGTCTGGAACAACGTGAAGGGGGACCTCACGGAGGCGCCGTTTCCGACCCTGTACAACAGCTTCACGCAGGCTGGCTTCACGCTAGACCACATGAGCTTGTACGACTGGATCGAGAGCCGCGTGCCTGGCGGACACACGTCGAGCATGGGTCAGCTGCTCGACGTCGCCTACAACATCGAGTACGGAAATGTAACGTCGCAGCAGAGCGCACTCAACCTCGTCTATCTGCTTGGTTTCCAACCGCAGCCTGGCAACTTCCGGATCTTTGGCGCGTCCGACGAGCGCTATCACATCGCCGGAGGCAACGAGCGGTTGCCGCAAGCAATCGCGGCTGCACTGACCGCAAACACGGTCCAGCTGAACACTGCCCTCACCGGAATCCTGCACAACAACGACGACACCTACACGCTCAGCTTGAAAAACGGCAGCGTGACCACCACGAAGATCTTCGACCGGGTCATCATGGCGATCCCGTTTTCGGTATTGCGTAACATCCTCGGCTCGACGGCCAGCGCCTACAGCGCAGCCGGATTCACGAGCCTGAAGCAGACGGCGATCACGCAACTCGGCTATGGCGCGAACGCCAAACTCCAGCTCCAGTTCAACACGCGTTACTGGAACACCATGGGTCCCTGGGGTGTCGGAAACGGCTCAACCTACGCGGACACCGGGTACCAGAACACATGGGAGGTCACCCGCGCGCAGGACGGGACGACCGGCATCCTGGTCGACTACACCGGTGGCGGCGTCCCGCTTGCGTCGTTCAGCGGCGACCCGACCAATCAGGCACTGGTGCAGAAGTTCGCGAAGACGTTCCTCAGCCAGATCGAGCCGGTATTCCCCGGGATCACGAAGCAGTGGAACGGCCTAGCGACGCTCGACGTCCCACTGAACAATCCCTTCCTCCTCGGGTCGTACTCGTACTGGAAGGTCGGCCAGTACACGCAGTTCAGCGGGTATGAAAAGGCGCGCCAACCAAACCCGACCACGGGAAAGTGCCATTTCGCGGGCGAGCACTGCTCGATCAACTTCCAGGGCTTCATGGAAGGCGGTGCCGAGGAGGGAGCGCGCGCGGCCAACGAGATCCTGAGCGACTACAAGGCCGGCATCTTTCCCTAGGAGCTGTTCTGCACCCGGTCGGGGATGCGTAGGGACATCGCGCCCCAGGCCATCGCGACAGCGGCGGCGATCCCTGGGAGAAAGGCGAGCAGCGCCCTCCCCGTGGCATCCCACAGGGCGCCTGCGATAAGCGGGATGACGAACGCGGTCGCGTACTGGAGCGTGAAGATCGCGGCGCTCATACGTGCCACGCCGCCGGGCGGAGCCACGCGCGGCGGAAGGCTCAGCACAACCACGAACGCGAGCGCCGTCGAGAAGCCAAGCACGGGAGCCCAAACGACAGCACCGACACCCGGCGTGAGGACAAGGCCGAGCTGCGCCGCGGCCATGATCGCGGCCGATCCGACGAAACCCGCGCGGCCGGTCAGAAGTCGTGGCCAAAGCGCCACCGCCGGTGCGGTCAGGAGCTGCGCCCCATTGAGCAGGGCGAGGCTGGGGGAGATGAGGTTGTGGCGCGCGGTCTGGTCGAGGAAGTCGGGGATGAACGCGTTGGCCCCGAAATACGCGGCGGAGGCCATGCCCATAACGATGCCGATGCGGATCGCCTGGCCCTGCCGCCAGTCCGGCCACCAATGCGATGTCACCGTGCCGCCCGCCACGCGTGCCGGCGCGGCGGCCCCGATTGCGACCGCGCTCAGCAAGACGAGGACTGACCAGCTGGCCAGCGCCCATCGCCAGTCGCCGTGGGCGAGAGGCAGAACTCCGACCGGTGTGGTAAGTGCCGTCGGCAGCGTCTCACCAATCAGGATGCCGTTGCTGTAGACAGCGGTCGCGATCGCGATCCGGCGGGGAAACCACTCCCGGACCAAAGACGGAAACGCAGGTTGGGTGACCGCGACACCGACACCCATCAGAAACGTGGCGCTGAGTAGGACCGGGACGCTCGGTCCGAATCCGCGGAGGGCGCCGAACAGCGCGACCGATCCCAGGCCCGCGAGAAGCGCGCCGCGAACGCCCAGCTTAGCGATGAGAAGTGACCCAGGGACCGCGGCGATCGCCAGCAAGAGCACCGGGCCCGACACAAGCGCGCCGACCGCTTTCTCATCCAGATGCAGCTCGCGATGGATCAACGGGATGAGCGGCGGAACCGCAAGCATCGTCAGCCGAAGGTCGATCCCACCCAGCCAGAGCAGAACCAGCCGCACCCAATCGGCGCGCGTCAGCCTCACCGACTGCCCATACTGATCGCCGTGGCTGGACTACTCATCGTCACCGCCGCCGGACCCGAGGACCCTACGCGCGCGAGCATTCCCTTCCACATCGCGGCCAACGGGGCCAAGCCCGCGGGGACAGAGGTCGCGATCGCTCTGGCGGGCGACGCTGCCGAGCTCGTCAAGCCCGACGTGATCGCCAACGTGCTTGGCCTTGGGGTGCCCCCGCTGCGGGAGCTGCTGGACAAGTGCCTCGACAATGAGATCCCGATCTACGTTTGAAAAGGCTGTGCCGAGGCCCGTGGGGTCTTGCCGGAGATGCTCACACCGAATGCGAGATACATCACTCCGCCCGACCTCGTGCGGCTGACGATGGAGGCGGATAAAGTCCTCAGCTTCTAGTGGCGCCGATCGCCGCCAGAGCGCTCGGGTTCTCGAGCGAGGACAGGTCGCCCGGATCCTTTCCGATGTAGACCGACTTCACGACGCGGCGCAGGATCTTCGCGTTGCGCGTGCGAGGCAGGTCGCCGACGAAATGCACCGCCTTTGGCCGCAACGGCTTGCCCAGCGCGGCCGCGACCAGGTCCTGGAGCTCGGCGGCGAGCTGCTCGCCTGGTTGCTGGTTCGGGCGCAGGATGACGAAACACACCAGCACCTCGCCCTTCAGCTCATCAGGCACCCCGATGGCCGCCGCCTCGGCGACCGCGGGATGGCCCACCAGAACAGACTCCACCTCGGCCGGGCCGAGGCGCTTGCCCGCGATCTTGATCGTGTCGTCGGACCGCCCGAGCACGTACCAGAGGCCGTCCTGCGGATCGACATAAGCCCAGTCGCCGTGCACCCAGACATTCTCGAACCGGCTCCAGTACGTGTCGATGTAGCGTTCGCGGTCACCCCAGAAGCCGCGCGTCATGCCTGGCCACGGATTCCGGATGACGAGCTCTCCTACCTCGCCGCGCACCGATCGGCCATCGGCGTCGAGCACGTCGGCGGCGATGCCCGGCAAGGGCCCTGCGAACGAACACGCGCGCAGGTGAGTTATCACGTTGCCGCAGAGAATGCCGCCTGAGATCTCGGTCCCGCCTGTGTAGTTGATGACCGGGATGCGGCCGCCTCCGATGTGCTGGAAGTACCAGTGGAACGGTTCCGGGTTCCACGGCTCGCCGGTGCCGCCGAGAATGCGGAGGCTGGAGAGGTCGTGGTGCGCCGGCACCTCGTCGCCGTGAGTCATCAGCCCGCGCACCAGCGTCGGCGAAACCCCGAGCACGGTGACCTTGTGATGGTCGACCATGCGCCACAGCCGGTCGGCCGCCGGGAAATCGGGCGTGCCCTCGTACAGCACCATCGTCGCGCCGAGCAAGAGCGTCCCGAAGATGAGCCAGGGGCCCATCATCCAGCCGATGTCCGTGTACCAGAACACGACGTCATCGGGCCCGACGTCGAATCCGTGCGCCATGTCCTGCGCGGCCTTGACCGGGAATCCGCCGTGCACGTGCAGAGTGCCTTTGGGTTTGCCCGTGGTGCCCGACGTGTAGATGATCATCATCGGGTCCTCTGGGTCGAGCTCTTCTGTGGCGAGCCGGTCCGGATAGTCCTCGAGGAGCACCTCCCAGACCTCGTCGCGTCCGTGCGTCCACGGGATCTCGCGCACGACGCGCCGGTGCACGATCACCTTCTTGACCGACGGGCAGCTGACCAGGGCGCGGTCGGCCGTCTCCTTCATTGGGACCACCTGCCCGCGGCGGTAAAACCCGTCGGCGCAGATCAGGACCTTCGCTTCGCCGTCGCGCAATCGCGTGGCGATCGCCTCTGGCCCGTAGCCCGAAAACAGCGGGATGATGACCGCGCCGATCTTGGCCGCAGCCAGGACCGAAACGGCGACCTCGGGGCACATCGGCATGAAGATGCCGATCCGCTCGCCTTGCCTGATGCCCATCCTGCGGAGCGCGCCTGCCAGGCGCGACACTTGCTTGTCCAGCTCGCTGTAGCTCAGCGTGCGTGTGTCGCCCGGCTCACCCTCCCAGATGATCGCCGCCTTGTCGTGGAGCTCACCATCGCGGTGCCGGTCGAGGCAGCTCTGGATGATGTTCATCCGTGCCCCGACCCACCACGTCGCCCACTGCTTGCCACGCGACAGGTCGACGACCTTGTGGTATTGGCGGTAGAACGCCACGTCGATGTCCTTGATCGCCGCGTCCCAGAACCACTCGATGTCGTCGTCGGCGCGCTTCAGCAGCTCGTCGAAGGTCTCGATCCCGTGCCGGTCCATGAACCGCTTGAGCCGGCTTCTTTCGATGACCTCGGGACTCGGCTCCCAGATCACGTCGCCGATGACGACAGGCTGCACCGCTTTATTGTCACCAGAACACCATGCGCGAGCTGCCTGACGACTTTGCCGACAGCCTGGGCCGGGTCCTCGATCCAATGCATCGGGACGCGGCGGCGGAGATCATCGAGGCGGCGACGATGCTGGACGACGTGGGCCTGCGGCGCTTCCTGCAGCTCTTCGCGGCGCGAATCCGTGCGTCGGATTCGCCGATCAAGGCCGACGAGCTGAGGAAGTATCTCCAGCAAGCCGCCCGCGCGAGGCGATGAGACGCTCACCGATCCGGTCCGCGTCCAGGAGCAGCAGCCAGTAGTTGTTCCAGGCGGCGCGGGCGACGGCCAGGGCAACCTCCGGCCGTGTGTGGAGGCGGGCCGCGCGTATCGCATGGTGCTGTGCGTAGCACCAGCGGTCCCAGGCTCGCTCGACGGTCGACTCGACCAGCTCGAGCCACTCGGCGTCGTCAGCACCTGGACCAGGGAGGCTAAGCACCTTCCACTTGCGGTCTTCGCGGACGACCGTGAAAAGCGGCTGCCCGCTCGGCCGGCTCGCGTGACGCGCGGGCCGCGGGTTCTTCGGGTTGGCGGCCATCAGCCTCTGCTGCACCGCGAACACGAGGTCGTGTGCGGCGTCGAGGGTCGCCGGCGGGAGAGGTGGGTTGCGGCGGCCGAGGCGGATCTGCATGGCCCGGATCGCCTCGCGCATTCGAAGTGGAGCCTCGAGCGCCTCGTTCAGCCGGAGCGTCTCGACGTCCTCTAGCAGCAGGTCCGACTCGGCGAGCAAAACCCTGCGCTGGATCTCCGCGGCCATCTGCGCAGCAAGATAATCAAGGCACGCCGCGTGTCAAGCGCTGGTTTACAGGCTAGGCGATCCCCAGTAGCCGCTTGCCGTTGCCGATCAGCACCTTCTGCAGCACCGGCTCCGGGATGTCTAGGCTCTCGAGCTCGTCCAGGCAGCGCTGCGGCTGGATGAACGGATAGTCGCTGCCGAAGACAAACTGGTCCTGCAGTCGGCCCTTCATGTCGCGCATGACCTCGGTCGGGATGTAGCGCGGCGCCCAACCCGAGATGTCGATGTAGATGTTGGTCTTGTGCAGTGCCATCGCGAGCAGCTCGAGGTGCCACGGGTAGCCGAAGTGCGCGGCGATGATCTTCAGGTCGGGGAACGCCGCCGCCGGAGCGTCGAGCCAGATCGGGCGCGCGAAGTCGATCCTGATGCCCTGACCGCCGGGCTGACCGGCACCGATGCCGCTTGTCCCCGTGTGAAACAGCACGATCAGGCCCAGCTCCTGGCATTTCTCATACAGCGGCCAGTGCCGCTCTTCGTTGGGCGCGAACGCTTGCAGCGAAGGATGCAGCTTGACTCCTTTCAGGCCCAGCTCGGCGATTCGGTCGAGCTCGGCCACTGCACGATCGCCTTTCAGCGGGTCGACGCTGCCGAAGCCGATGAAGGACTTTGGATAGTCCTGCACGGCCTGCGCGACCAGGTCGTTGGGCACACGGGGCCGCCCGGTGGCGGTTTCGGCGTCCCAGGCGAGGAGCACGGCGACGATGTCCATCGTGTCGTAATCGCGGGCCAATTCCTCGATCGTTTTCCGAGCGACCTTGGAGCGGAAATACGACTCCGCAGCCTCGACATAGCCCTGCATCGACACGTCGAGCCAGTCGGGCGTCGGCAGGTGGACGTGAAAATCAATCGCCTTCACAGCGAGACTTATCTTCATGGAAGCGACTCTGCTGGTGCTCGCCGGGGGCGACAGCCGGCGCATGGGCAGGTCCAAGCCGTGGATCGAGGTGGGGAACACGGTCCTCCTTCGCTATGTAGTGGAGCGACTGGCTCCCGCGTTCTCGGAGGTGATGGTTTCTTTCGCCGAACCGGAACAGATGGAGCAGCACATTCCGTATCGAGTCGTGTTCGACCGGAAGCGGAACGCCGGCCCACTGGCGGGCCTGGAGGCCGGGTTGATGGCTGCCCATCACGAAGTTCTGTTCGCCGTCGCGTGCGATATGCCGTACGTCACCCAGTCCGCGGCTGAGGTTGCCGTCGCGGCGGCGCGGAGCTGTGACGCCGCCATACCGCGCCACGACGGTCTTTTCGAGCCAGTCTGCGGCGCCTACCGCAAGACGGCTCTGCCGGCGATCGTCGGCGCGCTGGACGCGGGGCATTACACCGCGCACGAGGTCGCGGAGCAGCTCGACGTCACGTGGCTGGAGGGTCTCGACCCCGCGCAGTTCGAAAGCCTCAACACGCCCGCCGACCTCGACCGATTCCATGCCGCTCTTTCGGCGCAGCGATAATGGCTGCAGCGCCTTGAAGATCGTCGTCACCGTCAAACAAGTTCCAGACCCGAATTCGACCCTCACCCTCGAGGCGGACAACACCATCTCCCGCGAGAAAGAGGTCGTGCTCGACCCCGGGGATGAGTGCGGGGTGGAAGAAGGCCTCCAGCTGAAAGAGGCGCACGGCGGCGAGGTCGTGATCGTTTCGATGGGCCCCGAACGCGCCAAGGACGGTCTTCGCAAGGGCCTATCGATGGGTGCCGACCGCGGCGTGTTGATCTCCGACCCGCAGCTTGCCGGCGCTGACGCCTTGCTCACCGCGCGCGTCCTTGCGGCTGCGATCAAGGCCGAAGAGCCTGACCTTGTGATCTGCGCGACCGAGTCCTACGACGGCAGCACCGGCATGGTTCCTCCGATGCTGGCCGAGCTCCTCGGGTTCCCGCAGCTTACGTTTGCGAAAAAGGTCGAGATCGACGGTTCGACGGTGAAGGTGCACCGCCAGACCGCCGACGGCTACCAGGTCGTCGAGGCCTCGACCCCCGCGCTCATCACCGTCACCGCCGCCATTGCGGAGCCGCGGTACGCGTCGCTCAAGGGCATCATGGCGGCGCGCTCGAAGGAGATCAAGCAGGTCTCGCTGGGCGACCTCGGAGTGGAGAAGAGCGAGCCGGCGGAGACCATTGAGGGCGTCGTCGATGCCGAGACGCGAAAGGCAGGCGAGGTGATCGAGGACGACGGCAGCGCAGTCGAACGCATCGTCAAGGTGCTCGCCGAGGCGAAGGTCATCTAGCGATGCCGAGCATCCTGGTTTACGCGGAGCTCAGCGGCGGCAAGGTCGCGGCCACCTCGCTCGAGCTGATGACCAAGGCACGCGAGCTGGGCGACGTGTATGTCGTCGCGCTCGGTTCTGGCGCGAAAGAGGCTGCTGCGTCGCTGGGCAAGCACGGCGCCAAGGTCGTGCACGTCAACGACGACAAGGCGTTCGACGACTACATCGCAGAACCTGCCACCGACGCCATCGCCTCGCTCTACGAGAAGGAGAAGCCCGACCTGATCCTGTTCGGCTTCACACCGGACTCGCGCGAAGTGGCGGGCCGCCTGGCTGCTCGATTGGGCACAGGACTCATCTCGAATGCAAACGACGTCGTCTCGAACAGCGGCGGGTTTGTCGCCAAGGTGCCGTACTTCGGCGGGGCCAAGGTCGCGTCGATGAAGGCCAACGGCAAGCCGGCGATCGTCCTGGTCCGGCCGAAGTCGTTTGAGGTTTCGGAATCGGGTGGTGCCGCCGAGGTCAAGCAGCTCGATATCTCGGTGGCGGACTCCTCGAAGCGGGCGCACATCACCGAGCGCGTGGTCGAGGCGTCGGAGAAGGTGAAGCTCGAAGAGGCCCGGGTCGTGATCAGTGGTGGCCGCGGCATGGGCGGACCGCAGAACTTTCCGCTGCTCGAAGACCTGGCCAGCGCCCTGGGCGGCGCTGTCGGGGCAAGCCGCGCAGTGGTCGACGCCGGCTGGGTGCCCTATTCGATGCAGGTGGGCCAGACCGGCAAGTCGGTGCGGCCAGGCGTGTACATCGCAGTCGGCATCTCGGGCGCGATGCAGCACACGGTTGGCATGAAGACCTCCAAGGTGATCATCGCCATCAACAAGGACGCCGAGGCGCCGATCATGAAGATGGCTGACCTCGGGGTGGTCGGTGACGCGCTGAAGATCGTGCCCGCGCTGACCGCCGCGGTCAAAGCCAAGAAGAACGGATAGAACCGAGGCCCAGCGCCTTCTCGCCGAGCGCGTTGAGCGCCGTCAGGCTCGCGATTTCGAAGCCGCTGACGCGATCCGCGAAGAGCTTCGAGCCGCCGGGTGGGACGTCGTCGACAGCGCGACCGGCAGTGAGCTGCAGGCCATCCGCGCTCCGCATGCAGCCGGACCAAAACCGTCGCCTCGCGCGGTCACCGCGCTGGCGGTGGTCCACGGTTGGCGAGCTGATGCCGAGCGATGGTTGCTCTCCGTCTTCACCCACTGCAAAGCGGACTTCGAGGCCGTGGTCGTCGACAACTCGGGCGACCCGCGAATCGCAGGCTGGCTCGCCGGCAGCGCCGCCGAGCGGCTCCGAGTCGTCGGGCTGGATCCACCGCTTGGTTTCGCAGCCGCAGTCAACGCGGGCATCGAGGCGGCGGTCGGGGAGGTGGTGGTCCTCTTCGACCCCGGGGTGGAGCTCAAGGGCGACGCGATCACGCCATTGCTCGAAGTGCTCGCCGACCCGACGGTGGTAGTTGCCGGTCCCTTCGGCCTTCGCGGCCGGGGCACGCTGAAGGAGTTCGACGAGAGCGCGGGCCCCGAGGTCGACGCGGTCGAGGGCTACTGCATGGCCTTTCGCCGCGCCGATGCGCTGGCGGCGGGCGGCTTCGATCCCAGGTTTCGCTTCTACCGCATCTCCGACGTCGAGTTCAGCTTCCGATTGCGCGACAGGGGAGGCCGGGCCGTCGCGGTGGCCGATGTGCCGATCGAAAAGCACGTGCACCGGCTGTGGGAGTCGACGGAGCCAGGTGAGCGCGACCGGCTCTCCAAACGCAACATGTACCGGTTCCTCGACCGCTGGCGCGGCCGCGAGGACCTCCTCGTCGGCCAATAGAATTCGGGCGGTGACAGATGAGTACGCGGCCCGCGTCGACGAGCTTCAGACGAAGCGCAAGAAGAATCTCGCGATGGGCGGCGCGGAGAAGGTCGCGAAGCAGCACGAGCGCGGCAAACTCACCGTCCGCGAGCGAATCGACCTGTTGTTCGACCCAGGCACGTTCGTGGAGCTTGGCCTTCTCGCCCAGAACAGAGACGGCTCCGACACGGCACCGGCCGACGGCGTGGTCACCGGCCACGGCGACGTCGATGGCCGGCAGGTGTGGGTCATCGCATACGACTTCACCGTGATGGCGGGCTCGATGGGAGCGGTCGGGGAGCAGTTCAAGGCCGCGCGCGTCCGCGAGCTGGCGGTGCGTTACCGCAAGCCGCTCGTTTGGCTCCTCGATTCGGCGGGCGCGCGCATCCAGGAAGCGTCGGGGTCGACGTTTGCGGGCACCGGCTGGCTGTTCGCCGACCAGGTCCACATGTCGGGCGTCATCCCGCAGGTCGCAGCGATGCTCGGTCCATGCGCCGCGGGCACCGCGTACATTCCCGGACTCGCCGACTTCGTCCCGATGGTCAAGGGCACCTCCTCGATGGCTCTGGGCGGCGCGCGCCTGGTGAAGGCCGCGACAGGAGAAGACGTCACCGACCACGATATGGGCGGATCTCAGGTCCACTGCTACGAGTCCGGCGTCGGCGACAACGAAGTCGAGAACGACGCGGAGTGCATCGTCACTGTGCGCCGGTTCCTGTCTTACCTGCCCTCGAGCAACGCGGAGGCCCCGCCTTTTGTGGACACCGGCGATCCAGCAGGCCGCCTGGTCGAGGGCCTCGAGAAGATCGTGCCAGTCAGCCCGCGTGCGGCCTACGACGTGCGGAAGGTGATCAAGGCGATTTTCGACCGCGACTCGTGGTTCGAGGTCAAACCAACGTGGGCGAAGAACATCGTCATCGGGTTTGCGCGCGCTGGCGGCCACGCCACGGGTGTCGTGGCAAATCAGCCGATGCAAAAGGGCGGGGCCCTCGATTCGGACTCCGCCGACAAGGCCGCTCGGTTCATCCGCATGTGCGACGCGTTCAACGTCCCGCTGGTCTACCTGATGGACGTGCCGGGGTTCCTGGTCGGATCGCAGGTCGAAAAGGAAGGCATCATCCGGCACGGCGCCAAGATGCTGTATGCGACATCTGAGGCGACGGTGCCGAAGATCACCGTGATCATGCGCAAGGCCTATGGGGCCGGCTACTACGTGATGTGCGGCAAGGGCTACGAGCCGGACACGATCGTCGCGTGGCCTTTCGCGGAGATCTCGGTGATGGGACCGGAAGGCGCGGTCAACATCATCTTCAACAAGCAGGTCGAGGCTTCCGAAAACCCTGAAGCCACGCGCGCGAAGCTGATCGAGACGATCCGGACGCAGATCAATCCATACCTCGCCGCGGGCTGGGCGATGATCGACGACGTGATCGATCCGGCAGAGACGAGGCGCGTGATCATCAACGGAATCGAGCAGGCGCGGGGCAAGAAGATCGACCGACCCTGGCGCAAGCACGGGAACATTCCCGTATGAACGACTATTTGGAGACGAGATGACGGAAGTGAAAGCCGAGCTCGTCGGCAGCGTCTGGAAGATCAAGACGCAGCCGGGTGCCGAGGTCGGGGAGGAGGACGAGCTGCTCATTCTCGAGTCGATGAAGATGGAGATCCCTGTGACCGCACCACGCGCGGGGACCGTCAAGGAGGTGCGGGTGAAGGAGGGTGAGGTCGTCAAGGAGGGCCAGGTCCTGGTCATCCTCGAATGAAGCCGGCGCAGCTCCTGCTGGCCTATCAACGGCTGGTTGAGAGAGAGCGAGAGCTGCGCGACGAGATCGAACGCGTGGAGTCGCTGTTGAACGTGAACCCGGACGTGGTCGCCGCGGAGGAGGCTCTTGCCACGGCGCGTGCCAGCGAGCAGGCGATTCAGCTCCGCCTCCTGGAATCTGACCGCGACCGAGAAGCGCACCGGACGAGAATGCGATCTCGCGAGAAGGAGCTTATGAGCGGTCGCATCCGCAACCCTACAGAGCTCATGCTGCTGAGCGACGAGGTCAAGCACCTGAAGGCAAGCTTTGCCGAGGAAGAGGAGGCTCAGCTGCGCCTGATGGACGAAGCCGAAGCAGCGGACGTGGCCATGCGCGAAGCCTCTGAGAGGCTCGACGACGCGCGCACGCGTGCGACCTCGGATGAGCCGGCTCTGCGCCATGACCTCGAGTCGTGGCAGGCGGAGCTCGCGACTGTACAGGCCGACAGCCAGGCGATCTGGGCGCAGGTTCCTTCACCGGCGCAGAACGCGTACCTGCGTGTGCGCGCTCATCCGCCGGTGGCCGAGGTCGACCGCAACCAGTGTCTCGCCTGCCACGTCACCGTGACGTCGTCGGGCATGCAGATGTTGCGCAAGGGAGACGAGATCGTGCAGTGCGAGAACTGCGGCCGGATCCTGGTGATGGCCTGAAGACGCTCCGGCTGCGCGTGGATGGGGGAGCTCGCGGCAATCCGGGACCTGCGGCCCTCGGCGTGCTGATCGAGGACGATCAGGGAAACAGGCTCCGGGCCCTGAATCGCTGGCTCGGCGTCGCGACCAACAACCAGGCCGAGTATCACGCCCTGATCGAAGGGCTGAAGGCGGTCGAAGGGTGGAAACCGGACAAGCTCGAGGTGTACCTGGATTCCAAGCTCGTGGTGGAGCAGGTAAACGGGGGGTGGAAGGTCAAGGAGCCAGAGCTGATCGAGCTGCACCGCCAGGCGACCGACCTGCTCAAGCAGTTCGGTGACAAGGTGACTGTCAAGCACATTCCGCGGGAGGAAAATCGCGGCGCCGACAAGCTCGTGAACATGGCGATCGACGGCCACGTCAAGAAGCCCAAGTTCGGCGGGTAAAATAGCTCCGGGCCGAGGCGGACGGGTGACCGCCGGCGAAGTAAATAGCGTTGGAGGAAAGTCCGGGCTCCATAGAGCAGGGCGCTGGGTAACACCCAGTCGGGGCGACCCGAAGGAAAGTGCCACAGAAAATTACCGCCGGGCAGCACCTATCTCCGGAGAGGCGCTGTCAGGTAAGGGTGAAAAGGTGGGGTAAGAGCCCACCGGCGGCCGGGTGACCGGCCGGCCAGGTAAACCCCGCCCGGAGCAAGACCAAATAGGAGGACGTTTTAACGGCGGCTCGCCCAGTCCTCGGGTATCGGTCGCTAGAGACGCCGGGCAACCGGCGCCCCAGACAGATGGTCACCGTCCCGCAAGGGGCACAGAACCCGGCTTATCGCCGCTCTCGGCCCACCTTCTGTATCCCTAAAAGCCGCAAGTTACGGGCCGCAGATTGCGGTCCCCGGCTTCGCTGAACCCAAAGAACAGTGCGGTAAGGACCTTGGATAAGAGCAATGCGGCCACAGTAAGTCGACTGTCGACTTTCTGTTCACGTACGAGAACCGCCTCACGTTCTCGGGGGAGGTCCGGCACGCGCCATCAGTCGGTGGCTAGGTTGGAACCCAAGCCTGAGGACTGTCCACTATGTGCTGAATCCCACACGGCGCACCCGGCCGATAATTTGATCTCCGGATCAGCTTGCGGGTGCACAGGAAGGTGGGCGGTGCTTCGTCAATGTGGGCATTATCGGATCCTTCTTACGCGCAGGATGGCGAAGGCACCGATGACGGCGCAGACGCCGGCGACCGCGTACAGCGCTCCGTAACCTGTGCCGATCCTCAGGATGGCCGGCGCGATGGCCGGAGCAATGGAAAAGGGAAGCGCGCTGGCGATGTTGAGCACGCCCAGATCCTTGGCGACCTTGTTTTTGTCCGGAAGCACGTCGGCCACGAGCGCAAGGTCGACAGCTAAATATGTTCCGAAACCGAGTCCGCCGATGGCCATGCCGACGAGGAACCCGTTAAAGCTGCTCGCGACCGCGATTACGAACATGGCGACGCCGTAGACGATGGACGCGGTGAAGACGAAGATCTTCCGCCGTCCTGTTCGGTCAGAGAGCTTGCCGCAAATGAGTGAAGCGGCAATTACCACTACGGAATTGGTGAGCGTGCCGAGGAAAATTTGTTGCGGCACGTCGGCCTCGGCACTGCCGATCTTGTTCAGCAGGTAGTAGGCCTGGTAGGTGGCCAGGAAGGCGTAGGCCAGAACGAACATGAAGCGGCTGACGAAAGCCCAAGCGAAGTCCGGGCTCTTCCGCGGCGCGACATAGAACGTCCTGGCAAATTCCCCCAGGGACCAGATCGGCCGGTTGGCCTTGTCAAGCCGGCGATCCCTCAGCACGACCGCGAAGAGCAGGATGAAGAAACCTCCAACCGCGAGGGGAACCAGGAAGGTTGCGAGCTGGTTGCCACTGACCAGCTTCACTAGGAATGTGCCGCTCACCGCCGCGATCGGAAGGCAGATTCCCAGGACCCCAGAGACCAGGCCGCGTTGAGCGGGCTGGACCTGGTCTGGCAGCACCGCTACAAGGGCGGCGAGAAGCGCGTTGAAAAAAAGCTGAGCGAGGCACCATCCCACGAGGACGACCAGGGTGTTGGGTGCCAACGCGACAAGGAGAATGCCAAGCGAACCACCCACCAGGCCGATAACCATCCACGGCCGTCGCATGCCTAGCCGAGACGACGTGCGGTCGCTCATCCTGCCGAAAAACGGATTACCCAGCACTGACACCAGGGCGCCGATACCAGCAACAAGCGCAAGGCTGTCCGGTGCATCCTTGATGCCTACGAGTGTGTTGACCTTCAACGGCAAGGTGACCAGCAGGGGCGGGAGGAAAAGCAGGTTGGTGCTCATGAACGCCAACGTGTACAGGGAGATGAAGCCCCACCCGACTCGCTGTTTCCCAGGGCCCCCTAGCTGCGGCCCAGCCTCGGCTGGGATTCGGTGCTTCAAGACGCGCACCGCAGCGGGCACACAGAGTTGGGGTTATCGCCACACGCGCTACTGAGCATCGCGATCACCGCTTACGTCCGCCACGGCTGACCCACGGCGTTTAAGTCTGGCGCTCCATACGCAAACCACGCGAGAGGCCGACTCAACGCGGCCGGCATCTCGTCGACTGAGCGACTACTGGCGGGCGATACCGCCCGTGGTGAGCCGCCCCACGATCACGCAGCGGTCGCTGAAACTGGGGTTCGGGCACGGGCTGAAGCCGGGAATCGCGCCCGGATGATGTACTCAACGACGGCCAGGTTGATGCCCCAGCCCGCGCCCAGCATGAGGGCGGTGGTGAGTTCGCTGGGGCCAAATACGGCGTTCCCGATGCCTTGCGTGAGCACTTGCGTGCCGGCACCGAGTGCCAGTGCGTAGGCGCGCGCCATCCATGCTCGGTGGCGGGCCACGTCGCGGCGGCGGATCGCGACGAAACCGAGGATGATGCTGGCGGCCATGCCGGTCCCGAACGCGAGCCGGAACACATGGCCCAACTCCCCGCCTGGCACGCGGGGGTAAAACGCTGTCATCCACAGCGCCGAGAACGCCACGGCCAAGCCCAGCACCACCAGGGCCCGACCGGCCACCCGGTGCCAGGCGGGCCGGCGGCGCCGCAGCCCGGTGGAGAACTGGAAGGCGCCGAGGACGGCGTAGAACACGGCGCAGACGATGTGCACGATCACGGGCACTGGCGAAGCGGTGACGCGCGGGTTAGCCGGCAGCAGGTGGGGACCGCCAGCCAGCTCGACCAGGCGCAGAGAGCCGGCTATGGCTGGGATCACGATGAGGGCGATGAGTGGGTACGGCACCCACCCGATCGACCGAGTCGACCGGGTGGGGCGTACTGCGGCGTGAACGGTCACTTGGCTCCGACCACGTCGAGCTTCGAGCTGACAGGGTTGAGGATGGGCGGGGCGGCCGGTGCGCGCTGCGAGCGCCACAGGGAGTAGCCGAGGCCGACGAGAGCGAGACCGGTGGGAATGGCGAACAGCCTCTCGTACTGCGGCACCAGGCCGACTGCGATGGTTGCCAGGGTGCCAAGGGCGAGGAGTACTGCAGCCCACCGAGCAAGGACGTTGGCGCGGAACAGTGCGATGGCGAAGATGAAGCCGCCGCCGATGTAGGTGGCGCCGGTGAACAGGATGGCCGGGTGCATCAGCCCGATGCCGCCGGTCGTGGGGCGATTGACGGCCACGGCGATGACGTCATTCACGTAGGCGGTCGAGGTGTGAGCGATGGACGGGAGGACAAGCGCCGCTACGTATTCGGTTCCCAGCATGCTGAGGTAGCCGGCGGCGAACAGGACGTACCCGATCAGGCCGAGGAAGCCGATCTTCGTCACCTGTCGCAGGTAAACACCAGTGATGCCGGCGAGGGCCAGGGCGGCCATGAGCATCTTCAAGGAATCACGGGTCATCGCGTCGGTGCTGGTGATCGAGGTGGCGTCCAGGTAGGGGTGGTTGATCTGGACGCCGATGAAGATCAGTCCTGCCACGGCGGCGGCAGCGCCGGCCGCTCGGAACAGGGTGGTCGAGGTAATGGTCATGTCGTTCTCCTTTGGATTGGTGAGCACCCGTCAAGGTGCGATTCATCGAGCTGGTTGTGTCAAACCGAAGCGAATCACTCTGCAGCCATCAATCACCTGCCTTCGGCGTCGGAATTGACGTGAGGTTGATGACCTCGGAACCGTGTAGAGCCTCGAGAAATGGCTGAAAGCTGCCCCAAACCTGGCACTGCAGCCGGCAGCCGTCGACCACGACATGGGTGACCCCAGACGCCACCGCTACTTTTCGCGCGGGAGGCGGGCCGACAAAGGTCACGTCGACTCGGTGGTTGGATAGCTCCTTCACGCCTGTCAGCCTGCGGCTGC
>Ga0209471_1000787_pt1 | contig 19956 bp, 15 predicted proteins | sample GraSoiAngelo_128_FD_185885 | JGI IMG/M metagenome (GOLD analysis project Ga0209471, IMG submission 185885) | Grasslands soil microbial communities from the Angelo Coastal Reserve, California, USA - 14_0927_12_20cm (SPAdes) (version 2) | ecosystem: Environmental > Terrestrial > Soil > Grasslands ...
GACTTCGGCGAGGCCCACGTCGGGACTTACCATCTCAAGTTTGCCCGCCGTGGCGTCGTTCGAAGAGGCACCACGGTTCACCAAGCTCGGAAGCTCCGGTTTCGTCACGTCAACGACCGTAAAGCCCTGCTTGGATGCCTTCTGCACATACAGGAAGTGCTTGTCTCCTTTTGATTGGAGAAGCATCTCGCCGCCCGGGGCTTCCTGCAAGGGTAAGTGCGCGATCACTTTTGCTGGAACCTCAGCGGGCTTGGTCTTGGCAACCATGCTTGGCGCGGACACGACTACGGCCGCAGCCGAGAAAATCATGCCGACGCGGCCCAAATAACTCCATGCGAATCCTTGTCGAATGTTATTCATTGTGTCCTCCTTACGCTGCTCTAGGCCTGCCTCCAACAATCTTTCCGTCAACTTCGTCCTGCGCCTCTCGAGTTTGAGGCGGGGAACGGTCGGAAACAACCAGCAGATCACCGACGACCTTCGTGATAGGTGCTAAGAAGTTGGAGGTGGACGCGTGTAGAGACGGTTGTCCAGGGAAACAGGAAAAATAGGATGAGCTTTCTCTGCGGCTCTCCGGACGACAATAGAGCGCAGGAGCGTAAAGATGCCGGATGTTTGCGGTTGCAACACGCAGAAGTGTTTGGCCAGGAGTTTGACGGTCATCTGCGGTGGAACGGACCGAACCCAGGAAGTCTCGCTCCGGGGAAAACGAGGAACACGATTCGCTAGAACGATGAGGAGCGAAAATGCGCAAAGCCACAGCAACAACCCCCGCCAGCAAGAAAAGCGGCGCGCGCCAGTCGTTGGATATGCGTGCGGCTGCATCACCTCAACCGATCGGAACCTACCACCGCGCATTATACACCGGCGGCCTTATTGACGGCGCCACGCCGCGCTAGGCTCTCTGTTTTCCCAGGCTCAAATGGCCACCGCTCGCGCTCGCGCGCGAAATTTTATGCCGCAACGGTTACTGCCGGCCGTACACGGCAATACATCCGTTGGCATTCTGCGTACCACAGAGCGCGCCCGCTTGCAGGGGCACAAAGATGTGATTGGTGAATTGGTCGACCGCAATGCTGTGAGAATTGGAGCCTGTGGGCACATTGACCAGCCAAGTGCGCGTTGCGGCATCAATCACGCCCATCACCGGTCCGTTAGGCATATCCCGACCCGCCGTGTAGTAGCGGTTGTCGCCTGGGTTGAACCAGACTTCGTCCGTGCCCCCACTCTGATCAATGGTGGTCACTATCTTGTTTGTCATGCCGTCAAGGATGATCAGCAGCGGAGGGAATTGGATCCCATCATGGCCTCCGCAACCGACGAGGAAATCGTGGCCCGGACCCTGAACGATACCAGCCGGCATGCAGTTGATTACCGGGATGACGTTGATTACCACCGGACCTGCCGGGTTTCCAATTCTGGGATCGATTTCGTCAATGCACCCCACTGCCGCGCTGGCCTGAGTCGCCAGAGTGGAAACGGTGCAATTCGAATTCTCCACGTAGAAGGTGCCGTGAAGGGGATTGAAGGCGCTGGCCCCTATCCCAGCCACGGCAATCTCGCCCATTTGTCCCGCCCCTGCCGTTCCATGGTTGGTGATGAATGCGCCGGTGTTGGCGTCAACGATGGGCGCGTGGTGGCAAGGCACGTCCGTCCCACCGGGGCCCACGCCGGTGCCGGATACGCCGGAGGCCACGGCCTCCGAGGGATTGGGACAAGAAGTCCCAGAGAGAGCCGTTGCTCCATCCACTGTGACCGTCGAGTCCTCCGCGCCGACGCCGTCATAGTAAATCTGGCCCAAGATACATGTGGGATAGTTCGGTCCGGCGGGGAAAGCCTGAGACCTTCCGCTGGGGCCCGCGATCGTCCCCTGGTTGGGAATGCCCGCCGGGGTGTAATTCGCCGTCGGATTCACGGGGAGGCAATACCCACCTGCGGCGATGCCCGCTGGGTTTCGATTGACGATATCCGTCACGTCAATCAGAGTCACGAAGGGCAGCCCAGGGTCGCCATTGGACACGGTCAGAATATTGCGCCCACCCACCGTGCCATAAGACATCTCGTCCGCACGGTCGTCCCCGCAGGTGGGGTCGGAGCCCGCTCCGCCGTTCCACGTGGCAATGCACGGGGCTACCCCTGAAGTGCTGTCAAAGGCCGGCGACGTGCCAGTTGGGAAAGCGGCGAGGACAGTTGGAGGCGTCGGTGGATTGGCGGTCAGAGTGGTCAAATCGAAGGCCACGATGGAGGAGCTGCCGCTCCCTACAAAAAGGGTCTTCCCGTCTGGGGTCACCAACAGCCCATCGGGGCCTGAGAGGGGGTTTACACCGTTGGCACGCGCTGCACAGCATTGCGCACCCGGGAAGCCACCGAACATCCCGTTGTCGCCAAATCCCGGAAACTTGTTCCCGAAGGGCGCGAAAAAGTTCGTGTTTCTGCAGCCAAAGCGGGTAAGGCCGCCGCTTGCCGGGTCGGGGACGCCGGTGATGATGGAAGGGATGCCGGGGAGGCACGGGCTGGCGTTATTGCCGGCGTTTGTCACCTCATTGAGCCCGCCAATGGTATTCACTGCGAAGTTGTTCTTGGTGTCCGTGACTACGACGGCCAAGCCGATGCGGTCCGAGACATAAAACAAGTGTTGAATGGGATCGAACCAACCAATGTCGAAGGAGTTGAACGGACCACCCGGCTCGCCCGTGGGGTTGTGCTCCGGCACTGGGATGACGTCTATAACCCCGTAGGCCCCGTTCACGGTAGTCCCGCAAGTGGGACAATTCGGCTGCGACCCGCAGCTGTTCAACAGAACCCCGTAGGCCACCACCGCCGCCACTCCAAGAATAATCTTTGCCAGTCTGGACCTCATCGAAAAACCTCCTCTAGGAATTCCACTCGAATTCTCGATGCCACCGTGCTGCATATGGTGTTGGGGATGCATATCTCTCCGGTAGGCTGGCCGATTTAGAAGCGGTACTGCAGCCGCTGTTCGAACACCAAGTAATTCTGCGGCGTAGCACCGATCGTGCTCGGTTGCTTCAAGCGGTCAACACTGACGTTGGACTGAAACCGTACCCAATAATTTAGATACCAGTTAACACCGAAGCTAAACTCGTCGGTGTGGCGGCTGAAGGTAGGCACATTCTGAGGCGTAAAGACGTTGTTGAAAAAGATGCCGGGCTCCTTCCCTTGAATCCCGGAGTAGCGGAACGCTAGTTCCCAGGCTCCCAATCCGCGCCCGCCGCCTCCCGGCGTGTCCGGACCAAACACAGCGCGCTTGACGCGCGGAGTGCCGTTTTCGGGGCGCTTTTCCCCGGTGAGCAAGTAGCTGGCAGCGGAGTTCCAAGCCTTGAATCGCACGGTCGGAAGATTGCCAAATCCAAGTCCGCCCAAAGTCAGTGTGCCGACTCCGGTCCGGTCGAAGGATGCCTGGACGTATTCGTCGCGGAAGCCCCAGGGGCCTTTCAGATAAGTGAACTCACCTTCGTACCGCCACACATTCCCGTTGGCCTGGAACTGCGGAAGGAACGTATAGGCGGTGTCCGGCAGCGCCATGCTGGGCGTGACTTCGTTGGAAAGTCCATGCGCCTGACTGTAAGCGATCGACCCGCCGAAGGCCAATCCCTGCAGCACGCTGTCTTTATTGTTGCGCCAGGGGTAGAAACGGATTCTGCCCACGCTCTCCGGCACGCTCGTGGTGTTGTTGGTGGCATAGCCTTTTCCGTTGAACGCGCCGGCCCAATACTGGAATACGCCGCCCTTAATGTCGCCGTGAATCACGACGCCGGGGCTGCGATAGGCGGAGGCAGCAGAGGGATACAGCAAGGACTGCAAGCCGCGTTCCACGAAATCAATGTTTGTGACGCCGGCAACCAGTTCCTGCGCAAACGGTTCCTTGAACTGCCCGGCCTGGATCTGGAACGCGTCATTGTATTTCGCATTCAGGTAGATGTCCCGGATCGTAGCCCCGGTCGTGGCGGCAGCATCGATTAGGAGGCCGAACTGGAAGTGGCTGCCGTAGTTCCCTTGAAAGCCAAACCGGCCGCGGCGCACGGCGAAGGTGTCGGCAGGAACGCCGTCGCCTTTGTAAGAGCGGAAATCGCTCTGCACGTATCCGTACGGCTGAATTTGAAATGCGCTGTCGGCGGACTTAATGAAGAAATGTTCCCCGTTCCAACCCGCGGTCACGGGGAGTGCGTCCTCCTTTTTCTCGGGGGGTTTTTGGTAAGGTTCCGCGGGCGCCTCGGGTGCTACTTCGGCCGCGGTCGCCGGCAGCGTCAGGCTGGCGTTGACCAGGTGAGCGCCGTCAGCTGCCGGGGCTGGGGCTCGCGCCTTTATCTCTGCTAGTTGCTCAATTAATGTTTGCAGTCGCTCAATCGTCCGCCGTTGCGCAGCCAATTCCTTGCGCAGCTCTTCCACTTCAGCCTTGCTCGCTGTCGTGGAAGCGGCCTGTGTGCCTTCGCCGGATGGATTTCCGTTTTGGCCTTGAGCGCGCTGAATTGTTCCGGCAAAAAGCAAGACCAAGGCCAGAAAAACAGACCATGTCTTTTGTGATTTCATGTCTACCCCCTTGAGGATTGTCCTAGCGGGTCAAACGGCCGGTTTCGCCTTTATCTCATCGGCGGAACGGAGTCAAGGGAAAAAGTGTTCGAGTGTTCGAGAAAAAATATTCAGTATCGACTATTCGCAGCAAAAGAATCGCTTCACGTGTGCTCCCTATTTCTGCTACACAGTGGGTTTGCACATTCCTCAGGCTATCTTCCTGTGTTTCGCCGCAGCTATCGCCGGGACGCTTAACGCAGTGGCAGGCGGAGGTAGCTTTGTTTCCTTCCCGGCCTTGCTTTTCACGCGTGTGCCTGCCGTGGTGGCCAACACCACCAACACGGTCGCCCTATGGCCGGGCTTAGCGGCCAGTACCGTTGCTTACCTGAAGCGGTTGAACGCACCGCTGCGCGTGCTGCTCCCGCTGGTGGTGACGAGCGTGGCCGGGGGGTGGGCTGGCGCGTTGCTGCTGCTTAGGACCCCGCAACACACATTTCTGCATCTCGTGCCCTGGCTGCTGCTGGGCGGCACCTTGCTGTTCGCCTTCGGCAACAAAATGCGCGCAGTCGCAGGTCGGGCAGCCATCATCGATGACCTCCGTGAAATATCATGGCAGTCGATCCTGGTAACTTCGTTCGTGGAGCTGCTGGTCTCCGTGTACGGCGGATACTTCGGTGCTGGCATCGGGTTCATGACGCTGGGAGTGTTAGCGACGCTAGGTATGCGCGACATCCTTGCCATGGGCGCTATTCGGACCCTGCTGGCCGCGGCGATCAATGCGGCTGCGGTCCTCACTTTCATCTGGGCTGGCGCAGTTTTGTGGCCGCAGTGTACCGTAATGATAGCGGGTTCTCTCGCCGGGGGATGGTTCGGCGCGCACTACGCACAAAAAGCCGATCCCCGCAAGATGCGTTACATCGTGATCGGCGTAGGCCTGGTAATGAGCGCATACTTCTTCATCGCCACTCGTTAACACGTGAGCGCGCGAGCGAACCGGGCCCCCCGATCCGTTTTGACTCGCGCCGATCGGGGATCGAGCCTTCTTGGGCGGGAATCCGGTGGCCACATCAAAAGTCAACTAAACTGCATGTTCATCCTCGTCCAGTAATCCATATCCTGTTTTTGTGCGGCCGAAAAAATATTGTCGATAGTTGACAGCGGGTGTACACTCTAGTGGTCTGCTTACTGGACCATTTGAGTGTCTGAGTGCCACTAACCCTCAAATCCGAGTTCGAGACTGTCCGCAGGGATAAAGTTTACGAAGGAGTTGCCAAGCAGATCGAACGTCTGATTCTGAAAAAACTGCGGCCCGGCGATAAACTTCCTTCCGAACGCGAACTGGCGGAAATGCTTGTTGTAAGCCGAAGCTCCATACGAGACGCGATTCGGAGCCTCGAGTTGACGGGCATGGTCGAACCGCGCCAAGGTGCTGGCACCATCGTTCGCGAGATTTCCTCCGACTCTCTGGTGAATCCTCTTGCCGACGCCCTCAAGCGCAAAGAAAAACGGATCGGCGAGCTGCTTGACTTTCGCAAGATGCTCGAACCGCCGCTGGCTGCCCGGGCCGCGACGCGTGTTTCTGCCGACGAAATTTCTGAGATGGAAGGGATCCTCGAACGGCAGGAGGACAAACTGCGCAGAGGGGAGAGCACTATTGCTGAAGACTCCGAGTTCCACTACGCCGTTGCTTTGGCTTCCGGTAACAGTGTTGTGCTCAAAGTGCTGGATGTTCTCATGGATCTTCTGCGCGACTCGCGGGAACGCAGTTTACAGGTTGCGGGGCGCCCGCAAAAATCGCTGGACGGCCACCGGCGGATCTTGGCTGCGATCAAGCGCAACGACGCCGAAGCGGCAAAAGTGGCCATGCGGCGGCACATCGAAAACGTCGAAAAGATCGTACTTAGGACAATAAGGTCTTGACCAATGGGGGGTCTTCGTCATGGGCCGGATACTCGCGACTCGCTCTTGCGGGAAAGCGATGGCATCAAATTGAGTATGGCGATTAGCTTTGCCAAGGGGCGAAGGGTAAGCAGTCGAGGATGGCAATTGGGGGACTAACAGATTGATGGACGTGAGAAATAATATGACGGCTGGGGTCATCGCACCACAAGCGCCGGATTGCGGGGGACACCGGGGATTGTGCTCTGACGCACGTACTAAGAAACGCGTAGGGGAATCATGAGTTATACGGAACTCACTGTTTGGACGCGCGGCATCATTATGGACAAAGAGGGCCGGGACATCGTCAATTCCATCTCCGCTTCTGCTCGGCTTGAGGGCAAGTTCGCTCAGGCGATGGAGAATTATGTGGACAACCCCGATCGTACCAACGCTCCGACACGCAAGTACTGTCGCCTGAGCGACAACGTGCTCGAAAACGAGCTTACCTACGAAAATGAAAAACCCAACATCGTCGTCCTGGTCGAGGGCACCATGGTCAAGGGTTGGGATTATATGCGCGGCATGCCTCCGGGCGGAACGCTGGTGATCAACACGCACTACACACCGGAGTACATGATTCGTTTCGTGCCCGGTCCCGAGCGGCTGGCCCAACTAGTCTGTGTTGATGCCGCTAAGCTTGCGGACCACAAATGGCTCTACTACCGGCTTGGGCAGCTAGGCCTCGACCGCCTCTCTACAGAGGGCGCGGCTGAGCGAAGCAAAGCCATTGCACCCGATATCGCCGCTCCGCTGATTGCAGCCGTGGTCAAGAGCACAGGCATAGTCAAGAGGGAGACGATAGAGCCGATGATAGCCAACAAAAAGGCATTTCAGATGGCACTCGACGAACTACACATTATGCCGCTGAACCCAGTGGCCGCCTAAGGAAGGATCCTATGTCGACTAAGGGCACGCACATCCCTGACTGGCTTACCGTCCCCTTCGCCGGTATCACCCCTGCCCCATCGCAGGAAAAGGGACAGGACCTGTTTCCCACCGGAAACTGGCGTTCCATCAGACCGGTGTACCGAGACAAGTTGCCCCCTTGCAATAACGCCTGTGGAACCAACGAAAAAATCCAGGGCTATCTCGATCTCGTGAAGCGCGGAAAGTATCTGGACGCCTATGCGCTCATTAAGGAAGACATGCCCTTCCCGTCTGTTACCGGTCGAGTGTGCTACCATCCGTGCGAGCAAGCCTGCAACCGGGGCCAATACGATGAAGCCATCTCGATTCGCGCGGTCGAGCGCTTTCTTGGCGATCTCGGACAGGCCCTGGCACGCGACGTAGTCAAGCCCGGCAAGCCAAACGGTAAGAAAGTTGCCGTCGTCGGGTCCGGTCCCGCTGGCCACAGCGCCGCCTACCAACTGGCCCGCCTGGGCTACAAAGTGACGATTCTTGAAAAATCTCCCAAAGCGGGCGGACTCAATCGCGGCGGCATTCCCGACTGGGTACTCCCGCAGCGCGTGCTCGATCGCGAGATCGAGCGACTTGTCGAGCTCGGGGTGACCATCAAGACCAACGTCGAGGTTGGAAAGGACGTCACTTGGGACGGTTTGAAAAAGAACTACGACGCGTGCGTGCTGGCTGTAGGCCTCACCGAGCCCAACAGCGTACGAGCCGAGGGTGAGAATAAGGACGGCGTGCTTTACGGGCTTCCGTTCCTGCGCGACATCGGCATGGGCACATCAAAGGTGAAACTTGGCGCCCGGGTCGCCGTCATCGGCGGCGGAAACACGGCGATCGACTGTGCCCGCGAAGCGCTGCGGCAAGGCGCCGTCGAAGTGACCATGATCACGGTGGAGTCCAACCCCGAGGAGATGCCGTGCGTGCCGGAAGATCTGCACGACATGCTCGAAGAGGGTGTGGAACTTTTGCACGGACGGGCGATGACCGCCGTGCTCGGTAACGGCAGGGTCGAAGCCTTGCAACTATACCGGGCGCGATTCTCCGGCGCCATCAACGCCTCGCCAATCACCGTCAATCGAGGAGCCCCCGCTGAGCGCTTCGCTGTCGACAACGTCATCATCGCCGTCGGACAGCACGCTTCCCTTACTTGGTTGCCCAAAGAGTTCAAGAACGAACGCGGAACCATCAACGTCGACCGCTTCGGACGTCTCGGCGACACGAACTTTTTTGCCGCGGGCGATATCGTGCAGTGGGGTTCCGGTCAGCCCTTGATGGTGGTCAACGCGGTTGGCGATGGAAAGCGCGTCGCATTCAATCTGGACAAGGTGTTGCGCGGGGAGCCCCTGGAGCCGCGGAAAGTTCCCGTCGACGTCATCATGGATTTGAACCGCATGAACATGACTTATTTCCCGCACTTCCCGCGCGTCCGGCAGGCCATGCTGCCGCCAGTAAGCCGGCGCAAAACACAAGGGGAAGTCATTCAGCCGTTCACCGAACAACAGGCCGTCGAGGAAGCCAGCCGCTGTTTCAGTTGCGGCACTTGCAACGCCTGCGACAACTGCTATCTGGTCTGTCCGGAGCCCTGCATCGTGCGTTCAGCCCGTTCCAACGGTCTCTATAAAATCCTCGTTAATTACTGCAAAGGTTGCCGCGTGTGTATCGAGGAGTGTCCGACGGGGTGCCTCGAGGGCGTTCCCGAGCTCGACTTCGATACCGGCGTGGTGCGCATGGACACGGCATTCGCTATCTCCCCTGGACTGCACGGCCGGCAGGCACAAGAGCTGCTGAATCTAGGGAGCCGGCCGGCGAAGGAGATTTAGGATGGCAGCCAGGCGGGGTCAGGCATCATGCAGGAAATTAGGGCCTCTGCCGTATTTGTTAATCGTAGCTTCGCCCTTAGGCGGACAATGCGAGTGAACAATGGCAACAACAGCGATTTCAACAAAAAAGAAAACAGTCCGGATGAACGGTTGTGTCGCCTCGGCGCAGGCCGCCAAGTACGCCGATGTCGATGTCATTACGGCCTACCCTATCCGGCCTTACACGGCGACCATGATGGCGCTCGCGCAAATGGTTGCCAATGGAGAACTGGACGCCGAGTACATCGTGGCCGATAGCGAGCACTCGCAATTGAGCATCGCCCACGGCGCTTCCTCCAGCGGTGCGCGTGTTTTCACCGGCAGCTCGGGGGTTGGCGTGCAGTTTGCCTACGAGCTCTATTCACCGATCTCTGGCAGTCGCATGCCGGTACAGATGATGATCGCCGACCGCACGCTTGATCCTCCCGGTGATTTCGGTTCCGAGCACACCGACGCGCTTTCGACCCGCGACATGGGCTGGCTGATGGGCTGGGCCTGTGACGCTCAGGAAGCCTTCGACAATCACCTGATGGCCTATCGCATCGGTGAGGACCCGCGCGTGCTCCTTCCTCAGATGGTCTGTCAGGATGGCTTCTTCGTCTCTCACATCACTACTGACGTCGAATTGCCAGACCCTGGCCAGGTGAAGGAATTCCTGCCGCCTTACAAGCATCCCTACCCACTCGATCCCCGGCATCCGGTATCGCACGGCCCGCAGATCATGCCAGAGCAGGGCCCTCCGCTGCAGTTGGAGCGCGCACGCGCCATGGAAGGTTCCATGACGGTCATTGAGCAGGTTCACGACGAGTTTGCGCAAATCTTCGGACGGAAGTATGACCCGTGGGTTGAAGAGTTCATGACCGACGGAGCCGAAGTAGTCTTCTTTATGCAAGGCGGACACGCCGTGACCGCCCGTTTCGCGATTCAGCACCTGCGCGACGAGGGCGTGAAGGTCGGTCTCGTACGGCTGCGAACCATCAGGCCATATCCCACTGATCGTGTGAACAAGGTTCTCAGTAAGTTCAAAGTGGTCGGCGTGATCGAGACAAACATGGGACTCGGCAGCGTAAGCAGCGGCGGATCGCTCTATGCTGAGGCTTGTGCGGCTCTCTACGAAAGTCCACAGCATCCGCTCGTCATCTCTTTCATGGCTGGTATGGGCGGCGAAGCCATTGTACTGAAGGAATTTTATTGGATGACCAAGAAAATGATGGAAGCGCAGAAACGTGGGAAAATCGAAAAGCGCACGCACTGGGTCGGATTCGAAGAGTAGCAAAAGGAGATAGGCTAGCTGTTGGGGCGGACCCAAAGATTCGCGTTACGAGATTGGTGGCACAGGGACTCTGTTTCCTGTCATTAGGAGGAACCGATATGCCAGTAATTGAAGTTCAACGCCAGCAGCTGCCGATTCTCGACAGCCCTAATCAAGGGGCGCGATTCTACAACCCTGATTTGCCGTCGTCCGAGCCCTTTGTCCCCGGCCACCGCACCTGTGCCGGTTGCGGGCCCGCCATCCAGTACCGGATGACGAGCAAGGCATCGGGTGACAATACTATCCTGGTTGGACCGACAGGCTGTATGTATGTCGCGAACAGTTCGTATTTGTGTACGCCCTATAATGTGCCCTGGGCGCACACGCAGATTGGCAGCGCAGGCAGCTTCACCGCCGGCGTCGCCGCTGCGTATGAGGCCATGATCCGAAAGGGCAAGTGGAAGGGCACATTTCCGAACATTATTTGCGAGGCGGGAGATGGCAGCGCATCTGACATCGGCCTCGCCTCGATTTCAGGCGCGCTCTATCGCAATCACGACTGCCTCATTATCTGTTACGACAACGAACAGTATGCGAACACCGGAATCCAGGCATCGTCCCGCACTCCCTATGGCGGCATGACCACCTTCTCTCCTCCCGGCCCCAAGGTTCCCGAGGCGAAGACGCTGTATCCCAAAGACCTCGCGCGCATGATGGCTGCCGGCCATCCGCACTGCTATGTGGCGACTGCGAGCGTGGGCTACCCCATTGACCTGATGAACAAGGTCCGCAAGGGGCTCAACCACAGGGGTGCTGCGTACCTCATGGTTTACACCCCCTGCCAGAAGGGATTTGTTTACGAGACTCCGCGCTCGATCGATTTGGGTCGCCTTGTCGTCGAATGCGGCCTCTACCCCATCTGGGAGTGGAACCCTGAAAAGCGTGCTTATGATTACAGCTTCCGCCCACAAAGCATGCGGCCGGTTTCCGATTACTTGAAATTGCAAGGACGATTCGGCCACCTTCACGCCGAACACATCGCCAAATTGCAGAAGTTTGCCAATGAACAGTGGCGAATGATGGGCGTGGAACTCCCCGAGGCCTTGAGCCAGGCTGCGGATGTGAAAAACCAGGTCAATATGGCGGCTGCGGCAGAAGCGGAGGCTGTGGCGCAAACTCTATGAATACCCATTTCACTACTCCACCTCATGCCCCAGAAACGCAGGAAAGTTATATAGTCAGCGAAGGGAAGAAGCGTGGGTCCACACGCGATGTACGGCCGGAAGCCGCGTTCGACCGCTATTACACCGTCCGGCGTGTACACGCGGGTGACGCTATTCTCACTGATAACTGGCACACCAATGAAGTGCTGGAGCATCTCCGCAACAACTTCGAAGGATACACGTTCGCAATGCGCACGCTGGAGGCTTGGGGGTCAATGATCGAGGACGACCACCGCGCCTATTACACCGCGGGCGGCCGTGTTTGGGTCCTGGATCTCGAGCCCTCCGAAGGCAAGAAGCCGCGCCTGCCTGGAACCGGTGCTGGCAAAGGGTAGCTCACGGTTGAGTCGTATTCTGCTCATCGACGATACGCCGGAAATAGCCGAGCTTCTGACCTTTGCGCTGCGAGACCACGGCCATGAAGTCTTCTCCGAGGGTTATACCGATACTGTCAACGATTTGATTCGGCAGTTCCGAGCCGATGCCGTAGTGCTGGACTGCACTGCCTTTGACATGAGTGAGTCCCTGTTCGATATCGTGCGCCACCACCCCCATCACGCTGAGCTTCCCATTGTGATCATCAGTGACACACCGGAAAAAGCGGACGCGGTCCTAGGCTCTCGCAATGCCCAAAAAGTCTTGCTGATCCCGAAACCCTTCACCGGCTCGCAGATCGCAAGAGCCCTTGATGACTTGCTTAGATAAATATGCCTTTGTGGAGCATGGATCAGTGGCAATACCTCGAGCGCGAGGTCGTCACCGACCCGAGAGGCAGGCAGTGGACTGTGGCGCTGATGGACGTGCTGGGGCAGGAAGGCGACTCAGACATACCCAATAAGTTGCTGGAACTGCAGTATTCATCGGGCCGCTATTTCGCTCTCATCTACTCAGCCAGCGGAGCGTTGCAATGGGAACGCGGCTACAACTCACTGCCAGAGGCGACACGGGCATTCGAAGACCTGCGCATCGCCGTCATCGATGGTAGCCTCGATCCGTCGCAACCGGTGTTCCGCCAGGACCTTGAAGATTGACCCTACCGATAGCATTTCGGCTAATCTTCGATTCAACCTTTCTACCGGTCTACCGGCCGGGATTCAGATCTCTAATCACGACATGAAGTACCTGCCCGGCCCGTCGTGCATCGCGCTCCGACACAATCACCTCAGCCGCGTGCTCGCCATGATCTCGATACCTTCGCGCCACCAGGGGTAGCCTGGCGCACCCGCCACGAATCAGTCCCGCCCTCTCTGCGACGGTAAGCCGGGTCTCGAACGACCAATCCGCAATCTTTTCCGGCGCGCCCGAAGGAGCTAGCGCATTCAGACCTCTGTGTTCCAGCGCATCGGTTACGATGGCCTCGAGAATCCCGCAAGAAGTGCGCAGCGCCAAGTCGTAGTCCCCTTGCTCGAGGGCACGCCGACTGTCGGCGTAGGCCTGCTCGACAACGGGCCGGAGCTCGGAGTTGTGAACGAAATCAAACCGGCGAGGAGGCGCCGTTTCCGAAGGCGCAGAAACGGTTTGGCCATCTTTCATTCGGGAGAGCGAGGCAACGGCTTGCTCGAGGACGTCGAGCAGTCGCTGGACGATCTGCGCCGGCGCCGCCCCTTCCACGGCATGGCCGGCCGCTGACCGCATCAGGAAGGCTTCGCTAAACGATCGGGCAAGCCAATGAGCCTTGCTGCCTCCGGACAATTGATTGATCGTCACCCCACAGTCTTGCTGCCAGACGCGAGTGGCGGCGATCACCGATGTGTTGGAGGGATGAGCCACCAAAGTGTCGTGAACCTGACGCCCGCGGCGGATCAGGCCATCGAGGTGGGACAGGTGAGTGTCGACCTGTGCTCGAAGGTTCTCAGCCATTGCGCGTGTCTCGCGCTCGAATTCGGTCGGCAACCTTCCAGGCAATGCGCATCGTCCTAATCTGCTCAATGAGACGACCCTCGCGGCGCGCGAGGATTCGGGAGGATTCGACCCCTTGACAGTCCGGGGCCACAATGCTAGATTTCCTGCCGCCGCAAAGTGGTTCACTCACCGGACCAGTTTAGCACGGTTCGTTGATTTAGCTGCTTTATCAAGGTGCGAGCGGTGTGATGGTTGTCATGGAGGTTTATCTATGGCTGCATCCGCATCCGCGCTGATTCACCCCTCCCGCATTACCAATCGCTGGGCGCAATTGGTTGCTGGCATCATTGCGATGATGGCCATCGCCAATCTTCAGTACGCCTGGACCCTCTTCACGAAACCTCTGCAGGCCCACCTGCATGTCTCGCTCACTGCCATCCAGGGGGTCTTCAGCCTCTTCATCTTGCTCGAGACCTGGCTGGTTCCCTTTGAAGGCTACCTCGTTGATCGGATTGGTCCGCGTTTGATGCTCGGCGTGGGTGGAATCCTGGTTGGTCTGGGCTGGATCTTATCAGGTCAAGCTGAAACTCTAGGTAGCTTATATTTTTGGTACTGTGTCGGCGGCGTTGGTGCCGGCATTGTCTATGGAGGAACGGTTGGGAATGCGCTGAAGTGGTTTCCTGACCACCGGGGACTGTGTGTCGGTCTCACCGCTGGAGCCTATGGCATCGGAACGGCACTAACCGTCGCTCCCATTGACACGATGATGAAAGCCTCCGGCTACCAGCACACTTTTGTAGTTTGGGGAATCATCCAGGGATTTGTGGTGTTGGCTGCTGCCCTTTTGCTGGCCAGGCCACCGGTAGGGTGGGTGCCGCCAGGCTGGGCGGAGAAGGAAGCCAAGATCAAGATGCGCGTGCACAGTTCCGCCGTGGACATGACTCCCTGGCAGATGCTACGCCAGCCCTCCTTCTATGTCATCTACTTGATGATGACCATGCTGTCGTTCGGCGGCTTGGTCGTCACCGCGCAGCTTAACCCCATGGCCGTCTCTTATCATGTGGACAAAGTCGTCGTAGCTTTTGGCATGAGTGCATTGGTCATGGCCATTACCGTCGATCGCTACCTGAACGGACTGACGCGACCCTTCTGGGGGTGGGTGTCAGACCACATCGGCCGGGAAAACACCATGTTTATCGCCTTCACGCTGGAGGCCATCGCTGTTTTCCTCCTGCTTCAATTAATCAACCATCCTATATGGTTCATCGCCCTGTCGGGGTTGTGTTTCTTCGCCTGGGGAGAGATTTTTTCCCTGTTCCCCTCGATCACCGGGGACCTGTTTGGCAAGACCTGGGCCACGACAAACTACGGCATTGTCTACACGGCCAAGGGCACCGGTGCGCTCTTTGCTGGCGCCGGCGCAGCTTGGCTGTTTGAAAAAACCGGCTCCTGGACAAAGGTCTTCTGGGCCATGATTGCCTGCGACCTCATCGCCGCGTTCCTGGCATTGTTCTGGCTGAAAGGTGCGGCCGCCCGCACGATCGAGGAATCCATCAGTGGCCTGCAGGCTGTCGACATGACTGCGCCAACAAAGGCCCGAGGTGTGGCATAGCCAGCATTCTGAGACGCGTGGTTACCGCTCACCCTTGAAAACCCTGTCGGCCGCTGCACGCCAGGATTCCTTTGGAGCGCATCGCTTTACGCCATTCGGTTCGCCGTGAATAACGAGCCGCGGTCGAAGAAACCCAGGCATATTTGGGCACGCGCTTAACTTAGTCTTTCTCGTTGCAGCGAGCTTGAGTTCGATTGTGACCGCGTTCTTTCTTCCACGTTCACTTCATTCTTTGCGCCGATGATTCCGCCGGGGCGGAATATCAGAAGCCAATTAGGGCTCGATCGAATCTGGAAATTGTCCGCACACTGACGGAGGTGTAGCAGTTTGCTGTCAGTGAAGAATTCGCGCTTCTTTTCGCCGTCCACGCAGCAAAGGAAGAATCTTTTGCAAACTCCGGGTCGATATCGCGATTCACAGCGTTCCATCCCCCAGCTTCACGGCACCGATCTATGATATTCTTCGCGCGAATCTGACAGCGGCATTCTGGCCGCACTTAGTCGCGCTGGCTGTCTGTCTGCATGAGGGTCTATTTCGTCCTTCCACTCTCTGCCTTCAACTTGTCGCTCGCACCGGCTTGTGCCGCAGCGAGCCGCGCTGTTAGCACTCGAAATGGCGAGCAGGCAACATAATTCATCCCCGCCGTATGGCAGAACTCGATGGATGATGGGTCGCCGCCGTGCTCGCCACAAATTCCCACCTCAAGATTGGGGCGGGTCTTGCGACCGCGTTCGATTCCGATGCTAACCAGTTCACCTACCCCCTGGCGATCAATTACCGCGAAGGGATCCTGTTTGATGATGCCTTCCGCGAGATAGGTCGGCAACACTTTGTTCACGTCGTCACGTGAGAATCCGAAAGTGGTCTGGGTGAGGTCATTGGTGCCGAAGCTGAAGAACTCGGCTTCCTTGGCGATCTCGTCCGCGATCAGCGCAGCTCGCGGCAACTCGATCATCGTCCCCACCATGTAATGCACTTTCGCTCCCTTTTCCTTAAAAACTTCTTCGGCCACTCGCCGAACGATGCCGCCCTGGTGGGCCATCTCTTTCAACGTGGCCGTCAGCGGGATCATTACTTCCGCGTGGGGCTTGACGCCTTCCTTCGCGACGACTACGGCCGCCTCGAAAATTGCCCGCGCTTGCATCTCGGTAATCTCTGGATAGGTGATGCCTAGCCGGCACCCGCGATGTCCGAGCATGGGATTAAACTCGTGTAGTTCCTCGACCCTTCGGAGCAGGCCCTTCAACTTTTTCAACCTCGGTGAGCCCGCCTTCTTTACTTCCAGCACCGCGATCTCGACCATCAGTTCTTCGCGTTTGGGCAGGAACTCGTGCAGCGGCGGATCCAGGAGGCGAATGGTTACGGGCAGACCATCCATTACGCGAAACAGGCCGATGAAATCGGCGCGCTGCATGGGTAGCAGTTTTTTCAGCGCCACGCGGCGATCTTTCTCATTGTCTGCCAGAATCATGGCACGCATGTAAGGGATCCGGTCCTCAGCGAAGAACATGTGCTCCGTGCGACACAATCCGATGCCCTCGGCGCCAAACGCACGCGCCTGGATGGCATCTCGTGGAATATCCGCGTTGGCTCGCACCCCCAGTTTGCGAAACGGCTCCGCCCAACCCATGAACTTGATGAGTTCAGGATCATCGGGCTTTGCATCGAGGGTATTGAGCTTGCCCTTAATTACACGGCCGGTGGTTCCGTCGAGCGAAATCCAGTCGCCCTGCCTGAATACCTGGCCTTTCACCCTCATCTCGCGAGCCTTCTCGTTTACTTCTATGTCGCCCGCCCCGGCAACACAACACTTCCCCATACCTCGCGTGACTACTGCTGCATGACTGGTCATGCCGCCGCGCGAAGTTAGAATGCCCGTAGCGACTTCCATGCCGTGAATGTCTTCCGGAGTAGTCTCCGCTCTGACCAAGATGACTGAATTTCTCTTGCTGCCCTGCCCCGCCTTTTCCACCGCCTCATCCGCGGTGAACACAATCTGCCCGACGGCAGCGCCCGGGGACGCCGGCAAGCCGGTGGCGAGAACTTCGATCTTCACTTTCTTCTCATCCAATCGTGGGACCAAAAAGTCGTAAAGCTGGTTGGGTTCGACACGGAAGATCGCTTCTTCCTTTGTGATCAGGCCCTCTTCCACCATCTGAATGGCGATGCGCACGGCAGCTAGTCCTGTGCGCTTGCCATTGCGCGTCTGCAGCATGTAAAGGTTGCCGTCCTGGATGGTGAATTCGAAATCCTGCATGTCGCGATAATGTTTTTCCAGGCGAGTGGTAATCGCGCGGAGCTGCTTGTAAACTTCCGGCATGACCTTCTGCAGTTCAAGAATCGGAACCGGCGTGCGAATTCCTGCCACCACATCTTCGCCCTGCGCATTCATCAGAAATTCGCCATAAAACTCCTTCGAACCGATGGCAGGATTACGCGTGAAGCCAACGCCAGTACCACTGGTCTGGCCCAGATTCCCGAATACCATCGCTTGCACATTGACGGCGGTTCCAAGCATGTCATCGATGTTGTTAATGCGCCGGTAAGTCTGCGCGCGCTGGTTGTTCCAGGAGCGGAAGACGGCATCTCGAGCCATGATGAGCTGTTCGCGCGGGTCCTGGGGAAAGTCCCGCCCGACGCGCTTCTTGACAACTTTCTTGTATTCCTGAATCACCTCCTTCAGAGCCCCGGCATCGAGTTCCGTGTCGAGCTTAGCCTTCTTCTGTTTCTTCTTCTTGTCGAAGACTTCGTCGAAAGCGAGTTTGGGAATCTCAAGAACGACATTCCCGAACATTTGGATGAGACGTCGGTAAGAATCGTAAGCGAACCGGGAACTGTTGCTTCGCTGAGCCAGCGCTTCCACGCTCTGATCGTTGAGCCCGAGGTTGAGGATGGTGTCCATCATCCCCGGCATGGAAAACTTTGCCCCGGAGCGTACACTGACCAGTAGCGGGTTTTCGCCTGTGCCCAGCCTCTGACCCTGCAGCTGCTCCAGGTGGCGGAGCGCGTCTTCCAGCTGGTGCGTGACTTCGGTAGACAGCTTTCCGCCACTACGCATGTACTCGCGGCAGGCCTCCGTCTGGATGGTGAAGCCGGGAGGCACTGGCAGTCCGGCGTTGGTCATCTCCGCCAAGCCTGCGCCTTTGCCTCCTAACTCGTTCTTCATCGTGCCGTTGCCTTCGGCTTTTCCATCACCGAAAAAATAAACGTACTTGACGGGGCTCACCCCAGCTGGCTTTTCGTGTGTTTCAGGTAGTGTGTAAGTACTCATGGATTTGTCCTTCTTGGGGAACTAACTTATGAATTCGCGCGTCATGCTTTATGAAGCATTTCTCTCGATAACGGTGTTGCGCAACGTCGGGACTCGTGAAGCCCCGTGTGAAGATTATCGAGGAAAGCAAACCAGTTTACCCGATAATCGCCGTGTTGATCATAGTCGCTTTCAAAAAACTCGCGGATAACCCCATTCGCAGGCGGGTCAAGGGATCGACGGACCCCTTCCCCAGACCCCCTCTTCCGGTAGGAGATGCAAGAACGTTCTTATGAAAGCGGAAACTGTGCCCAAATAATTTGTGCCATCTAAGGGGTTCACCTCACACGGGGGGGAACAGCAAGGGAGCAACAAGCGCCAAACACCGTGCAAAACCGTGATACAGGACGCAAGAAAGTAGTGAATAGAATCAACTATATGAGTTTTCTGGAGCAAACGTCAGGTCGCGGGTTCAAGTCCCGCCCTCGGCTCGATTTCCTTTCCATTCACCGAGTTATAACATTATAGCTACCGCCGATTGCGGCTCAACACTGTAGTTGCTAACATTTGCTAACAACCCGTTCGCCATTTCATTCTACGGTGCTCGAAAACCTCTGTCCCACCATGCTGATAGGTTTTGAGAGTCGTTTGCACGTTCGAGTGTCCGAGTAGCTCCGACGTTCTTTCGTTTCTTCGAACCGAGAATCGCTTCAACGAATAGCCGACTTTGTCCAAGTGGTGCGGAACGATAGCTTCCGGGTTAAGCCCACCCCCGGAGAGTGCCAATTTGGCTGAAATATACTGGCGAACTTGACAGATAGCAAGGTAACGTAAGCTGTGAAGAAACTATGCGTGTCAAGGAAGCGAGGGATGCGGCTCGACGTTGGGTGATTGAGGAAGCCAGCGGTGTATCAGGATTCTGCGGAGCCTACACTGCCGGCTCGACGAACTGGCTCCCTGATGACGCAGAGCTGACAAGGGCATCTGATCTCGACATCATGGTTGTCGTCGCGGACCAGAACCAGACTCGAAGACGTCACAAATTCATCTATCGCGACACACTGCTCGAGGTCTCTTACCTTGGGAACAATCAGCTTCAGTCACCTGACCAGATCCTGAGTGATTACCATCTAGCCCCGAGTTTTCGTACAACGAAAATTCTTCTCGATCCATCGGGTCATTTGACGGCGTTGCTGACGATGGTACGCCGGGACTACGCCAAGCGACAATGGGTCTGTGAACGTTGCACCAACGCGAGGAACAGAGTTCTGCAATATCTTCGCTCGATCCGTGAGGAAGCAGAGCTACATGATCAAGTGATTGCGTGGCTTTTTGCTGCAGGCATAACAACCCACATCCTGCTTGTTGCGGGTTTGAGGAACCCCACCGTGCGATCGCGGTACGCAGCAGTACGAGAGCTGTTGACTGGCTACGGGCACGTGGAGTTCCACGAATCACTGCTAGAGCTACTGGGAGTCGCTCGAATGAGCCGAGACCGAGTTGGCCAGCACCTCGCCACGCTGATCGATATCTTT
>Ga0209471_1000788_pt1 | contig 19955 bp, 21 predicted proteins | sample GraSoiAngelo_128_FD_185885 | JGI IMG/M metagenome (GOLD analysis project Ga0209471, IMG submission 185885) | Grasslands soil microbial communities from the Angelo Coastal Reserve, California, USA - 14_0927_12_20cm (SPAdes) (version 2) | ecosystem: Environmental > Terrestrial > Soil > Grasslands ...
GTGTGCCGCGCATACGCCCTGGCCGAATCAAAAACCATCCCGAACGGCATGGTCGTGCTAATCGGCTGCTCAGTCGTGCCAGGACTTACCTCACTGCTGACGCGGTTTGCGCAAGCTACAGTGCCACGAATCCTTCAAGCGAAAATATGTATTTCCCCCGGCACGAAGCATCCCAGAGGGCCGGGATCTTTCGCCTGTTTGCTTTCCACGGTCGGAAAACAGTTCATAGCGCCAGCTGGCGGCAAAGAGACGTCTGTCGTTGGATGGACGAAACCCGAGCGGGTCAGCTTTCCAGCACCTATGGGTGACCGCACCTGCTACCGGGTGGTGGATATCGCCGACCATTTCATTCAGCCCCGGTATTTCGGAACGGAGACTGTGGAGTTCAGGATCGGATCAGAGTTAAGGGCACTTAACATGATGCTGTCGGCGGTGCGGCGTATAAGGCAAGCTCTCAAAATTCCCGTAGGCTGGTTGATTCCTATAGGTCGCACGCTCATCCACGTTGCCGCGCCCTTCGGCTCAAGTGCCGGGGGTTTGATGGTAGAGATTACCGGGTACGCAGGCGAGGAACGCCGCAGCGAGACCTGGTGCGTGTTCTCCCCTGACGGTGGTGAGCGGATTCCCTCGATTCCGGCAGCAATCGCCGCAAACATGGTCCTACAAAAAGCAATCAGAGGAACTGGAATAGTATCCCTGCCGGACTGGATTACGCGGGATCAACTGGTTGCGGAGCTCGCAGCGAGGGGTATTCGAGTAGCAGTCCGCTCAGGTGCCGGAGAGTGGCGTACTGTTGGCGAGGGGACAAAACGTTGAGAAATCCCCATTGCTCGAGGGGCGAATTGTGGCCTGATGCCGCCAGCATCAGGGTTAATACGAATTCCTTGGCCTCAATGATGTCTGAAACGTATGAAGACGTATACGCACAGCGCCACGAAGGAGAAGCCTAACGTGGAAACCAGGAGCGTTGGAATCCAGAACAAAAATGCTCTCAGCAAATTACTTTGAAGTCGACTGGCTCTAAAAAACAATGCAAAGAACAGAATCGCGAGAAGCCAGAAAAGAGGCGAGAACAGACTTTCCAGGACTCCGCCCGCGATAGCAGCCAGTCCGGTTGCCTTCTGCTCACTCATGCCCCTAAAAATTGACCAAGGACCGGGGACAAACTCCGCCAGGAATATCGCGGCTACTCCGCTAAGGATGCCCTTGACATATTCCATAGCTATCGCTCGGCCCGCGGATTATATATACCAGACAGTCGCGCAGGGGCCGTGCGATTCAGTGTTGCAATCTCCCTCCCCAGCAATAAGGTCGTGAGTCTAAGAGGCCTGTTTAGATAAGTTTAATGCTATTGAATTGCCTTCGGAGCAGCCCTACGTATACGCCAAAGGACACGGTAGAAACCAAGATCGAGAAGGCAAAGAGCAAGCCTGTCTCCCGGAGGGGTGCAAAATGAATGCGACCGTGGCCAAGTAATATAAGAATTATGAGCAGAGCAGGTGGTCCGAGCTCCCACAGTGATTGCGAGCGGCCAAGGCCAACGTATGACCCAGCGCACAGGAAGAAACAGCGCCACAGGCACCCCGACAAACAGCCAGCCTACAAGTGAGAAAATCGCGTAGAGAGTGAACACGTCAAGCGTTCCTGCGATCTGGTCCTTAGGTGCGCCTTGCAGTATATATAGAAGCAGCATAGCGTCACCCACAAGAAGACCAACAAAAGCATAAGCCAGCCGCTTTAAACTGCCAGTCATCCGGAACAGTATAGCCGTGCAGATAACTACGCAACATCCCTAAACAACGTCCGGGTCCCCAACACCTCATTGCCACATCGACAGATCGACAGCTGTTAGCTTGACCGGCCCCGAACCCAATAAGCGAAAAAACCCCCGCCATTGGCGTACCATCTTAGACACAACTCCCGGCGGATGGTACCAATGAACCCGGCAAAATTATTCGTAATTCCTCAAACCACCACCCTCAGTGAAGACGACGTCCGCCGCACTCTCGATCCTGCGCGCGTTATCTTCGCCATCGAAGACGCTTTCCGCCGTCGCTATCCCACGACCTTGATGCCGGTGCGCACCCAGATGCGCCTGGCCAATGGAGTATTTCTCATCATGCCCTGTTACGACCCTGAAGGCGGAGGCCTCGGCATGAAGCTGGTCATGGTCTCGGAAAATCCGGCCAATCCCGATGAAAAGCTCCACGCCACCTACCTGCTTCTCGATCCCGAAACCGGCCAGCCAACTCTCACCATCGCCGCCAGATATCTCACCGAAATCCGCACCGCAGCCGCTTCCGCCGTCGCTACCAAATTCCTCGCCCGTGAGGACGTAAAGGTCCTCGGCATCTTCGGCACCGGCCGCCAGGCTCGCGCTCATTTAGAAGTATTGCGCCTGGTTAGAAATTTCGATCACTTCCTGATTTCCGGATTGGACCCGGGCCGCAGCCGTGAATTTGCCCAGCAGATGGCAAACGAACTCGGCGTAAAAGTCGAATCCGTTTATTCTCGCGCCTGTGCCGCCGAATCCGACGTGCTCTGCACCTGCACCACCTCCAACACGCCTCTTTTCGATGGCGACCTGCTTCGTCCCGGCACTCACATCAATGCCATCGGATCATTTCAGCCGCACACTCGCGAGGTGGATGACACCACCGTGCAACGCTCCCGAATTGTCGTTGACACTTACGAAGGCGCTCTCGCCGAAGCCGGTGAGCTGCTGATCCCCATTAGCAAGGGCCTGATCACCCGCAATTACATCGTTGCCGATTTGCACCAGTTGGTAAGCGGCAAGAAGCCAGGACGAACCAATCCCACCCAAATCACCCTGTTCAAAAGCGTCGGCTGCGCCCTGGAAGACCTGGCAACCGCCGAATTGCTAGTCACCTGACTCGGCGGCTCAAAATCGTCGTGCCTGCGTTAACCCAGCTTGAGAATCAGTTTAATTATTGTCATTCCGAACCGGCGTCAGCCGCTGAGGAATCTGCTTCTTGGATCTCCTCAACTCTCTCACTCCGCCGCCTTCGCCAAATGCGCTGCAATCATCTGCCAGCCTTGCGGCCGCTTCTGAAACACCGTCGTCACTCGCAGGCTGCCGGGCTGTTTGGGATCATCATTGACGACATCCCCAATCAGCACCGCCGTGTCTCCATACACGCGCACCGTACTCTCGTGCAGTGACGATTTCGGCATGCGGTTGCTGCTCGCGCCTTCCGGAGGAACAATGTCAGTCTTCGTCAATACGTTTGGACCGAAAGCCGTGCCAATGAAATCATCAGCCACAATCCGCCGCAGCGCCGGTAAATCATCACTCGCTTCCGCCGCCAGCCACGCCCGCTCCGTCTGCACGATTTGATCTTCCACGTTGCCACTTGAAGGATTTGGTTTTGCCATCAGAGCCAGCGCGCAAAAAACCAACGCCACGCCGAAAACAGCCATCACACGTTTCATAAAGAACTCCTCTGAAAAAGATTTATCCGCTCGGGATTTATTAGCATAGACACCACGCTCACTCTCAGAGTTCCCATTAGAATTAGCCATTGCGCGCGATGTTGCTGGAACGGCCGCGGCCCGCCGAAGAATCCCCACTGCGCTTGGCAGAAATTCCGCCGCCTGTTCCCGGCCCCGGCGAAGTGCGTGTCCACGTGCACTGCTGCGCTGTCTGTCACACCGATCTGCACATCGTGGAGGGCGACCTGCCGTTACCCAGGCTTCCGGTGATTCCCGGCCACCAAATCGTCGGCGTAATCGATGCGGTCGGCAAGGAAGTTCACAAGCTGAAAGCAGGCGATCGCGTCGGCGTCCCCTGGCTCTACCACACCTGCGGACAGTGCGACTATTGCCGCCGCGGCTTCGAGAACCTCTGCGACTTCGCCGAGTTCACTGGATACCACGCCAATGGCGGCTACGCCGAAGCCATGCTGGTCAGCGAGTCCTACGCGTACGCGCTCCTGCCAACTTTTTCCGACGAAAATGCCGCCCCGCTTCTCTGCGCCGGAATCATCGGCTACCGTTCTTATCGCTTGAGCGGCGCGCATCGCGGTCTGCGGCTCGGTCTTTACGGCTTCGGAGCTTCCGCCCATCTCGTCCTCCAACTCGCCCGTCACGAAGGATGCGAGGTCTGCATCTTCACTCGCACGCCTGCTCACCGTGAACTCGCCAAGAAATTAGGCGCCGCCTGGGTTGGCGCCGTCGAAGACACTCCACCCGGTGGACTCGACGCCGCGATTATTTTTGCCCCCGCCGGTTCTCTCGTCCCGCACGCTCTTCGTGTCCTGCGCAAAGGCGGCACTCTCGCGCTCGCCGGCATCACCATGACTCCGATCCCGCAGCTCGACTACTCGTTGCTCTACCACGAACGCATCATCCGCAGCGTCGCCAACAGTACCAGACAAGACTGCCGCGAATTCCTCGACCTCGCCGCCCAAATGACGACCGCCAAAATTCCTCTCCACACCGAAATCCAACTCTTCCACCTCGACCAGGCCAATGAAGCGCTGCAAGCCCTAAAGAAAAGTCAAATCAAAGCCGCCGCCGTCCTGCGGATCTCCGAAGCAATGTAGGCGCGGGCGTCTCGCCCGTGCCGTGCCCGCAGGGCACGCCCTCTGCACTTTCTCCCCGCACTTGTTATCATCGGCAGCAGTGCTTTGGCAGGAAATAACATGACCCTGATCTCCCCCGACTGGCCGCCGCTCCCGTTCCCCGACTGGGAGAACACCTGCGACACTCTCCACATGTGGACGCAAATCGTCGGCAAGACGCGCATGGCTCTCACCCCGCTCGAGAATCATTGGTGGAACGTAACTCTCTACGTCACTCCGCGCGGCCTGACCACCTCACCCATTCCCTATCGCCACCAAACTTTCGACGCAGAATTCGACTTCCTCGCCCACCAGCTCGCCCTCCGCACCAGCGAGGGCAGGGAAAGCATCATTCCGCTTTATCCGCGCTCGGTTGCGGATTTTTACGCCGAATACATGGCGTGCCTGCGTTCGCTCGAAATCGAAGTCAGCATCCATTCCACCCCGGTCGAGTTCGACGACACCACTCCCTTCGATCAGGACCAGCACCACGCCTCCTACGACGCGAAATCCATCGAGCGCTTCCGTCGCGTCCTCGTCAACTCCGACCGCATTTTCAAAAACTTTCGCTCCCGCTTCATCGGCAAATGCAGTCCCGTGCATTTTTTCTGGGGCTCGTTCGATCTGGCGGTCACCCGTTTTTCCGGACGCCCCGCTCCGCTACCCCCCGACGCCGATCCCCTAACCCGCGAGGCCTACTCCCACGAGGTCATCAGTTGCGGCTTTTGGCCGGGCGATCGCAAATTTCCGCGTCCAGCTTTTTATTCCTACACCAAGCTCGCCCCCGCCGGTCTCGACACCGCGCCCGCCAGCCGAGACTATTGGAATAAACAATTAGAAGAATTCATTCTCCCCTATGACGACGCCCGCACCGCCCCCTCGCCCGACCAGACAATCCTCGACTTCTGCCAACGCACTTACGAATCCGGCGCCACCCTCGCAAACTGGGACCGCAAATCGCTAGAACGCGCCCCATAATCCTCGACGCACTATGCGCAGACCAAAGATGCAGGTCGCCCGTGTGGCGCGGGCGCCTCGCCCGCGGACTTTGGTTGGCGAAGCAGTACCTCCGCATCTCTGATGAATCGCGGGGTGCCCCGTCCTCGTCCCTCCAGGTTTTAGGACAGACAGGGCAGGGGATGTTCACGGCATCACGTTCTAAAATCCTACCAATATAGGCGCTGGCGTTCCCACCCGTGCCCTGAGTTAACGCCCTGAAATTATTTGACCGCGCAGGAAGTACCACGAAGAGCTTCGCCTACTCTTTCACCAGCCAGGCTAAAGCCTCTTCGCGGTTTTCGAAAGTTGGGAATTCGCGACGGGAAAAGTTCTTCAGATTTTCTCGGAAAAGCCCGGGGAACTTATCGGCCCCGGTCCACGCCGTTCGCTTAATGAAAGGTTTATCGAATACTGCGCTTTCTTTCATCGTCCGCATGGCCTCCTCGTCAAACGATGCGCCGCTGAAATCCACCAGCAGCAACACCGAAGCCCGCGGTTGGACAGTGACATATTCGGGAACGGTCCGGCTGATTTCTTCCACTTGGCTTGGCGAACAGTTTGAGAAGTCAACGAGGAGAATCTGTTTGCCCTGGTGAGTAATGAATCGAATCCGTTCACGCATAGGAGAAGCTTTAGAGCCAGCACCGATAGGCATAAAGTCACACCCGCAAGATCGCGGCCATCGTCAGCAGAAGCTAATAGTAATGACGCATTGCGGCCAATCCTCAGCCGCCAAAGTATCGCGCCATGTCGGTTGCGCCATGCCGCCAGTCTCCCGGATTCCCATCAGCCCAACAAGTGACAATAGTAATGACCCCCAAAACGTTGTCGACCCGTTCTGGTCCGCTTTCCAGTTACAGCACCAGACACCCACACTGACATCGCCCCGCAATCGCCTGTCACGCGTGGCCCCGCCGCACGACCCGCACCAGCAGCCACCTGCCATTACGAAAGGCATCTTACGGCGATTACCCGACGCCACTAAGCTCCACCATAGGAAGAACCGCGCAGAGCTTCCACCTCTGCGGCGAAACGTAGCGACCACCCATGTCGTTCTCATGAAGCGAGAAGATACGCCATCGCGTCACACGTTAAGTGCTACCAGCTCGCGCATGAAGCAAATCGAGCGCCGGGAGTGGTGGCTATGGGTATTCGTCGTCATCATCACGCTCCTGCTCACCGGCGGCATCGCCTCCTTTGCTCTTCCTCTGCTGCGCGCTGAAACCGATAATTTTTACTGGATCCACATCCGCCAATCCGTCCGCGGATTGTTAGGACTGGTGTTGCTCTTCGATATCTACTCGCTTTACCAGCGCTATCAAATCCATTCTGTCCGCCGTCAATTGATGGCGCGTGACGAGCTGTTTCGCGTGATCACCGAAAACGCCGCCGACATGATCGCGGTCGTCGACGAGAACGGCAACAGGATTTACAACAGTCCCGCCTACCAAAAAGTGCTTGGATATTCCCCCGAAGAACTGCAGCGGACCTCTGGACTCGACCAGATCCACCCTGACGATCGCGCTCGCGTCGCCCGCGCCGCTGAACAAGCCCGCAAGTCCGGCCAGGGCGACAGGATGGAATACCGAATGCGCCACAAGGACGGGACTTGGCGCTACCTCGAATCCACCGCCAGCGTGGTCCACGATGCCCGTGGCAAGTCAACCGACCTGGTGATTGTGAACCGCGATATCACCGACCGCAAGCGCGCCGAGGAACAACTTCAGCACAACGCTTTCCACGACGCCCTGACTGATCTCCCCAATCGCGCTCTTTTCCTCGACCGTCTGCGTCACGCCTTCAGCCGCGCCAAGCGTCGTCCCGAATACAAATTTGCCGTGCTGTTCGTGGACATCGATGACTTCAAAAAATTCAACGACAGCCTCGGCCACGCCGCCGGCGACGACCTGTTACTCGGAATCGCGCAACGCCTGGCAAGTTCTCTGCGCAAGGACGACACCCTTGCCCGACACCCTCGCGACGCCGCAAATCCCTCCGCCATCGACGACACCGTAGCCCGGCTCGGCGGAGACGAATTTACCGTCGTGATCGAAGACATTCACGACGCCAGCGACGCCATCCGCGTCGCCGCCAGAATTCAAAAAGTATTGGCCGCCACTCCCTTCCTGATCGGCGGACACGAAGTGTTCGCTTCCGCCCGCGTCGGAATTGCGCTGAGCACCAGCACCCACGAGAATGCGGAAGACCTGCTGCGCGACGCCGGTCTCGCCATGTACCGCGCCAAAGCTGCGGGAAAAGCTCGCTGTGAAGTTTTCGATACCGCCATGCACGCCAGCGCCGTCAAGCGCCTCGGCCTGGAAACCGAACTGCGCCGAGGGCTCGAGCGCGGCGAATTTCGCGTGCACTACCAACCGATCATCCGCCTCTCCGACAGCACCATCGCCGGCTTCGAAGCCCTGGTGCGCTGGGAGCGCCCAAACGCCGGCCTGGTTTCGCCCGCAGAATTTATCGTGGTCGCCGAGGAAAGTGGTCTGATCGTTCCCATGAATCGCTGGCTGCGCCTCGAGGCCTGCCGCACCCTGCAGCAATGGCAAACCCAATTTTCTTCCGATCCGCCATTGAGCTTGAGTCTCAACGTCACCGCCAAAGAACTTGCGTATCCCGCTTTAATAAGCGACATCGGCCTCGCGCTTGAGCAAACCGGCTTCGCGCCCTCCTGCTTGCAATTGGAAATTGTCGAAACCGTCGCCATGGGCGAAGGCGGACCATCCGACGACATTCTTCGCCAGGCCAAGGCTCTCGGCGTGCGCCTGAGCATCGACGATTTCGGCACCGGCTATTCCTCACTGAGCCGCTTGCGTCATTTCCCAATCGATACGCTGAAGATCGATCGCTCTTTCGTCTCCCACATCGATACCGACGCCGACAACCGCGCCATCGTTCGCACCATCGTCGCCCTGGCCCACAATTTCGGCCTGAAGGTAGTAGCCGAGGGAACCGAGACCGTAGCAGAAGTAAACGAACTCCTGGCCATCAACTGCGAATACGCGCAAGGCTACTTTTTCTCCCGTCCCGTAAACGAAGCCACCGCCACGCAGCTTCTGCGAACAATTCAACCCAGCAACACAATCACCGTTCGAACGGTTCTAAAAGATCCCACCGCAGGATTAGTCAGAACCCCGCGTTAATCCAGCAATACTCGACGTAGTGTGGTGGTGTGGCGGGGGCGCCTCGCCCGCGGGTTTGATCGTCCCAGCACAGAATCTCCGCAGCCCTTTGTCAGAAACCCGGCGCGAGCTCGCCAAAAATCTGCTTGGCTCGTGTGGCACGGATACTCCTGTCCGCGTGCTTTTCACGTTTACGACTCCGTTGCCAGCAACTAACTCCGACGCATCCCAAATGTCCCCAACCCAACCCGCGGTCATCCTGAGCGGAGCAGCGCGATTCGCGCGGTGGAGTCGAAGTTGAGCATTTGTGCGGCCTCTGAGCCGCGTGCCGAAATCCCGAGCGAAGCCGAGGGAGCAGGGAATTCTCTGTAGGGAACCGTGTGGCGCGGACACTCTTGTCCGCGTACTTTTGACGTTCACGAATCCGTCGGCAGTCACTGACCCGTACCCATTCCAAATGTCCCCGACCCACCCCACTGTCATCCTGAGCGTAGCAGGACGATTCGGTTTTCGAATCGCCCTGCGAAGCGAAGGATCTCTGTATTCCTTTCCCATCGCCACACAATTTTCCAGGCATCTCCAGTCCGAAATGTAGGCGCGAGCGTCCCCGCTCGTGCCCGCCTTGAGTGGGCAAGGCTTGTGCAGTGCCCTAAAGAGGAAGTGCCGTAAAACGACAAGGGCACGGATTCCAGCCGTGCCGTAAAGAGCCTTCAACGACCCTTCAGAGTTTCTGCCCTGTAGCCGTCTGGCCTGCGGCAAGAAAAGTTTTCGGATACTTCCCATCGCCGCAGAGTTTGAACGACCCAAAGTCCTTGTACCACGGCCCTTCGGGCACGTTCGGTTTGGATTCCATCCAGATGCGCAGCTGATTGAGGTCGCTGATGCTGATATTCCGGTCGCGCATGCGCTCGACCAGATGGTCACGAACCGCGGCCGGCAGCCGCGACCAGGTTTCAATCTGCGGCACTACTCACCAAACACGAAGCGGCCCAACTCGTCCCCCAGTCGCTTCACTTCTTTCGGATCATCCGTTCCACGAAAGCGTTCCGCGAGCTCGAAAAACTCCTTCTCTCTTTGTTTCTGAGCTTCGATTCCCAGCTCAATGAGCTCCACGAGAACGCGGTTATCGCTCAGCCGCCGCCGCTTCGCCATGCTCTCAACCTGCTTGGCCACCGGCTTGGGGAGCGTGACACTCCGGCGAACCCGCTTTGTTCCTGCCATAGCACCATTATACACCATTATGGTGCACTGATATTGTCAGTGGGTGCCCGTCCTTGCTTTCGTGAACACTTCTATTACACACTAGACTGTGTAATAATCTACACATGGCAACCAATCTCGCCCTAGACGACGCTCTGATCGAACAAGCCCGCCGGGCGGGCCGTCACAAGACAAAGAAAGAGGCGGTCACCGCCGCTCTGGCCGAATACGTCAAGCGCCGCAAGCAGCTTCGCATTCTGAAGGCTTTCGGCTCCGTTGAGTTCGATCCCAAATACAACTACAAAGCTGAGCGCCGCAGAAAGCGCTCCTGAGCATGCTGGTCTTGGTGGATACCCCCATCTGGTCGCTTGCCTTGCGCCGGCGAGATACAGACCTAAGCACTCGCGACCAGCGCCTGACAGCCTCGTTGCGCGAACTCATCCGCGACGCGCGCCCCCAGCTAGTGGGCCCAATCCGCCAGGAATTGCTTTCCGGCATTCGGCAAGAGGCAAGTTTCACAAAACTACGCGACCAGTTGCGGGCCTTCGACGAGCCCCGCCTGGACGTCGCCGACTACGAGGAAGCCGCTCGCATGAATAATCACTGCCGCTCACGAGGAGTAGCCGGATCGGCGGTCGATTTCTTGATTTGCGCCGCCGCCCTGCGCCGTAACTGGCAGATTTTCACCACCGACCGCGACTTTACCCGCTACGCCGCCCTATTGCACCTGGAGCTTTACACCGTCAGCTAACCGCCCGCACTCAATCCCAATCGCCACCCAGACTCTTGCACATATCGAATGGTACCGACTGTTTCGTCCCATCCTTCATGTACACAACTACATTCACCCGCGTAAGGCAACCCCAGCCGGTATAGCGGACCATGAATTTGCTTTCGGGATCGGTTGACTCCTGATGTTTATTTATGAAGGTGGGATGGTCAAAGTCGTAGGTTACCTTTTGAATCTTTCCTAGTAACTCAGGCGACCCATTCATGTAAATACTGAAGTCGTAAACTTTTTTACCTCCCGATGTGACGAGTCCGGGCTTAGGGTTAGCGGTAGCTTGGAACTGGAAAACCTCATTCTGAGGGGTGATTTGCGCGTATTTCAGGGACTTGACGCTGTCCCGCAAGTTATCCAGCTGAGTTTGAAGTGTGCCAACCTCCTTTTGAAGCCCTGCCTTTTTTGCGTGAAGATCAGCAATGTCATGCCTCAGTCGGTAGGAACCGTACGCCAGAGAGGCTAGAACGATGAGCAGCGCAAGAACGCTCAACAAAGCGGCGCGCCGCGACGCCTTGCCCAGGGCGTCGATTTGCAGATCATAGGTGCTCATTGTCCGCCTCCTGCTGAGGCTCCTTTTAGTCCCGGGGCGACCAACGAGAGCGCTTGATTCCACATGGCGAGGAGGCGCCCCGCCGAGTAAGTGATCAACCCCGAAGAACCAAACATCAGGCTCAGTTCCACCGTACCGGCCTCGCCCTTGATAATCAGCCGTGCCGCGCTGCTCAGTAACATGATGAGAGAAATTGTCGTTACGGCGAGATGGACCATGCGTTCCATGCGGAACAGCCGGGTCAGCCTCTCTACCGCGTCCATTCGTTGTTGCAGATCTTGGTCGGGCATGCCGGCCCCCTTGTGGGCGTGAAAATTTTGAAGGCCACCGTTCGGCTCGTGCAGGGAGGAAGGCCCTCATTTAAGTCCCACTCGCCGCCACGAGTCAAGCGGTTTATGCGAGAGTTGACCCCCGCTCCTCAATCACCAATCAAAAGTATACAACCGACAATGAATTCAATAGTTTACCCGCCATCCAATGCACCTTCCCCCCGCTAAACCCCAATTTTGCCCCGTTCAGCGGATTCCTCGTGTCCTAACCTCATCCCTTCAATAACATAGCCTCTGGAATTCCATCATGCGGAGACGCTAACCGGCGTTCCCAGGGTGAAGGTCAGTAAAACACGAAAATTTCCGGGTCTAAACCCAGGGAAATCGCGGCGAAGATCTATTCAGCCGCGGCTCCTTAAGTAAGTGGAAAGCGAGAGGACATGCACAAGCCTGTTAAGTATGTGGAGAAGGCAGTTACCATCGGCGCCAAGGGCGCATGGGCGATTTTCGACCGGCTCAACCGCATCAAGCCCAACCCGTCTCCCAAGCCCAAGTGGTCCGACAAGCCTCTGCTCAAGTCCTACGAGAAGACCAAGCCTCCACTAGGATGGCCGCGCACCACCGACTCTCTCTGCCCCCGGTGTGTGCCCGAAATCCGCCAGCAGATCCTCGATGGCAAGCTCCCGCATGAAGTCCTGTTGAATGAAAAAGTCGGCGAGATTAAAGCGCAGATCGTCGAGCGCGATGGCAGGATTCTCATGGTCAAGGACTGCCCAAAGCACGGGCACTTTGAAGATGTGATGTCCATCGACCCGGAATTCTCCGCTCACCTGGAAGAAGTCTTTCCCGGCCGCGACATCCGCGCCCACAACGACGAAAAGCTCCACAACCACGGCACCAGCACCGTGAAATATGGTCGCGGCTCCGTGTTGACCATTGACCTCACCAACCGCTGCAACATGATGTGCGATCCCTGCTTCATGGACGCCAACCAGGTCGGCTTCGTCCACGAACTTTCTTGGGACGACATCAAGACCATGCTCGACAATGCCATCACCATCAAGCCGCGGCGGCAGATGTCTGTGCAGTTCTCCGGGGGTGAGCCCACGCTCTCGCCCTACTTCCTGGACGCTGTCCGCTACGCCCGCAAAGTTGGATACAACTCTGTGCAGGCAGCAACTAACGGCATCGAGTTCGCCAAGAGCTTGGAGTTTGCCCAACAGGCAGCCGAGGCAGGCATGCGATATGCCTACCTGCAATTTGACGGTATCGGCAACGCCGCCAACGCCCACCGCAAAGTCGGCAACCTGTTCGATGTAAAACTAAAAGCCATCGAAAATCTGCATAAAGCCGGCGTCGAAATCGTGCCGGTCGTCACCATCGTAAACGGAATCAACAACGAACAAGTAGGACGCATCATCAAATTCGCGCTCGACAATCCGAAAACCATCGGCTTCCTGAGCTTCCAACCCGTAAGCTTCACCGGACGCGACGAAGCCGTAACCGACGAGCGCCGCACCGCGCAGCGCTATACATTGTCCCACCTCGCCCACGACGTAAAAAACCAAACCGGCCTAGGCGAGCCCTCGCGTGATTGGTTCCCCATCTCCTTCATGGGCACCTTCAGCGATTGGGCCGACCTGATGCACGTAAATGACAAAAACAACGACTGGGGCCAACTCTCCTGCGGCTGCCATCCGAATTGTGGGACGGGGATGGCGGTGATGATTGATAAGGAGACTAAGGAGGCGGTGCCCGTCACCGCATTTCTGCATGGGGACCAGTTGGCGAAGGATATCGCCAAGGTGAATGATGCAGCGCGAGGGAAGTTTCTTACGATTGTGGGGATGGCGTTGTGTTTGATGAAGAACTACGATCCGTTTCAATCGCCTACGCATTTTAAGTTGATGGACTTGCTTAAGAAGTTTGACAAGAACTTTAATGCTACCGGGAAGAATTATGGGAAGGTTGGTCCGGACCGTACGCTCGAGGATGTGGAGAAGCGGCGGAAGGATCGTTGGAACTTCTTGTTTATTGCCGGGATGTGGTTTCAGGATTTGTTTAACTACGACTTCCGGCGTACTGAGCAGTGCATTATTCCGTACGCTACGCAGGAAGGTGAGATTTCATTCTGTGCTTACAACACCGGCGTGGGGTGGCGCAACATCATCGAGAAGATGCATATGACGGCGACGCTCACCAAGTGGTATGAAGAGCACGGGCGTCACGAGATCTTTGCCGGGGGCAAGAAAGTGCAGATGGAGTCGACAGAGCATAACCTGGTGCTGCGGGACAACATCGTTACCCTGGAAGAGCAGCATGATCTGGACAAGCTGGGCATCGCCAAGAATTCGCGCGAAGAAAAGATTCGGGCGCGAGATGCCAAGCAGAAAAACGATCCGGCGTACAACGCCCGTATGGCGGCGATGTATCGTGAAGTGGTGTTGAAGGAGAAGCCGGTGGTGGCGGAGAACGGGTTCATCCCGCTAGCGGCGCTGACTCCGAGCAATGGCAATGGACACGGGGTACCTGCAGCATCTAAACCCGAAGTTGGGGAGCCGGTGCTGGGAGATTAGAAGCAGGTTTCAAGGTTGCAACGCCTTTGAAAAGGCCGCCTAATCTGGCGGCCTTTCTTTTTGTGTGCCGAGCATGTTTGACAGCTGGAGGGTGAAAGTCCCTTTGACAACCTGATGGAGGTGAAGTCATAGCGAAGCGCAAGGGTGAAATCACACTCGCCGCGAGGCGGGGCCTGAAAGAAGCGTGGAGCAAAGACGCGAGCCGATGAACAAGAACCGGATGGGAGGCCTACGGTGGCGGGCGAGCGAGCAAATGATTGCGAAGCCCATATCCATCAAGCTCACTGGTGGTAAATCCGGCGGTTGCGCGTTGAAGGCGGTCGAACTTACCTCGGGAGATCTGCGGCATGTCACGAAATCGTGACTGGGGGTGAAGCGATTCATCTCGACCATGTCGCAGAAGTCAGCAGCGGGCAAAGTAGGTCACAGTCGGCAAGACTAGTGAGGCACTCCAATGCCGAAAGGCGGAGCAACGGATAGGCCAAGCCGGGAACGATGATCGAAGGCCCAAACGGTACCCCATAAGGGGGAATAAAGGGAAAGGCAAGTAAGCGGCGCGACTCATGAGCGGACAGCGGCAGAAAAACCAGCCCGAACAAGGGGAGCTGGCCTTTCCGGTGGAAAGTAGGAGTGATGCTCCGAAGCCCGCCGCGAAAGGGACCGAAACGCTGGTGGCGAAGCGCAAGTCTGAAAGCCTGGCCGGAACTGAACGACTGATGGAAGAAGTCTGCGAGCTGGAAAATTGCAAGCAGGCGTTACAGCGGGTCAAGGCCAATCAAGGGAGTCCGGGCGTAGACGGGATGACCGTCGACGAACTCCCGGAGTACCTGAAGCAGCACGGGCTGAAGATCGGGGAACAGCTGCGAAACGGAACCTATCAGCCGCAGCCGGTAAGGCGGGTGGAAATCCCGAAGCCGGATGGTCAGGGAGTGCGCAAGTTAGGCATTCCTTGTGTGCTGGACCGGTTTGTGCAGCAGGCGGTGTTGCAGGTTCTGCAGAAGCGCTGGGACCCGACGTTCTCCGAACACAGCCACGGTTTTCGACCGGGGCGGAGTGCGCGGCAAGCGGTGCAGGAGGCACAGCAGTACATTGCCAAAGGGTACCGCTGGGTGGTGGATCTCGACTTGGAGAAATTTTTCCATCGAGTGAATCACGACCGTCTGTTAGCGGCGGTCGCCGAGCGCGTGGCCGACAAGCGAATGCTCAAGTTGATCCGAGCGTTTCTGGAGGCCGGAGTGATGGAGGATGGGTTGGTGAGTCCGGTGGATGAGGGTACGCCTCAGGGCGGCCCGCTTTCACCGTTGCTCAGTAATCTGGTGCTGGACGAACTGGACCGGGAGTTAGAGCGGCGTGGTCATCGCTTCGTGCGTTATGCCGACGGCACGCCGGTACAGACATCAACCTGATGGGGTGCAAATCCCCTGATCCCAATCGTCCGTTCGGGGATCTAGCAGGAGGTCGAGTTGGAGGCGCGAGCTGACGGCTCAAGTGACCTTGAACGAAGATGCAAAGCAGCGGGCCGTAATAACCATGAACTCGAATCAGCCTCGTCATACTCTTGCTGTGTGAGCCGACCGTATCGTCTGCGCGGGAAGGCTGCCAACAGATGGGGATCAACGGACACTTGAACCATCTGTTCACGCCGGGGTGTTGGAGATGCCACGCTGTGAAAGGGTGATGATCCTAGGCCGGGAGGTCTCATTCGATGCCAGTTGACCGCTGGCAACGGGCCGGTATAAGGAACCGAAATCCGATTCGGTCGGATGAGAATTCCGCGGGGCTCATAGTACTGCTGGAAGGTTGGGACAACATAACCCAACCCGAGGGAAGGGGCCCTGCTTCAGTCACAAAGGTTCAATGCAGCTGAGGAGGTTTTATTGCCGCATGGCTAGAAACGAAACAGAACAAGTTCGGCAGCTGCAACGAACCCTATATCGCACAGCCAAGCAGTCGCAAGCTGTGAAGTTCTACAGTCTGTACGACAAAGTGGCGCAGCGACGTGCTCCGGGAGGCATGGAGACAGGTAAAAGCCAATCGGGGTGCGCCGGGCGTGGATAACGAAACCATCGAAGGCATTGAGTCGCGTGGAGAAGAAGAGGGAATGCTCAGCCTATTGCAGGAACAACTGCGTGCCCAGAGCTATCGCTTTCAGCCGGTGCGAAGAGTGGATATCCCGAAACCTAAGGGGGGCACTCGGCCACTGGGGATCGCGACGGTTCAAGATCGCGTGGTGCAAACTGCGATGAAGCTGGTGCTGGAATCGATCTTCGAGGCCGACTTTCACCCATGTTCTTACGGCTACCGTCCGCAGCGAGACGCGAAGATGGCCTCGACGGCGATTCGCAACGACCTGTATCGGGGAGCCTGGGGCGTGGTAGAGATTGATTTCCGCAGCTACTTCACGACCATTCCGCACGACAAGCTGATGGTCTTGATCAAGCAACGCGTGGTGGATGGGAGCATGCTGCGGCTGATCAAACAGAGCCTGACGGTAGGAATCGCCTATGAATGGAAGGTGGAGCCGACGACGGTGGGAGTCCCGCAAGGGTCACCGATTTCACCGCTCTACAGCAACATCTATCTCAACTTGCTGGATCAGGTGTGGCACAAACGAGGCTACCCGGAGAAACTGGGGGCTTCACTGCACCGCTACGCTGATGATGCGATTCTCGTTTGCCGCAAGAGCGGTGCGCATGCTCTTCAGGCATTCGAGGCCATCGCGTCACGGATGGGCTTGACGATCAATCGCGAAAAGACCCGAATTACGAAGTTGATCGAAGGATTCGACTTCATCGGGTTCCAGTTCGTGAAGCGACGTTCTCCCAAAAGCGGCAAGCAGACCATCTACATCTTTCCCAGCAAGGCTGCGCAGCGCAACATCCGCCGACGGATTAAGTACTTCACCAAGCGGCGGGCGCCAATCAGGCCCGCAGAGTTTGTGGAGCAAGTGAATCAAACGGTACGGGGATGGGTGAATTACTTCCGCCATACCAATGCGAGCCAGGCATTTCGCAGCTTGCAGCGATTCATCAACACTCGCTTTCGCCGGTACTTGAACTTTCGCCATAAAGGTCGAGGCTTCGGGTGGAAGCAATACCCGAATGCGACTCTGTACGCCCGAGGGATGATCTACATCGGGAGTGGAGTCATCGAGTACGCGCGCTAGCCTGCGCATGCCGTGTGACGAAGACTGTCGGACCGCCGGATTCGGGAAAACTGAACGTCCGGTGGGATGGGAAGGGAATGGTGAACGGGTCATGATGAGGTTAATGAGGCACTGCAAAGGGGAAACCCGCAGCAACAGATAGACCTCGTCTAACGCCCCTGAGCCATTCCTTTACCCTAGACAGTAACATTTACGTGGGCAGCGCACGAGCGGGACAACGAGTGATGGAGGGCATTACGCACTTCATTACGCACCGCCTCAAGCTCAAGGTGAATCAGGCGAAGAGCGCCGTGGCTCGACCGAGGGACAGAAAGTTTCTCGGATTCAGCTTCACGAGTGAACGAGAACCGAGGCGGCGAATCGCCCCCAAGGCCATCGCTCGCTTCAAGGAGAGGATTCGAGAACAGACACGTCGAACCCGTGGCATTAGCCTGCCACAGATGGTCAAGGAGATCACGACTTTCCTGCGTGGTTGGCTCGGGTACTTCGGTGACTGTCAAACGCCCTCGGTGTTGCAAAGCCTTGAAACGTGGTTACGCCGCCGACTCCGGTCGGTGGTGTGGAAGCAGTGGAAGCGCGGACGGACCAGGTTCCGCGAGCTTCGCAAACGGGGCGTCAGTCAGGCCCTGGCGGCGAAAACCGCCGGGAGTCCCCACGGTCCCTGGCGGCTCGCGAACTCGCCCGCTCTGAACATTGCCGTACCCAATGCCTACTTTGCTGAGCTCGGGCTCCCGCCTATGGTCGTACGGTCTTAGCTTAATCCGCCGAACCGCCGGATGCGGACCCGCATGTCCTGGTGGTGTGGCAGGGGAGGAGAGGCGACTTTCCCCCCTATGCCGATTGAACCACTTTTGTGAACTACTTCCGGGATTACACTAACCAAGCCTATGAAGTCCTCGACGCTGGGAAGTATCCTGGCGCAGCGCTGCCCACGCTGCCGGCTGGGAACGATCTTTCGTTATTCGATTTTCCGGGGATTTCCCAAGATGCATGAGCGCTGTCCGGTGTGCCATCTCAAGTTTGCGCGGGAGGCGGGATATTTTCTGGGAGCGATGTACATCAGCTACGGCATTGCGCTGGTGACGATCACGCTGATTGCGGCGTTGTTATGGCGCATCACAGGACGGTGGATCACGAAGGATACCGTCTGGGCGGTGATACTGTTTCTGCCACTGGCGCCGACGATCGCGCTCTTTTCGCGGGTGTTGTGGATTTATCTCGATCAGACGATTGATCCCGAGACGATTGATCCTGAGCAGTGATCGGTAAGTTGGCAGATTTTGGATGTAGACGCGCGGCCTTCTTTGGCGAATATATACTCTGCAGCGATGCCTACTCGTCCGCGAGACTACAGGTTGTATTCCGCGATGCTGCTGGCGGTGACTTTTGCTTGCGGAATGTGGTATTACACCAGCCATGTACTTATCCAGTATGAAAAGTTAGACGCAGCAGAACGGGGAGTGCCCCGCGGCAATCTTTCCGATCTCTATCCGAGATGGTTAGGGGCGCGCGAACTGCTGCTGCACCGGCGTAATCCATATAGTCCGGAGATCACGCGCGAAATCCAAAGCGGATTTTACGGGCGTCCGCTGAATGCGAATAATCCGGCTGACCCGAAAGATCAGGAAGGGTTTGCTTATCCTCTCTATGTTGTTTTTCTTTTGGCTCCCACTGTGCTGATGCCCTTTGAGACGGCACGAGTGGTATTTAAGGGAGGATTGCTGGCTTTGACGGTGGCCAGCGTACCGATTTGGTTTCGAGTACTTCGATTGCGCTGCGACAAGACCACGTTAATTATTGCAGTCGCATTAACCCTGGCGAGTTTTCCAATTGTGCAGGGAATTTATCTACAGCAATTGGGGCTGCTGGTGGCGTTTCTGGTGGTTGGATCTGTGGCGGCGCTGGTCCGTGGACGCCTGGTATTGGCCGGAAGCCTGCTGGCAATGGCAACTATTAAGCCGCAAATGGTTGCGCTTACTGTGATCTGGCTATGCCTGTGGGCCGCGGCGGAATGGAAGCAGCGCAGAATGTTTGTGGTGGGCTTGGCAGCGACCATGGCGCTGTTGCTCGTGGCGTCCGAAGTATTGTTTCCGCACTGGCTGTTTTACTTTATCGCAGCGACGCGAGACTACATAGGTTACACACAGGGTAAGTCGGCCCTGGCGGCATTGTTCACACCGGTTGGCGGAGTGTTTCTAACCATCGTTCTACTGTGCGTGCTGGCGCGAATATGGTGGAGGTCACGTCATGAACCTGCCAATTCGCCGGCATTCGGTTTGACGACTGCGGTAACGCTGTGTGCGACCCTGGTAATGATTCCCGAAAACGTGCCCCACCTGCAAGTGATCCTCTTACCCGCGCTGCTCTGGTTATGGTTTGAGAACGATGCGGTACACGGCACCGTGATGACTGGTATTCTCCGGCGAGTGCCATTCCTGCTTTTGGCGTGGTCTTGGGTTACCGCGTTAGCGCTCGATTTATTGGCGCGATGGCTGCCAGCAAGGCCGTCGGTATGGGTTGTACTGCCGCTGCTGGGCGCTGGATTGCTGCCTGTCGCTACGCTGGGGGCGATTCTGCCGGTGGCGTGGTCGCGGCGAGCGACCTAGCGCGGTCCCTGGTGATCCCCGGCACCCACCCATTCCGCAAAAGCGCGGAATGGATGGGGCACCCCCCTGTAGATTTAGATATAGTCCGTGATTG
>Ga0209471_1000790_pt1 | contig 19932 bp, 21 predicted proteins | sample GraSoiAngelo_128_FD_185885 | JGI IMG/M metagenome (GOLD analysis project Ga0209471, IMG submission 185885) | Grasslands soil microbial communities from the Angelo Coastal Reserve, California, USA - 14_0927_12_20cm (SPAdes) (version 2) | ecosystem: Environmental > Terrestrial > Soil > Grasslands ...
CACCGTCGTGCTGGTAGAGGCGGTCGGGATGGAACGTGCTGAAGATCCGCTCGCCCACGATGTGGCGCAGCTCGTCCTCGGTCATCCGGCGGTGCAGGCCCAGCGCGGCGATGATGTGCAGGTCGTCGATGCCCGCCTCAGCGGCCATGTCGATGACCTCCTCCATGACCAGCTGACGAACGTCCGGCGCTGCCATCGGCGGAAGCGGCAGCGAGAGGTCGTCAAAAGCGATCGTCAGCTTCATCCCTCGCCGGAGCAGCGACTTGAGCGGATCATCTTCCAGCGGCTTGGCCAGCGCGCGCTTGATCGCGCGCTCCGGATGCGCGATCGGTTCGAGCGGGTCGGGCGGATAGACGATGCGCGCGCCGAGCGGCAGCTTCTCGAGCCGGATGCCTTCGCCGAAGTGGAACAGCACCGGCGGAGTGTTTCGATCGACCTCGATCACCGCACCCGGTCTTGGCATTAGTGCCTCAATCCTCGCAGGTCGAACGCGACCTTCACGGCCCCCAACCGGCCGGCGCTCATCGCGTACGCGATCGCGTCACGGTACTCGCCGAGCCCGAACAGCGGTCCGGTGAGCTGCTCGAGATCCAGCTCGGGGGCAGCTTCGAGGGCGAGCTCGAAGGTGCGCCGGCCCTTGCTCTTCGGCTCGCTGCCATACGCATACGCGCCCATGACGGTCAGCTCACGCTGCCAGATCGGTGCCCAGTCGACCTTCTCCTCGCCTGGCATGCCTACCGCAACGACCGTCCCACCTTCGCGCGTGAAGCGCACCGCGTCGTTGAGGCTGTCCCCACGCCCGACGCACTCGAACGTGACGTCGGAGCCGCCGAGAAGAAGCGAGCGGTTCATGCCTTCGAGCCTGCGCGCCGCTGTGGCAAACCGGACCTTCTTAAAGACGTCGGCGGGCGCGACGACCTGATCCGCGCCGAGCTTGCGCGCCAGGTCGCGCTGCGTCGGATGTTTGGCGATCGCGATCAACCGCCTCGGCGGAGTGAACAGCTTGACCGCCGCCACCGTCAGGAGGCCGATAGTTCCGGCACCTGACACGACCACGATGTCGTCCTTCGTCGCGGCGCCACGAAGCGCGGCGTGGATGCAGCACGCCAGCGGTTCGATGAGCACCGCGGCCTCGTCCGTCAGCGCTTCGGGGACCGCGTGGACCTGGCTCGGGTGCGCGACGAGCACCTCCCCCCAACCGCCTCCCGTGTCGGCGCAGTAACCCGTCTGCAGCCCTACCTCGATCGGGCCTTCGGTCACGTTGTAGCAGAGGCCTGGCCGTCCCTCCGCGCAGCGCGGGCACGGCGGGTCGATGCCCCTCACCACGCAGCCCAGCGCCGGCTCGACCACGACGCGTGAGCCGTCGTCGAGCACGCCCACCACCTCATGCCCCGGCACGAACGGATAGCTGGTGAGCGGATCGAGGTACAGGGATATGTGGCCGCTGATCGCGGCGAGGTCAGATCCACAGATGCCGCTGAGGTTCGGCATCACGCGGACCCAATCGCGCGCGGGCAAGGGCGGCTCGGGGACATCGCCCAGCTTGAGCATCGACAGCGCGCTGGTAGCGACGTCGGGGCGCCCGCCGGCGGCCTTCACCACCGCGAAGGCGGGGATAGAACGCACATACGTGATTGCTAGCACGCGACTCCCCACCCGGCGCTTCGCGCCGACCTCCCCAGCGAGTGGGGAGGTGAATTCCTCATCGCCTCACGGCCTCCAGGTATTCGGGCGAGCGTGGGTCTGGCATCGGCAGTCGCCAGTTCCCCGGCGCCATCCGCCAGCGCTCGACACGCCATCCGCGCTGCCCCGCCACCTGGGAGAGCCGCGCGTCAGGATTCACCGCCACCGGCATGCCGACCATCTCGAGCATCGGCAGGTCGGACAGCGAGTCCGCATAGGCGAAGCTCTCCGCCAGCGCGACGCCGTTGCGCTCCGCGTATTCCTCGAGCAGCGCTGATCGCGCCTCGCCCGCGGGCGGGGGCGACTGCAGGTCGCCGGTCAGACGCCCGTCCTTGAGGAGCAGATGCGCGCAGTCCACCTCGACGTCAAGCAGCTCCGCCAGCGGCTCCACGACCACATCGAGCGCTCCTGTGAGCAGCAGAACGCGGTGGCCGGCGCGCTTGTGCTCCCTGATCCGCCGCATGCCTTCGGGATAGATGCGGCGAAGGGTCACCGCGTCGAGCGCCTCGCGGCCAAGTCGCTTCATCACCTCAGGGTCGAGCCGGTCGTACTCGCGATAGAAGCTGCGCTGAAACTCCGCTCGCGAGCGTCGCTCCAGGAAGAGCCAGCGCGGCCCTTTGCGAAGCATGTCCGCCATGAAGGCGGGCCAGTCCTCGAGTGGTTGCGCGCGGAGGCGCATCCACAAGAAGTACTCCACGACGTTGGTCTCGACGAGCGTTCCGTCGACGTCGAACACAGCCAGCACGTCATTGCGGCCGGAGCGACGCTCGATCGCCGCGCGGACCGAGCTGGTCTCTGCCTTGGGCGAGGTGCTCCCGCTCGGCTGCTTGCCCTTGCGCGCGACTGTTTCCGCGCGCGACATGCGCACCACCGTCGGAAAGTGCACGTCCTGGAAGTAGTGCGTCCAGTCGTACAGCGCGGGGTCGAACGGAAAGGTCTTTCGCTCTGCTGCAGGCACCTGATCCCACAGCTCCATCACATGGCGCGTGTCGAAGATGCAGTCGACCTCCGTGTACACGCCGTAGAGCTGGATCAGGTTGAGCCCGCGGTCGAGCCGGTCGCGCTCGGCGGTCAGGTCGTCCGACATCTGCGCGACGCTCGCTCCGAGCGGCAGGCGCTCGACGACCCACTGCGCCGCCTCAACGAATCGCAGCGCGGTGCGTGCCCGCGTCGCCATCTCCTGGCGGGTGGGATAGGTCCATGAAGGCGTGCCGATCGCCTGGCCGTAGCGGTCGCGCAGCGGATGCTCCGTGAAGTAATGGTCGGCTTCGTTGACGATGCGTCGAAACCGCAACGGGTTGCGCGTGCCCGAGGCGGCGTGATAGACGCGTGGCTCCGCATCGGGCGGACGGTTGGCGGCGACCGCGAGCACTGTGTTGACGACGAAGTCGGCGGGGATGATGTCGAGCAGCGAGTCGGGCAAACCCGAGAAGTCCTGCAGCACGCCGCGGCCGAACGCGAGGATGAGCGGCTCGGCCATCCGAAAACCTTCGAGCCATCCGGGGGACGGCTCATCGAGCGCGCTCTCGATGATGGACGGACGCACGATCGACAGCGGGATGTCGCCATGCAGCTCGACCACCGCGTGCTCGGCCATCGCCTTGGTGAACGAGTAGATGTCGGAGAAACCCATCGCGTTCGCGTGCACACGACCGCGTTCGATGAGCCTGTCTTTGACCCACCGATCGCGCAGGCGCTCGGTGGCGCGCGCCACGGCTGGCGTCCCTGCGGGCCCCATGCGCGAACGCGCCTCGCGATTCAACCGGTTCAAAACCTCGGGCCGCCGCGACTCCTCCTCGACCGGTCCGCGCAGCCTGGTCAGGACCTCGGCTTCGTGCCGCCAGTTGAGGCCAGGGTCGAGCGGCGACTCTTCGCGCACCTGGCCGCGCAGCATTCCTCCGACGTACGCGGTGGAGATGTGCACGAGGTGCGGCCTGACGCCGCTTGCCTTGAGAGCCTCGACGAGTCGGGCCGCGCCCAGAAGGTTGGTCTGGGCCGAGAGGTCGGCGGGGTTGTCGAACTCGACCGCCGCCGCCGAGTGGATGACGACGTCGCACGCTCGCAGCTGCTCGCGTCCCTGTTCGCTCAGGCCGAGGCCGTCGCGACCGAGGTCGATCTCGACCACCGCCAGCTTCTCGCGGGCCAGCTTCGCGAAACCGTCTTCGCCCAGCTGGTCCTTCAGGCGCTTGAATGCGGGGCTGGAGAGCACCTCGCGCTGGAGCCGTTCCCCGGCCGGCCGCCGCGCGCTCGAGCGGATCGCCAGGTTGATGCGCGCGATGTCAGGAATCGAGCGCAGGCATTTCTCGACTATCGACTTGCCGAGGAAGCCGGTGCTGCCGGTGACCAGGATGGTCTTGCCCCGCAGGGCATCGGCGATCAAGACGGCCTGATTCTAGGGGGCTTGGGCGGGGGACCTCGGCGAGAGATTCGGCGATCCAGGCGAGGCAGATTCGGGCGAAGCGCCGAGCAGCGCAGCGAGCGCATCGTAGATGCGTGAGCGAGCAGCGCAGAAGCTGAACCCGAAGATGGCCGCCTGGGCGCCGAAGATCCGCCGAGGCGCCCCCGACCGAGCCCCTAGGTCGTGGCCGCTCCGTGGTTCAGGTGTGGAACTCGCACCACGTCCGATCCGCCTCCGTCCCACCAGCCGAGATTGGTTGTCACGGTCGCCCAGAACCAGTAGGCCTCTCCAGGCTTGCCGGCGAACGTCTGCCCGCCGTTGTTACCCGCGCCTCCCGACCACAGCCGCCTGTTGCCGTCCGGGCCGACCGCGAACACCGTGAATCGAGCTCCGTCGCCGGGGCTCGACCACGACACGTCGAACACCGCGGGGTTGTCGTCGTGCGGCACGGCGGTCACGCTGACGTGCGGCATGGCAATTCCCGCGTAGCGAGGCGAGCCGCCGACCCACAGGTCACCGACGTCCTTCGACCACGGGTCGGCGTACGAGCCGCCCCATCCATACGGGTCGACAGGCCCGCCGCCGTTTGTGTGATACACGCCGAAGTGGAGGTGTGGACCGGTCGCGGTGCCCGTCATCCCGGAGAGACCGATCACCTGGCCCCGCGAAACGTACTGGCCCTTCGAGACGTCGATCCGCGAGAGATGGCCGTAGAAAGTCAGCAGGCCGTTGCCGTGGTCGATCTCGATCGTCTGGCCGCTGAGGCACGTGTGACAGCCGGGGACCAGCCAGTTGGCGACGGTCACGCGCCCAGGCGCGGCCGCGGCGACCGGCTCGTAGTAAAGGCCGTAGTCATAGCCGTCATGACCGCTGTAATACAGGTAGTCATGGCCGCCGGGGGTCTGCGCAAAGCCCGCGTCGAACGACGGGTCTGGGCCGCCGACTTTGGCCGAAGCAACGGTGCCGTCGTAGCGGCAAAGATGGTCGCGCTGGTTGTAGTCGGGATAGCAGTGATCGAAGACCGACGTGATGTAATGCGGACCCATGAACGGAAGGGTCAGGAACGCGCCCGCGGCCGGGCCGACCCCGGTGCTCCCCTGCCCGTTCTCGATCGGCCCATACGCGACCTGGCTCGGATACGCCCAGCGTGAATACTTGACGGGCTGGTGGCCAGGCGGCAAGGCGGAATGAGCCTGCGCCGGGAGCGCAGACAAAAGCAGAGCGCCGAGGGTGACAAGCAGAACAACAACCCGCATAGCCTTGGAAACGAGGATGCTCACGGTATGGTTGCGCCCCAAACGACCTGCCCCAGTTTTGGTTAAGTTTCGCAAATGACCCCCTCGACTGGAGCGGAAATCGCCGTTTTGAGCCAGGGACGGGCAGCCGTCTACGAGGAGCCGCTAGGCCCGGCGGGAGTCCGGGTCCGGGAGAGGCCGAAGACCGAGCCCGTCCCGGGAGCCGTGGCGATCGCAATTCGCGCCGCCTCGATCAACCACCTCGACCTGTTCCTCGCGCACGGCGCGCAGCGCGTGACGCCACCCCGAGTCATCGGAGCCGACGGTGCGGGCGTAGTCCACGCCTCGGGCGACCCGGCCTGGCAGGCGGGCGACGAGGTCGTGGTCTACCCGGTCGTCTGCTGCTGGGAGTGCGAGTGGTGCCGGGCCGGGCAAAACGTCAGATGCGCGCGGTTCGGCGTCGTCGGCGAGCACTCGGACGGGACCGCCTGCGAGCTGTTCCACATCGACGCGCGCAACGTCTTTCGCAAGCCGAAGTCTCTGTCGTGGACCGAGGCCGCAGCATTTCCACTCACCTTCCTCACCGCGTGGCGGATGCTCACGACGCGAGGCCGTCTGCAGGCCGGCGAGAAGGTTTTGGTCGTTGGCGCGGGCGCCGGAGTCGCCGTGGCAGCGATGCGGATCGCGCGGCACGTCGGCGCGCGTGTGTTCGCGACGAGCCGCTCCGAGATCAAACGCCGGAACGCCATCGAGATCGGCGCTGAGGCTGCTTTCGACTCGACCGAGTTCAGCAAGGCTGTGCGCCAGAAGACTGGCGATGGCGTTGACATCGTGTTCGAGCACGTCGGACCGGCGACGCTGAATGAGTCGATGCGCTCGGTCGTCTCTGGCGGCCGGATAGTGATCTGCGGTTCCACCTCCGGTGTGAAGGCGGAGATCATGATGCCGCGCCTGTTCTGGGGCCAGATGGACATGCTCGGTTCGACCATGGGCAACGTCGGAGAGTTCAGGGCTGTGCTCGATGCAATCGACCACGGCCTGAAGCCGGTGGTCGACCAGGTCTATCCGTTGTCGGATGTGGAGGCTGCGCTCACACGACTCGACGCGGCCGAACAGTTCGGGAAGGTCGTGCTTTCGATGGAGGGGTGACGGCGGTGCGTGGCTTCAGGACTTTTGTGCTGCGCGGCAACGTGGTCGACCTTGCGATTGCGGTCGTGATCGGCGTCGCCTTCACGGCCGTCGTCACCGCCTTCGTCAAGGACATGGTCACGCCTCTCATCGCCGCCCTGGGCGGCAAGCCGGACTTCGCGAGCCTCTACTTCACGATCAACAAGAGCAAGTTCCTCTACGGCGACTTCATCAACGCGATCGTGTCGTTCGTCATCATCGCCGCGGTCATCTACTTCTTCGTCGTCGTCCCTTACACGGCGATGCTTGCCAGGTCCAAGAAGGAGCCCTCACCCGATCCCACGACCAAGAAGTGCACCGAGTGCCTGAGCGAGATCCCGAAAGACGCCCGGCGCTGTGCGTTCTGCACCTCACCGCAGCCGATCTAACTTTGTAGTCGCAGTCATCGCGTTCGGAAAGGCTCGTCTGGCGCCAAACACGTCTATCACAGGCAACCATTCGGCTTGTTTGGCGCCAAACGGCTGTATCGGCTCTTTACGCTTCGTTGCTTTCCCGTTTACGCCCTGGCCGCAGTAACCGCCCACACTTTCGACGCGGTGTCATGGCTCAGCGTCACGTCCCGGTCGGCCACCCTCACGCGCAATGTCTTCCCGACTTCGTCGACCTCCAGCACCGCCACCTCGCGGCCCGGCGTCAGGTCGCGCTGGTGCAGATACGCGAGGAGCAGCGGTGCTTCCCGCTCGGCCACCTCCGAGACGCGCGTGACCGTCGCCCGCGAGCCGGCTCGCAGCGACGAAAGCCTGGTTTCGCCGGCCACTGGTTCCGAATAACCCGGGATCGGGTTGCCGTGCGGACATGTCGCCGGCCGGCCGAGCACCTCGTACAGGCGCTGTTCGACCACGTCCGAGACCGCATGTTCCAGGCGCGCCGCCTCCTGGTCCGCGGTCACCCAGTCGAGACCGAGACCGTCGGTCAGCCACCGTTCCATGATCCTGTGGCGACGGACGATCGACTCGGCGGACCGCATCCCGCCTGCGGTCAGCTCGATCTCCTTCCGCCCGTTCATCTGCACGAGCCCGTCGCGCGCCATCCGTCGGAGTCCGACCGCCACAGTAGGCCGGCTAACACCAAGCCAGTCGGCCAGCCGGGAGCTCCGCAGCGGCTCCTTCTCCGACCACATGTAGTAGATGGCCTCGAGGTACCGCGAGACGACCTCGGAGGGCTCGGGCGACGCGTTGTTAGACTGATCTAATTGCATGCTTTGTGCGTACTAACGCGATAGAACAACTATGAACCAAGCTACCGCCGTGCTACTGGGCGCCATCGCTGGAGGAACCATTTTTCTGGGCCTTCCGGTCGCCCGCATGCACGGCCTGCCCAAGCCGGTCCAGGGCTTCCTCAACGCCTTCGCGACCGGGATCCTGGTCTTTCTGCTCTGGGACATCCTCGCCCACGCCGGCGATCCTGTGAAGACGGCCCTCCTCCACGGGCAGCGCGAAACGTTCGCGGCCATGGCGGCCATCTTCGCCCTCGGAGTCGGCGCCGGACTGCTCGGCCTCGTCTACTTCAACCGGAGCCTCTTCAGCCACCTGAGGCACGGCACGCCGTCTCCCAACCCCCGTTCTCTGGCGCTCGCGATCGCGACCGGGCTTGGGCTGCACAACCTCTCCGAAGGGCTGGCGATCGGGGAGTCGGCCCACATCGGCGCCATCGCCTTCACCGGCGTCCTGGCGGCCGGGTTCGCCCTGCACAACATCACCGAGGGCTTCGGCATCGCGGCCCCGATGACGACCGAGGCCAAGCCCGCCTCGTGGAAGTTCCTCGGCATGGCGGGCCTGATCGGGGGCGGGCCCACGTTTCTCGGCACCTGGATCGGATACCTTGCGAGCTCGAGCTACTTCTCTGTGGCTTTCCTCGCCGTGGCCGCCGGCGCCCTGCTCTACGTTTTGAACGAGCTGTTCAACCTCGGCCGGAGGATCAGCACCCCGGCCAACTTCGCGTGGGGCCTGCTGGCCGGATTCCTGACCGCCTATTCGACCGACCTTCTGCTGACGGCGGTCGGTGGTTAGCCGGGTCTAGCTTGCCAGGATGTCCTGGTTGTCGGCACCGTCCGGGTCGAGGTCTTGCCAGTCCGGATAGCGCCACCTGAAGAGGCGCTCCTGGACTTCGAACAGGCTGTCGAGAGTGTTCTGGACGTGGCCGTTGTCGCGCAGGGACTCCCGGCAGTCATCCGGCATCGCGCCCACCACCTTGCGCAGCTCTGCCCGTACTTTCTTGGGGACCGTCGTGACACCGTCGCGGTTCAGCTCTTCGAGGCGCCACAGCAGGCGGTCGGTGGCCTCGAGCATGCGGTGAAAGGCATAGCGGCGCCGGTTCTCCCGGCGCACCGCGGTTTCTTGCTTCTCGATCCTGCTGCTCGTGTGATCGATCATGTTGAGCTACCTTTTCTAGCTTACCCGCTGCGAGATGCCGCTTGAGGGACGGCTTCCTGGCCCGCCTCGAACACCTGTTCAGGCCAGTTGACGGCTGGGGCGCCTTCCGAAAGGGGGCCCGTCAGGCCGCGGTGGTCTTCGTCCTGTACCGCGACGCCGGCGTGTGGATGGTGCCCTTCGTGAGGCGCCGGGCCGATATGCGCGACCACCCCGGCCAGGTCGCGCTGCCCGGCGGCGGCGTCAAGGCCGGCGAGTCGGCCTGGGAGGCAGGGCAGCGCGAAGTGGCCGAGGAGATCGGCGTGCCGGTCGGCCGGCTGGTGCCGCTGGGCGCTGGGGAGCCGATCTACGCCGCTGTCACCAACTTCTCCGTCGTGCCGTTCGTCGCCTTCTTACCCGAGCCGGTGCCTTCGTTTGTCCACGACGTGCGCGAGCTCGAAGGGGTCCTGGCCATCCCGCTGGACAGGCTCCTTGACGACGGCGCGTGGCTGGAGTCCAAGGAGCCGTGGCGATTCCGCTACCTGGCACATGAGGAAAGCGTGGTCTGGGGCCTGACCGAGCGCATCGTCTACGGGCTGGCTCCGAAGCTCAGGCAAGCGCTCGCCGAAGATCAAACTTCCGATCGGCCAGCTGCTGAGCACTGACGCTCTTTCTCTCCTCCATCAGTCGACGCGTCCGCGCGACGGTGTGGTGGTCGTTGACGCCGGCCACCGCGATGGGCCGTCCGGCCTGCATGTAGAAGACCGAGAACGGTGGCGCGCCAAGGTTGCCTCGGACGACGGTCTCCTCCCACGGCAGGCCTGCGCCGGCGTACTGCACGTTGAGGTCGTACTGGTCGGACCAGAACCAGGGGGCCTCGCTGTACGGTGAGGTCCCACCCGCCATCGCTCGCCCGACAGCGAAACCCTGCCGCTGCGCGGTCTGAAAGTGCTCGACGCGAATGTGGGTTTCGTACAGCGGGCTGAAGTGCTTCGTCACGTCGCCCGCCGCGTAAACGTCCGGCGCCGAGGTACGGCCGAATTCGTCGACCACGATCCCGCCGTCCAGCCGCAAACCCGGGTGGGTTCGCGGCACCGATCCCACCGCGACCAGCAAGTTATCGGCGGGGCGGGGGATCGAAGCGACACTCGTCCGAAGGTCCACCCCATGTGCGCGATGCACGCCGGCGAGGTACCCGCCCAGCTCAGCGCCCAGGACGCGCAGCAGCGGCTCCTCGAGCGCTTCGTGCACCGTCACCGTGCATCCCTTTTGTGTGGCGACAGCCGCAACCTCGCAGCCGATGAAACCCGCACCGACGATATCGAGTGGCCCGCGGCGCTCGATCAGGCCGCGAAGCCGCTCGGCCTGCGGCAGCTCACGGAGGTAGAGCGCATCCTCCAGGTCAGGCAGGCGCCGCGCGTCGGAGCCGGTTGCGATGCACAGGCGATCCCATGCAATCGTTGCTCCGCTCGCGAGCTCGACCGCTCGCCGCTCCAGGCCGAGCTCGACGATGCGCTGTCCCAAAACGAGCTCGACGCCGAGCTCTCTGTACTGCTCGGCCGGCCGGAGCGGAAGTCGCTCCCCAGGCACGGTGCCCAGGAGGTAGCCCTTGGAGAGATGCGGGCGTTCGTAGGGCGGATTTGGCTCCGCGCCGACGAGAGTGATCCCCCCGTCGAATCCGGCATCGCGAAGACCCGCCGCGACGGCGTCCCCGGCGGGACCGCCGCCGACGATTACCACCCGGCGCGCAAGCGCGACTAGGAGCGGCCTCCCTGAATTCGTTCCAGCTCCCGCAAACGCCGCAGCGACCAGAAGAGATAACCGCCGAGCGCCGCGACGCCAAACGCGTAGGCCAGGATGAGGTAGGTCATTGAACCGGTTCCGGTTCCCGCGCGACCAGAACCTTCGCCGGCTCGAAGACCTGCTCGCGCTCGTCGACCAGCGTTTCGATCTGGTAGCGGATCGCGATCATCACCGCCGCCAGTACCACCGTGCACGCCATGGTGAAGAGGAACGTCGCGAGCATCTGCGGCGGCAGCGCGTCGTTGATGATCACGGGACCGGGGTGCTGGGTCGTCCACCACGTGACGCTGAAGTGCACCACCGGCACGTCGATGAAGCCGAAGATTCCGACCACCGCAGCGAATCGGGCCGCCTGCCGGCCAGGATCGGCCAGCCGGCGCACCAGCAGGTAACCGGCGTAGATGATCCACAGCACAAGCGTCGACGTGAGGCGCGCGTCCCACACCCAGAAAGCGCCCCACACCGTCTTCGCCCACAGCATCCCCATGACCAGCGTCACCGTGGTGAACACCACTCCGACGAGTGCTCCCGAGCGCGCAAAGCGATCGGCGGCGGGGCTCTCGTTGCGCAGGTAGATGACGCCGCCCGCGAGAACGACCGCGAAGCAGCCGAACGCCGCAATGGCGGAGCTTACGTGGAGATAAAAGATGCGCTGCACCGGGCCCTGTAGATAGTCGGTCGGCGCATAGAAAAAGATCGCGGCGCCGGCGATCAACATCAGCGCGACTGCTCCGATCGCCGCCCTCTCGTATCTATTCATCGAGCACGAAGCGCGCGGCCAGTGAGGTGAGCACGAGGAACAGTATGTCGAAGTCGATCAGCAGGCTGATCGCCTCGCTGTAGCTGCCCGGCAGCCCCATGGCGGACTGCACGGCCTGGCCGCCCGCGATGATGAACGGAATCCACAGCGGGAGCGTGAGGAGCGGAAGCAGCAGCTCACGCGCCCTCACCCTGGCCACCATGGCGGCGAAAAGGCAGCCCAGCGCCGCCATGCCGACCGTGGCGATCAGCACCGCTGCCACAACGTCCGCCGAAAACGGAGTGCCGAAGAAAAGCGAGAGCGCCGGCAGCATCACCGCCTCGCAAACGATGAGCAGCAAGGACGCCGCCACCGCTTTGCCGGCGAAGATCGCAACCGGCGACGCGGGCGTCATCAGCATCGCCTCGAGCGAAGCCTGCTCACGTTCCGCCGCGAACGTGCGACCGAAGGCGACCAGGCCCGCGAAGACGAGCGCGAGCCACAGGATTCCAGGCGCGATCGACGCTGCGTTGCGGGAGTCGACCTGAAAACCGAAGTTGCCGATGAGCAGCGCGAGGATGATGAACTGGGCCAGCGCCGGCACCACCTCCCGCGTACGCCACTCGGACCTGAGATCTTTGCGCGCGACAGCCAGCGCGACGCGAAACGGATTCATCTCACCACTCGGAGGTGCGTGGCTGTTCCGAGCGAGCGTCCATGGCGCAAAACCAGCGTGCGCGGGCACAGCCTGTTGGCGAGCGCGTGGTCGTGCGTAGCAAGGACGGTGGTCCTGTCGTGCATGAGGCCGGCAAGAAGGTCCGCGGCATCCGCCCCCAGGCTCGCGTCCGGCTCATCGAGGATCAAAAGGCGTGGGTCGTGCAGGATGGCGCGGCCGATGGCCAGCCGCTGCTGCATGCCTCGGGAAAGCTCTCCGGCGCGCCTGTGGGAGACACTCGTGAGGCCGACCGTCGCCAGCGCCTCATCCACCCGTGACCGATCCACGTCCTGCAGGTCGCAGAAGAACTCGAGGTTCTCCCGTGCCGACAGCGCCGGATACAGGCCGGGAGCATGAGCCACGTAGCCGAGGTAGTGCCGAAGCCGGCGGCGTTCGCCAAAAGCATCCAGCCCGGCGATCGTGAGCCGGCCCGAAGTTGGCCGCAGCGCGGTCGCGAGGATGCGCAGCAGGGTCGTCTTGCCCGCGCCGTTGTCGCCGAGCACCGCCATGTGCTCGCCTGTGTCGAGCACCAGGTCGACGTTGTCGAGGGCCCGCTCGCTGCCGAACCGATGGGTCAAGCCGTCGGCGACCAGCATGCTCATGGCTGCTCAGGTGGCGTCTTCAGCAGCGGCCACAGCACAAACGGTCCGGCCAGGAACAGCAGCAGCGTCGCGACGATCAGGGCCATCGCTACGCGGGGAGCGTAATCGGTATCCGGCGCCTTGCCAACTCCGGGATTGGACTCCTCTCGCCAACGTTGCCCAGCACGACGCCGAGGATGATGACGGCGCCACCGGCCCAGACCCAGCTCACCAGCGGGTTGACGAAGACCCGGAACGAGGCCGAGCCGTCGTCGTTGGTGCCCGCGAGCACCACATACACGTCGGCCAAAGGGGTCGTCGTGATCGCGACGTGGGTCAGGGCCTGGCCGCCGAGCCCGGCGTAGGTCGCGCGCGAGGGCTCGAGCGTCTGGTCGCCGAAACGCATGCCGGCGACGAACTCGGTGTGATCCGTGAGCTGGCGCTTCTGCGCGCCGGTGTAGGTGAGCGTATAACCGGCCACCGTGACCTGCGCGCCAGGCTGGAGCGTGACGTCCTTCTCCTGCTGCCCGAAGTGGGAGGCGGCGATGCCGACCACCACCACCACCAGGCCAAGGTGCGCCAGGTAGGCGCCGTACCTCCGCCGCCGGCGCAGGATGGACATCGGCCTTTTCAACGCGGCGCGGGTGTACTCGCTCGCCACGGTCGCGCCGGCGGCAACTGCGAGCGGGACGGCAACAAGCGCGGGAGCTGAGCGCACGCCCGCGACGAACAGGCCCGTCATGACGACTAGCGCGGCCGTCGCCGGCCAGCGCAGAGCCCGCAGCACCGGTCGACCCGCATGACGCCAGGGCAACAGCGGCCCGACGGCCATCAGGGCAAGGATCGTGGCGAACAGTGGGGCGGCGGCGCGCTCGTAGTATGGCGCGCCGACGACGCGCTCCGTGCCGAACATGCCCGAGACCAGGGGCAGCACCGTGCCCCACAGCACGACGGCCACGACGCCGATCAAGAGAAGGTTCTGCAACACGAAGGCACCCTCACGTGAAACCGCCGGCGCGGGACCCGAGGCCTCGCCGAGACTGGCCGCGCGGAAGGCAAGCAGCGTGCCGGAAAACACGACGCAGACGAATAGAAACGCGAAGAACCAGGGGCCGATGGCGCTGATCGCGAAGGTGTGCACCGAGGGCACGACACCGCTGCGGACGATGAACGTTCCGAAAACAACAAGCAGAAACGCGAGGATCACGAGCCCAAAGTTCCAGGACCGCAGCCGGCCCCGCCTCTCCTGTACCTGCGACGAGTGCAGGTAGGCGGTGGTCGCGAGCCACGGCATCAGGGCCACGTTCTCCACCGGGTCCCAGCCCCAATAGCCGCCCCACCCGAGGACGTGATACGCCCACCACATGCCGAGGAGAAGGCCCGCGGTCTGCAAGCTCCATGCGAGCAGTGCGAACCGCCGCGTGTGCGCAATCCACACCGCGTCGGCGCGGCCGGCAAGCAGCGCGGCGCACGCGAAGCTGAAAGGAATCGCGAATGAGGCGAACCCCGCGAGCACCACCGGCGGGTGGATCAGCATCCCTCCGTCGCGCAGCACAGGGTTCAGGCCGAGCCCGTCCGGCGGCGTGACCGACAGGAGGTCGAACGGGCTCGCGACGACCGCGAGGACGAACAGGAAGAAGCTCAGGATCGCGGCCAGGATTCCGGTCGCGTAAGCAGAGATCCGCGCGCCAAGACGCGAGCTGGCGAAGAGCGAGGCTGCGCCCAGCACGCCGAGAATCAACGTCCAGTACAGGAGCGACCCCTCCTGCCCGCCGTAGAAGCCCGCCGCGACGAGCGCGGTGGGTGTCGACAGGTCGGTGTGCTCGACGACGTAAGCGAGCGAGAAATCGTGGCTCAGGAGCGCGACCTCGAGCAGGACGGCCGCGAGGACGGTCATCACGGCAGCTGCGTAGAACGCGCGACGCCCGACCTGGATGAACACGTCGCTCTCGCGCCAGCCGGCCCAGAAGCTGAGCAGTGCGGAGAAGCCGCCCATCACGACTCCGGCCAGCAGCGCGCCTGCGCCCAGGTAACCGAGGATCACGACGCCGGAGGTCCGCCGCATATTCGCGGCATCGGCGGCCGGAGCCAAGGAGACGCCGAGCACGCGAGGGAGCGCATCGCGTAGATGCCCGACCGAGCGCGCGCAGAAGTCGACGCTGGCTTCAGCGCCCACTCCCGGGGTCCCCGCGAAATCGCAGATTTCGTGGGGTGGGTCGGCGCCCGGTCGCCTAGGCCGCGAAGATGCAAGGAACTTCGGCGGCGTGATCCTCCGATCATTGGGTGTACGGCTGGGTGGAGAAGCGCGACGGACACTTCGCGAGCAGCGTCCGCGCATGGAACACGCCGTCGCTGCCCAGCTTGCCCTCGGCGACGACGGTGATGCCCGGCCGGAAGATGTCGGGCAGCGTGCCCGTGTACTCCACCGGGATCGACGCGGTTTTGTCCTTCTCAGTGAACGTCACGTGCAGCCCGCCGCCCGACTTCTGCACGTCGTCCTGCACCTCGCCCGCGACACGGACGTCTCCGGCCGCCGACTGCGAGCGCAGCTGCGACACCGTGACGTAGTACTCGCTCGCGCCACCCGACGCTGAGTAGATGAGGTATCCGACGCACGCCGCGACGACGACAGCCGGGAGGCCCCACCTCAGCGCCATGCTCATGAAGCGATCAGGCCCAGGTAGTGGTTGAGCGTCGGGGTGTCGAGCGGCCCGGTGAAGGACGCGACGACGATGCCCTGCGCGTCGATGAAGAACGTTGCCGGGAGCCCGGCCACGCCATACGACTGGTAGGAACCGGCCACTATCGGCCCGGCGGGGTACGGGTGCGGATGCCGCTGCTCGAAAGCTTCGAACCCGGAGGTCGTGTCCTGGTTGTCGGCGCCCACGAAGGCCACTTGCTGGTGCGCGGCGGAAGCGTAGGCGAGCACGCCGGCCTCATCGACGCACGGCCCGCACCATGAAGCCCAGAAGTTCACGACCACCGGCTTGCCCTGCAGCTCCCAGACCTTGACCTGGTCACCGGCCGCGGTTTCGATCGCGAGCCTCGGCGCCGTCCTGCCCAGCACGGGCGGGTTGGCCAGCGCGGCGTGCTGCAGGCCCCAGGCGAGCGAGAGCAACAGGATCGAGCCGAGGACGATCGCGAGAGACCCGATGACCGCTGATTTGCGGTTCACGTCGAGCCAGTCTAATTGAGTGTCGACGCCCGGACTTTCCTCGCATCTTCGCGCCCTAGACGGCCGGCCGCCTACGGCGGTGAAGCCTGCGTCGGGGGGCCCGGCGCCGCGTCGTCACGCAGCTTTAGCTGCGCTCCTCCTTGCGCCACCCCCTCCTTGGCTCCAGCCGTCGAGGTCGCGAATCTGGTGAGGAAATCCGGGCCTCGACACTCAGAGACCGTTTGCGGTCGCGATTCGGGCGTACAGCCGCCCGCTCGGCTTGATCGTGCGCTCGAGCGTCTTGCGGTCGACGGCGATGAGACCGAAGTGCGCCGTGTAGCCACGAGCCCACTCGAAGTTGTCCATGTTCGTCCAGTGGAGGTACCCACGAACGTCCACCCCATCCCCGATCGCGGCGTGGACGTTGGTCAGGATGTTGGCCAGGTATTTCTCGCGCACGCTGTCGTCCTGCGTGGCGATCCCGTTCTCGGTGATGTAGACGGGCTTGCGGTAACGCTTCAGCTCGTTCAGCACGCCGCGCATCCAGTCCGGGTTGGAACCCCATCCCATCTCGGTCTCTATGGTCCCGGGGGCGTTGAAGCGACGCACGAACTGGTCCTTCGGCCGGCGCAGATCGAACGCCGACATCTGACCCCAGTAGTGCGCGATTCCGATGTAGTCGCTCGATGCTTCAACGACCCGCTGCAGCCGCCCCGAACCGACCGGCCACCTGTCGGTGACCATCTGGGTAGCGCTGGCCGCAAGCCGGTCGCGCCGCCTGCGTGAGGCGGGCATGAACAGGAACTTGTGATGCGAGAGACCCACCGGCGTATCGGGCCATCGCCGCTTGATCGCCGCGTAGGCGAGCTCGTGCGCGCGGTGCATGTTCCGCGTTACCTGGTACTGGGCGACGAGGTCGCCCCGGCGCCCGGGCGGAAACTCGCCCGTGATCCATCCGTTCGCGGCGTAGATGCTCGGTTCGTTGATCGTGCACCACATCCCAACCAGGTCGCCTAGCTCGTCAGAGATGCGATTGACGAACGGCATGAACGCGCGTGCAGCGCCGCGAACTGTCCATCCACCCTTGCGCGAGAACCACAGCGGGTTGGTGAAGTGGTGCAGCGTGACCATCGGCGTGATCGACTGCTCGCGCAGCTCGCCAAGCACGTCGCGGTAATGGCGGATCTGCCGCGAATCGAACACCCCTTCCGCCGGCTCGACGCGTGACCACTCGATGGAGAGCCTGTGGGCGTTCTGGTTCAGTTCGCGGAGGAGCGCGAAGTCCTCTCGGTAGCGGTGGTAGTGATCGCACGCGACGACCGACGTCTGACCGTCGGCGATGCGGCCCGGCTGCTGCTCCCATTCCCACCAGTCGGAGTTGCGGTTTTCACCCTCGACCTGGTGCGCAGCGCTGGAGGTTCCCCACAGAAAACCTTGGGGAAAGGTCCGGGCCACTAGGCCGCGGCGCTGGCCGGCTTTTCGACCTGCGGTGGGGGGATGTACTCCCAGGCCTTCGGCGTGTCACCCTCCAGGTCCAGCTGCAGCATTCCCGCCTTGCCCATGCCGCTACGGTGCATCTCTCGTTCGTTCTGAGGGCGGCCGTCGAGCAGGATCCACGCCGCGTTCAGCGGGTCGGCGTGGCTGACCACGGCGATCGTTTCGTCCGGGTGCTCGCGCGCCAGCCGGCGGACTACGTTCAGCACGCGGCCGCCCATAACCTCGACCGACTCGTCGCCGGGCAGCAGGCCCCGCTTGGCCTTATGGACGAACCACAGGGGCCTGCGGACGGGGATCTGCCAGTACGGGATGCCCTGCAGGTAGCGGCTGAACTCCGCCTCGCGCAGGTCGGCGTCCACCTCCATCACGGGAGCCGCGGGCAGCTTCTCGGCGATGATCCGCGCCGTCTCAGACGCGCGGGCGAGCGGGCTGTGGACGATTCGATTGAGACCGGACGAGCGCAGCCGGTCGCCCAGCGCTGCGCTCTGCGCCCGACCGAGCGCGCTCAGGTTGAATCCATCGAGGTGGCCGTAGAGGATCCCGTGAGGGTTCTCGACCTCGGCGTGCCGGATGAGATAGAACCGCGTCAGCTTCTGTACGCGCCGACCGTCGTCCGGTTCGTGCCGGCCGAGCGGCCGGACTCGAGGGCTTGCTGGGCCTCCCGAAGCAGGTTGCCTGTGTACTCGCGCCGGTTCATCACCCCGGCCTCGTCTTTGGGCCTGTAGTCGGCGTTGATCGTTGCCGCTCCGCAGCTGACGGTGATGCGTTTCCATGCGCCGGTCGTCCCGAAGTCGTGCGATGCGATCGAGCGCCGGATCTTGTCCGCGGCCAGGGCCGCGCCCTGCTCGTCCGTCTCGGGCAGGACGATGGCGAAGTGCGGCGGGCCGTCAGCGTCGAGGAAGCCAACCGTGTCGGTGTCGCGGACTGCCTGGCCCAAGCGTTCGGCCATCTCCCGGAGCAGCCCGTCGAGCTGGATCTGGTCGATCTCCTTGTGGACGTGCTCGGCGTGGTCGAGCTCCGCCACCAGCACCGAGAGCGGCCGGCGGTAGCGGACGGCGCGGTTTGCCTCCTGGCCGACCAGGGCGTTGACGAACTTGGAGTTCCAGATCCCCGTGGTCGTGTCGACCACCCCGAACAGGGGGCTCGAGCTCCTATCGATCTGGCTGTGGCCGCAGCTCGGGCAGTATTGAGACGTCTCCGGCACCTCTGAGCTGCAGTACCAGCAGGTGGTCATTGCCCCGGCATTCTAGGTGTCCGGCCCCGGAGTCGCTCTCGGCAAACCGATCCTTGCCCCAGAATCAGGTTCAAATGACCGACCAGGGCGAGCTTTTCCCGATCCCCGCCGGAAGCGAGCCGAAGGCGCCGCTGGCGACCCGGCTGCGCCCGAGAACCTTCGCCGACCTGATCGGCCAGCGCCAGGTGGTGGACGTCCTGCGCCAGCTGACCCAGGGCGGCAACCTGCCGAGCATCATCCTGTGGGGGCCGCCCGGCAGCGGCAAGACGACGCTGGCCGGGCTGCTCAGCACCGAGACGAACGCGCGAATGGTGGCGATGTCGGCCGTCACCGCGGGTGTGGCCGACCTGCGCAAGGTCGTGGCCGAGGCGAAGGTCCACCGCAGGGCGGGCCTGCGCACAGTCCTGTTCATCGATGAGATCCACCGCTTCAACAAGGCGCAGCAGGACGCCATCCTGCCGCACGTCGAAGACGGCACGGTGACGCTGATCGGCGCCACGACGGAGAACCCGTCGTTCGAAGTCATCGCTCCCCTTTTGTCGCGCAGCCGCGTGTTCCGGCTCGAGCAGCTCAACCGTGACGAGCTCAGGCAGGTCGTCGAGCGAGGACTGGGCGAGCTCGGCGCAACGATCGATGACGATGGGATGGACGCGCTGCTCGAGGTGGCGCGCGGTGACGCCCGAGTCGCCCTCAACGGTCTCGAGGCCGCGGCGGCGCTCGCGGGCGAGGCTGCGATCGGTCTCGAGCAGGTCGAACGTGCGATGCAGCAGCGTCACCTCCTCTACGACCGCGCGGGCGATCAGCATTACGACATCGTTTCGGCGCTCATCAAGAGCGTGCGCGGCAGCGACCCCGACGCCGCCGTCTACTGGATGGCGAGGATGCTCGAGGCCGGCGAGGACGTGATGTTCGTGGCCCGCCGCCTGGTCATCCTGGCCGCCGAGGACATCGGCCTCGCCGATCCGCAGGCCCTGCCTGTCGCGGTCGCCGCGCAGCAGGCCGCGCACTTCATCGGGATGCCCGAGGCGGTGCTGCCGCTCACCGAGGCAGCGCTCTATCTCGCGCTTGCTCCTAAGTCGAACTCCGCGCTCACCTCATATGGCGCGGCAAGAGAGCTCATCCAGGAGACGGGCAACGAGCCGGTGCCGCTGCACCTGCGAAATGCGGTGACCGGACTCATGAAGTCGATGGGCTACGGACGCGACTACCGGTATGCCCACGACTACGAGGGCGGGGTCGCCGCCCAGGTCCACCTGCCGGAGAAGTTGAAGGGCCGCAAGGTCTACTCGCCAAACCCGCGCGACCGCAAGCCGGGACAATAGAATCTCGGACTTGGCTGACGCGCTCCTCATCTTCA
>Ga0209471_1000795_pt1 | contig 19861 bp, 23 predicted proteins | sample GraSoiAngelo_128_FD_185885 | JGI IMG/M metagenome (GOLD analysis project Ga0209471, IMG submission 185885) | Grasslands soil microbial communities from the Angelo Coastal Reserve, California, USA - 14_0927_12_20cm (SPAdes) (version 2) | ecosystem: Environmental > Terrestrial > Soil > Grasslands ...
CCTCGAGCACGTTCAACGATCAGGTCCTCTTTACGACCTACACCCCGAATGCGAGCGCTTCATCCAACCCGTGCACGCCCGGAGCCGGAAACAACCGCCTCTATGCGGTCAGCGTCTTCGACGGCAGGCCGGTTGACAATCTGGCCAATCAGAGCAATGCATCGATCGCCGACCGATGGACCACGCTGGCGCAGGGAGGAATCGCACCTGGAGTGACCTTCCTGTTTCCTGCGCCGCAGACCGCCGTCAACGGCAGTCCGCCTCCGCCGACCACCCCGACCGATCAGCGGCCGGTGGTCTGCCTGTCGGGCGCCGAGGTTCTGGGCGTCTGCAAGAATTTCAACAGCCGCCTGAAGACCGTATGGAGTGAACAGGATGCCAACTAGAGCTCAAGTTGCGGCGGGCTACCCGCATCGTATGCGCGGCGTGACGCTGATCGAGCTGATGGTGGTGCTCGCCATCGTCGCTATCCTGGCGTCGCTCGCCGTCGCAAGCTACCGGCGCTATGTGCTGCGCGCGAACCGCACGGATGCGACCTCAGCGCTGTTGCGCATCCAGGTCGGCGAGGAGAAATATTTTCTGCAGAACAACACGTACACGACAGACGTGACCGATCAACCGCCGACCGGTCTCGGCGTCGCCTCCCCCACTCCGAGTGGGTTCTATAAGTTTGTGATCACGGGGGATCCAAACTCGACCAACAACATAGCGACCTCCTTTCTGGCGACCGCCACCGCCCAGAGCACGCAGACGCAAGATACCTCGTGCGTCACCTTGACGATCACCGACCAGGGTCTGCGCAACTCCGCGCCTTCCACCACCGACTGCTGGCGGTAAGCGCCCGCTGCAGGATCGCCTGGCGCCCGCGATGGCAGGCGGCGATCCGGATGCCGGGAGATCGCCGGTCGGCCCGGGCGCAGCTACCGCCCGACGGCTGACGGCTAATCTTTGGCCATCAATGTCTTATGAGACAATCGTGATGCATTTCTCAAAAACGCGCCAAACGCGCCGCACCATGTTACTTAATGCTTGTTTTTGCTAGAGTCTGAGCTATATTCCGCGCGTACCCGCTTGAGCGAGCTTGGATTCCCATAGTCACCCGCAAGAACAAGAACTAACCGACGCCGCCCGCGCGCAGGCCCCGTGCCGACGAACCTCGACGCAGAGGAGACGTCTCATACCGAGACAGTGATGAGCACTGCTTTGGAAGAGCTCGAGGCCGCCGCGCTGTCACTGGCGCGTTCGGGCCTCATCAAGGATCGTCTCACCGACGCCTATCGCAACCATCTCGCGCTCGTGAATCCTGAGGACCTGCCTGCTGCGCTGCGTGCGGAGTTCCGCGCCTGTCACGAGACCCTGACGCGCGAGCGCCCGCTGCCCGGCGAGAACGCGGTGCGCGCGACGGTGCGCAAGATGTCGAATCAGGATGCCGACGAAGTGGCCTGCGCGGTGGTGCGGCTGTTTGCCGCACTGGCGCGCGAGGCCCCGGAAGACAAGGCGCTCCCCACGACCGGGGCGGCGGCGGACGAGGCGCTCACCCACGGCGTCCCCGCCCACGGAGCGCTCGCGGCCGCTGCGGCTCCGAACGGCGCGCACTTGAATGGCGTGAACGGCGCGCACCTCAATGGCTCGAACGGCCCGGACCCCAAGCCGCGCAAGGGCGTGCCGGACGTGATCTCGCTGTACGCGGCGGAGGCGTAGCCGTACGCGCGGTGCGGGGTCCGGTGTGGGGTCAAGCGCGCTGCGGAAGTCTCTAGTCCAGTTTGAACTCGATCGTATCCCAGCGCGTCGTCTCCTCATGACGCGCCTGGCGGCGGATCGCATCCACCAACGCCCGCTCGTCCCAGTCCACCACTTCGTTCGCGAGGTCCCGTAACGCCTTGGGCACGTCCTTGCGCGCGCCGAAGGGCTTCATGAGGATCACCGGCTTGTGACTCGCCTGCGCGAAGCGCAGCTGGAAGGTCAGGAGCTCCTGATGCGCATCGAACAGGCTCGACAACCCGATGACCGCTTCCGATGGGGCGATCTGCTTGCGCAGACTCTCGCGCAGCGCCTCCTTGTCGCCCTGCGGGCGCTGCTCGGGGGTGCTGTAGTTGCGATAGAAGAAGTTCCGCTGACTCTCCAGATATTCGAATACCCGCAGGTAGTCGTCGCTGTTCTCCCAGCAGTGGGTCACGAAGATGAGGACTGGATTGGCCTGCGACACGAGTGGCAGTCTCGCACAAGCGCCCCCGCAGGGAAACTTCGCGCTTTTTTCCCCGACACCCGAGGCTAGAATGACGCCCTGCAGCGAGAGCTCCGCGAGGTCAAGTTCCCCCACCGTGCGTTTGCTCGTGTACAACATCCGCTATGCCACCGGCACGGGACCCGCCTTCCACCTGCCGGTGCCCGGCGCGGGCTACCTGCGCAGCAACCGCAAGGTGCTGCGCGGCATCGCCGAATTCATCCGTTCCGAGAGCCCGGACGTGGTCGGACTCGTCGAGGTGGACACCGGCTCGATCCGCACCGGGATGGTGAACCAGGCGGAGCACATCGCCGGTGAGCTCGGCCACTACTCCACCTTCCAGTGCAAGTACGGCGCCGGCTCGATAAATCAACTGATACCGATCGTCCGCAAGCAGGGCAATGCGTTCCTCTCGGCGCCGAACGTGCACGGCGAGCGCTTCCACTACTTCGATACCGGGATCAAGCGCCTCATCATCGAGCTCGAGCTCTCGGATGTGTGCGTGTTCCTCGTGCACCTGTCGCTCAAGTTCCGCCAGCGCCAGTACCAGCTGCGCTCGCTCCACGATCTGATCCTGCAGTCGGCGAAGCCCGTGATCGTCGCGGGCGACTTCAACACCTTCTGGGGCACGCACGAGATCTACCTCTTCATGCGCGCCGCGGGACTGCGCAGCGCCAATACCGCGGGCCTGCCGTCCTTTCCGGCACGCACGCCGCGCATCGAGCTCGACTTCATCCTGGTGAGCGAGGGCATCGAGGTCACCGACTTTCGCGTGCCGGACGTGCGCCTCTCGGACCATCGCCCGCTGGTGTGCGATTTCGAGGTCCGGAGCGGCACCGCCGCGCGCGCCGTCTCGGCCGCCTGAGCCGCGCGGGACTCCTGCCTCCCGATGGGAGAAGCGCACATGAACGATATTGCGAGCGGATCCTGGACGCTGGCGCGCGATGCCGAGAGTCTCGCCTGGCTCACGATCGACAAGCCGGGAACCTCGGCCAACGTGCTCTCGAGCGGCGTGCTCGCCGAGCTCGACGGGCTCCTCGCGGCACTCGAGCGGGATCGGCCGCGCGGGGTGGTGGTGATCTCGGCGAAGAAGAGCGGCTTCATCGCCGGCGCCGACATCAGGGAATTCACCGCCATCACGGACGCCGCGAGCGGCTATGAGCTCATCCATCGCGGTCAGGAGGTCCTCAATCGTCTCGCGAGGCTCCCCTGCCCGAGCGTCGCGGCCATTCACGGCTTTGCCCTCGGCGGCGGTCTCGAGCTGGCGCTCGCGTGCCGCTATCGCGTGGGCGTGGCGGACGATCGACTCTCGCTGGGACTCCCGGAGGTGCAGCTCGGCATCCACCCGGGTTTCGGCGGCACCGTGCGGAGCGTACGCACGGTCGGCGTCCGCCCCGCGATGGAGATGATGCTGACGGGCAAGCCCGTGCGCGCCGAGAAGGCGCTGAGTATCGGGCTCGTCGATCGGCTGGTGCCGGAGGCGGAGCTCCGCAGCGCCGCCCGCGAGCTGCTGCTCGCGGCTCCCGCGCCGCCGCCGCGGCGGGCACCGCTCGTCGAGCGGCTCCTCGGCAGCGCCCCGCTGCGGCCGCTGGTCAGGCGCTCGCTGACGGGTCAGGTTGCGCGGCGCGCACGGCCTGAGCACTACCCCGCCCCGTACGCCATCATCGAGCTGTGGGCGCGCCACGGAGCGCACGGAGATGCGGCCTTGGAGGCCGAGGCACGCTCGATCGCCCAGCTGTTCACCACCGAGAGCTCCCGCAACCTCGTGCGCGTGTTTCTGCTGCAGGACCGGCTGAAGAGCGCGGGCGGCCGCAGCGGGGCCGACATCCGTCATGTGCACGTGGTGGGCGCCGGAGTCATGGGCGGGGACATCGCCGCCTGGTCGGCGCTGCGCGGCTTCACGGTGACCTTGCAGGATCGGGCAATGGAGCTCGTCGAGCCGGCGCTCGCGCGCGCGCGGGAGCTCTTCGGCAAGCGCCTGCGCGATCCGGCGCAGATCTCCGCCGCACGCGGGCGCCTCGCCGCCGACGTCGCCGGCGACGCCGTGGCGCGGGCCGACGTCGTAATCGAAGCGATCTTCGAGAGTCTCGAGGCCAAGCAGGAGCTGTATGCGCGGATCGAGCCGCGCATGAAGCCGGGCGCGCTGCTGGCGACCAACACCTCGAGCCTGATGCTGGAGCCTCTGGCGGCGAAGCTCGCCCGTCCCGAGCGCCTCGTCGGGCTCCACTTCTTCAACCCCGTGCCTCAGATGCCGCTCGTCGAGATCGTGCACGCCGAGCGCACCGACCCCGCGGTCGTCCAGGCCGCGACCGGTTTTGCGCGCCGCATCGACAAGCTGCCGCTCCCCTGCCGCAGCGCGCCGGGCTTCATGGTGAATCGCGTGCTCACGCCCTACATGCACGAGGCCATGCTCGCGGCGCAGGAAGGCGCGCCCCTTCCCGTGATCGATGCGGCGGCCGTCGCCTTCGGCATGCCGATGGGCCCGATCGAGCTCATCGACGTCGTCGGACTCGATGTCGCCGCGCACGTCGGCGAGATCATCGCGCGCGGCCTGGGTCGTAAGGTGATCGAAGTGCGCCGGCTCCGGGAGCTCCTCGCCGCGAAGAAGCTCGGTCGCAAGAGCGGGGAAGGCTTCTATGTCTGGCGCGACGGCAAGGCGGTGAAGCCCGCCGGAGCCGCTGCGGCCGCCCCGCCGGATCTGATCGACCGCCTGATCCTGATTCTGGTGAACGAGTGCGCGGCGTGCCTGCGCGAGCGCATCGTCGAGGACGCCGACCTGGTCGACGCCGCGGTGGTGTTCGGCACCGGCTTTGCGCCGTTTCGCGGCGGGCCGCTCCGCTACGCGCGCTCGCGGGGCGTGGCGGCGGTGGTGGCGCGGCTCAAGGAGCTCACCGCGCGCTACGGGGAGCGCTTCCAGCCCGATCCGGGCTGGACCGCAATCGAGAGGGCCGTCACAGACTGAGCGCGGCCGGCGTGGATGGGCGTCACAGCCCGAGAGCCGCCGGCGGCGCGCGAAAAGGCGTGTGCTACCATAATTTCGCGCCTCGGGGCCCCCGCCGGGGGTAATTCCAGGCACCGGGTGGAAATGGCCGAAGATCAAGTAGCGTCGGCTCAATTGCTCAGAAATTTCGCGCCGCTCGATGCGATGAAGCGCGAGAATCTGGCTGCGCTCGCCAAGAAGGTCAGTGTGCGCACGCTCTCGGCCGGACGCGTGCTGTTCAACCAGGGCGACACCGACAAGCGCACCGTCTGGCTGGTCAGCGGCGCCGTCGAGGTGAACGAGAACGAGCGCAACATCGGGGTGCTGCGCGCCGGCACGCCCGAGACCCGCAATCCGCTCTATCCGAAGCTGCCGCGCCGCGTCACGGTGCGGGCGGTGGACGACATCACCTTCCTCTCGATCGAGAGCGACCTGCTCGATGTCATGATCACGTGGGACCAGACCGGCACCTACGAGGTCGAGGAGCTGCAGGCGACGCTGCAGGCCGTGGGGTCGGACGACTGGATGACCACCATCCTGCAGACCAGCGCCTTTCATCGCATTCCGCCGGCCAACATCCAGGCGATCTTCCAGCGCCTGCAGCGCCGTCCCTGCAAGGCGGGCGAGGTCGTGATCAAGCAGGGCGATGAAGGCGACTATTTCTACATCATCGTCAACGGCAAGTGCGCCGTGACGCGCGAGACGCCGCTGAGCCGCGACGGCATCAAGCTCGCCGAGCTCGGCGTCGGCGACAGCTTCGGGGAAGAAGCCCTGATCGCCGAGGCCAAGCGCAACGCCACCATCACCATGATGACCGACGGCGCCCTGATGCGCCTCAACAAGCAGGACTTCCGCGAGCTGATGAACGAGCCGCTGCTGCAGTGGGTGTCGATCGAGCAGGCCCGGGCCATCATCGCGCGCGGCGGCCGCTGGCTCGACGTGCGCCTGCCGAGCGAGCACCAGACGCTCAGCATCGAGGGCGCCGTCAACGTGCCGCTCTATCTGATCCGCCTGAAGCTCTCGACGCTCGACCGCAACACGCCCTACGTCGCCTACTGCGATACCGGCCGGCGCAGCTCCGCCGCCGCCTACATCCTGGTCGAGCGCGGCTTCAACGCTTACGTGCTGACCGGGGGCATGAACAGCGACGGCGGGCTGCCGCTGACGCGCGGCGGCCCCGCGCCGAAGCCCTGAGTCCCCCTCGCCTTGCCGTTAAAGCCGGTCTGACTGCGTAGGCCTTTTGACCCACTGCCCTGAGCGAGCCGAGAGGCTATCCTTGGAGGCGCGGGCGCTTCGGCACAAGCGAACTATCCGAAGCCGTGAGCGCCCCTTGCCGTGATGGGGGAATACGCAGATGGGTGACGACTCTCCGGAAGCCGTCGAGAGGCGGTCTGAATTCGCGCAGCTCCTGCGCGACCTTGCGCCCGAGCTTCGCGACGCCGTATGCCGGTTTCTTCGCGAGTACGAGCAGCTGACCGAGGAGCAGCGCACGAAGGTGCTGAGACTCGGTGAGGCGCTGTTGCAAGAGGCTCGGAGCGAGGCGCTCGGCGATGTCTGTGAAGCCTAGTGAGGCCTGGCTCCGAGCTGTCCCGGGAGACCCGCGGCGGCTCCGCTCACCTTGTCAGCGCGCCCGCGCCCGCGACCGCGGTCCCCCGTTGCTTCAATGATCCTCTCGGATCTGGTGGCAACCACCATATAGCGCGCTGTGCCTGTCTGGGATACTACGAGCATCTGGCCGAGCGCGGAGGGGCAATGGCGGTGGCCTTATCAGCCGACGAGCAAGCTCTGCTGATGCAGTTCCTGGCGGAATTCCGATCGCTGTCTCGGGCGCACCAGATCGACATATGCGCCCGAATCGAGCAGGCCGTGAAACCTGAAAACGAACAAGAGAAGAACTTCTTCCGCGCCTTGGTGAGATGTCTGCTGGAGATCGCGGAGGGCCCGGGACCGCGGGCGCTCAAAGCTCGGGCTTGCGTTTAAACGGGACCCCTCAGGGTCTCCAGCGGTTCCGGTCCGCCGCTACATGGTGTGAGTGGCCTTGTCGCCGGACAACGCGCCCGCGAGATAGGTCTCGATTTTCTTCTGAGTCTGGCCGCGGTCCTGCTCGCTGAACTGCACGCCGATGCCCGCGGTGCGCTTGCCCTGGTTGCCCTGGGCGCCCTTCGGCGTGACCCAGATGACGCGTCCCGCGACGGGCAGCTTCTCGTCCTCGCCCATGAGGTTGAGCAGCATGAACACCTCGTCCCCCAGGCGGTAATTGCTGTTGGTGGGGATGAAGAGGCCGCCGTTCTTCACGAACGGCATGTAGGCAAGATACAGGGCACTCTTGTCCTTGATGGTGAGGGTCAGCAGACCCGGCTTGTTACCCGCTCTCACGTTCTCCGACCTCATGACGGCGCACCCTGGCGGGTCAGCCGCCTGAAAAGAGCTTCCAGCGCCAGACCGCGGTTCAGCGGCACATCGAGTGTGGCGCGCAACTCCCGCACTTCGTCCAGCAGCCCGAAGAGCTCGCGTATATTCAAGACCACGCCGCCCGCTGGCAAGTAGGGGCCAGCCCGCACTTCCGTGATCGGGGCCGGACTCGGTGTACGGCGGCGAATCTGATCTGTGAGCCAATTCTCAAAGCACCTGAGGCGCAGCGGCAGCGCTTCGCCCCGCGCCCAGCGCTCGGCCTCCGCGACCGGGTCCGCGGTCCCCTCGGCCAGCGCGTCGAGCGTGCGGCGCGCGTCGAGGCCGGTTTCAGCAATCTCGCGAGGCTCCTCTCGTGCGAGCAGCAACGGAGCGTCTCCCAGCACCTCGAGCGCCTCGCCCCACTCGCCCGTCCCCCGCAGCGCCGTCAGCCAGGCGATGCCCTCGGCGCGGGTCGGTGCGCGTACCCGCAGCCGCTGGCAACGACTGATCAGCGTCGCAGGCAGGCGCGAGGGCTGCGTGGCCGTGAGCACGAGAAGCGTGCCGGGCGGCGGCTCTTCGAGCGTCTTCAAGAGCGCATTGGCGGCAAAGCGGTTGAGCGCGTCGGCGGGCGAGACGATGCCGACCTTGTAGCCGCCCCCGTGAGCGGTGAGCGCCAGCTCGGCTGCCAGATCACGGACCTGTTCGATGCGGATCTGGCGCGATTCCTCCGTAGCGCGCAGCCAGGTCACGTCCGGGTGCTGCAGCGCCCAGACCCGGCGGCATCCGGTGCAGGCGCCGCAGGGCGCGCGCGCGGGCTCCCGGCACAGCACGAGTTGCGCCGCCCAGGTGGCCAACCATTCCCCGCCCGCTCCGGGCGCCTCGTGGATCAGGAGTGCGTGCGGCAACCGCCCTGCCCTGAACGCAGCCCGAAGCGTCGCCCGTTCCGCGGCGGACCACTCCGGCGCCGCGCTCATTCCCGGCGCCGCGGAGGCGGCCGGGGCTGCACCGTCGTTCGCGGCGCTCACCGTTGCTCCCCCGCTGCGCGAAGCTCCGCGAGAATCTCGGTCACCCGCCGCTCCACCTCGGCGAGCGGAGCCGCCGCATCGATGACGCGGATGCGCTGCGGCTCGCGCGCGGCAAGCGCCCGATACGCCGCGCGGACTCTCTCGAAGAAGGCGACGCTCTCGGCCTCGAAGCGATCGGCGGCGCCTGGGGCGCCTCGCCGGGCGCGGGCGCGGGCAAGCCCGGCCTCGACCGGCAGGTCGAGCAGCAGCGTGCAGTCCGGCTCGAGACCCGCGTGGACGCTGCGCGCGAGCGCATCGATCAGGGCCGCGTCCACCCCGCGCCCTCCCCCCTGGTAGGCCCGCGTGGCGTCGCTGAAGCGATCGCATACCACCCACTCCCCGCGCGCGAGCGCCGGGCGGATCAGGTTCTCGACGTGCAGCGCGCGGGCCGCGAACATGAGGAGCGTCTCGGTCACCGGCGACACGGTCTCGGTGCCGCGCTCGAGCACGATCCGCCGCACGTGCTCGGCGAGCGGAGTGCCGCCGGGCTCGCGCGTCAGGCGCACGGCGACGCCGTGGCGAGTGAGCCAGGAGCCGATGAGCTGCGCGACCGTGGACTTCCCGGCGCCCTCGATGCCCTCGAGCGTGAGAAACAAGGCCGGGCTCATGGGCGCCGCGAGACCGGCTTCGGGTCGGCGGCGTGCTCCTGGGTGCGCAGCCGCGCGAGGTAGGCTTTCACGGCGGAATTATGCTCTTCCAGAGTGCGCGAAAAGTGATGAGCGCCGTCGCCGAGCCCGGTCGCCACGAAGTACAGCGCCTGGGTCTCCTCCGGCCGCACGGCCGCGAGCACCGACTCGCGTCCGGGCAAGGCGACCGGTGTGGGCGGGAGCCCCGCGCGCGTGTAGGTGTTGTAGGGCGTGTCGCGCAGCAGGTCGCGCGTGTGGATCGAGCCGTCGTATCTCGCGCCGAGGCCGTAGATCACCGTCGGGTCGGACTGCAGCCGCATGCGTTTGCGCAGGCGGTTGACGAACACGCCGGCGATTTGCGCCCGCTCGCTCTTGAGCGCCGCCTCCTTCTCGACCATGGAGGCGAGGGTCAGCGCCTGGTAAGGCGTGTCGTACGGCAGCCCTGGGCGGCGCTGCGTCCAGGCGTCGGCGAGCACGCGCTGCATGCTGTCGTAGGCGAGCGTGAGGATCGCAATGTCAGGGGTGTTGGCGGCAAATCGATAGGTATCGGGGAAGAACTCGCCCTCGGGACTCACCCCGGGGTGCCCGAGGGCGCCCATGATGGCGGCCGGGCTCTTGCCGCGCAGCGTATGCAGCACGTGCGGATGCTGATCGAGCGCTGCGAGGAAATCGTCGAACGTCGCGCCTTCGACGACGGTGAGCTGCTCGAGAACCACCTTGCCCTGCTCGAAGAGCGCGATGATCTCCTCGGGGCTCGCATGCGGCGGAATCTCGTAGTTACCGGCCTGCACCCGCGGCCGCAACCCGCGCAGGCGGAGATAGAGCTCCACCGCGCGCGCGTGGCGGACCGTCCCCGTGGCCTCGAGCCGTGCCAGCACTCCGCGCAGGCTCGCACCGGGGTCCACCTGGATGAGCGAGCCCGCGGTGGCGGGGCCCGACGTCGAGAACTCGCGCTGCAGCCAGAAATACCCGCCGCCGGCCCCGAGCGCGGCAAGGAGCAGCACCACCGCGGCGCCCAACAAGGCGCGCCGCGCGAGGCCTCCCCATCGCCCCCTCCTAGCCATCGCCTCGCTCCTCAGGACCCCTGGCCCCGCCGTGCAGGAGCGGCGCGAGCCGCTCCTGCAGGGCCCGTGTCAGGGGTCCCACGGCCAGCGCCCGGCCGCCGAGCTCACGCACCGGGCGCACGCCCATCAGGGCGTTCGTCAGAAAGACCTCCCGGGCGGCGGCGAGATCCCCGGAGCCCAGGGTGCGCTCCTCGGCGGCGATCCCCGCCTTCGCCGCTTCCGCGAGCACTACCCGGCGCATGACGCCCGCCACGCCACAGCGGTCGAGGCGCGGGGTCAAGAGCCTCTCGTCGCGCACCAGGAACACGTTGCTCATGGTGCCTGATATGAGGGCGGCGGAGCTGCTGTACATGAGCGCTTCGGCGATGCCGGGATCGGTCCACTCCGCCCGCGCCAGCACCTGCTCGAGGCGATTGCAGTGCTTGAGCCCCGCGAGCGCGGGGTTCTCGCCGAGTCGCTGGTCCGCCACGCGCACCCGCACTCCTTCGTGCCAGAGCGCCGGATCCTCCTCGGGCCACGCATAGCGCAGCGTGATCCGCGTGGGCCGCTCGGCGGCGCTCGGCGCATAACCCCTGGCCACGGCCGCGCCGCGCGTCACCAGCACCTTGATGATGGAGCGCGGCGACTCCGCGGCCAGCGCCCGCACCTCGGCCTCGAGTGTCCCACCTCGGGGGGCCTCGAGGCCGAGCCGCTCCGAGCCTGCCGCGAGCCGCTCGAGGTGCAGCTCGAGAAACCGAGGCGCGCCGTGCACGCAGCCGATCGTCTCGAACAGGCCGTCGCCGAAGTGCAGCCCGCGATCGAGCGCCGACACCTCGCCCGAGGGGCGGCCGTTGACCCACACGAGCTCCGGGTTCACGGGAAGCCCCCCAGGGCCGCGAGCAGCCCCCGCGCCTTGGCGCGCGTCTCCTCGAGCTCGCGCTCGGGATCGGAGTCGGCCACGATGCCGGCGCCGGCGCGGAAGCTGAGCTGCCGCGCGGAGAGCGTCATCGAGCGGATGAGAATGTTGAGATCGAGCCGCCCGTCGCGCGTCAGATAACCGAGCGAGCCGGTGTACGCCCCGCGTCCGGCCGCCTCGAGCTCCGCGATGACCTGCATGCAGCGGAACTTCGGACAACCCGTGATGGTTCCGCCCGGGAACACGGCGCGCACCGCGCCGATCGGCGTGACCCCGTCGTCGAGCTCGCCGCTCACGTTGGACACGATGTGGTGCACGTGGGTGTAGGACTCGATGCTCATGAACTCGTCGACGCGCACCGTGCCCGGCGCGCACACCCTCCCGAGATCGTTGCGCTCGAGATCGATCAGCATCACGTGCTCGGCGCGCTCCTTGGGATGCGCGGCGAGCTCGGTCATCTCGCGCGAGTCGCCGCCGGGCTGGCGGCTGCGCGGGCGGGTGCCGGCGATCGGCCGGGTCTCGATGCGCCGCCCCGCTACGCGCACCAGCCGCTCGGGCGAGGAGCTCAGGATCGCCTCGCCGCGCCACTGGGCGAGCGCGGCGAAGGGCGCTGGATTCGCCGCGCAGAGCCGCCTGTAGAGCGCCGCCGCCGCGCCCGGCGCCCCGTCATCGTCGAGAGCCACCGTCCAGGGACGCGAGAGGTTCGCCTGGTAGATGTCGCCGGCCCGCACGTATTCCTTCGCGCGTCGCACGCGCGCGAGATACGCGCTCGCGTCTTCTTCCTCGACCCGCCCGATGCGCAGCAGATCGGCGGCGTCCGAAGCGCTCGCCGCCTCGCGCGCGTCGGCGGCGATGCGCCCCAGGGCATCCTCGGCCTCGGGCTCCGCCACCGCGAACACCCGCCCGCGCGAGAGCTCGTGCACCAGCGCGCACGGCGTGCGCAGCGCAAAGGCCTGCCACGGGAACGGCGAGCGCGGGAGCCGGAGGTGCGGCTCGATCTCCTGCGCCAGCTCGTAGCCGAGAAAGAGCGCCCACCCGCCCGAAAAGGGCAACGAGTCGGCGCGGGCTTCCCGCCCGGCCGGCGCTCGCGCGGCGCTCCGCTCGCGCAGCCACCAGTCCTCGAGCGCGGCGAGGAAGCCGCCCGCGGATGGAGTCAGCCCGCGCGCCTCGAGCCTTCCTGCGGCGTCGAGCCACAGCGCCGCGCCCGGCTCGGCGAGCAGCAGGCTCGCGCGGCTCAAGGGTCCCGCGACGACGCTGTCGAGCAGCAGCGGATAGCGCTCGGGGAGGCGGGCCGCGAGGCGGCGCAGCACCGCCGGCGGGACGTCGAGCTCGCGGACGAGAAGAGCGCGCGTGGTGGACTTACCTTCGGCGCTTGCGCCGTCAGGCGCTGAAGCGCCGGAAGATGAGCGATCCGTTCGTGCCGCCGAAGCCGAAGGAGTTCGACAGGCTCACGTCGATCTTCATGCGACGGGCGGTGTTGGGCACGAAGTCCAGGTCGCACTCCGGGTCGGGCGTGTGGTAATTGATGGTGGGCGGCGCGACGCCGTCGCGGATCGCGAGCACCGAGAAGATCGCCTCGACGACCCCGGCTGCCCCGAGGAGATGCCCGGTCATCGACTTGGTCGAGCTCACCGCGAGGCGCTTTGCCTGATCACCGAAGGCGCGCTTCAAGGCGACCGTCTCGGCCTTGTCGCCGAGCGGGGTCGAGGTCGCATGAGCGTTGATGTACTGCACGTCGGTCGGATTGAGCGAGGCGTCCTTGAGCGCGTTCACCATGGAAATGCGGGCGCCCTCCCCGTCCTCGGGGGGCGCGGTGATGTGATAGGCATCGCCGCTCATGCCAAAGCCGACCACCTCGGCGTAGATGCGGGCGCCGCGGGAGCGCGCATGCCCGAGCTCCTCGAGCACCATCGCACCGCCCCCGTCGCTCAGCACGAACCCGTCGCGGTCGAGGTCCCACGGACGGCTCGCCTCCTTGGGGGCGTCGTTGCGCGTGGAGAGCGCCTTCGCCTGGCCGAAGCTGCCGAGACCGCAGCGCGTGGTGGCCATTTCCCCGCCGCCCGCGACGATGACGTCGGCGTCGCCGTATTGAATGGCGCGCATGCCGAGCCCGATGGCGTGCGTCGAGGTGGTGCAGGCGGTGACCACGCCGAGATTCGGGCCCTTCAAGCCAAAACGGATCGAGAGATGACCGCCGATCATGTTGATGATGGTGGCGGGCACGAAGAACGGCGAGATCCTGCGCGGGTTCATCGCCTTCAGGTACTCGCTGTATTCCGCCTCGATGGTGCCGAGGCCGCCGATGCCCGCGCCGCAGACCGCGCCGCAGCGCGTGGGATCGGTCTTGGAAAAGTCGAGACCAGAGTCGTTGACGGCCTGCACCCCGGCGGCCACGCCGTACTGCATGAAGTCGTCCATGCGGCGGGCGTCCTTCGGCGAGATGTACTGGCTGACGTCGAAGTCGCGCACCGACCCGCCGATGCGCACCGGGAATGCGGACACGTCGAAGCGCGTCACCGGTCCGATGCCGCTCTCCCCGCGGAGGATGGCGTCCCAGGCCGCCTTCACGGTGCTCCCGACCGGGGACACCACGCCAAGACCCGTCACGACGATACGGCGCTTGCTCATACGCTACCTGTATGGCGCCTTATCGAATCAGGACTTGCTGCGGCGCTCGTTGATGTAGTCGATGGCCTGGTGGACGGTGGTGATCTTCTCGGCATCCTCGTCCGGGATTTCGATCTCGAATTCCTCCTCGAGGGCCATCACCAGCTCGACCGTGTCGAGAGAATCCGCTCCCAGGTCGTCGACGAACGAGGCATCGTTCGTGACCTGTTCCTGCTTCACGCCCAGCTGTTCGGCAACGATGGCTTTGACCTGCTGCTCAACAGTGCTCATTAGCGGTTGGTCCTTATGTAGTCTTCTGAAAGGGGCTCACCCGCCGTTCGCGCCGCGAGGCCGCCAGCGGGCGCGGTATTGTACGGGACCCCCCCAGGGGCTGCCACTCGCGTACCTGGGCCGCGAGTGATTGTTTTTACTGGCGAAACTGGCGACCCCGCGATGCGGTTCGGATCGCGGCGCGGCTCGCTCTGTGGCGTGCGCCCAACGGCGTCGCGCGCGCGTGCGCACCCGCGCGCTAGCCCATGTACATGCCGCCATTGACGTGCAGCGTCTCGCCGGTGATGTAGGCCGCCTGGGGGGAGACGAGGAACAACACCGCGCCCGCCACCTCTGCGGGCGTCCCGAGGCGGCCCATCGGGACCTGCTCGAGGAGCGCACGGCGCTGCTCCTCGCCGAGCGCGCGCGTCATGTCGGTGTCGATCAGGCCCGGAGCCACCGCGTTCACCGTGATGCCGCGCGAGGCGAGCTCCTTCGCGAGCGAGCGGGTGAATCCCAGAAGTCCCGCTTTCGCCGCGGCGTAGTTCGCCTGTCCCGCGTTGCCCGTCACGCCCACCACGGAAGTGAGGTTGACGATCCGGCCGTGGCGCTCCTTCATCATGCGCCGCACGCAGGCCTTGGACACCCGGAAGACGCCCGTGAGGTTCGTGGTGATGACCGCGTCCCAGTCCTCCGGCTTCATGCGCAGCAGCAGCTGGTCGCGGGTGATGGCGGCGTTGTTGACGAGTATCGTCGGCAGCTCGCCCGCGCTCTCGAGCTCCGCCATCAGGGCGTCGACGGATGCGGCGCTGCCGGCGTCGAGCACGGCGCCGCGGCCGTTGCATCCGTGCGACGCGAGGTCCTTCCCGAGCTTCGCCGCGCCTTCGGCGCCGGTGGAGGTGCCGATCACGCGGGCGCCGGCGGCCCCGAGGGCCAGCGCGATCGCGTGCCCTATGCCGCGCGAGGCGCCCGTGACGAGTGCGACTTCTTTCTCAAGCATGGGAATCCCTTCGGGTTGCGCTCAGCGCCGCTTCGATCGAGGCGGGATCGTCGAGCGCCAGAAAGCTCAAGTTCGGGCGCCGCTCGATGCGGCGGTTGAGGCCGGTGAGCACCTTCCCCGGGCCGCATTCGATGATCTGCGCGAGGTCTCTTGCCGCGAGCGCGCGCAGCGTGTCCGTCCAGCGCACCGGGCTCGAGAGCTGCAGCACGAGGAGCTCCCGGATCTCCTCGGGCCGCTCGTGCGGGCGGGCATCCACCGCGCTCACGTAGCGGATGCGGGGAGCGCGAAGATCGAGCGCGGCGAGCTTCTCTCGGAGCCGCGCGGCCGCACCGCGCATGAGACTGCTGTGCGAAGGCACACTCACCGGGAGCCTTACCGCGCGCTTGGCGCCGCGTGTCCGGGCCGCTTCGATCGCGCGCTCGACGGCGGCTTTGTCGCCGGCGATCACCACCTGGCCTGGCGAGTTGAAGTTGGCCGCCTCGACGACGGCCCCCCGCGCGGCCTCGCGGCAGGCGGCCTCGACCGCCTCGTCCTCGAGACCGAGAATCGCCGCCATCGCGCCGGTGCCGGCCGGCACCGCGGCCTGCATCGCCTGGCCCCGGAAGCGCACGAGATCGAGCGCCGCGGGAAACGGCAGCGCTTCGGCGCACACGAGCGCCGTGAACTCGCCCAGGCTGTGACCGGCGACGAGCGCAGGCAGCGCACCGCCCCGCGCGCGCCACACGCGCCAGGTCGCAACTCCCGCTGCGAGCATCGCCGGCTGGGTCTGCTCGGTCGCGTTCAGTGTCTCCTCGGGGCCTTCGCTCACGAGCTTCCAGAGGTCATACCCGAGCACCTGCGACGCCTCATCGCAGGTCGTGCGAACCGAGCTGTCCGCGGCCGCGAGCGCCTGGAGCATCCCGACCGACTGCGAGCCCTGACCGGGAAACACGAAGGCAAACGACATGCTCGCTCCTGAAGGCGGGTGGACTCGAGTCGGGATCGATTATAGCGAGGGGCCGACGGCGCTCCGGGCGCGGGGCCTCACGAACACGGCCACCGCCGAGCCCCCGATGACCCCGTAGAGGTGAGCGCTCACCACCACCGGAAGGCTCGCGGAGAACGGCAGCGCACCCGCCCAGTGCTCGTAACCGAGCTTGGCCACGAGGGCGACCGCTAGGAGCGCTCCATCACGCTCGCCGCGGCGCAGATGGGCCAGGGCGCCGGCCGCCATCACCCCATGCAGCGCCCCGGAGGAACCGACGTACCACTCGAGGGTCGAATCGCAGAGCCACAGTCCCGCGTCGATGGCCACCACCGCCCCCAGCACGACGGCCGCCCACTGACGCAGAGAGTAGTCGCGGGCAAAGAGCGCCCACACGAGAGCGAGCCCGAGGTCGTTCAGCAGGGCATGCCGCACATCGAGGTGCACCACGTGCGCGGTCACGAGCCGCCACCACTGCCCCGCGGCGAGCGCCGCGCGGTCATAGCGCAGCAGCAATCTGCCGGGCTCGCCGGTGAGGCTCGCGAGCAGCAGCAGCACGCAGCTGCCGGCGAGGATCAGCCCGAGGCGCCCGTCGTAGTTGAGAGACCGGAGCAGCCCACGCACACGCATCACGGGCTCTGATCGACTATTTGTTATGATGAAGCGCTCTTCCAGGTCGCATCGGCGGCTCCGCCGCCCGGACATCCCGCGCATGAGCTACATCACTCACGAGGGTAGCAGACCGACGAGCCGCACGCGCTCGCGCGGCTTCACCCTCATCGAAATCATGGTGGTCATGGTCATCATCGGCCTCCTGGCCGCTTTCATCGTCCCGACGGTGCTCGGAAAGGTGGACGAGGCACGCGTCACCAAGGCGAAGGGGGACATCCAGGCGCTCGAAGCGGCCCTGTCGCTGTTCTACCTCGACAACTCCAAGTATCCGACCACGGAGCAGGGCCTCAGGGCGCTCGTGCAGCAGCCGACCGATCCGAGCATCAAGCACTGGAAGCCCGGCGGCTACCTCGACCGCGTGAGCAAGGATCCTTGGGGGAACGAATATCAATATGTCTACCCCGGTACGCACGGCAAGACGTATGACCTCTTCACGCTCGGCGCCGACGGCCAGCCGGGCGGCGAGGGCATCAACGCCGACATCGGCAACTGGAATCTCACCGACTAGCTTGCGCCCCACGATGAGGCGGGAGTGCGCGCGGGCCGGCGCGGACAGCGCCGGCTTCACGCTGATCGAGATCATGGTCGTCGTCGTCATCATCGGCGTGGTGGCGGCGCTGATGGTGCTGTCATTCACCCTCACCGGGCGCGACCGCGAGCTCGAGAAGGAAAGCGACAGGCTGTTCGCCCTCTTCACCTACGCCCGCGAGCAGGCGGAGCTACAGACCCGCGAGTACGGCGTGCTGTTCCAGGACGACGGCTACGAGTTCCTGAGCTACGACGTGCGCCGCGCCATCTGGCGCAGCGTCCCCGACGACGAGGCGCTCGTGGCGCGCCGCCTCCCCGACGGACTCGGCGTGAAGCTCACGGTGGAAGCGCGTCCCGTCGTGCTGACCCGTCCCAAGGATGCCAGGGACAAGACCCCGCAAGTGATGATCTTCTCGAATGGCGACCTCACGAGCTTCGCCGCGACGCTCGAGCGTGAGGGGGGCCTGCGCAGCGTCACCGTCACCCAGGACGACCAGGGCCAGGTCATCGAGCAGCCCATGGTGGAGTCGAAGCCGTGAGAAGCGCGCGTGCCGTGGCCAGCCTGACCGATGCGCCCGCCGAGCGCGGGCGCGCCGGCCACGGCTTCACGCTCATCGAGGTGCTCGTGGCGCTTGCGATCGTCGCGATCGGCATGGCTGCGGTCATGGGTGCGCTCACCTCCTCGGCGGGCACCACCTCGTATCTGCGCGACAAGACCTTCGCCCAGTGGGTGGCGCTCAACAGGATCGCGAACCTGCGCCTCTCCGGCCAGCAGCCCCAGACGGGCAACAGCGACGGCGACACCGATTTCGCCGGCCGCAGCTGGCATTGGCACCAGGAGGTGGTCACGACCGAGGTGCCGGGAGTCGAGCGCATCGACGTCAGCGTGCGCCCCGCGGACCTCAAGGTGGGTGCGGACGACAGGAGCTGGCTCACCACGGTGAGTGGCATCTGGGGCGATGCGGTCGGTACGCCCAACGGATTCCAGCCCGACTGGGGCAGCCAGTTCCCGGCCGGACCGGCGGCCGCCGGTGGAAACACCTCGGGAAACAATCCGCCCGGAGCGCCTCCGGGAAACCTGCCAGCCCCGCCGCCGCCGCAGGCTCCCACGAATCGGCGGGGAACCCCGTGAGCGCTCACGCCCGCTCGAGTCGCAGCGTTCGGCGCAGCCCCGGTGAGGCCGGCTTCACGCTGATCGAGGTCCTCGTGGCCGTGTTCATCACTGTCGTCATGTTCGCGCTCGGCTACAAGACCATCACCCAGGCGTCGAACAGCCGCGAGTCGCTCAAGGAGAAGCAGGCGCGGCTCCTCGAGCTTCAGACGAGCGTGCGCGTGTTGGAACAGGACTTCGTGCAGCTCGCTCCGCGACCGGTGCGCCAGGCCATCGGCGACGATCCGGCGCAGCCGGCGTTGGAGGGAGCGGCTCCCGGGGGGCCGGCGCTCATCGTCGCACTGACGCGCGGCGGCTGGGCGAATCCCGCCGGGTTGCAACGTCCGGCGTTGCAGCGGGTCGCCTATCTCCTGGAGAACGGTACGCTCCGGCGCGAGTACTGGAACGTGCTCGACCCGACGCTCGCCAGCACCACCTACCGGCGCGATCTCATGACGCACGTCAAGGCGCTGACGGTTCGCTACCTGGACCAGGCGCACCAGTGGCAGACGCAGTGGCCAGCGACCGCGCTGCGGCAGGAGCAGGTGCTGCGCCAGCGACCGCTCGCGGTCGAGATCACCCTCGACACCGAGGACTGGGGCAAGATCGTGCGGGTCATCGAGATCCCCGGATGAGGAGGCACACGCCGCGTGCGCGGCGCCAGCGACCGCGGCACCGGCGCGGCGCGCAGCGCGGCATCGCGCTCCTGGTCGCGATCCTGCTGGTCGCGCTCTGTACCGTGATCGCCGCCACGATCGCATACGAGAACGCGATGAGCGCGCGGCGCGGCACGGCGACCTATGCCTTCGACGAGGCGCTCCTCGTCGCGCAGGGCGCCGAGGCGCTGGCCGCCTACGGGCTGCGCACGGTCTACCAGAACGACAAGAAGTACATCTACGCCGCTCAGGGCTGGGCCAAGCCCGTCGGGCCGATCGAGGTCGTGCCGGGCGTGATGCTCGAGGCCTCGCTCGAGGATCTCCAGGGCCGCTTCAACCTCAACAGTCTCGTCGACCGGGAGGGCAATCCCGATCCGGTGCAGGTCGCCGCCTTCAGCAACCTGCTCCAGAGCGTCGGGCTCGAGACGAAGTGGGTGGGCTACGTCATCGACTGGATCGACTGGAACGGCACGCCATCCCCCGACGGCGCGGAGGACACCGTCTACATGGGCCTGACGCCGCCTTACCGGACGGCCAACCGCTACATCACGAGCCCGAGCGAGCTCCTCGCGCTGCCGGGCTTTGGCCGCGACCGATATCTCGCGCTCGCCCCCTACGTCGCGGCGCTCCCCGCTGACGGGAGCGTGAAGGTCAACATCTGCACCGCCCCGGGCAAGGTGCTCGATGCCTACCTCGGACATCCCGACTTCGGCTCGGATCCCGACTCGCTCGCGAAGAATCGCGCCGCCGCTCCGGGGTGCTTCCCCACC
>Ga0209471_1000796_pt1 | contig 19858 bp, 17 predicted proteins | sample GraSoiAngelo_128_FD_185885 | JGI IMG/M metagenome (GOLD analysis project Ga0209471, IMG submission 185885) | Grasslands soil microbial communities from the Angelo Coastal Reserve, California, USA - 14_0927_12_20cm (SPAdes) (version 2) | ecosystem: Environmental > Terrestrial > Soil > Grasslands ...
TAAGGCGCGGGGGATCAGGATCCCCCCGCGGGACCCCCCTTTGACATAGATGCTGACTGGAGTCGCAACTGCGCAACCAGGGGACGCCCGGAGTAAATCCGGGCTTCAGCTTCACAAAGGACTCCTGGCTCAGGCGAGACCAGGACGCGGAAGCTAAGAACGTCTATGGGCGTTTGGCGTAGAAGCTGCACGGCGGCGATTCCGCCGTCGTGTGGAAGTTCCAGTGACGGCACCACGCGGTGCCGTCGAACTTCCGGCAGGAACCGCACGTGACCCGCGGCCGCTCGGCCTGCGCCTTCTTCATGTGGTGCTCAGGACGCTCACCAGGAAACAGGTCAGCGGGTGCGGAATTGGCGCCCTTTCTTGAAGTCACAGCTGCGACCGAACCTCCCACAGCTCTGGGTAGAAACGCTTGCCCAGCGTGGAGCGAAGATATTCAGCGCCGCTGCTGCCACCGGTCCCCGTCTTGCTCCCGATCTGGCGCTCGACCATCAGCACGTGCCGGGCCCGCCAGTGGGCAAACGTCTCGTCGTGGTTGAGCAGTCCCTCGCACAGGTCGAACAGGTCGCCATACCGGTCTCGGTCCCGAAAGATCTCGAGCAGCGAGGGCGCGCCTCGTCGCTCGATTAGAGAGCGAAAGGCATCGTCCACCGAAGGCTCTTCGAGGCGCCTCGTCAGGCGGCTCAACTCTTCGGGCGTCGCTTCCAGCCGGGCCACGTACTTGGGCTCCTTCAGGCCCGAGAGAAACTCGATCTCGCGGAACTGCACCGACTGAAATCCGCTCGCCGGGGCGAGCTTGGAGCGAAAGGCGAGAAAGTCCTGCGGCGACATCGTCTCGAGGACCTCGATCTGTTCGACCAGGAGCTCTTCGATGACGTGGACGCGGTGCAGGTGGTGGCGGGCGAAGAAGATGTCGCCGGCATCGATCCGGTCCCGCGCCGCCTCGAGCTCGAACAGGACGACCTTGAACCACAGCTCGTAGGCCTGGTGGGCCACGATGAAGAGGAGCTCGTCATGCTCCTGGCTGAGGCCCTGCTGCAGCGAAAGGAGCTCGGGCACCTTGAGATAGGTGCCATAGGAAAGCTGGCGGCCCTCTTCCCCGAAGCGGCGGCTCAATGCTTGAAGTGGCGGCGGCCCGTCACCACCATCGCGATGCCGGCGGCGTCGGCGGCCGCGATCACGTCGGCGTCCTTCATTGAACCGCCAGGCTGGATCACCGCGGTGACCCCGGCGCGAATGCCCAGCTCGAGGCCGTCAGGAAACGGAAAGAACGCGTCCGAAGCCATGACCGCGCCTTGCGACCTCTCCCCCGCCCGCTGCACCGCAAGCTGAACCGCCTCGACGCGTGACATCTGGCCGGCGCCGACACCGATCGCTGCGTCGTCCTTGAAAAGCACGATCGCGTTCGACTTGACGTGTTTGACGCCGGTCCAGGCGAGTCCCAGCTGTCGCCATTCCTCTTCGGTCGGGGCGCGGCGGGTTACGGTCTTGCACGCCGACCGGTCAAAACCGGCGCGGTCCCACTCCTGCACCAGGAAGCCACCAGGCACCGAGCGGACGTCATAGTCGAACAGACCCTGGTGCGCCGGCTGGGCCGCGAGGACGATCATGTTCTTGCGCCGCGCTAGGACATCCCTTGCTTCATCGAGGACTTTGGGCGCGATCACGACGTGCGTGACGATCTGCACGATCTGCTCGGCGGTCGCGCGGTCGAGCGGCCGGTTGATAGAAACGATCCCGCCGAAGGCAGAGACCTTGTCGCATTCAAAGGCCATCCGATACGCCGTGGCCGCGTCTTGCGCGACCGCGAGCCCACAAGGGTTCATGTGCTTGACGATCGCCGCGGCCGGCTCGGCGTAATCCATCACGAGCTGGTAGGCGGCCGAGGCGTCCTGGAGGTTGTTGAACCCGGGCGCCCCACCGTGCACCTGCACTGCGCCACCGAGGCCTCCGGGATCTGGACCCAGCCGGTAGAAAGCAGCCTTCTGGTGCTCGTTCTCGCCGTATTTGAGCGGTTCGGCGAGCTGGCCCGGGATGGTGAGCTCGCTCGGGAAGCCGTTGCGTGCATCCCTTCTCATGTAGGCGGCGACCCAGGCGTCGTAAGCAGATGTGTGCGCGAAAGCCTCGGCCGCCAGGCTTCTCCGCGCGGGTTCGTCGAGCGCTCCCTCGTGGAGCGCTCCGAGGACCTCCGAATATCGCTCCGGCCGCACCACCACGACCACCGATTGGTGGTTCTTGGCCGCGGCGCGAATCATGGCCGGACCGCCGACGTCGATCTGCTCGATGGCAGCCTCGAAGGTGACCTTTTCGCCGACGACGGTGTCGATGAACGGGTACAGATTGCAGCAAACGAGGTCGATCTCGCGCAGCCCGTGCTGGGCCAGCGCTTCCAGGTGCTCCGGCTTGTCGCGCCTGGCCAGAATGCCCGCGTGGACGCCCGGGTGCAGCGTCTTGACCCGGCCGTCCATCATCTCGGGAAAGCCCGTCAGGTCGCTCACCGGTTGGACGTCAAGCGACGCGTCCTCGATGGCCTGCAAGGTGCTTCCTGTGGCGAAGAGGTCGTAACCGAGGCGCTTGAGCCCGCGGGCGAAAGCGGTGAGTCCGCTCTTGTCGCTAACGGATAAGAGGGCTGTTGGCAAGTCGCGCCTCCATCAGCCTGATCCCCGCGGGGAGGATCCGGTACTCGGCCTCGTGCAGCTTCTGGCGAAGAGTCTCCACCGTTTCGCCTTCCATGATCGAGACCGCTTCCTGGAGCAGGATTGGGCCCGCGTCCAGCTCAGAGGTCACGACGTGGACCGTCGCACCGGTTTGGCTGGCTCCGCTCTCCAGCGCTTGCTCGATGGCGTCCATCCCCCCGCTGAACTGCGGCAGAAGCGAGGGGTGAACGTTGATGATCCGGCTCTCGAATGCTTCAAGGAACGGGGCCGTGTGGATGCGGTCGTAACCGGCGTCGACAACGAGCTCCACTCGATGCCGGATGAAGAAATCGCGCATGGCGACATCACGCTGCTCGGCCGAGTCAAAAGATCTCTGCGAGAGCTCCGCCAGCGGGATGCCGCGCTCGCGCGCGAAAGCGGCGCCTGCGCACGATGGTCGGTTGGTCGCCACCGCGACGACGTCGAATCCGAGCTCGACGAGGTTGCGGAGGTTGCTGCCCTTGCCGGAGACGCAAATCCCGAGTTTCAGCGGATCTCCACCCGATCCGGCCCGGTCCGGCTGACAACTTCTCCTACGACCGTCGCGTCCTCCGGAACGTCGGCTCGGTCGACCACCACGATCATGCCAAGTCCCATGTTGAACGTTCCGAACATCTCGTCGTCCGTGACGTTGCCGCGCCGGCGCACCAGGTCAAAGATCGGCGGAACCTGCCACGCACCCCGATCCAGCCGCGCGCCCAGGCCCTCCGGTAGACAGCGTGGAAGATTGCCCAGGATGCCCCCGCCCGTGACATGCGCAGCGCCTTTCCAGTGGAGGCCGTTCAGGTCCGCGAGGTAGGAGCGGTGCGGCTCCAGCAGCACCTCTCCTAGCGGCCTTCCGAGCTCCGGGAACACATGGCCGAGAGGCACGTCCTCGAACACCTTGCGCACGAGCGAGTACCCGTTGGTGTGGAGGCCGCTCGACGGAAGGCCAAGCAGGACATCGCCCGCCCCGACGGCAGTCCGACCAGAGCCTGCATCGACCAGGCCGACGATGAAGCCGGCGAGGTCGTAGTCGCCAAGGGCGTACATACCGGGCATCTCGGCCGTCTCCCCACCGAGCAGGGCGCATCCCGCTTCGCGGCACGCCGCGGTCATGCCCTCGACCAGCTCGGAGAAGACTTCGGGATCCAGTTGACCGGTCGCGAAGTAGTCGAGAAAAAAGAGCGGTCGGGCGCCGGCGGTCGCGATGTCGTTAACGCAATGAGCGACGATGTCCACGCCGATCCCGCGATGGCTTTCGGCGGCGATGGCGACTTTGATCTTGGTCCCCACACCGTCGGCGCTGGCGGCGAGATGCCCGCCGCCCGGCAGCGCGTAGAGCCCGGCGAAAGGCCCGACGCCGACCGCGACCTCTTTGCCGTGCGTCGTCGCGATCAGCGGCTTGACGCGCTCCAGCGCACGCTCATATGCCTCGATGTCGACGCCGGCCGCGGCGTACGACAGTCCCTCGCCGGACATCAGACTTTGATCAGCTGGATCGGGGGAGTCTCGAACTGCATCTTGTCCACTCCCCCCATGCTGCGCATGGGGACCCCAGCAGGTATCACGTTTGCGACGTGACCAATCCCGACGGCTCGAACTGCATCTTGTCCATTTCTAATTGCTGCGGCACGGGCACCGGATAGGAGCCGTCGAAGCAGGCGCGGCAGAACTCCTGCGACGTGCCGCGGCCGATCGCCCGGATCAGTCCGGGGATGGACAGGTAGTGGAGCGAGTCTGCCCCAATCTGCTGGCGAACCTGGTCCACCGATCGCCCGGCCGCGATGAGCTCTTTGGTCGAGCCGATGTCCACCCCCATGAAGCACGGGAACCTCATCGGTGGGCTCGAGATGCGCATGTGGATCTCGCTCGCGCCGGCCGCGCGCAGGCGCTCGATGATGCGCCTCGAGGTGGTGCCGCGCACGATCGAGTCGTCGACAGCGATCAGACGCTTGCCTTTGATCGATCGCGGCAGCGGGTTGAGCTTGAGCATGACCCCTGATTCGCGCAGCGATTGGTCGGGCTGGATGAAGGTCCGGTTGATGTAGCGGCTCTTCATCATGGCCTCGCGAAACGGGATGCCCGAGGCTTCGGCGTATCCGATCGCGGCCGGCGTACCCGAGTCCGGAAACGGCACCACCATGTCGGCCTCGACGGGCGCCTCCTGCGCGAGCTCGTGGCCCATCCGGATGCGCGCATCCTCGAGCTCGCAGTTCTTGAGGATGGAGTCGGGGCGCGCGAAATAGATGAACTCGAACACGCACATCGCGTGCTTGCTCGAGGCCTGGAAGCCGACGCTGTGGACTCCATGCTCGTCCATCACCACCATCTCGCCCGGCTGCACCTCGCGCACGAAAGTGGCGCGCACGGTGTCGAGGGCGCAGGTCTCGGATGCGACGACGTGTGCGGGTTGACCGGGCAGCGGGATGTAGCCGATGCACAGTGGCCGGAAACCAAAGGGATCGCGCAGCGCGATGAGCTGGTTGGGTGTGATCACTCCGCAGGAATAGGCGCCGACGACGCGCGCGAACGTGCGGCGGATCACGTCCTCCCAGGAGCGGCCATGCGTGTTCTCGATGAGGCGTGCCATGACCTCTGTGTCGAGGGCCGTCTCAAACGTCACGCCCTGCTCCACGAGCTGGGCACGGAGGGCGTCCGCATTCAGCAGGTTGCCGTTGTGCGCGATGGCGCCCGGACCCAAGGTCGGGTGATGGAACGGCAGCGGATGCGCGTTCTCCGCCCGGCTGGCGCCTGTGGTCGAGTATCGCGTGTGGCCCAAAGCGATGATCGAGCCCTCGCCCAGCTCTTTGAGCCGGGCCGGGGAGAAGACGTGGGCCACGAGTCCCATGTCGCGATGCACACGCACGGATTCCCCGTCGGAAACGGCGATGCCCGCCGACTCCTGGCCGCGGTGCTGCAGCGCAAAGAGACCGAAGTAGGTGAGGTTCGCCACGTCGACGCCCTGCTTGGCGCAGATTCCGAAAACTCCACACATGGCTAGCTCAGCATCGCCTCCCAGGCCTGGCGCAGCTCGCCGAGGGAGAGCTTGAACTGGCCTTCGAATTCCAGCGTGTCACCTCCGGTCAAGCCCAACAGTGAGAGCTCGACGTGGTGGCGCCGGGCGAGCGACTGCATCTCGGGCATCGCCCGTGAGGGGACGCTGACGACGTAGCGGCTCGGCGACTCGCCGAAGAACGCCGCGTCCAGTCGCAGCGGCGATTCTGGCCTGATCGCCGGGCAGCGCACGCCAACGCTGCCGAGCAGGCTGCACTCGGCGAGCGCGACCAGCATTCCGCCCTCCGCGCAGTCGTGGGCCGAGTGCAGATAGCCGCTCTGGGCCGCGGCCAGCACCACGCGGTTGACCGCCTGCTCGCGGGCCAGGTCGAGCGAGGGCGGGCGACCCGCAACGTAGCCGTGCTCGACCTTCAGGTATTCGCTTCCGCCCAGGTCGTTGTGGCTCGATCCGATCAGCAGGACGAAATCGCCGTCCGCGCGGAACCCGGCGCCGACTCGTTTGGCGTAGTCGTCGATGACGCCGACCATCCCGACGACCGGCGTGGGATAGATGGCCGACTCGCCGTTCGAGTCGTTGTAGAGGCTCACATTGCCGCTCACGATCGGCAGCTCCATCGCGCGACAGGCGTACGAGAGGCCCGCAACGGTTTCCTCGAGCTCCCAGTACACCTCGGGCCGGTCCGGATTCGCCAGGTTGAGACAGTCGGTCACCGCGATGGGCCGGGCGCCCGTCGCGATGATGTTGCGCGCCGCCTCGGCGACCGCGAGCTGGGCGCCGAGGTGCGGGTCGAGGTGGCAGTAGCGCGCGTTGCAGTCGGCGGTCATCGCCAGGCCGAGGCGCGTGCCTTTCACGCGAAGCATCGCCGCGTCGCCTCCGGGCGGGACCACAGTCGCATCGCCGACCATGTGGTCGTAGCGGCGGAACACGCCGCGGCGGCTGGAAAGGTTCGGGCTGGCCAGCAGCCGCAGCAGCGTTGCGCCCGCGTCCGCGAGGGGCGGGAGGGCATCGACCACGAGATCGAGAGGCGGCTCGGGAGCGACGCCGACAAGGCGGCGCATCGGAGCCCCGTCCGTGAGAAGCCTTACCGGCAGGCGAGCCACCTGGTCGCGGCTGTCGAACACCGTCAGCTGGCCGTCGTCGGTCACCTCACCGATCACAGCCGAGGTCAGGTCCCAGGCGTGGAAGATGCTTTCGACCTCGCGCTCACGGCCTCGCTGGACGACGACCAGCATCCGCTCCTGCGATTCCGAGAGCATCACGTCGTACGGAGTCATCCCACGTTCGCGCCGCGGCACCCGCCCGACGTCGATTCGCGCGCCGGCACCATCGACCCGACCCGCGCATTCGGCGACCGCCGAGGTCAGGCCGGCAGCGCCCAGGTCCTGGATCGCGACCACGGCGTCGGTGTGCGAGAGGTCCATGCATGCTTCGAGCAGGCATTTCTCGAGGAACGGGTTGCCGACCTGGACGGCGGGACGTCGCTCGGAGCTGTTCTCGTCGAGCTCGACTGAGGCGAACGAAGCACCATGAATGCCGTCGCGTCCGGTGTCGGCGCCGACCAGGAGGATGCTGTTACCCACCCCCTCGGCTCGCGCCCTCATCAGCTGATCGGTACGCACGAGCCCGACGCACATCGCGTTCACGAGCGGGTTGTTCGCGTAGCAGTCTTCGAAGTAGATCTCGCCGCCGACCGTCGGAATTCCCATGCAGTTGCCGTAGCCGCCGATCCCGGCCACGACGCCTTCGAAGTGGCGGCCGGATTCGGGCAGCGGGCCAAAGCGCAGCGAGTCGAGCAGCGCGATGGGCCGTGCGCCCATCGCGATCACGTCCCGGATGATGCCGCCGACCCCGGTGGCCGCACCCTGGTATGGCTCGATCGCGGAGGGGTGGTTGTGGGATTCGATCTTGAAGACCACGGCCCAGCCCTCGCCGATGCTCACCGCCCCGGCGTTTTCGCCCGGTCCCTGAAGGACCGCCGGCCCGGTCGAGGGGAGCCGCCGGAGCAGGGCCTTCGAGCTCTTGTACGAGCAGTGCTCCGACCAGAGCACACCGAGCATGCCAAGCTCGACCTCGTTGGGGGCTCTCTTCAGCTGCTCGACGATGACCCTGTACTCATCCGGGGTGAGCGCGACTTCCCGAAGCCTTCGCTCATCCACAGATTTGACGCTCAAGACACCAGGACCTTCAGCGCGTTGTCCGCCACCGACCGAAACAGCTTCAACCCGTCGGTGCCACCGAGCTCCGCCTCCGAGCAGCGCTCGGGGTGAGGCATCATGCCAAGGACGTTGCCACGCGCGTTGACGATGCCCGCGATGTTGTGGAGCGATCCATTGGGATTGGCGCCGGGCACGACACGTCCGTCAGAACCGCAGTACCGGAACACCACCTGGCCGCGCTGCTCCAGGCGCGACAGCGTGGCGGGATCCGCGAAGTAGCTGCCCTCGCCGTGCGCGATCGGCACGCGGATGACATCGCGCTCCGCGCACTGCGATGTGAACGGCAGGTCGGTGCGCTCCACGAGCAGGTTCGTCCACTCGCAGCGAAACTCGAGCGAGGCATTGCGGATGAGCGCGCCCGGCAACAGCCCGGCTTCGCACAGCACCTGAAAGCCGTTGCAGATTCCCCAGACCAGCCCGCCACGGTCGGCGAACTCGCCGATCTGCTCCATCACAGGCGCAAACCTCGCGATCGCGCCCGTTCGAAGGTAGTCGCCGTAGGCGAAGCCACCGGGCAGGATGACGCAGTCGCACCCCTTGAGGTCGGTGTCCCTGTGCCACAAGTAGGTCAGCTCCGCGCCCAGCACCTGGTCGACGACCCAGCCGCAGTCCCGGTCCGACCACGTGCCGGGGAAGACCACGACGCCGAACTTCACCGTCGCTTGTGCTCCGGTTCGATGTCGAAGCGGAAGTCTTCGATCACGTGGTTGGCGAGCAGCTGGCGGCACATCGCCTCCACGCGCTCGCGGGCCTCGTGCTCGCTCGAAGTGTCGAGGTTGACCTCGATGTACTTGCCGACGCGGACATCGGAGACCTCGCGAAAGCCGAGCGAGGCAAGCCCCTGCTTGACCGTGACTCCTTGCGGGTCGTTGACCACAGGCTTTGGTGTAACGATGACTCGCGCAATCATGGTTCATTCCTGGGTTTGGGCGGGAACAGCGGCTTGCCGACCAGCCGCTGGTATGCGGTCAGGTAGCGCAACCGCGTCTGCATCACGACATCCGGCGGAAGCGGGGGCGGGTCGGATTCCTTATCCCAGCCCGAACGCGAAAGCCAATCGCGGACGAGCTGCTTGTCGTAGGCGTCGGGCGATGCACCGACTTGATAGGTCACCGCGTCCCAGTAGCGCGAGCTGTCAGGCGTGAGCACCTCATCGATGAGAATGAGGTCGTCGCCGACCAGGCCAAACTCGAATTTGGTATCGGCCAGGATGAGGCCGCGCCGTGCCGAAAACTCGGACGCGTACTTATAGAGCTCCAGGCTCGCGTCGCGAAGCTTGGTGGCGAGGTCGTCGCCGATGTCTTTCTTCATGTGGTCAAACGTGATGTTCTCGTCGTGGCCGGACTCGGCCTTGGTCGCCGGCGAGAAGATCGGCGTCACCAACTTCTGGCTCTGCACCAGGCCCGGGGGCATGGATTCACCTGCAAGGCTCTGGGACTCCTGATACTCCTTCCACGCGCTGCCGGCGAGGTAACCGCGGACCACGCATTCGTAGTCGATTCGCTTGGCCTTGCGCACGATCATGAAACGGCCCGCGAGCTTGTCGCGAAAATCCTTCAGCGCGACGGGCAAGTCCGGAACCATCCCAGAGACCAGGTGGTTCGTCTGAAACGTATCGGTCTGGGAGAACCAGAAGATGGACAGCTGGGTCAGCACCTTGCCGCGGTCCGGAATTCCGTTCGGCAGGACGTGGTCGAAAGCGGAGATGCGATCAGTCGCGACCATCAGCAATTTGTCCGTGTCGAGCTCGTACGTGTCGCGGACCTTGCCCCTTGCGAAGAGCTTGAGCGGAAGGGTGGTCTCGTTGAGCGGCGGTCCGGCAATCAACTGCTTACAACTCCTAGCCCTAGCCGTTCGTAGGCCAGGTCTGTGTGCTCCAGGCCGGCCCAGGGATCAAACACCGCGTCCATTTTCGGGCCAATGCGCTTCATGACCTCATCATTCTGTTGCAGCAGAGCGCGAAAGCCAGGTCCGCCTTCCATCGCCTGCATGGCTGCTTTCTGAACCACCAGGTAAGCGTCCTCGCGCGACATGCCGCTATCGACCATGGCCAGCAGCACGCGCTGGGAGAATACGACACCGCCCGCGAGCTGCAGATTGGCGAGCATGCGATCGGGACGCACCTCCAGACCGCGCAAAACATTGTTCATCTCGATCGCCATGTAATCGACGGTGGCACACGCATCGGGAAAGATGATCCGCTCCGCCGACGAGTGGCTGATGTCGCGCTCGTGCCACAAGGCGGTGTTCTCGAGGGCCGTGACGAGGTTTCCGCGCACCACGCGGGCGAGCCCGCACACGCGCTCGGTGAGAACCGGGTTTCGCTTGTGCGGCATCGCCGAGCTTCCTTTCTGCTCCTTGCCAAATGGCTCGAACACCTCGCCGATCTCGCTTCGTTGGAGGTGTCTTATCTCGGTGGCGATGCGCTCCAGCGTCCCAGCTGCGATCGCCAGCGCGGACATGAAACTGGAGTGCCGGTCGCGAGCCACGACTTGCGTCGAGACGACGTCTACCTTGAGGCCCAGCGCGCTGCATACATGCTCCTCGACCCGCGGATCGATGGTCGCGTGCGTACCGACCGCGCCGCTGACCCGGCCGACCGCTGCCTCATCGGCCGCATGCCCCAGCCGAGCGATCGTCCGGTCGAGCTCGGCCACCCATCCCGCCACTTTGAAGCCGAAGGTGATGGGCTCGGCGACGATGCCATGGGTGCGGCCCGCCATCAGCGTGCGGCGGTGCCGGATCGCGAGCTCCGCGGCGGCCTCGCGAACCGCGGCCAGGTCTCGACCGATCATCGCGGCCGACTCCACCATCTGGACGGCCATCGCCGTGTCGTTCAGGTCCTGGCTCGTCATACCGAGGTGCACGTACCGAGCCTCCGGCTGCCCGATGGACTCGTTGAGAACCGTGAGGAAGGCGATCACGTCGTGGCCGACGCGTGATTCGACCTCGGCGATCTTCGTTGCGTCGAATGTGCCCTTGCGGATCTTCTGCAGCGCGGATTCGGGAATCCGGCCCAGCGACGCCCAGGCCTCGCAGGCCAGGACCTCGATCCGCAGCCAGAGCTCGAATTTGTGCTGCTCAGACCAGACCGCGCGCATCGCGGGCAGCGAGTACCGCTCGATCAAGGGACGGTCGAATTATATCGGGCACCGGGGCGATCAAGATTTTGTTATGGCCGCTCGGCCAGGCACAAGATGTCGTGGCCATCGCCCTCCCAGGCCCGACTTTAAGCGAGTGGCTTGATAATCGTTGGCTGGCCGTGATCAAACCACGTAACCACCTTCCAGGGCTCCCCGTTTGAAGCGGCACAGGCTGAACGGCCAGTGAGCGACCCGTCGCGCGACGACGAGCGCGAGCTCGTCGACCGGGCTAAGCGAGACCCTCGCGAGTTCGGGGCGCTCTATGACCGCCACTTTCAGCAGATATATCGGTTCGTGTATTCAAGAGTGAGGGAGCAAACCGCGGCAGAGGACGTCACTTCGGAAGTCTTCATGAAGGCTCTGAAGGCCATGCCCCGTTACCAGGACACGGGGCGGCCCTTTGCTGCCTGGCTGTACCAGATCGCGGTCAACGCGATCGCCGACCGGTATCGCACCCTGCGCCCCGCCCAGCCCCTCGACGATTTCCATGACCTGTCGGTCGCCGGGCCGGCCCTCGAGGACCTGGCCGCCCACCGCGACGAGGTGCGCCGGATCTGGGCCTTGGTCGAGTCGCTGCCCCATCAGCAGAAGACGGCGCTGGTGCTCAAGTTCCAGGAAGACATGAAGATCGAGGACATCGCGGTGGCGATGGGCAAGTCCGCGGGTGCGGTGAAGCTCTTGATCCACCGCGGCGTGACTCGGCTCCGCGACGAGGCCGGGGCATTGAGGCCGGTGGAATGAACTCCTACCACGACCCTGAGCTGGAAGATGTCCTGCAGGACGCCGAGCTGAGGCGGGTCGCTTCGCTCCTGAGCGCTGCGAAAGCTCCGGAACCGCCCCTCGACGAGGCGTTCCGGACGGGCCTGCGCCGCCAGCTGATGCAGGAGGCATGGTCGAAGACCGACGGCCGCGGCTCATGGTTGCGCCGCGCCTTCGCACCGCCCGGAATCGCGTGGGCCGGCGCTGCCGCGGGCCTCCTCCTGATCGCGTCCGTGGTCGTCTGGTTGTCAACCCAGCAGTCGGGTGGCTTCGAGAACGTCTATGTGGCGAGCCCGATCGACGGCAAGAGCAACGTTGCGCTGCAGCAGCCGATCCTCGTCTCCTTCAACCAGCCGATGGACCACCAGACCACCCAGGACGCAGTGCAGATTTCACCCGCGACGACTGTGACCTTCTCCTGGGATAAGAGCAGCCGCAACCTTGCCGTGCAGCCGACCAGTGGAAATCTGGCTCCCAACACGCAGTACCAGGTGACGGTGGGCCCCACCGCCAAGACGGCCTCCAACCAGCCCCTGTCAGCGCCTCAGACGATCACCTTCGTCACGCAGCCGCCCACGCCGACGCCGGCCGCGCCGACGCCGCGCCCGACGCCGGCCAACCCGCTCAGTGAGAAGCAGGTCGTGACTCTCAACGGAGCCACAAGCCTGACGGCGCAGTGGTCGGCCGACTCGTCCTCGATCTACTTCGTGGATGGCAAGGGCGCGCTGGTGGTCACAACAAAGGCCGGCGCCGCAACGGTGATCGCCCCTGACGGTGCCAGCTCTCCGGCAATATCGCCGGCCGGCGACCGGCTCGCCTACATCCGCGCCGGCAAGATCGAGGTATTGACCTTCGCATCGGGCAAGACGGACGAGCTGTCGCCCGTCCCGACGGCGACGGTGGTCGGATGGGCCAAAGACAAGGTGGTCTGGGCGGCAGGCGATGGCATCTACACGCAAGGCGATTCCGGGGCCAACCAGGTTGCGCCGCTTCCTACCACCGGCTCGGTCACCGCACTGTCGATCGCACCCGACGGCACCCACGTCGCCTTCCAGAAAGACAAATCCCTCTTCGTGCTCGACCTCGGCACGGCGAAGAGCGCTGCGCTAGGCCAGAGCGGCGACTCTTTCAGCGGCTGGTCGCCGGATGGGACGCTGCTCCTCTATTCGACCGCCGACCACGTGGTGGTCGCTGACGTCCAGGGCGTGACTCAGTCGACGCTGCCCCTCGGCGAGGCGAGCTGGTCGAGCCAGGACGCAATCCTGCTCGGAAGCGACACCGACCTGTACCAGGTCCGGCCTGACGGCTCCCACCTGACCAAGGTCTCGAGCGGCACGTATCACCTGCCAATGTGGGCGCCGGACGGCAGCTCGTTCGCGTACGTCCGCGGCTCCTCGCTCTGGGTCGCCGTCGCTCCGGCACTGCCGCCGGAACCGACAGTGGTCGACGAGGCGACGACCGTCGTGAAGCAGTTCATGGACTCCCGCCTGAACAACAAGTCGGACCAGGCGACCGCGCTGCTTGACGACAACGGCAAGAAGGCGTACAGGGATGGCGGGCTTAGCCTCACGATCACAGGCGACCCTCATTTCTCCCGTTACTACATCCTCACCCAGGAAGCGACCGGGACCACCCCGGACACGGTGAGGTTCGTGGTCCGCCTGGTGCTCATGCACGGCAAGCTCGACGTGAGCGACTACGAGGAGACGCTGACCCTCGTGCGCGATTCGAGCAGCAAGCCTTTCCTGATCGACCAGGCGTCCGCGAATTCGCGGCGAGACCTCGGCAAGGGCGCCGAGGTTGTCAGCGTGGATGTTGCCGCGGACACGATCAAGATCACCTTCGACAGCGACCTCGACCCGGCGACGGTTACCGGCGGCGTGCTCCTCCTGGACTCCAAGGGAAACCAGGTGGACGCGACGGCCGCTTACGCGAACCGGACCGTCACCCTGAGCGGGCTGAGCCTGACCGCCGGCGCCCAGTACAAGCTCGTCGTATTGACTGCGGTTCGGGACGTGCTCGGGCATAACGTCGCCGCTGAGTACGACCTCAGCGTGTTCGGGCCTTCTCCCAAGAAGCACTCCAACCACAAAGAGAGAGTGACGCCGACTCCGTCAGCCTCAACCGGCGCTTCCAGCTAAAGCAATTTCAGCGCTCGGGCCGCGCGACATAGCGCGGTCACCGAGCCCGAATGCACGATCTGGCCCTCGAGTGCCGCGTGCAGCGCCTCGCCGAACGGAAGCCGAAGCACTTCCATGTCTTGTTCGTAGGTCTCCGGGCTGCGCTTCGACTCGGTCAGCTCTTCGGCGAGGAACAGGTGCGCGCGGCCGGTGAGGAATGCGGCCCCGTGGACTACTCCGAGCGAGGTGTAACGCGCTGCGACAAGCCCGGTCTCCTCTGCCAGCTCACGACGCGCACAGGCGAGCGCCTCTTCGCCCTCGTCGAAGGTCCCCGCGGGAACCTCCCACGACGAGGTCTCCCACGCGTGCCTCCACTGCCGGACGAGCATAGTGTCCCCGCCTGCGAAGTACGGCACGACGAATGCCGAATCGGGGCTGGCGACCACCGCGTAGACGGCTTCGGCGCCGTCGGCGAACCGGATCACGTCGTCGCGCAGCTCGAAATGGCCCGACCGGCCGCGCACCGTCGTGGTGGCGACCTCAAAGGGCCGCCCGCCCTGGGGATGCTTCAGCGGGGTTATCGGCGCACCATCGTGGCGACCGCGGCCGCCGCCGCGGCGATGTGGCGCGGGTCAGGTCCGTAGTCAAACGGCGACTCGTCGGTGGCGAACTTCTTCGCTTGCTCGACCAGCTGGGGATGGTCCTCGATGAATCTCGTGCTCAGATTTCCCGCCCTGAAGTCGGAACTGTCCAGGATCGCGCGGTGGTAGGGGATCGTCGTCGCGGGTCCGACCACCACGAACTCACGCAGCGCGCGGCTCGCGCGGGCGATGGCCTCGGCCCGATCGCTGCCATGCACGATCAACTTGGCGACCAGCGAGTCATAGTTCGGTGGCACGTCGGAGCCGGGGCCGAACCCGGAATCGATACGCACCCCTGGGCCTGCCGGCGCGACCCATCGCGAGATCCGCCGAGGGTTGGGTATGAACTTGCGCAGCGGATCCTCCGCATTGATCCGCATCTCGATCGCGTGTCCTTTCCATTCGACATCCTGCTGAGCAAAGCTCAGCTCGAGCCCGGCCGCGATGCGAATCTGCTCTTTCACGAGGTCGAAGCCGGTGACCGCCTCGGTGATCGGATGCTCGACCTGGAGCCGGGCGTTCACTTCGAGAAAGTAGAACTCACCGTCATTGAAGATGAACTCCACCGTGCCCGCATTGACGTAGCCCGCGGCAGTCGCGGCACGGATCGCCGCGGCACCCATTGCCGCGCGAATTTCCGCGGTTACGACAGGGGATGGAGTCTCTTCCATGATCTTCTGGTGGCGGCGCTGAATGGAGCATTCGCGTTCGCCGAGGTGAACCGCGTTGCCGTGGCTGTCGCAGATGACCTGGATCTCGATGTGCCGGGGCCTGCGCACATACCGTTCGAGGTAGACGGTCGCATCACCGAACGCTGAACGGGCGGCCTGCGCCGTGCCCTCGATCGCCGCGGCAAGCTCCTTTTCGGATTCGACGACCTTCATGCCAATGCCGCCACCGCCGCCGGACGGTTTGAGCATTACCGGAAAGCCGATCTTGCGAGCCGCGTCGAGCGCCGTCGAAGGATCGACCGCGTCACTGCCGGGCGTGACCGGGACGCCATGCTCCGAAGCGAGCTTGCGCGCGGCAAGCTTGGAGCTCAGCGCCCTCATGGCCGACGCGGGCGGCCCGATGAACTTCAGGCCGGCTGCCTCGCACGCATCTGGAAAAGCGGATTTCTCGGCGAGGAATCCATAACCGGGATGAATGGCGTCGGCGCCGCAGTCGTGCGCCACCTTCACGATGCGCTCTAGCTGCAGGTAGGACTCGGCCGGAGCCGCGCCTCCGATGTGGTGCGCCTCGTCGGCGTAGCGAACGTGGATGGCGCTGCGGTCGGCGTCGGAGTAAACGGCCGCCGTCGCGATGCCGAGCTCGCTGCAGGCGCGCATCACCCGAATCGCGATCTCGCCCCGGTTCGCGATCAGGATCTTGTTGAAGAGCTTTCGTTTCACGCGATCGCAAGCAAGGGCTGGTTGGGCGACACGACCTCGCCTTCCTTGACATAGACGTCGCCGACCTTGCCGGCGACCGTGGTCACGATGTCGTTCTGCATCTTCATCGCCTCCAGCACCGCGACGACGTCGCCAAGCTTCACGACGTCGCCGGGCTTGACCGGCAGCTTGACGATGAGCCCCTGCATCGGGGCGGTGACGGTGCCGTCGCCGGCTTTCGGCCGAGGCGGGGCCGCGTTTGCGCTCGACGCCGGCGCACCCGCTGCCGGCACGATCGCAAGTCCCGCACCTGAGACACGAACCTTGAAGACCTCGCCATCGACCTCGACGTCGAACTCCGCTGCCTGGGAGTGGGGTACGGGGGGATCGGACACAGCGACCGGCGCAGACGGCGCGGCTTCGGCCGGCGGAGCGGTCGAGACCGCGGCGGGCTTTGCGGCGCCCTTCTTTTCGGGTTGGGGGCCGCGCATGTAGGCAGGCGCGAGGTGGGGAAACATCAGGTGGATCAACACCATGTCGTCGGTCGGCTCGAAACCAAGCTTCCTGACCTGCTGCCGAGCGGCCTCGACCTGCGGCTCGAGGAGGTCTGCAGGGCGGATGGTGATCGGCTCTTCGCGGCCAAGGACCAGACGCCGCAGCTCGTGATCGGCCGGCACCGGCGGCCGGCCGTACAGGCCCTGCAGGTAATCCTTCAGCTCCTGGGTGACGGTGGCGTACCTGTCGCCACCGATCACGTTGTAGACCGCCTGCGCGGCGATCATCTGCCGGATCGGCGCCACGAGCGGTGGGTAACCAAGGTCGCGCCGGACGTGGTTTGCCTCATCCAGCACCTCGTCGAGGCGGTCCGCCGCGTTGTGCGCGGCGAGCTGGTGATAGATGTCCTCCAGCATGAAGCCGGGCATGTGGTAACGAAGGATGCTGGCGTCGACGCGGTCGGCCACAGGGCTCAGGTGCTCGATATGCCTTCGCTTGAGCTCCTCGACGTCGTGCTGGACGTCCCACATCTTCGATAGATCGAGCCCTGTGTCGTACTCGCCGCCTTCGAGCGCCGCGACCACACTCTCCGCGGCCGGTTGTGATGCACCCCATGCGAGCGGCGAGATCGCGACGTCGAGCACCTCGGCGCCGGCTTCGACCGCTGCCATGTAGGCCATGGGTGCCATTCCGCTCGAGCAGTGCGAATGCACGTCGATCGGAACCTTCACCACCTGCTTAAGTGTCGTGACCAGCTCCCAAGTCGCCTGCGGACTGAGCAATCCCGACGTGTCCTTGATCACGATCTCGTGGCAGCCCATGTTCACGAGGCCTTTCGCCATGGAGCCCCACAGCTCGAGGTTGTGCGCCGGCGAGATCGCGTAGCTGAGCGCGCCCTGCACCCGCTTCTTGGCCTTCAGTGCGGCCGCGATCGAAGCCTCCATGTTGCGGAGGTCGTTAAGGGGGTCGAAAACGCGGAAGACGTCGACTCCGTTCTTGGCCGCGTGCTTGATGAAGAGCTCGACCACGTCATCCGCAAAGTTCCGTTTCGAGACCAGATTCTGGCCGCGGATCAGGGCCTGGATCGGCGTGTTCGGCGTTGCCTTGTTCAATTTGCGGAGAAATTCCCACGGGTCCTCGTGGATGACCAGCTGGGTCTCGAACGTCGCGCCGCCGAACGCCTCCATGGCAGCAAAGCCGATGGAATCCATCTTGGCCGCGATGGGGACTATCTCCTCGGTGCGCAGGTAGCCGCCTAGAAGGGATTGCTGCGCGTCCCGGAACGTCGTATCAACGAGCCGGACTCGGGATTTCTTCTTCGCCACTATCCGGCCGCCAGCGCGGCGCGCTTGTCACTGTGGCGCTGCTCCACTTCGGCGTCCTGCAGCCCGATGATGCGGGCCGCGAGCCAGGCCGCGTTCTTGGCGCCGGCCTCGCCTATGGCCACTGTGGCGACAGGAACGCCCGCTGGCATCTGGACGATCGAGTAGAGCGAGTCGACGCCGCCCAGGTGCTGCGTCGGGACGGGGACTCCGATCACGGGCAGATCCGTCCAGGCTGCGACGACACCGGGCAGATGCGCCGCGCCGCCGGCCGCGGCGATCACCACCTTGATTCCCCGTTCGCGCGCGCTCGTCGCCCACTCCATGACCCCACGAGGATTGCGGTGCGCGGAGCACACCTTGACCTCATGCGTCAATCCGAGATCGTCGAGCACTTTGACGCAAGACTCCATCAGCGGCAGATCTGACTTGGAGCCGAGGATGACGCCGACCACTGGCTGCACTAAACCGCCTCCTCAGCGATATCTGATCTGAAGAAAGCTCCTTCGAATCGTACCTGCCGGGCACCGGAGAGGGCGGTCTCCCTGGCGGCGGCCACGGTATCGGCCAGCGCGACGGACGTTACGACCCGCCCGCCATCGGTGATCAACCCGGTGCCGGGCTCGAAGCGCGTGCCGGCGTGGAAGATGAGAGCCCCGGGTGGCATCTCCGCGAGGCCCCGAATGCGGCGGCCGAGCGTCATGGCGGCGTCGTCCGGGTATTTACCGGACGCGACCACGACCCCTACGCAGGCCTGGTTGTTCCAGCGGAGGTCGGGATGATCGGCCAGTCCTCCTTTGGCCGAAGCGAGCGCCAGCGCGACGAAGTCGCTCTGCAGCCGCGGCAGCACGACCTGCGCTTCGGGGTCGCCAAAGCGAGCGTTGAACTCGAGGGTCCGAATGCCCTGCTTGGTGAGGATGAGACCGGCGTACAGGACACCACGAAATTCGGCGCCCGCCTTCTGCAGCTCGCGCACCGCCGGGCGCATGACGCGGTCGACAACCTCTCGGACGAGCGCTTCGTCGACCCCTTTTGGCGGTGAGTAGGCGCCCATGCCGCCGGTGTTGGCTCCGCGGTCGCCTTCCTCGGCCCGCTTGTAGTCCCGGGCCGGCGCCAGCGCGATGACGTCGGTGCCGTCCGTGATCGCGTGCACCGAGAGCTCCGGCCCCTCGAGTTTTTCCTCGACGACGATCGTCGCGCCGCTGCGGCCGAAGCGCTGTTCGACAAGCACCGCATCGATGGCCTGGTCTGATTCCTCGGCGCTTTCGCACACGATCACGCCCTTGCCGCGTGCGAGGCCGTCAGCTTTGACCGCCACCCGCCCGTCGCGTGCCCGCGCCCACTCCTTCGCCGGCCCGGGTCGAGTGAACACGTCGAACTCCGCGGTAGGGATTTCCGCGCGCCGCATCAGATCCTTGGCGAACGACTTGCTTGATTCGATGCGCCCCGCATCGCGATTGGGGCCGAAGACGTTGAAGCCCGCGTGGCGGAGCGCGTCGCCGACGCCCGCATCGACCGCCGCCTCGGGGCCGAGGATGACCAGGCCGAGGCGCTCGTGCTTCGCGAAATCGACCAGCCGCACCACGTCAGCGGCGCCGATGCCGATGTTGCGCGCCATGCCTCCGGTGCCTCCGTTGCCTGGGGCGCAGTAGACGCGCTCGACAAGGTCGGACTGCACGCATTTCCACACGAGCGCGTGCTCTCGCGCACCGGACCCGACGACGAGGACCTTCATTGCGGTGCTTGAGCGCGGCCGGCCCGTGGCCACAACCGGAAGGCGAGCAGAAGCACAGTGCTGGTGACAGCAGCTATCTCTCCCTGATAGTCCGGACTAACCGAACTAGTGGTCGGGCCAGATCCCGGATAGTCCGGACTATCCGAGGTTATGTCACTCCCACTCGATGGTGCCGGGCGGCTTGGAGGTGATGTCGAACACCACGCGGTTCACGCCCTTCACCTCGTTCACGATGCGGTTGCTGATCCGCGCCAGCACCTCGTAGGGCATGCGCGCCCAATCGGCGGTCATCGCGTCCTCGCTGGTCACCACCCGCACCGCGACGACGTTCGCGTAGGTCCGGTAGTCGCCCATGACCCCGAC
>Ga0209471_1000798_pt1 | contig 19816 bp, 17 predicted proteins | sample GraSoiAngelo_128_FD_185885 | JGI IMG/M metagenome (GOLD analysis project Ga0209471, IMG submission 185885) | Grasslands soil microbial communities from the Angelo Coastal Reserve, California, USA - 14_0927_12_20cm (SPAdes) (version 2) | ecosystem: Environmental > Terrestrial > Soil > Grasslands ...
AGTTTTTCGGCTGTCAGCGCCATCGGCAATCCGCAATAGGTATCCGTCAGCCCGGCCATCAACGAATCTTCCAGTGTTCCGCCGCCGAGTTTCAAGCCAGTCCGCGCCCCGCGAATCACAAATGGTGCCTGCGTCATGTTTTCCATGCCGCCCGCTAGCATCATGTTCCCTTCGCCAAGCAGCAAGCGCTGCGCCGCTTGCGCAATCGCCTCAATCCCAGACCCGCATAGCCGGTTCACCGTCACCGCCGGCGTTTCGATTTTCAGCCCAGCCTTCAATCCCACGTGCCGCGCACCGTACAGCGCGTCCGCACTCGTCTGCATCACATTGCCAAAAATCGCATGGTCAAACTCGCTTGGGTCAACTCCAGAACGTCGAATCGCCTCTTTCGAGGCGTGCGCGGCCAAATCAATCGCGCTTACTTCCGAAAACGCCCCGTTGTACCGCGCCATCGGCGTCCGCGCCCCCGCTACAATCACCACATCTGTCGGAAACATAAGTTCCTCACTTCTTCAAAATCGCCATCCCTAGTCTACTGCTTTACTCCAAAACGCAGAAACGCACGTTCATCTCTGCTGCGGCGTAAAACCTCACGAGCGGTTTCCTCCTACCAGATGGTCTTGAGCTGTTTGGAACTGCGGATATTCCGGTCTTTCGTCACAAGCGCGATGCCCTCGGCCAGGGCCGTGGCTCCAATGAGCCGGTCGCATGGATCGCTTGGATAACTAGGTGGAAACTGAGTTGCAAGCACAGCAATCTTCGGAGTGATGAGGCGAACTGCTGTCCGCGCCGCAATTTCTTCCACAAATGCCTCTGCGGTTCCGCTGATATCCAATCGTCCATTGGTCATCAGCCACGCCAATTCCCACAGCGTGATCGCAGAGATTCCAATTCCGCCTTCGCGGCTTGCTTTACGAATCGCGTCACCGGCTGTCCGCGAGAGCCTTCCGGGATCGCTTGCCATCCAGACCACTACGTGCGTGTCCAGAAGAATCACTTCTTGAAGACCTTCCACTCTTTCAGCGGCACGACTGGCGACTCGATGTCGCCGACAATCTTCATCCGGCCAACCATGAATCCGAAGAGATCGCCGTTATCCCTCGCCGCGGGCACTACTTTCACGACCGGTTTCCCGCGCTTCGTCACGACTACCGGCTCTCCCGTAGCTTGTACGTCGTCCATTACCGCCAGGCAGCGTGCCTTGAAAACGCTTGCTCGCATCTGTTTCATGGTGCCCTCTTCACGTCCATAGTCATTTTACCATGACCTATTGAGTTTGGCCACCTCCCTTGCCATTGGCTATTGCGAAATTGTGAGGCTCATCACAACCTCGGCCACCAAGCGTCACAACCACGCGCGGACCTCAAGAAGTCTAAAGCTTCGGCGTTTCCAGTGCCACCACTGTATCCCCGCCGCGCTTCCTTGCCTCTTCGATCGAAAACTCCGCGCGATTGATCAAATCCGTCACAATATCTTCGCTGTCGAACTCATGCTTCGGCACGGCTTCGACGATTCCAGCGCTCAGCGTAATCTGAGTCGAGTCCCATGGCGGCCGCAGCCCGCTTGCCGCGCGCCGCAGTTTATCCGCCAGATTCTGCGCGCCTGCCAAAGTCGTATCCGGTAAAATAAACGCTAGTGACCACGACGTATATTTTACCGCCACGTCGTTCTGGCGCACGATCGGCTGCAATGACCGCGCCAATTGCTCCAAAAATCGCTCCAGCGGCGACTCCCCTTGCTGCCTCAGCAATTCCGCCCCGTGGTCAATCTGCAAAATCGTCAACGCCAGCGGCGTCCCCTGCGTCCGCGCGCGGTCCGCTTCCGTCAGCAAACAACTCTGGTACGAACTGCGGCTCAGCAAACCTGAGCGCTCATCGGAAACGCCCATTCGCCGCACCAGCGACCGCAGGCGCGTGTGGCTCACGCTCATCAGCATCTGATCGCCGATGGCTTGTAAAAAGTACGCCTCATTCGGCTTCCACTTGTGGTCGTCCGCGTGCCCGACGATCAACATTCCCGCCGGCATCTGCGTCTCTTTGTCCATGATCATTACGCCGAGCGCCGTCGCCAGCCCCAAATCGCTCAGGATCGATCCTTCCGTCGCCTGTACCACCAGCCCGCCGAGTTCGTCCGGCTCCGCCTTCTCGATGTGTGCGAGGAGCAGCACCACCTGTGCGCCAGGTGCTGGCTTCACGCTAGGCGCGCAAAACTCCGCGGCCATTTCCGGCGGCCGCCCCGGTGCGCCGACAACCGCCAGCGCGCGAGTTCCGCGCAGATAGGTGCCCACTTCGCTGACAGTTGTGTTCAGCATCGCCCGCGGCGTCTGTTGGCGGAATATTTTTTGGTTGACCTCGGAAATCTTGGAAAGATCCCGCAACGTCTCCGCTGAATACACTCCGGTTTTCGTGGTGATAGGCGAAGGCGCCTCTTCGACGCGTGCGACCGGTGCGGCCGCTACGGTGACAGGACTTGTCTTAGGCTTGGGCGGCGCTCCCTGGGGCCACCAATTCGCCATTTGGTAAAGATTGGACAGCCGTGCGTTCCGCTCTTCTTCTCCCGGGAACATCGCCGCGATTTTTTGCAGGCGCTCCAGCGCCTTGTTCTGCAGCGAATACTGCAAAAAAATCTCTGTCTGCACGATCAAGTCTTCCAGCGCCTGCACTTGCCGGCCTTCTTCACTGCCGGGAGAGTGAGCCGGGGGAGCCTGCGCGTGATGCGCATGGGAAGCGTGCCCCGGGGTGGGAGTGCCGGACTTCAATAGTCGGCTGGCAATCCGTTTCAGCTGGGCATCATCCACCTTGCCGCGCAGCAGTTCCATGCGCTCCTGATTGCGAAAGTCGTACGCGTCGATGTCCACCAGCCTCTCGAGGGACTCCGCCGCCTTTTTGACGTTTCCCGACGTCAGATACACATCGAACAGCTTGATCAGCACTTCGAAATATTGTGATTCGCGGTTCAATTCATTGTGGACAGACGCCCAAAACTCAAGAATCGTCTGCGAATGCGGATATTTGGCGCCCACGCCATCCATCAACGCCACGAATTCATTTTGCTTTTTGTCGGCAAACATCCTCCGTTTCAGCAGCAGCAGGATTTCCGTGGCCTTCTGGTCCTGACCTGCGGCGACGTAACGGTCCGCGAGTTCAAACAGGTGGGTCACGCCTTCATTTTTTTCTCGGAGAAGCCGTTCGAGCAGCCCGCGCGCGCGTTCGAGGCTTCCTGATCGCATCAGTGCGTCGCTATAGGTGACGAGAAAAGCCGCGTCACTTTCGGATGCGGCAAAGGGTTCCAGCAGGGTGGCAGCACGTACGGCATTTCCCGTCTGCATGTTTGCCTGGGCGTACAGCAATGCCACGCTACGTTCTTGCGGCGCAAGTTTGTACGCGCGGCCAAGAATTTGCAGCGCATCCGCGGATGCGCCGCTCGCCGAAGCAAGCTGCCCGGCCCGCAAAAACGCTCGCGCGGCCAGAGCATTCTTGCCGATGCGTTCGGCTCCTTCCGCAAGACGAAGCTGCCGCGACAGATTTTCCGGGTCGAGCTGCGTGAGCCGCTCCCAGCAGAAGAGCGCGTCCTCATCACGGTTCGCAGCCGCAAATAGCTCCGCGGCTTTCGTGTATTGCTCAATGGCTTCCTCGGGATGATTCTGTTTTTGTTGCAGAAAGGCGTATCGAGCGATGCGCTCGGGCGGCTGGCCCCGGCCAGCGCGCAGAAAGCGGTTATAGATAGCCAGCGCCTTGGTCTCGTCCTTTGGATCGACCAGCAAATCAAACAGCAGGCCGTAGTAAACAGCCGCCCGGTCCGGCTGGTCCATTCGGGCGTAGAGATCGCCGAGCGCCTGCGTGGCTTCCTGGTGCTGCGGTGACTCGTCGAGCACGGCGAGATATGCCACGATGGCGTCCTCGACGCGGTTCTTCTCGAGGAAGCGCTTGGCGCGATCCAGATGTTTGCTTACGTCTGCGGCCATCCGTTCCGGTTGCCTTTGCGGTGACTGAAAGCTGTCGATCCGGCCCAAACTTGCGCTAAACAATTTCAAATAGATGACGGTTCCGGGCCGCTCGTTGCGTCCGGCGCGAACTGCCCTGATTAACTATATACCCCAGTCGGGAAGCGGCAAAACTCGCGAAATCCGCTGATGCAGTATGCGTCACCCGAGTTCAATCCGTTCAGAATCAGTCAAGCCGGCCGCAGAGTTGCCCGATGGTACAATCGGCCTGCATTATGACGACGACCGACCCAGCTCCTCACTATGCCCTCGGTAGTTCCGACGCCGAACATGAGCGCCTCATCCGGCAAGCCGCGCTGCTTGCTCCGTTCACCGAACGATTTTTCCGTAGCGCGGGCATTGGTCTCGGCCAGCGTGTGCTTGACCTCGGCTCAGGCGTCGGTGATGTAGCCATGCTTGCAGCCAAGCTGGTTGGTCCTTCAGGTGAAGTAGTCGGCGTTGAGCGCGACCCGCGCTCGATCGCGCGTGCTAGTGCTCGCGTCGCCGATGCCGGCTTGCCCAATGTGACCTTCACCCAATCCGATGTTTCTCAAATCTCTAGCAGCAAGCCCTTCGACGCCGTCGTGGGTCGTTTCATCCTGATGTTTCTTCCCGATCCTCTTCTCGTCCTGCGCTCCTTGACTCCACTGGTCCGTCCCCGCGGAGTAGTTGCTTTCCACGAACTTTCTTGGGCGCCTTTTCTCTTGCTTGCCGCACGCCTGCCGCTCTGGTTTGCGGCCACTTCGCTGATTCACGAAACTTTTCGGCGTTCCGGCGCAAACACGGAGATGGGCTTCGCCCTTTACCAGGTTTTCCAGCAGGCGGGACTGCCTCCACCAACCATGAGTCTGGAGATGCCGCTCGGCAATGATCCGGAATTCGTACGCTGGGTCCCCGACGTTCTTGCCAGTTTATTGCCGCAAGTTCGGCAGTTTAATCTTCCCCTTGAGCCACTCGGGGACCTCAATACCCTGCGAGAGCGACTTCAAGCCGAGGTTGCGGCATCAAACTCAGTTGTCACTTGGATGGCCATGGTTGGCGCCTGGTCCCGCAAACCCGCAACCCATACCTAGTTCCCTCAGCCGCTTTCACCCGCGTTCCCGCGCAGCCTTCTTGGAAGCAGCAACATCAACGTTGCCGACGCAAACAACGAAACGCCCGCAACCGCCAAGCCACCGTACAGGCTTCCCGTTTCCTGGCTGATCCAGCCGATCGCATAAGGTCCCACGAATCCGCCCAGATTCGCGAGCGAACTCACCAGGGCGATCCCGGACGCTGCCGCAAATCCCGTCAGGAAATCGCCTGGCAGCGAATAGAAAGGGCCATAGACGCTGTAGATGCCCAGCGCAGCAAACGACAGAAGCAGAACCGTCCCGAAAATAGAATGAGTCGCCCCCAGCGACGCCAAAGCGATTCCGGCGGTAATCGCAGGAATCGCCGCATGAAATCTCCGCTCCCGCCTACGATCGGAACTTCGCGACACCAGTACCATCACCGGCAAGCCGACAAGATGAGGGATCATCACGACAAGCCCGACCAAACTGTTGGATATTCCGCTCGACAGCGATTTCACCAGTTGCGGCATCCAAAAGTTCATCCCGTACATTGCGGTATTCAAGGTGAATCCGATCGATCCCAGATGCCAGATCCGCCTATTCATCATCGCCTGCACCGCTGAAATTTTGTGGCTCGCCAGTTTCTTGCGTTCTTCGTTCGCCAGCCCCGCTTCAATCCAGTCTTTTTCTTCCTTGCTGAGAAATTTAGCCTCCGCCGGCCGGCTGGGCAGCAAAAAGTACGTCAGCACGCCGCCAATTACGGCCGGAATTCCTTCCAGAATCAGGAGCCAGCGCCAGCCGCTGACGCTCAGCCAGTGCACATGATCCATGATAAAAGTGGAAACCGGAGCACCCAGTATGCTGGTGACAGGTATGCCCGCGAGGAACAGAGCAATTGCCTGCGCCTGATGGCGCTGTCGAAACCAGTAGGTCAGATACAACGCGATTCCTGGAAAATAACCTGCTTCCGCCAGCCCCAGCAAAAAACGAACCGCATAGAGTTGTTGCACTGAATTTACCAGGCCCGTCAGCGTGGCCAGAATTCCCCAGGTAATCAGGATCCGCGCAATCCAGATCCGCGCTCCTAGCTTGTGCAGCAGCAAGTTGCTGGGAATTTCAAACAGAAAGTATCCAAAAAAAAAGATCCCGGCCACCAGCCCATACTGTTTGGCTGTAATGGCCAGTTCCTTGTTCATCGTCAGCGCGGCAAACCCGATGTTGATCCGGTCCAGAAAGGAAATGATATACAAAAGAAAAACGAAGGGAATAATCCGCATCCGCACTTTGCGAACAATTCTGGCTTCGTCGGGCATGACGGCGGTTTCTGTTTCGTTCGCCATGATCACCTCGGTCCGTGTCTGCCCAATCGAAGGGCCGCCGCCTCGGCCCGCGTCGCCAGTCGAAGGCATGTCGTGTAAGGAATGCCGAGACTCTACGGTGGGAAAGTTCACCCGTCAAGGTACGCGGCCGTTTGGTAGCGAGTTAGTTCTTATTTACCGCTTGGCCACAAGCCAAGCGAATTTGAGAACAGGTTAGCCTGTCCTTGCTATCTTTGGTAAGTAGTTGTCAATCGCTGTTTAATATTGATGACTGGATGAATCAGCTTAATCTCGCGGCTACGGTCGAGACGCGACCCCTCTCAAGCGCCTCAAGCGATAGACACGCTTTTGAGGACCCCCATGTTTCCTCGGGAACGACATCACGGCATCATTCTTGTGGCCGACGACAATGAGTCTACGCGGGAGCTGCTCTCCAGCTTGCTAACCGAGGAGGGATATCACGTCATTTGTGTCTCGGACGGTGAGCAAGTGCTGGAAAAAATAAGCGCCGATTCCATTGACGTTGCCGTGCTGGATGTGCTCATGCCGCGCAAGACAGGCTTCGAAGCTTGCCTGGCCATCAAGTCAAACCCGGAAACGCGGCTGATCCCCGTCTTGCTGCTGACCAGCCTCAACAGCAACGATGACCGCATTCGCGGAATCATGTGCGGGGCCGATGATTTCCTATGCAAGCCGGTGAACAGGCACGAACTGCTTGCTCGAATGTATTCTTTGCTGCGATTGAAACAGTTCACCGACGAGCTGGACAACGCTGAAGCCGTGCTCTTCAGTCTGGCGTTGAGCATCGAGGCCAAGGATCCTTATACCGAGGGGCACTGCGAACGACTCTCCAAATACTCCGTTGCCGTGGCGGATAAGCTGGGCTTGCCTGAGGATCTTCGCGTGGCTATCCGTCGCGGCGGCCTCGTTCACGACATTGGCAAGCTGGCCGTCCCAGAAAGCATTCTTCTTAGACCTGGACCGCTCACTCCCGAGGAGCGCAAGATCATGGAGCAGCACACTGTTGCTGGCGAGCGAATCTGCGCTCCGCTGCGCTCGTTCCGCCATGTCCTCCCGATTATTCGTTCTCATCACGAAAAGCAAGACGGCTCTGGTTACCCTGACGGGTTGAAGGGCGACCAGGTTCCCCTCACTGCACGCATTTTGCAAATCACCGATATTTATGACGCGCTAACCACGGATCGGCCTTATCGCAAGGCTCTCTCCGCAGAAAAGGCTTTTGCCATCATGAGGGAAGAAGTTAAGCGCGGCTGGTGGGATGGTTCTGTGTTGGATGAGTTTGAAACCGTTGTTCATTCCCGTGAGCCGCTGCAACCCGTGGGTGCCAGTCGTAAATGACTCCTCTCAGCCCTCATTGGCACGCAACCCGAAACGCCTCGTGGATGCAGGAAAGCCGCCTGATCCTCGCGGGATTCATCGCCGCGGCGGCGATCATGGCGTTCGTCGGTTGGGAATCCTACAGAGATACCACTCGAGTCGCCGTTGCTGCCGCGGCGCGAAAGCGCAGCTTCGAGGTTCGCGGCTTACTCACCGACGCCACCGCCCTGCTCGTTAACGCGGAAACGGGACAACGTGGCTTTTTGCTCACGGGAGACGACGCTTACCTTGAGCCTTATCGAAACGCGATCAACAACCTCGACCGCGTTATAAGTGAGCTGAAGAACTCTACAGCGGACAATCCCACCCAACAAAGACGCATTCAGTTACTCAGAGGCCTTGTCGAAAAGAAAATAGCGGAGTTGCAAAAGACAATCGACCTCCGCAAGAAGAAAGGCCTTGCGGCCGCCAATGAAATCGTCCTGAGCGGCGAAGGAAAACAATGGATGGATCAGATTCGCGGGGTCCTCGCGGAGATGCAGGAGGAAGAGGATCACATCCGTACACTGCGAAGCCGGGAAATGACAGATGCGTTGCAGAGGACTTCTCGGATTGTCGTCGCCGGCAATCTTTTGAGCGCATTGCTGCTCTTCGTCGTTTTCGTGCTGTTATTCCGCGCCCTGTCCGAACGCAAGCGAGCCCAGGAAGCTGCTGAGAGAAGTGAAAAGTTGTGGTCAACCACGCTCTCCAGTATCGGCGACGCGGTAATTGCTACAGATATGAACGGCGCCGTCACTTTCTTGAACACCGTCGCACAGTCTCTCGCCGGATGGAACCTCGAAGACGCTCAGGGAAAGTCGATGGATCTTGTTTTCGACATCGTCAACAAGGAAACGCGCCGCCCCGTCGAAAATCCGGTGAAGAAAGTCTTCCGCGAGGGAAAAATAGTGGGTCTGGCCGACCACACCATCCTGCGATCCAGAAACGGCAAGGAATTCGACATCGAGGATAGCGCGGCCCCTATTCTCACGGGCTCAGGAGAAGCATTCGGAGTCGTGCTCGTTTTCCGGGACATCACCGACAAGAAGCTGGCCGAGGAGGAAACCAGGCGCCAAAAAGATCTGTTGCAGCTCATTCTGGCAAGTGTCGCAGACGGCGTCGTCGTGGCCGACACCAATGGCAAGTTTCTGGTATTCAATGCGGCCGCCGAGCGATTCGTCGGCATCGGTGCTATCGACGTAAGTCCGGACCAGTGGTCGCAGCAGTACGGAAGCTTTCTACCCGACGGCGTTACGTTATGTCCCCCAAACGAATTGCCTTTGGTACGCGCGATGCGTGGTGAGAACGTCGACGACGTCGAGCTCTTCATTCGTAACCCGAATGTACCGGAGGGGCGCCTGCTTAACATTGCCGGCAGGCCTTTGAAGGGCGAGGATGGCTCCCTCAAGGGAGGGGTCGTCGTACTCCACGACATCACCGAGCGCAAGAGGGCCGAAGAGGCCTTGCGCCAAAGCGAAGAGCGGTTCCGTCTGCTCGTTTCAGAAGTGACGGACTACGCGATTCTGATGCTGGATCCAGAAGGACGCATCGCCAGTTGGAACGCGGGCGCCGAACGCATCAAGGGCTACAAACGTGACGAAATCATTGGCCAGCATTTCTCCCGCTTTTACCCGGCGGAGGATGTGGAACAAGGCAAGCCCGCCCACGAACTGAAGGTGGCCACGGAGCAAGGGCGATTCGAAGACGAAGGCTGGCGCGTGCGCAAGGATGGATCGCGCTTCTGGGCCAATGTGGTAATTACTGCGTTGCGTGACGCGACGGGACGGCTCCGCGGATTCGGAAAGGTCACACGGGATATTACCGAGCGCAAACGGGCCGAAGAAATGATGCTACACGCAAAAGAACAAGCCGAGCGCACCAGCAGGTTCAAAGACCAATTCCTCTCCACCATGAGCCATGAACTTCGCACGCCGCTCAATGCCGTCCTGGGATTCTCGGATCTTCTAGCCGATGAACGTTATGGCCCTTTGAACGAAAAGCAGCGGCGTTATATCGATCACATTCACACGGGCGGAAAGCACCTCCTGACTTTGATTAGCGACATCTTGGATCTCTCCAAGATTGAGGCGGGCCGCATGGAGTTGGCTGTCGAGAATCTCTCGGTACAAGGTGCGTTCAGCGAAGTGCTCAGTGCCATGCGGCCGCTAGCTGACAAGAAGTCACATGCATTGTACGCAAAGGCCGAAACCGGATTGGCCGTGCGGGCAGACGCTACCAGGTTCAAGCAAGTGCTCCTGAACCTTCTCGGCAACGCCATTAAATTCACTCCTAACGGTGGTCAAATCGAACTCGCGGCACGCTTGAAGGACGGCAGCGTTCGCGTGGAAGTGCGGGACAACGGACCGGGTATTCCCGATGATGAAAAGACGCGGATCTTCGAGGCTTTTTACCGGCTCCGGGATTCCGGCAAAAAGACGGAAGGGACTGGGCTTGGCCTGGCCATCACGCAGCGCCTTGTCGAACTACACGGCGGAAAGTTGCGTCTTAACAGTCAGGGAGGACAAGGAAGCTCTTTCTATTTCTCTCTGCCTGCTGCCGTCTCTGTTCAAGAAGCATCCGGCCGCAGAGCGGAAACTTCGTCGGGAGCCCTCGGCCCACGGCGAATTCTGGTGATTGAGGATGATCGCACAACCGCACATCTCATTCACTCCCAGCTTACTTCGGCTGGCTACCATGTGACCATATGCGAAGAACCGCAAAACACGCTGGAAGTAGCGGCGCAACTCCAGCCCGACGCGATCACCCTTGACATTGTGATGAGGCCGAAGAATGGCTGGGAAATTCTCATCCAGTTAAAACAAGACCCGCGCACCCGTCAGATTCCTTTAATCGTGGTTTCCATCGTCGATCAGCCCAGTATGGGAGCGCTCCTGGGAGCCGACGAATATCTGGTGAAACCCGTCGACAAACTGACTCTGCTTGGCGCGATTGCGCGTCACGTCAGAAGCCACCCAAAGGCAAAACCAGGACGGCTGATCCTTGTCGTCGAAGATGACGCGCCGACGCGCGAATTCATTGCAGAGATGCTCTCCAAGCATGGTTTCGCTGTCACCACAGCCGCGGATGGTGCGCAGGCCCGGGCCCAAGTGGCCGCTTCCCTCCCGGAACTGGTGATTCTCGATATGATGTTGCCCGAGGTAAGCGGCTTTGAGCTCCTCAGCGAATGGCGCTCGAGCATGCGCACCGCCGGTCTCCCCGTATTCGTTCTAACTAGCAAGGATTTGACCCATGACGAGCAACTCTATCTGCGTACGCACGCGGAAGCGCTCCTTCGCAAACAAGAACCTTGGCCCGACGCGCTGGTCAAGCAAATCGAGCGCGTCTTGTCCCCGAGTATGGCGGAGAAGGTGTGAAACATAGAATCCTCGTCGTCGAAGACAATCCGCTTAACCGCGAATTGCTTTGTGACTGGCTGGAAACAGAGGATCACGAGGTTTTCAGTGTCGAGGATTTGAGCGCGGCGATGCGTTCCATAGAAGACCACCCCCCGCACGCCGTGTTGTTGGACGTCCAGCTCGGTGATGAAGATGGACTTTCCCTCGCTGCCTGGATGCGCAAGCAGCCAAAGCTCTGTTACATTCCGGTGATTGCCGTGACTGCGCATGCCCTGGTGGCAGAACAAAGCCGTTTCTTGCAGGCGGGTTGCAATGCCTGCGTGTGCAAACCGATTGATTTCAAAGTTCTTCGCGGAGAGCTGCAACGCTGGCTGCAAAATTCCAAGCCCACTCCTGCGATTACCCCGTAACGTTCACGTTAGGGTCCATCCCGGCTCCTGCGTGAAGGCAGCTCGCCCTTCCTCCTCTCGACTTGCAACTCCGCGTTTTGCTTGGATGAGCGGCAAGCTGACGCGCCATTCGAATTGTGGCAAACTGGCTATTTACATGGCACGGTCCTAGCGCTGCGTGTGTCGCTCGTTTGACTGCAGCAGGCCCGTCCGAAAATCGGCCGGGCCATCCGAATCCTGCCTGCAATTGAGAAAATCTGTAAGCGAGAGCATTTCGTAAGCGAGAACAATGGACCCGAAGTTCATCCGAAATTTCTGCATCATCGCGCACATTGACCACGGCAAATCCACGCTCGCCGACCGCCTCCTCGAAATGACCGGCGCGCTTTCGCAGCGCGAAATGCACGAACAGGTTCTCGATTCCATGGACCTGGAGCGCGAGCGCGGCATCACCATCAAGGCGAAAAGTATCCGCCTGCACTACAAAGGAAAAGACGGAAACACGTACCGGTTGAATTTGATCGACACCCCCGGTCATGTCGATTTTTCCTACGAAGTTTCGCGGGCCCTCTCCGCTTGCGAAGGCGCTCTCCTCGTCGTGGACGCTTCGCAGGGCGTGGAAGCGCAAACCGTCGCAAATACTTTTCTTGCCGCCGGACACAACCTCGCGATTATTCCAGTAATCAACAAAATTGATTTGCCCGCCGCGCAACCGGATTTCGCCAAGGAACAAATCGAAAGCGTGCTGGCGATTCCCGCGGAAGACGCGCTGCTGATCAGCGCAAAAAGCGGGCTCGGCGTCGAAGAAGTTCTGGAAGCGATTGTTGCGCGCATTCCGCCGCCCAAAGGCAGCGCGGAAAATCCGCTGCAAGCGCTGATTTTCGATTCGTGGTTCGATATTTACCGCGGCGCGGTCGTGCTGGTGCGCGTGATGGAAGGCCGCGTTGCGAACCACCAGAAAATCAAGCTGGTCGCCGGAAACGAAACTTACGAAGTCGAGCAGCTCGGCACGCTTACTCCAAAGCCTGTCGCGCTCGAGGAACTCGAAGCCGGCGACGTCGGCTTCATCGTCGCCAACATCAAGCGCGTCGCCGATGCGCGCATGGGCGACACGGTGATCGAAGTGGCGCGTCCTGCTCCCGCGTTGCCGGGATTCGAAGCCACCAAGCCGATGGTTTTCGCCGGATTATTTCCCGTGCTTGCCGACGACTACGAACCATTGCGCGACGCGCTCGGAAAACTGCAATTGAACGACGCGGCATTTTTTTACGAGCCGGAAAATTCCGTCGCGCTCGGCTTCGGTTTCCGCTGCGGCTTCCTGGGCTTGCTGCACATGGAAATCGTGCAGGAACGTCTTGAGCGCGAGTTCGGCCTCAATCTGATTACGACAGCACCGAGCGTGCGCTATCGCATCACGCGCGTGACCGGCGAAGCGATCGAAGTCGACAGCCCGGCGAAATTTCCGAATCCCAGCGACATCGAAAAAATCGAAGAGCCCATCATCACCGCAATGATCATCACCAACGAAGATTCCATCGGCGGAATCTTGCAGCTCTGCCAGGAAAAGCGCGGCACGCAGAAAAAGTTCGAGTATTTGTCGCCGACACGTGTCATGCTCACCTACGAACTGCCGCTGAACGAAATCGTGCTCGATTTCTACGACCGCCTGAAATCCACTTCACGCGGCTATGCCTCGCTCGATTATCACCTCGCGGGGTACAGTGAATCCGACCTGATCAAGCTGGACGTGCTGGTCGCGGGCGAGCCGGTGGACGCGCTGGCGCTGATCATCCATCGCGACTTTGCGGCGGAACGCGGGCGCGAACTGGTGACGCGCTTGCGAAAACTGATTCCGCGTCAAATGTTTGAAGTGCCGATCCAGGCGGCGATTGGAAGCCGCGTGATTGCCCGTGAAACCGTCGCGGCGATTCGCAAAAACGTTCTCGCCAAGTGCTACGGCGGCGACATTTCCCGCAAACGCAAACTCCTCGAAAAACAAAAAGAAGGCAAGCGGCGCATGAAGCGCGTCGGCCAGGTGGACATCCCGCAAGAAGCCTTCCTCGCGGTGTTGAAAGTGTCCTCCTCCGACGAAGAATAGCCTTCGATTAGCTGCCGGAGCTATTTTATTCTTTTCCATTTCGAAAGTTTATTTACCTGCACGTCTTGGAGTTTCTTATACTTCTTTTGCCAATGTAAACTACGTCGTACTTGTCTCTGCGTGGTTGAGACTGAAGCAGTGCGTAGACGCCCCTCGTACCCCTGGGTACGAGGGAACATTGTTCTTTCGGAAGCCTTTGTGCGCATTTCTCAATAAACCTTGTGGGACTGGCTGGCATAGATCACCTCTGCTCTTCCTTCCTCTTAACTTCAGTGGACAAGCGGCCGCGGTGGAGCTGGATGGCGACGTCGTCGCCGATCTGAACTTGATCCGCGGAGCGGAGAAGATTGCCGGCGACGTCGGTGGCGATGGCGTAGCCGCGTTCGAGGACTTTTAAGGGGCCGCGTTCCTGGAGCTGCAGCGCGAGGCGCTGCCAGCGCTCGCGCTTGGCGCGGTGGAGGCGTTCGATGCGGACACCGAGATCGGCGGCGCGCTTTTCTAGACGTAAGCGGAATGCGGCGATCTTCACGCGAAAATCGAACGCGGCGATGCGCAGGAATGCCGCAGTGTAGCGCTTGCGGGATTGCTCGAGGCGCGTGCGAAGGCCGAGGGCAAGGCGCGAGGTCATTTCATCGGCACGCTGACGCTGCTGGCGGAGCAAATCGAGCGGGCGGCGGAAGCCTGGGCGCGCGGAGAGTTCGTGGACCCGGCGGCTCAGAACCAAGATGCGATAGCGCATTTGTTCGGCGAGAGCGCCGCGCAATTCGGCGATGTGCTTGTCAAATTCGCGGCGCGTCTGCACGACGAGCTCAGCGGCGGCGGAAGGCGTGGAGGCGCGGACATCGGCGACAAAATCGGCGATGGTGAAATCAGTTTCGTGGCCGACCCCGGAGATCACGGGGATTTCGGAAGCGAAGATAGCGCGGGCGACGATTTCTTCGTTGAAAGCCCACAAATCTTCCATGGAGCCGCCGCCGCGCGCGAGGATGAGCACGTCAACGAGTTTCGCTTTATTGAAAAACTTCAGCGCCTTGACGATTTCTTCGGCGGCGCCTTCGCCCTGCACGCGCACGGGATAGAGCATCAAATGGACATTGGGAAAGCGGCGCGTGAGAATGCGCGCGACATCGCGGACAGCAGCGCCCTTTGGTGAACTGATTATTCCGATGCGGCTGGGAAGAAGCGGCAGCGGTTTTCTGCGCGCGGCATCGAAAAGTCCTTCGGCTTCGAGGCGTTTTTTCAATTGCTCGAAGGCAAGCTGCAATGCGCCTTGCCCCACCAGGTCAATTTTCTCGACGTAAATCTGATATTCGCCGCGCTGTTCGTAGACGCTGATGGAACCGCGCACGGTAATTTGCAAACCGTCTTCGGGGCGGAACTTGATGCCGCGCTGCTGCTGCTTGAAATAAACGCAACGGACCTGGGCGCGGTCGTCCTTCAAGGTGAAATAGATGTGGCCGGACTGGGCTGCGCGGCAGTTGGAGATTTCGCCCTGCACGCTGATGTCGGTGAAATTCTTGGCGAGCAGGTCGCGAATTTTTCCGGTCAGTTCGCTGACGGTGAAGATCTGGCGAGTGGGCATGAGGTTGAAAGTGAGTTGCTGGGTCATGAGGAGAGACCCCGAAAAGACGAAGCAATGAGATAAGGAAGTAAGGATGAAAACACGCGGTCGACAACAGATCGAAAGTTAAAAGCTGAGAGTCCCGAGCCGCTCGGGATGTTCGATTGAAAGTTGAGAGTTGCGAGAGGGTAAAGAATGATCTTGGTCGAAGACAGGCAAAGGTACCCCCCCACCCCCCCATCAATTTGCATGAATATCAAAACAAAGGGTTTACGAAAATTGCAATTCGTAAGTGTATGAAAAGAAAGGGCAGCCGTTGCCGTTGATGAGGAGAGAGTAACTTGGGCCTGCCCCTCCCCCGGATTCTTGAAACGATATGATTCGATTGGGGTTAACGGGTGGGGGTCTGCAAACGATGTGATTCCAAAAGAGTTAGTGGAACGTGGGAGTTTTCTCAGCGGACGAACTTCAGAAAACGGTTGGAAGGCAAGGCGAGTTTGCAGCGTGAAATTCAAAAACCATTATAGCACATAGGTACTGTTTGTCAAGAAATTACTGGTAAGTGGTTTTGGTTGTGCGAGATAGCGAGTCACATGGCCGAATCAAATGCCGGAAATGGAACGAAGCGTGGTCGAGGCACAAGTAAAGCGCACTCATCTAACCAGGCTTAGACCAATCAACGAGCCGAAGGCGGGGACGGAGGGAACGGAAGGAACGATCACTGGTGACGAGAGTGAGGCCGGCAGCGAACGCATGGGCAGCGACGAGCATGTCCATGGCCGCGAGGGGACGACCCCGCTTCCAAGAGGCAGCGCACAAGTCGCCGTAGGCTCTTGCGGCAGCGGAGTCCCAGGGCAGAACGGAAACGCCCAGAAGGAATTGATTGACGAGTTCGGCGAGCTTTGCGGCCTGAGGCTTCAGGGCCAAGCCGAAGAGAAGTTCGGCTTCGGTGATGGAAGAAACGCAGACCTGAGCCATTGGAACTTGACGCAAACGCTCGCGGACGGAGGGCGGACTTCCCTTGAGGGTGTAGCTCACACTATTGGTATCGAGCATGAAACGGAACATGCTTTGTTCCGATTAGAAGAGGCGACGTTTTTTGGGCGGACGGCGATCGCGAGAAGCGAGGAAGTCCGCAGGAATTTCGACGGAGTCGGCGAGAGCAAAAAGATCGTCCCAGGAGCCGGGTTTGCGAGAGAGAATGACGTCACCTGTTTCGAGATCCTTGCGGATGAAGACTTCTCGAGAGGTGAAGCGGAAATCCGAAGGCAATCGGACGGCCTGGCTGCGACCGTTCTTGAAGAGCTTGGCAATTTTTCGCATGGCAGGCCTCCATAGGGACGCCGGGCAGACGGCGGCACGTGTCATATACCATGGTATATCACAAGTCTTTTGAAAGCAAATTGTTGCCCCATCCATGCATACGGAAAGGCACGCGGATTAGCGGCGCTTGAGGGCTTCGAGTTCTTCGAGCGTGCGCGGCCTGTCCGATCCCAATAGCCGCGACAAAGCGCGGTCCGCGAGAACTTTTCCACCTGTTTGGCACCGCGCACAGTAGTTCGTTTCGTTGTCCGCATAACGAATGCGCTGGATCTTCGCTCCACACTTCGGACAAGGCTGTCCATAGCGTCCGTGAACCGCCATTTCCTTGCGAAACGCGGTCACCCTTTCTGGAAAGCCAGCCTCGGCTTCCGTGCGCAATCGGTCTATCCAGACTTTGAGGGTATCGCGCGTCGCAGCGAACAGCCTTTCCCACTCGTGTGGCTCCAGCTTGCGCGTTAGGGTGACGGGCGACAGTTGTGCCGCGTGCAGGATTTCATCCGAATATGCGTTGCCGATCCCGCTGACCACGCGCGGATCGGTAAGAGCTCTCTTGAGCGTGCGGTTTTCGAACGTAAGCGCGTCGCGAAACGAGCTGAGATCGCTCGAGAAGATATCGATTCCTCCCGGATCAATGGAACACAAGCCTTCCTCGCCAGTGAGCACATGCAGCGATGCGCGATGCTTTGTGCCGGCTTCGGTCAGAACGAGAGAGCCGTTGGGAAAATCGAAGGCTGCCAGACTCTGGCGGCCCGCCAGCTTTGCGCCCGGCAGCCGCCAGTGCAACCGGCCTGCAATCATCAAGTGCAACACCAGCCAAAGATCGCCCTCCATTCCAATCGCGATGCGCTTGCCGATTCGCCGCAGTTCGCGCACGACGCGGCCCTCCATACTCTTGATTGGCGGTTGAGCGGTTCGAAGCAAAAAAGGGCTAGCAAGCCGTACTCGAATGAGCGCCTGCGCGACGATGCGTGGTTCGAGTGCAGTCAAGTACGCGGCGATATCCGGCAGTTCCGGCATGCCTATCAGCTTGCAGGTTGCGCGTCCGCTTTTGCAACTTCGCCCCTTTTGTGGATTAACGGCGCTTCAGCCGGATGTTGTCAAAGCGAAGCAGTTTGGGGCTGAGGCGGAGGCAATTGACGCAGAACTGGAGTGAGGGGCAATGACAGTGGAGGAGGCCCTGGAGAAGGGACTTGAGCTTGAGGGAGCGCGCGATGTTTTGATCGACTTCGATGAGCTTGCGAGTAGCGAGCTTTTTCCAGCGCGGGCCGACGGGAGTATTGTCGCGGAGACCGCTGAGGAAAAGCTTGATTTCGCTGAGGGTGAAGCCCATGTCAGTGGCGAAGCGGATCAAGAGCACGCGCGAAAGGGCATCGCTTGCGTAGCGGCGCTGGCCGCCTGTGCGCTGGGGCGGGGCGAGCAGACCGCGTTTTTCGTAGTAGCGGATGGCGGAGGCGTTGAGGCCGGAGGTGCGGGCGAGTTGGCCGATTTTCATGGTTGCTCCAGTGAGCCGAGTTCATTCCTGTAGGGGCGCCTGGCAGCGCCGATCGTGCGAAATGCTCCTTGACTTAAAGCTGAGTTTAAGTTTTAGCATCCGGGGTGGGACGTGGCAAATCCTAATTGGAGGAAAGCTATGAAGAACAGAAAAGAAAGGTTTGTGAAAGTGAGTAAGAAGAGCGCGGTGGCGGGCGTGACGCTGGCGCTTTGGATGGGAAGCGGCGCGGCGATGGGGCTTGCGGCGCAAGGCCCCGCGATTCTCGTACAGCCGGAGAGGCAGACAACGGTGCAAAGCAAGTTCTATTGCAACATCAAGGCGCTGACACCTGAAGAGCGGGCGCGGCACAAACAATTGAGCGAGAAATTGATGGCGGTGCGGAAGGAGATTGTGGAGTCGGAAAAAGGATACGAGTTTCAATTTAGCCCCAGTGACGTCTCGCTAGCGGAATTGGCCGAGTGGGTGGCCGCGGAGAGCAAGTGCTGCCCGTTTTTTGATTTTCATATTGACCTGGAGAACCAAGGGAAGCTGGCGTGTTTGCGATTGACAGGAGAAGAAGGGATCAAGGCGTTTATACGGGCCGAGTTCAAGATAGAAAAATGAGGTAAAGGAAGTTTAGGAGGTAAAGGAAGTTAAGGAAAGACGGAGTTATTTACGGAGATGTCCAAATAGCCACAGGAGCAGAGAGAAAGCGGCGCTAAGGACAAGACAGGTGACGATAGGAAAGTAGAACGTGGTGTGTTCACCGCGGTGGACGATGTCGCCAGGGAGGCGGCCAAGGCGCAAAGGGAGCTTGCCGCCAAAGTAAAAAAGCGCGCCGAGAAGGACCAGGAGGACGCCAAGAACGAGGAGCATACGCCCGAGTTCGCGTAGAGGGTCCATGGAGAAGATTCTAGAAGAAATGAAGCAAAGAAGTAACGAGAGGAGAGATCCCTCGTCGGATGCTCCTCGGGATGACGACCCTTATCGGGTCATCAGATGAGTTCGAGGCCGGAGAAGAAATAGCCGATTTCGAAGGCGGCGGTTTCCGGGGCGTCGGACCCGTGAGTGCAATTATTGCCGATGCTGGTCCCGAGGTCGTGGCGAATTGTTCCGGGCGCAGCTTTCTTGGGATCCGTAGCGCCCATCGTGTCCCGCCACTTGAGGATGGCGCCTTCGGCTTCGAGGACGATCGCGAAGATTTTGCCGGAGCTCATGAAATCGGTAAGCTCGCCGAAGAAGGGGCGCGCTTTGTGGACGGCGTAGAAGCCGCCGGCTTCTTCTTTGGTGAGGCGCATGGATTTAATGGCGATGATTTTGAAGCCGGCTTTGTGAATCCTGGCAAGGATTTCGCCTTGCTGGCCGCGACTGACGGCGTCGGGCTTGATGACTGCGAAAGTGCGTTCGAGTGGCACGAAAAATTCCTCCGAAGTATCAAATCAAAGATGTCGGGCTGAAGCCCGGCACTACGAGATCAGGAAAAAGCCTCGGGCCTGAAGGCCCGAGCTATCGATTCTTCATTTCAATGCCGCGGCGAGAGTCGAGCCGAGATCCGCGGGAGTTTCGACGGTGCGGATGCCCGCGGCGGCCATGGCGGCGTACTTATCCTTTGCAGTGCCCTGACCGCCGCTGATGATCGCGCCGGCATGGCCCATGCGGCGTCCCGGTGGAGCGGTTTGCCCAGCGATGAATCCGACGACCGGCTTCTTCACGTTGGCCTTGATCCATTCGGCGGCGCGCTCCTCGGCGTTGCCGCCGATTTCGCCGATCATAATGATGGCGTGGGTGTCCGGATCATCGTTGAAAAACTGGATGGCGTCCAGGAACGTGGTGCCGATGATGGGATCACTGCCGACGCCGATGCAGGTGGATTGGCCGATGCCGA